>JACXTT010013209.1_pt1 | contig 10898 bp, 11 predicted proteins | sample 9270951 | NCBI WGS metagenome assembly JACXTT01 (sample SAMN15532306, study PRJNA645909) | rock metagenome | isolation source: weathered quartz diorite | place: Puerto Rico | collected 2017-06-21 | reverse complement strand
GACGTCTATGATGCGGCGTTGGGCGCAACTCGTTCGGCGTGAGTTTCTGTAGCGATTGTGCAAACCTCTCGTGCTTGTGGCACGGGTCAGAGCAAACTGCCTACATATGAAAGCGCGTCACGTCGGTCTGGCCTTGTGTGCCGGTCGCGACGGGACCATAAAGCTTCGGGATGGCAAAGCAAGACTTACCTTACTGCGTCGCACCAATTCGGTCAAGAAAAACCGTGGATATTTGAACAATCGCACCGCGACCGTGCGAGACTCGTGCGTTAAATGCAAGCAAACGAGGCCGATTTTTGCTAGGATGCCTCAGTTTTTTCATTTCAGCATCTATCGCCCATCGATAGGGTGCCCTCCCCCAGCGCATGGCCACAGACAAAGAATTAGCGGACTTCCTCGAGCACGTCGAGCGGCGTGCTTTCAAGCAGGCCGTGTACGCCGTCCGTAAAGACGAGGCCGCCCTCGATATTGTCCAGGACGCGATGATCAAGCTGGCCGAGAAATACGGCGACAAGCCGGCGGCCGAGCTGCCCATGCTGTTCCAGCGCATCTTGCAGACCACCATACTCGATTACTTCCGCCGCGAAAAGGTGAGAAATACCTGGGTCAGCCTGTTTTCCGGCATGGGCAAGCGGGATGGGGACGACGACGATTTTGATATACTGGAAGCGCACGAAGCGGAGGCAGGCAGCGAGGCCGCCGAGACCGGTTTCGACAAGCTGGAACGCTCGCAAACCCTGGCCATCATCGAGGCCGAAGTACAAAAACTGCCGGCGCGTCAACGGGAAGCCTTCCTCATGCGTTATTGGCAGGACATGGACGTGGCTGAAACAGCCGAAGCGATGGGATGCTCCGAGGGGAGCGTCAAGACGCATTGTTCGCGGGCGACCCACACCCTCGCGGAAGCGCTGAAAGCCAAGGGACTTACATTATGAACACCGAAGACATCAATTTCGCGTACAAAGTGCGCCACGCGCTCAACGAACAGCTCGAGGACCTGCCTGCGTCGACGACGGACCGCCTGGCCGCAGCCCGCCAGGCCGCCATGGCCCGCAAGAAAGCCCACGTCCCCGTCAAGGCCGCCCAGCGCGAATCGCGCACCCGCTTTGCCGGCAACGTCGGCGCCTTCTTTTCCTTCTCGGCCATGGGCCGCGCCACCGCCATCATCCCCCTGCTGGCCCTGGTGGCCGGCCTGGCCGGCGTCTATCAATACGAGGAAGAGCGCCGCATTGCCGAGCTGGCCGAGCTGGACGCTGCCGTGCTGTCGGACGAGCTGCCCCTGACCGCTTACCTCGACCATGGCTTCAACCAGTACCTGGCACAGCGTGGTCAATAAGGTGGCGGCGTTGCGTATCACCGCGGCCGCCCTCGCCTGCGCCCTGAGCCTGGCGGCGGCCGCACAGACGCTGGCGCCTGCCGTTGTTGTGCCCGCGGCGCCGGTCGCGAAGCCGGCAGCCCAGCCAGCATCGACCAAGCCGCTTTGGGTGAGCTTGACACCCGCACAAAAAACCGCGCTGGAACCCCTGAACGCCGAGTGGGACCGCATGGACGCGACCCGCAAGCAAAAGTGGCTGGAGATCGCCAACCGCTTTGCCGCCATGAAGCCGGACGAGCAAGCGCGCGTGCATGAAAAAATGCGCGAGTGGGTCAAGATGACGCCCGACGAGCGCCGCCTCGTGCGCGAAAATTACACCAGGGCGAAAAAGCTGGACGTCACGCAAAAGTCCGAGCAGTGGGAAAAGTACCAGCAATTGCCGGAAGAGCAAAAACAAAAGCTGGCTGCCGACGCCGCCCTGGCCGCCAAAAACAAAAAGCAGCTCACCAACCTGCCCCCGCCCAACCAGGTCAAGACGCAAACGGTGGCGCCCATCAAACGCAATTCTGAAGTCGCCTGCCCCGCCGGCACGGTGCGCAATCCCAAGCTCGCTGCGCCCGTGCCGCCCGCCAGCACGGCCATCCCCTCCTGTGTCGCGGTGACGGCCGCCCCCGCCCCTGCTGCCATCAATGCGAAGTAGTGCCGCCACGCCGACCATCCGGCGCCGTTTGATGTCGATGCTTTACGAAGCCTTCCTGCTCACCGCCGTCGAAGGCCTGGCGATTTTTATTTACCTGCTCGCCACCCGCAACCAGCACAGCCCCGCCCTCGATCACGGCCGCAATGCCGTGTTCTTTCTCGTGGCAGCTTTATATTTCATTCATGCCTGGTCGGGCAGCGGGCATACCCTGGCCATGAAGACCTGGCGGATCAGGATCGTGATGCCGGGGCATGCGAAGGTGCCGCTGCGGCCCGCGGCGGTGCGGTATTTGCTGGCGTGGGGGTGGTTCCTGCCAGCGCTGCTGGTATGCTGGGCGTTTCATTTACGTTCCGCGTCCCAGGTATCGCTTGCTGTCGGGATCGGGATTGTGGCGTGGGCGTTGACGGCGTTTCTAGATAAGGACCGGCAATTTTTGCATGACAGGATTGCTGGAACCCGGCTGGTGTCGTTGAAATAGGGGGGACTGGCCGTTCGGGCCATTCTTGGCCCAGCCTGTCCCCATGTTGAGCTTGCATTTTAAAATGGGGACAGGCCCGCAGGGCCAGTCCCCGATGCTAATCCACGCCAACCCACCACGCGCTCCCAGCACCCGGGTCGCGCATGGCGAGCTGTTCGCCCATGCGCGGGGTGGTCATGCGCACGCCCTGCTCGCGCGCCAGGGCGCTGATGCGGTCGAACGGTTCGCGCCAGGCGTGCAGGCTCAGGTCGAAGGTGCCGTTGTGAACCGGCAGCAGCACCTTGCCGTTCAGGTCGAGGAAGGCTTGCAGGGTTTCTTCAGGCTGCATGTGGACGTCCGGCCACATCAGGTTGTAGGCGCCCGTTTCGATCATCACCAGATCGAAGCCGCCGAAGGCCTGGCCGATTTTCTTGAAGCCGTCGAAGTAGCCGCTGTCGCCGCTGAAAAACAGTTTTAAGCCCGCATGTTCGATCACCCAGGATGCCCACAGCGTGCTGTCGCGGTCGGCCATCGAACGGCCGGAGAAATGCTGGGCCGGCGTCGCTGTCAGCTTGACGCCCTGCACCGTGGTCGATTGCCACCAATCCAGTTCGCGCACCTTGGCCGCGTCCATGCCCCATGCAATCAGGCGCTGGCCCACGCCGAGCGGGGTGATGAAGTGGCGGGTCTTGCCGGCCAGGGCCATGACGGCGGCATGGTCGAGGTGGTCATAATGGTCATGGGAGAGGATCACCGCCTCGATGTCGGGCAGCTCGGCGATCGTGATGGGCGGCTGGTGGAAGCGGGCCGGACCGGCCCATTGCACGGGCGAGGCGCGCTCGGAAAACACGGGGTCGGTGAGGTAAAAAGCGCCGTCGAGCTTCATCAGCATGGTCGAGTGGCCCAGGCGGAATACGCTGTCGTCTGGCGCCGCGATCAACTGTTCACGCGTGAGGGCGAGCACGGGAATCGCGCCGGCTGGGACGGTGCTCTTCGGCTTGGCAAAGAAAAACTTCCACATGATCTTGAGGGTGTCGCCCAGGCCCGGCTCGCGTAGGGGCGCGGGCGCCGTGTTGCGGAATTTGCCCGCGGCGCGCTGGGAGGCAGGCCGGTCGGCGAGAGTGGAAGACAGCATGCAGGTTCCTTGGAAAGATAATTTACACTACACAGTGTAGTTTTAAATCCGTGAAAAGTATACTGTGCAGTGTAAAATAGTTGAATGACTGCTCCCCAACGCCTCACCGACCGCAAGCGCGCCGCCATCGTCCAGGCGGCCGCCGCCCAGTTCCGTGCCCAGGGTTTCGACGCCACCAGCATGGACAAGATCGCGCTGGAAGCGGGGGTGTCGAAGCGTACCGTCTACAACCATTTCCCCAGCAAGGAAGAGCTGTTTGCGGAAACCTTGCTCGACCTGTTTCACGCCAGCGCGGCCGAGATGGAGACACCCTACGTCCCCGGTGCGCCCCTGCGCCCCCAGCTGGAAACGCTGTTGCGCCGCAAGCTGCGCACCCAGGGCACGCCGGATTTCATGGCGCTGGCGCGGGTGGCGGTGGCCGAAGCCGTCCACTCGCCCGAGCGGGCCCGGCCCATCATCGCCCGCATCGGCGAGCGCGAAGAAGGACTGACGGTGTGGATCCGCGCGGCCCAGGCCGATGGCAAGCTCAAGCCGGGTGATCCCGTGTTTGCATCGACCATGTTGCAGGGGCAGCTGAAGGCGGTGGCGTTCTGGCCGCAGGTGACGATGGGGGCAGCGCTGTTGGATGAGGCGCAGCAGGAGCAGTTGGTGCAGGTGGCGGTGGCGATGTTTTTGGCGGTGTTTGGGGACTGACACCTGCGGCGTGAGCGTTTGCCGGGGACTGGCCCGCAGGGCCAGTCCCCGGTCTAAATATTTTCGCTGGTAGCAAGCCTGGGCAACTCCGACCGCATCACCCGATCCGGCGTCATCGGCAACTCCCGCAAGCGCTTGCCGGTGGCATGATAGATCGCATTGCCGATCGCGGCGGCGACACCAAGCTGGCCGATTTCGCCGACGCCTTTGGCGCCCAGCCGGCTGACGATGCGGTCGTCTTCGTGGACGAAGATGACGTCGATGTCGTGGATGTCGGCGTTGACGGCGACGTGGTACTCGGCCAGGCTGTGGTTCATGAAGCGGCCCAGGGTGTGGTCGGTCTGGGTTTCTTCGTGCAAGCCCTGGCTGATGCCCCACACCACGCCACCGATGATCTGGCTGCGCGCCGCCTTGGCGTTGATGATGCGTCCCGCCGCGACGGCGCTGACCACGCGCGTGACGCGGACAAGGCCCAGTTCTTCGTCCACCCGCACTTCGGCAAACACGGCCGAGTGGGTGGCGCGCACGAATTTACGTTGCTTGAGGACGGCCGGCAGCAGCATGGTTTTTTCTTCCAGCTGCACTTCGCCTGACGCGGCCAAAATGTCCGTCAAGGCCAGCGCCGTGCCCTGCCCTTTTATTTCCAGCATGCCGTCGGCGAACTGCACGTCGGCGAATTTGCATTTGGCGAAAGGTGAACCGGTCATGTGTTTGGCGATTTTAAACAGGCGCTGCTGCAGCTTTTCGCACACGGCCTGCACCGCCGAGCCGACTGTGGCCACGTGCGAGGAGCCCCCTTCCACCGGCGCCACCGGCAGGGTGGAATCGCCCAGCTGGAAGCGCACTTTTTCCAGCGGCAAGCCAAGCGCATCGGCGGCGATGATGCACATGGCCGTGTAGGTGCCGGTGCCGATGTCGCTCGCCGCGCTGCTGACGACCAGGCTGCCGTCGCGGTGCAGCACGGCTTCGGCGCGGGCGAACATCTGCATGGCATCCCAGATGCCGGTGGCCATGCCCCAGCCCACCAGCTCGCGCCCTTCCCGGCGCGCCCGCACTTCCAGGGGCCGCTTGTCCCAGCCGAACCTGGCTGCGCCCTGCAGGTAGCAGGCGCGCAGCTCCTTGGTGGAATACGGCATGCCGGACGAGGGATCGCGCTCCGCATAATTTTTCAGGCGCAGGGCCAGCGGGTCCATACCGATGGCGTAGGACAATTCATCCATCGCCGTCTCGAGCGCATGGCTGCCGGTGGCGGCGCCAGGCGCGCGCATGTCGAGCGGGGTGAAGTGGTCGACCTCGATCACCTTGTAGGCCAGCCGGATGTGCTCGCATTTGTAGAGCATGCCGGAGAAATTGACCACCCCTTCCACGTAGTCTTCCAGCCGCGATGTCTCCGTCACGGCTTCGTGGATGATCGAGGTCAGGGTGCCGTCGTGATCGGCCGACAGGCGCACCCGCTGCACCGTTTCCGGCCGGTGGCCGAAAGTGAACATCTGCTGGCGCGTCAGCACCACCCGCACCGAGCGCTCCAGCTTGAGCGCCGCCATCACGGCCAGGGCCAGCTGATACTGGGGCCGCAGGCCCGAGCCGAAAGCGCCGCCCACATAGGGGTTGCGCACGGTGACCTTTTCTTTCGGCACGCCAAACACGTGGTAGACATACCAGCGGCTGTTTTGCGAGCTTTGCGTCTTGTCGTAGATCGTCAGGTGACCGTCGACGCCGCGGATCACGGTGGAGGCAAACATTTCCAGCGGGTTGTGATGCTCGACGTGCTCGTGGTATTCGCTGTCGATGCGCACTGCCGCCTTTTCCCACACTTCGTCGGGATGGCCTTTCGGTTTCGGCGGCGGCGTGTAGCCTGCCTTCATGCGGCTGGGCTCGCGCGCCTTGTCGATCAGGCGGGTGATGTCGGTCTGGTGGCTGTCGACGTCGTAATCGAAGGTGACCAGGCCGGCGGCGTGACGGGCCGCTTCGAAGGTTTCCGCCACGACCAGGGCAAGCGGCTGACCGCTGTGGCGCACCTTGTTGTCGTAGAAGGGGCGGAAAGGCGAGCCGCCTGGCGAGGTCATGTCCTTGTGCATCAAATCGAAGCGGCTCATGGGGGGCCGGTTCTCGTGGCTGATGACGGCGACCACGCCAGGCACGGCCATGGCCGCCGCCGCGTTGACGTTTAACACCTTGCCGCGGGCGATGGTGCTGTTGACCACGACGCCGTGCAGCAGCGCCCCTCCGGCTTCGCCGATGTGTTCGGCTGCATGTTCAGCTGCGTGTTCGGCTGCATACCGGGCCCGGCCCGTCACCTTGTCGCGGCCATCGACGCGCGAGACGGGCATGCCGATCTGGACAACACCGGTGCCCTCGTCCGCCACTGGCGTGCGCAAGGCGCTAATCAATTCACTCATTGCAACTCCTGTTCGTGGAGGTTGTCGACCGTGCCGGCCGCCGCGTATTCCAGTGCCCGCACGATGGCGCGGCGCGCCAGCAGGATCTTGAAATCGTTGTCGCCGTGGCCGATTGCGCCATGCAGGATGGCGTCGGCCGCCTTTTCAAAATGCTTGGCGTCGGCCGGTTCGCCTTCCAGCAATTGCTCGGCATCGCGCACGCGCCAGGGCTTGTGGGCCACGCCGCCCAGCGCGACGCGGGCTGCCTTGATGGTGCCATCCTTGCCCAGCTCCAGCGCGGCGGCCACCGAGACCAGCGCAAACGCATAGGAAGCGCGGTCGCGCACCTTGAGGTAGGCCGAGTGGGCGGCGAATTTTTCCGCCGGCGGCAGCTCGATGTGGGTGATCAGTTCGCCCGCCTCCAGGTTGGTGTCGCGCTCGGGCGTGTCACCGGGCAACCGGTGGAAATCGGCAAAATCGATGCGGCGTTGACCTTTGCTCGATTCGACATGGACGACGGCGCCCAGCGCCGCCAGCGCGACGCACATGTCGGAGGGGTGGGTCGCGATGCAGCGGGAACTGACGCCGAGAATGGCGTGCTGGCGCGTCAAGCCCATCAGCGCGCCGCAGCTGGTGCCGGGCTCGCGCTTGTTGCAGGGCGTGCCCGTGTCGTAGAAATAATGGCAGCGGGTGCGCTGCAAGAGGTTGCCGCCGTTGCTGGCCATGTTGCGGATCTGAGGAGACGCGCCCGCCAGGATGGCCGCCCGCAACAGGGGATAGCGCTTGCCCACCAGCGGATGGTAGGCCGTGTCGGCGTTCTTCGCCAGCGCGCCCAGCAGCAGGCCGCCGCCGCGGGTTTCCGTGATCTCGGCGTAGGGCAGATGGTTGATGTCGGCCAGGGCAGTGGGCAGCATCACCCGCTCCTTCATCAGATCCAGCAGATTGGTGCCGCCGGCGATGAACTGCGCGCCGCTGCCGGCAAGGCGCATGGCGCTGTCGGCGTCCCGTGGAGAAAAGAAGGTGATGGGCGTCATGCTGGCACCGTCCCCGGCAGAAAAGGCCGGTCGGGATTGTCCTTGTGCTCGCGCAGTTTCATGACCTCCGTGATGGCGGCCACGATCTGCGGGTAGGCGCCGCAGCGGCAGATATTTCCGCTCATCAGCTCGCGTACCTGCGCCACGGTTTTGGCCTCCCCTTCGCCAATCAAGCCCTTGGCCGAGCACAATTGGCCGGGTGTGCAATAGCCGCACTGAAAGGCGTCGTGGTCGATGAAGGCTTGCTGCAAGGGATCGAGGGTGTCGCCATCGGCCAGGCCTTCGACGGTGGTGATCTCCTTACCGTTTTGCATCACCGCCAGGGTCAGGCAGCTGTTGATGCGTTTGCCATCGACCAGCACCGTGCAGGCGCCGCACTGGCCGTGGTCGCAGCCTTTTTTGGTGCCCGTCAACTCGAGCTTGTCGCGCAGCAAATCCAGCAGGGTGACCCAGGCTTCCACCTGGATGTCGATCTGTGCGCCGTTGAGCTTGAATTGGAGCGGGTAGCTGGGAATAACTTGAGATTTGGAAATCTCAGGAAGGATGGTGTCCATGGCGTCGGCAGAAAGAGGAGGTCTGACGACTGTAGGGCACTGGGGGTAGGGACTCTGTTCGCGATCTAACTGAGCGCCGCGTGTTAAAAGCGCTCGTACTCGTGCAGGTAGCGCCACTGGCCGGCAGGCAGGCTCGCCATCGGCACCCGGCCGACGCGGATGCGGCGCGTCGAGACCACCGTCAAGCCGACCATGCGGCACATGTGCAGCAACTGGCCCGGTTTGATGCCCTTGCCGGCGAAACGCAGGCGGGTTTCGTTTTGCCAGCTGGCTTTCATGGGCGGCAGGGGTTTGCCGTTGAAGCTGAGGCCGTGGTTGAGCAGGGCCAGGCCGCCTTCGCGGATGGTGCCCGCCACTTCGACGACGAATTCTTGCTCGACCCGGTTGGCTTCTTCCAGCAATTTGCGGCTGACCCGGAAATCCTGGGTGTAGACCACCAGGCCCGATGCTTTCACGTCCAGCGGCGTGGCCACCGTCAGATTGGTGAGATGGCGCTTGAGGAAGCGCTGCTTGCCGTGATCGGCCAGGAGCAGATTCTCCTGCGACAGGTGGCGCAGGGGCGTGTCGACGTCGACGCCGGCCGGCTTGTGGAAGACGATGGTGACGGGGGCGATGTCGGCCAGGGTGGCGTCGGGATGCAAGGCAACGTCCTGCTCATCCATAACGCGGGCGCCCGCTTCTTCGACGACGACGCCGTCGACCAGCACCCAGCCGCCGGCGATGTATTTGTCCGCTTCGGCGCGCGAGCACGGCACCATCTCGGCGACCCGCTTGGCCAGGCGGATGCTGCCGTCGGCGTCGGCGTGCTTGTGGGAAGTGTCGGTCATCGGGCCGCGCGCCAGTCGCTAAAAAAAGCGGTGAACACGGCGATCACGTGGTCGACGTCCTGTTCGCTGATGTTGATGTGGGTGACCAGGCGGGTGTGCTCGCCCACCGTGGCGCGGATGCGCTCGGCCAGCAGGGCGGTGCGCAGGCCGTCGACGGCCGCTGACGGGACTTCCACGTAGAAAATATTGGTCTGCGGCGTGGCGACTTTTACACCCTCGATGCGGGCCAGGCCGGCCGACAGGCGGGCGGCGTTGGCGTGGTCGTCGGCAAGCCGCGCCACATTGTGTTCCAGCGCGTACAGGCCGGCCGCGGCCAGGATGCCGGCCTGGCGCATGCCGCCGCCCAGCATCTTGCGCCAGCGCTTGCCCCGCTCGATGAACTCGCGCGGGCCCAGCAGCACGGAACCCACCGGTGCGCCCAGGCCTTTCGACAGGCAGACGGAAACGGAATCGAAACCCTTGGCGGCATCCTGCAGGCTGATGCCCAGCTTGACGGCGGCGTTGCAGATGCGGGCGCCGTCCAGGTGGGTGGCGAGACCCTTGCCGTGCGCGAAGCTGGTCGCCGCTTCCATGTAGGCAGGACTCAACACCTTGCCGCCGATGGTGTTTTCCAGGGCCAGGAGGCGGCTGCGGGCAAAGTGCATATCGTCCGGCTTGATGTAGTGGGCGATGTCGGCAATGGCGATACTGCCGTCCGCCTGGTTGGCGATGGGCTGAGGCTGGATGCTGCCCAGCACGGCCGCGCCGCCGCCTTCGTATTTGTAGGTGTGGGCGTCCTGGCCGACCAGGTATTCGTCGCCGCGCGCGCAGTGGAGCATCAGGGCGATCAGGTTGCTCTGGGTGCCGGAGGGGGCGAACAGGCCGGCCTCGAAGCCGAACAGTTCCGCCGTCGTCTCCTGAAGACGGTTGACGGTGGGGTCGTCGCCGTAGACATCGTCGCCGACGGGGGCGGCCGCCATCACGGCGCGCATGGCTTCGTTGGGTTGGGTGACGGTGTCGCTGCGCAGGTCGATCCAGTGTTCGCTCATTTTATTCGGCACGTTCAAGTTGTTGGGTATAAAAACGCTGGCCCATTTCTTCCAGGCCCAGGGTCGTCAAGACTTCCTGCAGGCGCTCGCTGGGACGCTTGCGGGGCAGGTCCTTGTAGCTGGCGACGATGAGTTCATTTTTCATGGAGTGTTCCCAGCCCACCAGCTCGGTCACGTTGACCTGGTAGCCATGCGCTTCCAGCTGCAGGCAGCGCAGCACATTGGTCACCTGGCTGCCGAACTCGCGGGTGTGCAGAGGATGGCGCCAGATTTCCGTCAGCGCGCTCTTGCCGAGATCGCGGCCCTTGTTTTTTTTCAGGACGCTGGCCACTTCCGCCTGGCAGCAGGGCACCAGCACCATGAATTTTGCTTTCTTTTTCAGCGCGAAATCGATGGCGTCGTCGGTGGCCGTGTTGCAGGCGTGCAAGGCGGTGACGATGTCGATGCGGGGCGGCAGCAGGGTCGATTCCGTCGAATCGGCCACGGATAAATTCAAGAAGCGCATGCCGGGAAATTCCAGCTGGGCGGCCAGGGCTTCGGATTTTCTTACCAGCTCTTCGCGCGTTTCGATGCCGTAGATGGTCGATCCATCGGCCAGGTTCTTGAAGAACAGGTCGTACAAGATAAACCCGAGATAGGACTTGCCGGCGCCGTGGTCCACCAGGGACACTTGCGGATGGTCTTGCTGGATTTCGCGGATCAGGGGCTCGATGAACTGCACCAGGTGATAGACCTGCTTGAGCTTGCGGCGGCTGTCCTGGTTGAGCTTGCCGTCGC
>JACXTT010013208.1_pt1 | contig 10899 bp, 8 predicted proteins | sample 9270951 | NCBI WGS metagenome assembly JACXTT01 (sample SAMN15532306, study PRJNA645909) | rock metagenome | isolation source: weathered quartz diorite | place: Puerto Rico | collected 2017-06-21 | reverse complement strand
GGCGTGGTTCCCGCCCGCGGTCGCTTCGACCTCCGCGCTCGCCGCGATCCCGATCTCCCCGCTCGGTGCGCTCGCCTCGTCCGCCGCGCTCCACGCGCTCGCCTCGTCCGCCGCGCTCCACGCGCTCACCGTGGGCGCGCCGATCGCCACGCTCACCGCGACCTCCGCGCTCCGAACGCTCCCGGCCTCCGCGCCCGCCGCGGTCGCGGTCGCGATCGCGCCCGGGGCGACGGTCGGAGCGCTCCACCAGCTCGCGCCGTGGCCGCGGCATCATGCGCACCTTGTAGGGGCGCGAGCCGATGCCGAGGAATCCGTTCGAGCCTTCTTCCATCACCTGGATCATGACCTCGGCGCGCGACAGGCCCAACGCCTCCAGGCCCTTCTTGACCGCGTCGTCGAGCGTCTTGCCTTCGTAGATCACGCCCTTCGATTCCATCGCAACCTCGTCCTCTGGGTGGGCGGCGTCCGGACCGCGGACAGCGTGGGTTGGTCCGGCGACGCGCGAGCGACCTGTGATGATGCGGACCCTGCGGGCGGGCGATGCCCCACCGCCCCCGGGCCGGCTGGCGAATTAGCTTACTTCGATGCCCCGCGCGCGGCTACGGGAGAGACCGCCATGCGGGCCTTGTGCCCTCCGTCCTCCCGCAGGGCGAGCCATTGCTGGAGCGCGGTGAGGAGGTTCATGACCGTCCAGTACAACACCAGTCCGGACGGCAGGTTGTAGAAGAAAACCAGCATCAGCACGTTCATGAAGTACATCGAGGACGCCTGTTGGGGGTCGGTGGGCGTCATCCGTTGCTGCAGCAGCCCCGACAGCGACATCAGGATCGGCAACAGCCGCAGCGGGTAGCCGGCGACGTGGAACAGCACGTCCGGGGCGGACAGGTCGTTGACCCAGGCCACGAACGGGGCTTGACGCAGCTCGATGGCGTTGTAGAGCACGGAGTACAACCCGACGAACAGCGGCATCTGCACCAGCATCGGCAAGCAACCGCCCGCGGGGTTGATGTGATGCTCCTTGTAGAGCGCCATCATGGCGGTGTTCATGGCCTGAGCGTCGTTCTTGTACTTCTCCCGGATGCGGTTGACCTCGGGCTGGACCTTCTGCATCTCGCGCATGCTCTTGATGCTCATCATCGAGAGCGGGTGGAGCAGCACCCGCACCATCGTGGCCAGCACCACGATCGCGATCCCGTAGTTGTGGATCACCCGGTAGATGAAGAGCAGCAGCCTGAGCAGGAGCTTGCTGAAGGGCCGGATCCACGACCAGCCAAGATCGACCAGGCTCTCGAGCCCGTGTCCGAGCTGGCTGAGCGGGAAGAATTCGTTGGGGCCGAAGTAGACCAGGAATCGATCCGGCGTCTCCGACTCGCCCGGAAGGCTGACGATCAGGGTGTTGGTCACCAGATCCTGCAGCGGTTTCGACTCGTCGCCGAGGCGCGCCCGCTCGGCCTGGTCGACTGGGCGGCTCTCGACCGCGGCCACGCTGCCACGCGCGGTGCCGTGGGTGATCGCCACGACGCCGGTGAAGTAGCGGGTCTGGACCGCGGCCCACGCGGCGTTGCCCTCGAAGACGCGGGACCCGCGGCGCAGCGCGCCCACGCCTTCACGATGCAGGTTGGTGCCGACCAGGCTGCTGGCCCGCAGCGACCGCTCCTCGTCCATCTGGTCGTGCTCGTGCCCCAGCGGCCAGGAGCGCGTCGTCAGCGAATAGTCCGAGATCCTCGAACCCACCGGCAGGCCGCGCATCGCGACCTCGAGCTGGATGGCGTAGGAGTTGGGGTCGAGGCGATAGGTCTGGCGGATCTCGGCGCCCGTTCCATCGTGCCCCAGGAAGGTGAGCGTCCGCACCTGGCCGGCGGCGTCGAGGCTCTCCGCGGCCTGATAAGCGAAGTCGGCCGGCTGGAGGTGCGAGCCCGAGCCGAGGTCGAGGCGCAGCGCGGGCTCGCCGGTGAGCTCGACGCGTTGGTCTTCGGGCAGCGATTCCCCCGCCTTCAAGCGCTTGAAATGCGGCCGGCTCGCCGCATGAGCGGTCGCATAGCGCTTGAGCTCCACGCCCATCAGCCGCGCGCCGCGGCTGGAGAACCAGGCCCCATAGAGCGGGGTCTCGACCGCGATGACCTGCTCGCGCGCCGCGGCCGTGTCGCCGGGCGCGGGTGCAGGCGCCGCGCGCGGGGGTGCAGACGGGATCGCGGCCGCGACCGGGGCCGAGGCGGTCTCGTGGGCCGCGACTCGAGAGGTGTCGACGCCGTTGCGCTGCGGCGGTCCCAGGTATTGCCCCAGACCCAGGTAGCGAAGGATGAACGGATAGGCCAGGAACAGCGCGAGACACAGAGCGACCAGGGCGATCGTGCGGCGATCCAAGTGCGGGGGTCCTCTAGGGAACGGGGTCCACGCCGTGTCCCCCCAGGGGATGACAGCGCATCAGGCGGCGGGCTGCGAGCCAGGATCCGCGCAGCGCCCCGTGCCGACTCACGGCTTCTTCGGCGTATTGAGAACAGGAAGGCCAGTACCGGCAGGCCGGTCCCAGCCAAGGAGAGAGGGCGCGGCGATACAGCCGCAGCGCCGCGATGACCAGGGCGGCCGTCACGATCTCGGCTCGACGGTGTCGATCGCGCCGACTTGGTGGAGGAGCCGCTCGACGTCCCGAACCAGCTCCAGATGCGGCGCGGCCAGGACGCTGCGGAAGGCGACGAACATCATCCGCACGCCCTCGGGGGCCACCCGCGGCCAGCGCCGGCGCACGATCTCGCGCAGGCGGCGCCGGGCGCGGTTGCGCTCCACGGCGTTTCCAACGCCCCTCCTGCTGGCGACGAAAGCGACCTTGGTGGGCTCTCCCGGGCACGGTTCCGCGACCACGAGGCAATGCTGGCCGCGCGTGGCGCGCCCCTCGGCCTTGAGCCGCGCGAATTCCGCCTGAGAGCGCAGATGGCGCTCACGCGGGATCCGCTCGCCTCGTCGATGGGTCATGTGGAGACCGGGCCCGGCAAAGCGCGCCCGGTCCAGAGAGACAGCCCCAACCATGTCGAGCCGTAATCAGATGGCCCTGCGGGCAGCCCACCGACTCGCGGTCGAGCAGGCCGGCCGGGACCTCAGGGGGTGGAAACCGTCAGGCGCTTGCGGCCCCGCTTGCGGCGCGCCGCGAGCACCTTGCGGCCGCCCTTGGTCTTCATGCGGGCGCGGAAGCCGTGCGTCTTCTTGCGATGCCGATTCCGCGGCCGATACGTGCGTTTCATGCTGTTCGATTGCCTCGTGGAGACCGGTCAAGTGCTGGGCAGACGGCGCAGAGTACGGAACGCGGTTCGGGCCGTCAAGCCAAGGATCGACAGGCGGTTCCGCCACCTCACCTGCGGCCCGCCACGGCTCAACGTCATCCCCGTGACTGCCGATAACTCGATGGACCGTCGGTGGATGACCCCGCCTTTCCAGGCCCGGGGCCCGAGAGAGTCCGGCTTCGTTCTCTTGATTTGGAGAGAGTATGTCTCAGGGAGCGGGAAGCCAGCTCAAATACCCCGAGCTTCGATACCTTTCGCCGGGAGCCCAGGCGGCGGCGCGCTGGTTCCAACAGCTCGCGCGCGCCATGCGGGTGTGTCGCCTCTATCCCCGCGACAACCCGACCGTGGTCCAGATCCAGGACCAGCTCCACACCCAGCTCAACAAAGCGCTCGCCGAGCACGGTGCCTGGCGCATGCGCATCACGCCGATCGAGATCTGGCTGGTCGACGAGCCCATCGTTCATCCTCCGCACTTCAGCGAAACCGTCGATCCCCTCACCGCGAAGGCCGATCGGCTCTCGTTCGTCTTCTACCGCGACGGCCTGCGCGGGCTCGTCTTCCAGCCCGAGATTCCGGCTCCGGAGTTCGACTCCTTCTTCCACGCGATGGTCGCCGCCGACCGCGGGCCGCAGATCCACGACGACCTGGTCACGCTGCTGTGGCAGGCCCACACACAACGCATCCAGATCGAGGCGGTGCCGATCTCGCAAACCATCTACCTCTCGACCAAGCGCTACGCCACGGGCAGTCGCAGGCGGCTCCACGGGCTCGCCTTCAGCCTCACGCCGAGCGGCGAGGAGATCCACTCCGACGTCGGGCAGGTGGTCGGAGCCGCACAGGGCCTGCACCGCGACACCTTCGACGATTGGCCTCTGCCCAAGACCTACGTCGACGTTCCCGCCGCCTACGAGATCCTGAACAAGGGCATGCAGTTCGTGCGCTCGATCCTGCTCACCGAATGGTCGGCGGAGCGCGGAGTCGAGTGGACCGCGGAGGTCCCCCATCTCTTCCGCCGCGTGCTCGAGCTCGATCCCGGCGTCGACACGCGCGCCGCGCTGGCCCAATCGGTCGTCACCTGGCTCGCCGCTGCAGTGCAGCGCTTCGGATGGGACGAGGCGCAGCACGCGCTCGGGCTGCTGCGCGAGCTGGATCCCGACGGCAGCCTCGCGGGCGAGCACCTGGCCGAGGCCTTCGCGGGGCTGGACGGCGCGGCCATCGCCGAGCAGCTCGACGAGTCGTCGGCCGAGGAGCAGGCGAAGTTCCTGGCGCTGGCGGTGGCGCAAGGCCCGACCACGATCGACCTCGGCACGACCGTGATGGCGACAGCCGCCAAAGCGCGGACCCGCGCCGCGGCCACCACCATGCTGTGCTATCTGTGCAACGACCAGCCCGACCTGCTTTCGCCCTATCTCGCCGACGAGCGTTGGTACGTGGTCCGCAACACGGTCTTCATTCTGGGGCAGATCGGCGGCGAAGCGGTGATCGAGCTGCTGCGCTTCGCCTCGGCACACCCCGACGCGCGGGTGCGACGGCAGGTGGTGGTGTCCCTGGCCAACGTTCCGCCCGAAGCGCGGCTGCCGTTGTTGAGTCCGCACCTCAGCTCGGGGGACCTGCGGCTCGTCGCCACCACCCTCAACGTCATGGCGCGCCACCGCGCGCCGGAGACCATCCGCACGCTGGTGCGGCAGGTCCAGGCGCCCAACTTCGAATCGCGCAGCGACGACCACCAGCGCCTGATCTTCAACGCCATTGCCGAGCTGGGCGACGACAGCGCGGTGCCTGCACTGGCCGCCCTGGTCCACAAGGGTGGTTGGTTCGCACGCATCACGGCGCAACGCCAGGCGGCGGCGCAAGCCTTGTTCAGGATCGGCACCGAGAAGGCGCTGGCGGTGCTCGAAGAGGGCATCCGCTCGAGCCACGAGGCGGTGCGGCAGGCGTGCCTCGAGGCCATGGCGAAGAAGAGCGCCGCGTGAACGGGCGCCGTGACCAGGAGCCGCGGCCCCTGGGCGCCTCGGCGCGCGAGCTGGGGACGCCGGTCCTGAGCCGGCTCTCGGCGATGATGCGGATCGGCCGCTCTTACCAGACCGACAATCAGGTGTTCAGCGGGCAGCTCGAGGGCTTCATGGCCGCCTTGCTGCCGGTGCTCGATGCCGACGGTGAGGCGGTTCTGGTCGAGCTCGAAGGCGATCTCTATCTCAACGGCACCCGCATTCCGATTCGCGGCCAGAACATCCGCTTCCATCGCCACGTGATCGAGGAATTCAAAGCCCGACAGGTCGCCGGCTTCCGCGCGGTGCGCGGCGTCGGGCTCGAGGAGATGCGCACCTTCTGTCGCTACTTCATGCAGCCCGAGGTCTACACCGGCCCCGAGTTGCTGAGCGCGTGCCTGGCCGAAGGCCTGGACAAGATCCTGCCCGCGGTTCACGCCTCGACCACGTCGCCCGACGCGATCTTCGACTTCGAGACCGTGCTGCAGGGCGGCTCGTCCGGATCGGACGACGAGCTGCCCCGGCCGCCCGAAGAGCCCAGCGATGCGGACGCCGGCTTCTCCAGCGACGATCCGGTTCGCGGCGTGGTGAGCGAGGGTGGGTCGGGCGCCCCCAAGGGCGCGGTGCGGAAGAATTTCAGCTCGGCGGTGGCGGGCGCCAAGTCGCTGCTCACCACCACGTCGCTCCAACGTGGCATGGAGATGCGGCACGCCAAGCGCGTGGTCCAACCGTTGGTGGACGGAGCTTTTTCCGAGGAGCCGGTGGTGGTGGGGCTTGCGACGCTGACGCATCGCGACGAGTTCACCTACGCCCACGCCGTGAACGTCACCATGGTCTCGGTCACCATGGGGCACTTCCTGGAGATGGATCGGCGCGCGCTGGCCGACCTGGGCGTGGCCGCCCTGCTCCACGACGTGGGCAAGGCCGCGGTCTCGGCCAAGATCAAGAATCCGATCGAGGCCTTCACGCCGGAGGAGAAGGATCTGGCGGAGGGCCACCCGGTGGAAGGACTCAAGCTGTTGGCGCGATCGACGACCCTCAACGCCACTACGCTGCGCTGCATGAAGGTCTCGCTCGAGCACCACGCCGGCCCCGAGGGCGTGGGCTTCCCGGCGTTGGGCGGTGAATGGCACACCAGCCTGTTGTCGCGGATCGTGGCGGTGGCCGACTGCTACGTCAGCCTGCAGATGCATCGCAGCATCCGCGGCGCCTTCGTGACGCCGTTCGAAGCGCTGGGCATGATGCTGGGCCCGCTCAAGAGCCGCTTCCATCCCGCCATGCTGTGGGCGCTGGTCCAGACCGTGGGCTTCTACCCGCCCGGACAGCTGGTCGAGCTCGACGATGGCACCATTGCCGTGGTGCTGGCCCCCAACGCCAAGGATCTGGCGCGGCCCAACGTGCGCCCGCTGCTCGGGCCGGATGGCCAACGCCATGCCCCGGGTGAGACTCCGGACCTGGTCCCGATCCCCAAGGAACGCAGCGTCAAGCGCGCGCTGCGCGGCGCCGAGTATCCGGGCGAGGGCGAGCCGCTGGCCGCCTAGGCCGCACCCGATCAACGCATGTCAGCGTGGCGCGCGTGCATCGCGCCGAGCTCGATCTTCTCCGTGGGCCGCATCTCGGCCTCCTCGGGAGGCCGGCCGTCGTTGAAGACGAAGCGGCGCCGCCCAGCTTCGATCGGCGCCATCGGCGCCCCGCGCGGACCCATCATCACCCGGCCCTCCATGACGCACACGCAGGTTCCGACGCTGTCGCGAATCACCGCCAGCGTCGTGCCCACCACCATCACCGAGGCCTCGGGCGTGCGCACCGCGAGTCGCGCGCCGTGGAAGTCGCGGCCGGTGGTGACACGAATCTCACCCGAGCGCACCTGGGCCTCGAGCCGACGCCCGAACCAGCGTCCGGCCACCGGAGGAATGGTGGCGTCGCTGCCGGCCACGATCTCGACGGCCATCGAGCCCGGCGCGACCAGCTCGAGCGACGCGTCGGCCGGCAGCCGCACTGCGCCGCCGTGCCGCAGGGCGCCCGCGATGGCGGCGCGATCGCCGAGCGCGACCGGGCGTCCATCGATCATCGCGACTCCGGCGTGGGCCGGCGATGCCACGCTCCAGCCTCGGCTGCGATCGAGCCACCACCCTGAGAGCACCACCAGCAGCGCCGCCGCGGCCGGGGCCCAGCTCCAGACCAGGAGCGGCGGCCGCGCCGAGACCCGACGCGGCGAGACGACGACGGCGAGCTCGCCGCTCGCGAACTCGCGTTTCAGTCGGGCGCGGAAGGCGGGGCGCGGCGCGACGCGAGGCAGGGCACGCATCATGTCGCGTGCGCGTCGTTCCTCGGGGCCGAGCTCCAGGTCGCGGATCTCGCTCATGCCAGCGCCTCTTTGAGGTGTCGGGCCAGCGCCGACAGCGCCCGCGAGTAGCGCTTGCGGGCCGCGGCGTACTGGATGCCCAGGATCTCCGCGATCTGCTCGTGGCCCAGCCCTTCGTAATCGTGGAGCAGCAGAGGCTCGCGCAGCGCCTCGGGCAGCTTGAGGATCGCGGCCTGGACCAGCCGCTCCCGCTCGGCCCCCAGCAGCTCGGACTCCGGGGTCGAGCGCGAAGGCAGCGCCTGCTCCAGCCCCGGCGTGTCCTCGATCGAGCTCGCGCGACGCCCGAGCCGATAGGTGCCCGAGCGCCAGAAGTCCCGACAGGCGTTGTGGGCAATCGTCATCAGCCAGGGCATGGGATCCCGTCCGGGGTCGAGCCGATCCGCCGCCCGATAGACCTTGAGAAAAACATCCTGAGTCACGTCCTCGGCCAGGTTGGGATCACCGATCAAACGCCGGACGAAGCCGTGCACGCGATCGAAGTAGGCCTCGAAGAAGGTCTCGAGCGCGCTCGCATCGCGGGCGCGGACCCGCTCCAGGAGCGCGCGATCCAGGGCCGCTTCGGGCGCCCGGGTAGCGTCTCCCACGGAAGGTACGGATGGGGTGGGCTTTTGTGAGCGGTCGGTGGTCGAGTCCAAGGATGTTCTCCGCCTGAGGCGGCGGAGTATCCCACAGGCCAGCGCCGACTTGGGAGATCGTGGCGGGAGAGCGGCGCGCTCCGAGCCCTCGCGGCTCAGGCCGCGGACGCGCTCGGGACCGCGGCTTCGTCGCTGGCGGCGGGCAGGTCCGCTTCGCCTATCGCCGGGAGCCGGAACCAGAACAGGCTGCCGCCCTCGTCGGGATGATCGAGCCCGACGGTGCCGCCGTGCAGCTCGACGATGCGCCGCACCAGGTGGAGCCCGATACCGAGGCCGCCTTTCTGGTTGGCGCCACCCTGATCGCCCTGCCCGAAAAGCTCGAAGATGCGCGCGCTGTCTTCCGGACGCACGCCGGGTCCCTGGTCGCGGACTTGGATCAGCACCGTCGTGCCTTCACGCCGGCTCGTCACGCCGACCGAAGCGCCGCGCGGCGAGAACTTGATCGCGTTGGAGAGCAGATTGACCACCACCTGCCGCATCTTGACCTCGTCGACTGCCAGGGCACCGAGCGCCGGGTCGAGGGTGGAGAGGATGCGCACGCCGTGCTTCTCGGCCATCGGGCCCGCCGTGTCGATCGCGGCCTGGACCACCTCGTTGAACGGCTGGACCTTCCGGTCGAGGACGAGCTTTCCGGTCTCGAGCCGGGTGAGATCGAGGATGTCGTCGATCAGGCCCAGCAGCAAGCCGGCCTCGCTCGACATGCGGCGCAGGAACTCGCGGCGCTGCGCGGCCGAGAGGCGGCCTTCGTTTTCTTCCAGAACTTCGGCGTAGCCGATCACGGAGGTCAGCGGCGTGCGCAGCTCATGGCTGGCGGTGGAAAGGAAGCTGTCCTTGAAGCGGTTCAGCTCGCTGAGCTGCAGGTTCGACGCCTCGAGCACTCGGGTGCGGGCGTGGAGGCGATGCACCACCTCGGCGCGCTCGACCACCGAGCCCACGTGCTCGGCGAACATGCGCAGCATGTCGCGATGGTGCTCGCGGAAGGGCGCAGGGTGATTGATGCGGTTGACGTTGAGCACGCCCACCAGCCGATCGCCGACGCGAATCGGCAACGACAGCGCCGAGGTGATGTTGCGATTGGTCTTGTAGTGTTGGCCGAGCGGGCCGGGATCATCGGGGCCGAGCAGAACCGCCTGCTTGTGCTCCGCCACCCATCCGGCGATGCCCTCGCCGAGCTTGCGCTTGGCGTTCTTGGCGTACTCCGACTCGAGTCCGTACGAGGCGCGGGTCTCGAGCACGCCGCTGTCGGGATCGTAGATCATCACCGAGGCCTGTTGCGCGCCCAGCGTCGACACGACGCGGCGGACGATGATCTCGAGAATCACGTCGAGCGGGAGCTGCAGGTTGAGCGAGGTCGAGACGCGGAACATCTCCGACATCTCGGACAACCGGGTGCCCATGTCCTCGAGCTCGGCTTGCTCGCGGCCGATCGTCGTGCGCAGCCGGTTGAGCTGGAATTGCTTGAAGCCGGTCAACACGCAGAAGGCTGTCACCAGTCCGGCCAGGCTCGCGCCGGCGTAGCGTTCGCTGCCGAGCGGGAGCCGGCCTTCGAGGAGCTGGACGGCGACGGTCAGCGCAACGATCACCAGGAAGGTGACCGACCACAGCCACCAGTTCCAGCGATCGACGTGATTGTTTTTCGACCTGCGCGACCAGTGCACGACGAGATCCTCGGACGGGGCGTCGGACCCCTTGGTTATCGGCAGCACGGACTCGCGCCTTAGCCCGCTCTCGAATCGCCGGGTCGCGCTAACCGCATGGTAGAGTGCGGGCTGTGATCCGCTCGCCTCGCGCGTGGGGGTGGCTGGTGCTGCTCGCGGCCGCCTTCGCGCTGCTCTATCTCGACGCGCTCAAGACCGGTTTCCTCAACGACGACTACCTCTTCCTCGAAGAGGCGCGCCGGCACGCACTGCTCCAGTCGCTGAGCTCTTTGGGGCCGCTCGGCAATTTCTTCCGCCCGATCTCGCGCCCGATCTACTACGCGCTTCTCATTCCGCTCACCGGCGGGAACGCGCTCGCCTTCCACCTCGTCAACTTCGCCATCTTTCTGGGCGCGCTCGCGTTGGTGGCCGATCTGCTCGGCGTCTTCCTGCCGCGACCCGGCGTCCTCGCCGGCACCGTCTACTTCGCGACGCTGCCGCTCCAGGGCGTGAATCTGATCTGGGTCTCGTGCTCGCAGGACCTGCTCGCCCTCTTCTTCTCGCTGCTCGCGATCGCGCTGTGGCGGCGCGCCCGCTTCGGGTGGGCTGTGCTCGCCTACGGCCTGGCGGTCTTCAGCAAGGAATCGGCGCTGCCTTTGCCGCTCGCGCTGTGGGCGTGGACGCGCTGGATCGACCCGGGCGCCGCGACCCCGCCACGCGCGCTGGCGCGCAGGCTCGTGCCGTTTGGACTGGTGGCCGCGGCGTGGCTCGCGATCACGGTGTGGCTGCGCTCCTCGAGGCCCAACACCGTGCCGCTCCAGTTCGACCCCGGATCGTGGGCCGCGGGCTACGCTCACGGACTCCAGACTCTGCTCGGGATCGAGCATCCTCCGACCTGGCTCAGAGACCTGCTCCATCCCGGCTCGCCTTCGCTCGCGCTGCTGCTCCTGGCGCCGCTGGCGTTATGGCTGCGCGGCGCGACGTTGGCGCGCGCCCCGC
>JACXTT010013207.1_pt1 | contig 10899 bp, 6 predicted proteins | sample 9270951 | NCBI WGS metagenome assembly JACXTT01 (sample SAMN15532306, study PRJNA645909) | rock metagenome | isolation source: weathered quartz diorite | place: Puerto Rico | collected 2017-06-21 | reverse complement strand
CGCCGAGGCCCTTGAAAACACGGTTGGCGTAACACGCCCCCAGGCCGCTGTAGGCGAGTGCGAAATGCGGGTCGAGCTCGATCGCTCGTTTGAAATTGGCGATGGCCGCGTCGCAATCGTCGGCGTCGATCGAGCGAAAGATGAATCGGCCAAAATTGTCACGGGCGCGAAGATACTCTTCCCACGCCTCGGCGTTCTCGGTCGCGCGTTTTCCGAGTTTTTCGGCTTCGAGGTCGGTCAGCTCCAGCCGCAGCCCTTCGAGGATGCGTTGCGCAATACCGTCCTGCAAGGCGAGGATGTCGCTACCCTCGGCGTCGATGCGATCTGACCACAGGATGTCGCCCGAGACGACGTCAAGCAACTGTGCCGTCACGCGCAGCTTTTCTCCGGCACGGATAAAGCCCGCCGACAGCACCGCGTGGACGCGCAGTTCACGTCCGGCCTCGCGCGGGTCGATCTCTTTACCCTGGTATTTGGCGATCACGCTGCTGGGCCGCACGATGATCGAGCGTATCTGTGCAAGCTCGGTGATGACCGCGTCGGCGAGGGCGAACTCGTAGAAATTTGAAGCATTATCGCCGCTCAGGTTCTGGAAGGGCAGGATCGCGACGCTTTTTTTCTCTATGCCGGTCGCCGTAAGCGAAATGTCCGGCGTGAACGACGGCTGGCTCGAGATCTGCGACGGGAACGACTGCGACGAGCCCGACGATTCGGGAGTCGATTTGCCGGTGAACCAATTGAGCACGCGCTTGACCGCGCTGCCATCGGCATGCCCCGGCGCGAACGTGTCGCTCGGCATCACCTGTGCGCCGGCGACCTGCTGCAGCACTGTGCGAAGCTCGTCGCGCATTTGCGATATCTTTTGGTAACGGTCCTTCGGGTCTTTGGCGAGGGCTTTGTCGATTATCTGCTGCAATTGCGGCGGAATTGCGCCTTTGCGCATCTCGGCGAGGGGCTTCGGCGTGCCGTATAGTACCTGATGGCGAACGTCGATCACCGTCTTGCCCTGGAATGCCCATATTCCCGTGAGCATCTCGTAGAGCAGAACGCCGGCCGAGAAGATGTCGGAGCGGGCGTCCGCACGCTCGCCCTTGGCTTGTTCAGGCGCAGCATACGTGGCGGTGCCGTAGGGGATGCCGAGTTCGGTGATCTCGGTGCGGTCGTGGCCCACGCTCTCGCTGATCTGTTCGTCCTCGAGCAATTTTGCCAGCCCAAAATCGAGTATCTTGACCTGGCCGGTGTCCGTGACCATTACGTTGCCGGCCTTGATGTCGCGATGGATGATGTTCTTCGAGTGTGCGTAGGCGAGGGCATCAGTGACCTGTATCTCGATTGACAATGCGCTTTTGAGGTCAAGCGGCCGTCCGGCGACGAGCTGGCGGACATTCTTGCCCTCGACATACTGCATTGCTATGTAAAAGACACCGTCGGCCTCGTGAAAGTCATAGATGGTGCAGATGTTTGGGTGATCGAGTTGCGAGCAAAGCTGGGCCTCGCGTTCGAAACGCTTGAAGTTAGCGGTCTTTTGCGTGAGTTCGGGAGGAAGCACCTTGATAACGACGGTGCGGTTGAGCTTGGTGTCGAGGGCCTTGTAAACGGTTCCCTGGCCGCCCGAGCCTATCTTTTCGAGGATCTTGTATTGGTTTATTTGGGAACCAACCATAAACAGTGCAAAATGCAAAATCTAGATGCAAAATGCAGAATAAAACGCCGCTCGATCCGCTGCGTTCAAAAAGTCATAATCCTAATGCAAACGCGCCCATTTTGCACTTTGCATTTAACGTTTTTCATTGGTCACGTCCGGCCAACTGCCGGCTCGTCACGGATGGATCGTTCAGCCGCGGGGCGGATCGCCCCATCCAGACCCCTTATAACTGCCATTTTCGACAATAAACGGCACTGTCGGATCGCCGCCGGAAAATGCCAGCATCTCACGCTGACGTTCCTTGTCGTTCTGCGCGTCGTATTCGGTGAACGAGATGCCGTGCGAATTGTAATGGTCGCGTGCCTGCTGACAATAAGGGCATCCAGGTTTTGTATAGATAATTATTGCCATTGTTCAAAATTACAACTTTTCGATAAGATAATCTAGCGAAGCAACCTCTTGTTTACCGTTTGCAACATCTGATCTTTATGACCGAGCCTGAGATTTTTGCACCATTCGAGCGGTTGATCGAGGTCGAGATAATCGGTGCTCGATACATGGTGCCTGAGAATAATTCGCTGCTTCGATGTTTTCAGTTCCTGGCGATGGAGAATATCTCTTATGGCGATTTTTGCTGGAACGGTGAATGTCTCAATTGCCAGGTCTGGCTAAAGAATGGCGACAAGGAAAAAGCAGTCATGGCTTGCCGCACGACAGTTGCCGAGGGAATGCAGATCGTCCGACTCGCTGACGCCATCGACCTTGAAACCGGCTAATACTTCGGAACCCCTGGGTCTACGTCGTTCGACCACGCGGTGATGCCGCCGACGAGATTTTTAAGGCTGCCTTTGAAGCCGGCACGTTCGAGGTATTCTATTGGACGGGGGTTGCGGCCTCCCATCTTACGGGGAATGACCTTCTCGCGGACATCGTCGATTTCGTTCATTCGTTCCGGTATCTCGCCCAAAGGGATCAATTTGGCCCCGTCAATCTTTGCAAATGCATATTCATCGGGCTGTCTTACGTCAATGATCTGAATATCGGCACCGGAGTCAATCAATGTTTTCAATTCTGATGCTGTGATCTCTTGCATAAAGGCTAAAAATAGGTCTATTTAGAGTTTGTATTTTATCATCTGCGGGTTGATGGTGTGCAATCACCGGCACCACTTTTAGGGTCTTGAGCGTATGGCTTCGGACAGTCATAATTGACAAAAATTTACATACATAATAGTAAGGCAGCCTTCAAACTATTATAAAATACGATACTTAGACAAATGGATATGTTTTATTTTCGGCTGAGATCGCTAGTCTGTGTCATTGCCATGATCGCGGCTGGCTCATGCAGCTCGACGTCGGGCGGTCGCGGTAACCGGGGAAATTCAAACTCTGCCAACAGCCAGCAGCCCGAAGGCATATCGATCACCGTCGCAAAGAGCGTGGCCCGCGAGGTCGCTTCGTCGATCAAGGCCACCGGCAGTCTCGTCGCCGACGAAACATCGGACGTCGCTCCTAAGACCGCAGGAAAGATATCCAATATATATGCCAATGTTGGGCAATTTGTAGTTGAGGGAACAATGATCGCCAGGATCGACGACAAGGACGCTAAGGCGCAGTTGGCTACAGCGCAAGCTGCTGTCAAACAGGCGCAAGCAGGTGTCCGTCAGGCCGAGGCGAAGTTAGGCTTGGGCCCGAATGGGCGATTCGAGGCCTCAACGATCCCCGAGGTGCGAGCGGCCAATGCCAATTACCAACAATCGCTTGCTGAGCTAAAGCAAGCCGAGAATAATGAAAAGCGATACCGCGAACTGCTCGAATCCGGCGATGTGGCAATGATCACCTACGAGCAGTATCGAACCGCCCGTGATACCGCCCGTGCCAAGGCAAATAACGCCAAAGAGCTGCTCGATGCTGCTGTCAACACGGCCAAACAGAACAATCAGGCCATCGCCTCCGCCAAAGCGGCGGTGGAATCGGCACAAACCCAGGTAGCCAATGCCCGCCGGGCGATCACCGACACAGTGATCCGGGCTCCTTTTTCAGGTTATGTGAGCAATAGGCCAGCCGCGGTCGGCGAGTATGTTTCTTCCTCGTCGGTCGTAGCCACCATACTGCGGACCAATCCCATCAAGGCCCAGCTGCAGATCACCGAGACCGAGGTGCCGTCTGTGACCATTGGACGCGGCGTTTCTTTGGAAGTAGATGCTTACAAAGACCGCAAGTTCTCAGGAGCGGTTACGGCGGTCAATCCGGCGCTCGACACCGCTTCTCGCTCGGCCGTTGTCGAGGCAAAGATCGAGAACGGTGATAATGCCCTCAGGTCGGGAATGTTCGCGACAGCCACCATTACAAAAGAGGGTGGCAGCATATCGGTATTCGTTCCGAAATCGGCTGTTTATAGCGACCAAACGACCCAATCAAAACGGGTTTTTGTCATACAGGACGGCATTGCCAAGCTGCGCGTCGTCCAATTAGGGACCGAGGAAGGTGATTCACAGCAAATATTATCCGGTGTCGCCGCTGATGAAACGGTTGCAACAAGCAACCTCGAACAGTTGTTTGAAGGCGCAAAGGTAGTTTTCTGAGTCCAATGTCCAAAGCCCAATGTCTAAGCTCATATCTGGTTAAGAGCCGCATTTGCGGAATCGATGGCCGTGCCGTACCAACAATATGGGGCTAACGGTCCCGATTTTGGACTTTGGACATGCGGCTCTGGACTTAATTTTTTATGCAATGGCTGGCTGAGATCTGTGTTCATCGACCGGTTTTCGCGACCGTGATCGTGATGTTTTTGACGGTTGTGGGCGGATTCAGCTTTTTTACGCTCGGGGTCGATCGTTTTCCCAAGATCGACCTGCCCACCATCACTGTCGGTACCAACAATACAGGCGCGGCGCCGGCTGAGATGGAAGCCGATGTCACCGACCTGATCGAGGGTGCGCTGAATACCGTGCCCGGCATTGACGAGATGCGTTCCTCTTCGTCGCGGGGGAGCTCCAACATCACGCTGACATTTAACCTCGAAAAAAATCCCGACCAGGCATATCAGGAGATCCAGCAAAAACTGAGTACTGTTGTAGGCCGCTTGCCAAAAGAGGCCGACCCGCCGGTTGCCCGCAAGAGCGACCCCGATTCTCAACCGGTGATCCAATACGTGATCAGCGCGCCTCGAAACGTGGTCGATCTCACGGACCTCGCACAGACGCTGATAATGGACCGTATCGAATCGGCAGACGGCGTGGGCGAGGTATTTGCATATGGAGGCCGGGCGAAGCAGATCAAGCTCTATATCGATCCAGACCGGTTGCGCGCCTATAATTTGTCTGTCACACAGGTCACTAATGCGGTAACGGCCCAGAATCAGGAGCTTCCCGGCGGTACGCTCGTCGAGGGCGCCAAAACGGTCGGTTTGCGGACCATGAGCAGACTGACAAAGGTCGAAGACTTCAATGACATCGTTATCTCGACCAAAGGCGGTTATCCGATTAAGATCAAGGATATTGGGCGGGTAGAATCTGGTGGTGCCGATCCGACCTCGGCCATCTCGCTCGACGGCGTTCAATCACTCTCGATAGGCATACGCAAGCAGTCAGGCTCGAATACCGTAGCGGTCATCAATAATGTTAAGACCCGCATGGCGACGATCATTCCGACGCTGCCGCCCGATATCAAGATAGCCGTGATCCGCGATCAATCGGAATTTATAGAGAATTCGCTCCACTCGATCGAGGAACACCTCGTCCTCGGAGGGATATTTGCGGCCGTCGTCGTGTTTCTTTTTCTATGGAATTTTCGCTCTACGCTGATCTCAGCACTGGCGATACCAACCTCGATCATCGCCGCGTTTGCGCTGATCGCTGCTCTCGGCTACACGCTTAATCAGATGACAATGCTTGCCCTCACGCTGATGGTCGGAATTGTTATCGACGATGCGATCGTCGTGCTCGAGAATATCTACCGTTTTGTCGAGGAAAAGGGGATGGACCCCTTTCGCGCCGCGGTCGAGGGCACGCGCGAGATCGGACTGGCGGTGCTAGCGACCACGTTGTCGCTGCTCGCTGTTTTTATCCCGGTGGGATTCATGACCGGCATCGTCGGGCGATTTATGTCTTCGTTCGGGCTCACCTCGGCCGCTGCGATCGCCGTTTCGCTGATAGTCTCGTTCACGTTGACGCCTATGCTTGCCGCTCGGTGGATCAAGCGACCAAAGGAGGATGGATCTGGCCCAAGGTCCGAGGCCCAAGGTCCAGAGTCTGGTGACGATAGCGAGACATTGGACTTTGGACATGAAACATCGGACTCGGCTTCGAAGGCCGGCTGGTTTTACAGCAAGGTCGACGGCACTTACACCTGGTTGCTGCGACTGTCGATGAGGTTCCGGTGGCTGGTAATACTTATTTGCATTGGGACGGTGGTGTCGATCGTTCCGCTCTATAGATTTGTGGGCATGTCTTTCCTGCCTGACGAAGACGAATCGCTCTATCAGGTCAACCTGCGTTGTCCGCAGGGAACTTCGCTTGCGGCCACGCAATCCATACTCGAACGAATCGCACGGGACCTTCGAGAGCAGCTTACGGGTATAAAGAATACGGTCGTTCTGGCCGGCATGGGAGGTTCGAATACGGGCACTATCAATGTCAGCCTGGTCTCGGTCGGCGACCGCAAGGATTCGCAAGTCGATATGATAGGCAAGACCCGCAATCTGGTAAAGAAATATAGCAATAATGATTATCGCGTGACAGTCTCGGCCGCCTCGTCCATCGCCGGCAGCATCGGACTGGGACGCGGCGGTTCGGGTATCGGTTACTACATAGCGGGGCCGGATATGGACAAGCTGAACGGATATGCCAACCAGGTGCTCGAAAGGATGAAGACCGATCCAACCTTTCGCGACCCGGACAATTCGGTGGACGTGGGCACACCCGAAGTGCGTTTTGTGATCGACAGGGTCAAGGCGGCTGATCTAGGCGTACAGGCTACCGATGTTTCACGGGCACTGAATATTGCAGCTGCCGGCCAGCGTGTCTCGACATTCAGTGAGGGAACGCAGCAATATGACGTCGTCGTTCAAGCAGACGAACCATTTCGCCGAACGCGGCAAAATCTCGCCTATTTTACCGTTGCCTCATCCAGCGGCAATCCCGTCGAGCTCGACAAGCTGGTCAAGATCGAGGAGGGACGCAGCCCGTCATCGATCGCGCGGCTCAATCGCCAGCGTGTGGTCTCGCTCTCGTCGAGCCTGCCGCCGAACGCCTCAGAGGCCGATGCTCTGGCGAAGCTCCAAACTTTTGTAAAGGACCTCAATCTGCCGCCCGAATACACGTCAGGCGTGCAAGGGCAATCAAAGGAACTGCAGAGGGCATACAACTCGTTCCTGCTCGCATTTTTGTTGTCGTTCGTCTTTATGTACTTGATCCTGGCTGCCCAGTTCGAATCGTTCATCCATCCGGTGACGATCCTTTTAACCCTGCCGCTGTCGATACCGTTCGCATTGCTCTCGACCGCGATCGCTGGCCAGACGTTGAATATATTTTCGGCGCTAGGGATACTGCTGCTTTTTGGTATAGTCAAGAAAAATGCGATTCTGCAGATCGACCATACAAATACGCTGCGCGCGCATGGACTGAGTCGCTACGACGCGATCATACAGGCCAACCGCGACCGGCTGCGCCCGATCCTGATGACGACGATCGCCCTTGTCGCCGGGATGATCCCGCTCGTTTTGGGCACAGGCGCCGGCGCCTCGACAAATCGCTCGATAGGGATACTCGTCGTCGGCGGTCAGTCGATGTGCCTGCTTTTAACTCTGCTCGCCGTGCCGGTCTTCTATTCATTGTTTGACGATGCAAAGGAAACGGCAGCATGGCAAACGATCGCCGGCGGAGCGCGCAAATTGGTCTCAGTATTTCGCAGGCCGAAAAAGGAAGAGCACAATGATGAGGAAAATACTCCTGCGGAAATTTGAACCTATGGGCTTCTTGCGCCAGATCCTCCGGGCGGCAACGAAACCTTCCAATATTTGGGCAGGTGCTTTTTTGTTATTGCTCGCCGCGCCGTTGGGGGCGCAAACCCCGGCAGTGAAGACAACTCCCTCGCCGGTCCCGACACCGTCAACGGCCGTCAGCGATCCGCCGCCGGTCGCACCAAATTTCGAGGCGCCGCTTCGTCCGATGCCAAGCGCCGAGCGTGTCGGCGTCGATAATGCCAACCAACTCTCGTTGACGGTCGAGCGTGCCATCGAAATGGCGCTCGATAATAACAACGACATCACGATATCACGCAAAGATATCCGGATAGCCGACTTCAATTTTCGTGCGGCCAAGGGGGTTTATGATCCACTCTGGACAGGGCAGGGATACTATGAAAGCCGTACCACGCCAACGGCATCGACCATTGGCGGAGCAGTCAACGGGGCGATCACGCAGAGACAGCTTTTCGGCCTGACGGATATCGGCGGCTATGTTCCGCATTATGGTGGTTCGTATGACCTCAATTTCAATTCGTCCCGGCTCAATAGCACCAACCGCAATGCGACGCTCAACCCTCAATTCCCGTCTTCGTTCACGGCGACCTACACACAGCCGTTATGGCGCAATTTCCGTATCGACAATAACCGCCGCCAGATCGCGATCGCGGCGAAAAATATCACGCTTTCGGATTCGCAGCTTCAATTGAAGGCGATCACGGTGATAACCGGCGTCGAAAATGCTTATTGGGACCTAACCTTTGCCTTGAGGAACTTGCAGGTACAGATAGATACGCTAAAGCAGGCCCGCGAACAATACGAAAGCAATAGGCGATTGGTCGCCCGCGGTGTGCTCGCGCCGATCGACATCGTGGCCGCGAGCGCCCAGATCTCGACATTTGAGCAAGCTGTTTTTGCCGCGCAGGAGAGCGTCACGCGGGCCGAAAATACGCTGAAAACGCTTATCCTGCCTGAACGCGGCTCATACGAATGGTCACGACCGCTGACGCCTGTATCGCCCGTCGCTCTTGTCCCGCCACAAACCGGCCTCGACGACGCAATTGCCGATGCGATCAAGAACCGTCCCGAGCTCATACAACTCGAAATTAACAAACAGATAAATAAGGTAGATGAGACTTACTATCGCGATCAGACGAAACCGGAGATCAACCTCGTCGGGGTATATACTTCGGCCGGGCTTGCCGGATCGCCGAACCTCAACTCATCAGGAGCGAACAGCGTCCCGCAAAATCTGATCGGAGGCTATTTTGATTCTCTCGGCAACCTGTTGAAGCAGAATTATCCGACGTATCGCATAGGATTGACATTTTCGCTGCCGATCAGGAACCGCGTCGCCAAGGCCAATCTCGGCCGCACGCTAGTTCAGGGCGAACGCATACAGGACCAGCGGAAGATGGAGGAAGAAACGGTCCAGGCCGAGGTGCGAAATGCTATTCAGGCCCTGCGTTCGGGCGAGGCAAAGCTGAATTCCGCCGCTGCCGCACGTGCAGCGGCCGAGCAGCTGTACGAGAGCGAACAGCGGCAGTTTCGCAGCGGGACTACCACGCTTTATCTCGTCCTCCAGCGTCAGAACGACCTGGCGACTGCCCGCGGGCGCGAGCTGCAGGCACAGACCGACCTAAACAAGGCGATCGCGGAATTCCAGCGCGCCACCGGCATTACCCTATCCGCCAATAATGTTAGCGTTTCCAAGTAACCGGCGGTTTAATTACCAACCGTCGGAAGACCAGCTTTCGCGAGCTTGGCATTCAGTTCGTTGACATCGTTTGCCTGGATCTGGGCCCATTCGTTACCGGCCCTAGCGAGCGCCTTTTCCAGGTCCTCTGCGGCCGAGGTCATTTGCGACGTCGGGCCGGCGTCAGGCTCCTGCAGGATCTCGAGCAGGCCCGTAAATGCCCCGCTCAAACGTCCGAGCGGCGTTTCGGCAACCGGCGTCACAGTGCCGGGCCCTCGTCCGCTGCCGTTCATCCAATTGTCGATCTTTTGTTCCAGGGCCATAATGTCTTTTGTGACGGGTGCGTCCGTGCCCGCCTTTTCGCGAACCGCTTTTAGTTGCTCACCGAGCTTTTTGACGCTATCTACAAGTTCACCAGATTTACGAATACGGACGTATGCCCCCATCGAGGTGTAGAACTGCAGTTCGAGAGCGTTTTGTGATGCAGTTACTCGCGGGTCCATCCTTACGGCAAGCGGTTGGTTATATGTCCGGCCATTGACCGTCAATTTGACGGTGTATTTGCCCGGCAGGACACTAGGCCCCAGCGGGACATAAGGCGTATCACGATAATTTGCCGAGATCGGCAGGTCATAGCCGTCCGACGGAGGATTCGGGTATAGCAGGTCCCACACAAAACGCTGCATCCCAGGCTCATTTTTCAGGATCTGGGTCGGGCGTATCCAATATGTGGGAAAGCGGAGCGTGTTGACATCGACGGCAAGCTGCTTGTCGTCGCTCGCAAACCGCCGCACAAGATTGCCGAGCGCATCGTATATCTCAAGCACGATCGGAGTCTTTGATGGTCCTTTAAGATAATAGTTTATTACCGCGCCGTCAGGCGGATTCTGGCCTGCCGGCTCCTCTGGCGGGAATGGAGTATCGGTATGGACGCTGCGTTTGACGCGGGTTGACAATTGCGGGGCAAAGAGCACGGCATCAGCCGTCTTTGTATTAGCGTCGATCTGCCTGAGCGGCGTGATGTCGTCGAGTATCCAGAAGCTGCGGCCATGCGTGCCGACGACGATGTCATCGTTATGAACTACGAGGTCGCGGATCGAGGTCGCGGGCATGTTCAGCCGCAGCGGCTGCCAATTCTCGCCGTCATCGATCGAGAAATAAACTGCCTGCTCGGTGCCGCAAAAGAGCAATCCTCTGCGAACCGGGTCCTCGCGGACCGAGTTTACAATGCCTCCATTTGGCAGTCCGCTCACGATCTCTTTCCACGTCTTTCCGCCGTCGTGCGTGCGCAGTATATGCGGGCGCAGATCGTCGAGCCGGAATGTATTTATCGCTGCATAAGCCGTATCTGGATCAAAACGACCGGCGTCGATCAGCGAGACCTTTGCCCATGACCTCAATTCGGGCGGCGTGACATTTTGCCAGGCCTTGCCGCCGTCCCGAGTGACGTGGATCAGGCCGTCGTCGGTTCCCGCCCAGATAGTTTTTGCGTCCCTATAGGACGGGGCAACCGTATAAATGACGCCGCGTCGAGGCATCGTCTCCATCTCTTTTGTTTTATAAATGCCGACATTGTCGGGCACAGCCCACTTTT
>JACXTT010013206.1_pt1 | contig 10899 bp, 6 predicted proteins | sample 9270951 | NCBI WGS metagenome assembly JACXTT01 (sample SAMN15532306, study PRJNA645909) | rock metagenome | isolation source: weathered quartz diorite | place: Puerto Rico | collected 2017-06-21 | reverse complement strand
GATCGCCGGAACGCTCGTCGCGGAAGGCGGTCCCGCCGCGACCGACGCGGCGCCCGGCGACCATCCGAAGCGCCACACCAGCAGCGCGGCGAGCGCGAGCGAAACCAGGGCGGCGAGCGCGAGCCACTGCGGCGAGCGCGGCGTCATCGGCACGGCGCTCTCGGCCGTCCGCGCCAGGCCGGTCTCCGAGCCCTCGTCGGCCACGGCGGTGTCGTCGGTGCCGGCGACGTCGTCCCGCGAGGTCGCGCCGCTGGAGCCCGCGGCGTCGATCGCCGTCGATTCGGGAGGCGCGATCTCGGCCGACTTCGGCCGGCGGCTCGACGCCGTCACCACCGCCAAGAGCTCGCCCTGCGCCGGCTCGACGTCGAACCCCGCGTCGCTCGCCGCCTCGATCACCGCGTCGAGGGCCTCGCCCACGCCGTTCGGCCGCTCGTTCGGGCGCTTCGCCAGCATCCGCGCGATCGCCGCATCCATCGCCGCCGGCACCTCCGGCAGCACCTCCGACAGCGCGGGCGGCGTCGAGTGCATGTGCTTGAACAGCACGTCGGCGGTGCTCTCGCCGTCGAACGGCACCCGACCGCCGAGCACGCGGAACAGCACCACGCCGAACGCGTACACGTCCGAGCGGTGATCGACCTTCACGCCGCGGCACTGCTCGGGCGACATGTAGAGCGGCGTGCCGACGACCAGGCCGGTGGCCGTCTTGTGCGGCGCGGCGCCCGCGCCGGTGAGCAGCTTGGCTACGCCGAAATCGAGCAGCTTGGGGTTGACGACGCCCTCCTTGTCGACCGACACGAACACGTTCTCGGGCTTGAGGTCGCGGTGGGCGATGCCCTCGCGGTGGGCCGCGTCGAGCGCGTCCGCCACGCCGCGCAGGATGGGCAGGGCCAGGCCGAGCGCGAGCCGCCCCTCGCACGCGAGGATGTGCTCGAGCGTGCGGCCGTCGAGCAGCTCCATGATCAAGTAATGCTGCTCGCTCGGCAGCTGCCCGAAGGAGAACACGTCGATGATGTTGCGGTGGCGGATGCGGTTGACCGCGCGCGCCTCGGTCAAGAACCGCCCGACGATCTGGCGATCGTGGCAGTAGCGCCGGTGCAGCACCTTGACGGCTGCGCGCTTGCCGATGACCGGATGCTCGGCGGCGTACACCGAGCCGTAGCTGCCGTCGCCGATGCGGCGGCCGATCACGTACTCGCCGACGACGGTGCCGGATGCGACCGCGTCCGAGCTCGGCGCCTCCGCTTCCAGTTCGTCGTCCATCGCGCCAGTGTACCGTACTTGGTCTGTTTCGCCGACGAAACGCGAGCGCCGCGAGGCGCGAGAGCCGCTGCTCTCGACATCCCCGCGGCGCCGCCGGTTTTCTTGGCGAGCGCCGCTGACGCGGCGCCGCCGGTTGGCTTGGCGAGCGCCGCTAAACGCGGCGCCGCGAATTGCGCTCGATCAACGGCAGCAGAGCACTCCGCCGTTCTTCGAGCCGATCTTGGTGACGACGATGCCCTCCTTGGTGTCGTCGGGGCACTTCCACACGGACGTGTCGACGGCGTTGCAGACGTTGCCGCTCGACACGTTCGCCTCGCAGTTGGCGTTCTTGACCGAGCTGTTGCCGCAGCCGAACAGGTCGTTGGTCAGGTCGTCGCGCTCGTGGCAGCCGACCTTGCAGCTGTTCGACGTGCACTGGACCGGATCGGTGATCGCGCCGTTGATCGCCGCGCACACGAAGCAGCCGGGGCCCGAGATGCTGGCGGTGTAGAAGCCGGTCGCGACCTCCGCCGCCGGCATCGCGGCGCAGTTCTTTCCGCCGGTGCGCGGGCCGATCTCGCCGCCCTTGCAGATGTGCCAGCCCGGGGCGCACAGATCGCCGGCCGAGCAGTCGGTGCCGGGGCCGGGGGCTTCCTTGTCGTCGCCGTTGGTGGCGCAGGCCGCGACCTTGCTCGTGCGCGGCGAGTACGGGAACACGCCCGGCACGGTCCACGCCCCGGCGCAGCCCGCGATGTTCGGGAACGTCGCCTTGTCGGTGAACGCGTCGCGCTGGCCGTCGGCGCAGCCGACGTCGCCGATCGCCGCCTTGTCGACGCACAGGCCCTCGGAGCACACCTGGCTGGCGGTGCAGGTGACGCCGCACGCGCCGCAGTTCTCCGGGGTGTCGAGGTGCACGCACGCGCCGTTGCACACCGTGCTCGGCGCCTTGCAGGTGTCGGAGCACACCGCGCTCTGGCAGTAGTTCTGCACGCACTGGTTGGCGCACTTCGAGCAATTGGCCTTGTCCGACACCAGGTCGACGCACTGGTTGCCGCACAGCACCTCGTTCAGCTTGCAGGCGCACTGCTTGTTCACGCACTGCAGGCTGGCGCAGTCCGAGTCGACGTTGCACGCCTGCTTGAACGCGCAGCCCGCGCACTTGGCGCCGCCGCAGTCCACGTCGGTCTCGTCGTTGTCCTTGACCTTGTTGGCGCAGCTCTTGGCCGCGACGCAGATCTTGTTCTCGCAGATGTTGTTCTTGCAGTCGCCGTCGACGAGGCACTTCTTGCCGTCGGGGCACTTGTCGCAGGTGAGCCCGCCGCAATCGACGTCGGTCTCGGTGCCGTCCTGCTTGACGTCGTTGCACGGCGGCACGTCGGCGCACTTGCCGTTCGCGTCGCAGTACTTGCTGGCGCAGTCCTCGGCCTTGGTGCACGCCATGCCGTTCACGCACGTCGGGCACATCGGCCCGCCGCAGTCGACGTCGGTCTCGCCGCCGTTCTTCGCCTTATCCATGCACGTCGGCGCCGGCAGGCACTTCGCGTTCGTGCAGATCATGCTCTTGCAGTCGCCGCTGCCGCCGCACGCCTGACCGTCCGCGCACGGCGGGCAGCCGCCGCCGCAATCGACATCGGTCTCCTTGCCGTTCTTGCTCTTGTCGCTGCATGTCGGCGCGGGCGGCGCGCCGCACTTGTTGGCCGTGCACGCGCCCGACGAACAATCCGCGGCGGCCATGCACCCCTTGCCGTCGGCGCACGGCGAGCACGGGCCGCCGCAGTCGACGTCCGTCTCGCCCGCGCTCTGCTTGCCGTCGGTGCAGCTGTTCGCCGGCGTCTCGCCGCCGGTCACGTTCCCGGCGCTGGAGCAAGCCGAAGCCAGCGCGACGAACCAAGCCAAGCCAAGCGTGACCCGCGCGCTCCACGCCCAGCGCCGGCCTCCGTTTCGCGAATTCCATCCCATGGCGCATCTCTCCTTGTTGCCCCCCAAGTCGAACGGCAGCGCTACGGCAACAACGATGCCTGTCCGCAAAAACAAGCAATTACAGCTGCTTACATCGTCCGCCGAGCCCCCTGGTGGCTGGACCCGCCAACTATGGAGGGTCCAGCCCCCGGCCCCACCCCGTCAGCGCCGGATGGCTCGACACGCCGCGACCCCCGTCGCATAGGATTCGTGATGCGCCGGTCGCTGCTTCCCATCCCGGTCCTCGTGGGGCTCGGCGCGCTCGTCGCGAGCACGTGGATCTGCTGCGGCAAGCACGCCGGCACGAGCGGCGAGGACGCGTCGTCGAGCGACGGGGCGGCGAACGCGTTGCCGCCGCTCGATCCGAAGGCGTGCGTGCTCGGGCCGGACAGCGGCGCCGATCCGGCGCTCGCCGACGCCGCGGCGAAGCAGTGGTCGCCGTCGTACAAGCCGCCGGCGAGCGGCTCGCAGGTGCAGGACAAGGCCTTCTTCCTGGCGACGTACCTCCGCGCCGATCCGGCGCTCGCGGCGGATCTCGCCAAGGATCCGACGCTCGCGGCGTTCGGCAAGAGCCGCGACGACGCGCTCCGCGCCGCGCCGGGGAAATGCGCGGTCGACGCGTCGTGCTACGCGAGCGCGCTCGGCTGGTCGGACCTGGACGCGGCCGCCGCGGCCGACGCGATCGTCACGGCGCTCGCCGGGTCGGGCCGGCTCGCTGGTGTGGCCAAGGACCTCCGCGCGTCGGGGCGCTCTGCGCTTCACGCCACGCTCGGCGACGATGCGCTGGTGAGGGCCGCGTGGCGCGATCTCGTCGCGTCCCTCGCCAGCACCTTCGACGCGGAATCGAGCGCGCTCGGCCCGCAGAAGCTCGGCGACGTGGTCAGCGGCGTGATCGCCGCGCACGCCAAGCCGCTGTCGTTCTTCGAGCCGCTCCTCGAGGTCGATCTCGCCGCGCTCGCCGCCGACGGCCGCGACGAGGCCGCGCGCTACGAGCCGCTCGCCGCCGGCGAGAACGCCAAGGCCGTCGCTCGCATCCCGAGCATCGCCTGGGCGAATTTTCCCTTCACGGTGATCCTCGTCCCCGGTCAGGGTCCATCGAGCCCCGACGTGAAGCTCGCGCCCAACGGCGCGCAGCGGGTCGATCTCGCGGCGCAGCGCTTCGCCGCCGGCATCGCGCCGCTCGTGGCGCTCTCGGGCGGGCACGTGCACCCCGATCGCACGCCCTACTCCGAAGCGATCGAGATGAAGAAGTACCTGCGCGAAAAATACGGCGTGCCCGAGGAGGCGATCCTCGTCGATCCGCACGCGCGCCACACCACCACCAACCTGCGCAACGTGTCGCGCCTGCTCTACCGCTACGGCGTGCCGGCCGATCGCCCGCTGCTCGTCACCTCCGACGTCGGACAGAGCATCTACATCGGTCAATGGCACGGCCTCTTCGGGCCTCGCTGCCAAAACGAGCTCGGCTACATGCCGTGGCGCGCGCTCGTCCCGCTCTCGAGCAACGACAGCTGCATGCTGCCGGCCGCGATCGCGCTCCACGCCGACGGCCGCGACCCGCTCGATCCGTGACTAGCGCACGGTGAGGGTGAGCTTTCCGGGCTCGCGGGCGGTCGCGCGCACGAGGTCGATGGCGATGCTGTCCGGCGTGCCGGCGTCGCCGCTCGGGACGATGACGACGCTCGCGCCTTGCGGGTTTTGGGTGTCGATGGTCACCGTGAACGACGTTTCTGCCGTGATGGTGCGGCCGTCGTCGCGCCAGGTGAACGACGCGTCGAGCCGATGCGGCCCGGGCGCGGCTTGGCCCCAGAACACCTGGAAGCGCCGCGGCGCGCCGCCGTTTCGCAGGTACACCGGCGCCGCGTCGAGCGCGACGAAGACTCTCGCGGGCTCGGCGCCGCTCATGGTGTTCTCCACCACCACCGACAGGCCACCCGCCGGCGCTCGAGGGACCTCCACCGGGTGCGGCGCGGCGCAGCCCGACGCCGCCGCGACCACCGCCATGCCGACCGCTCGCCAGCCCATCGGAGCTGACTACCCAATGGACTGCTCGTGCGCAAGCGAGCCCTGCGAATTCGCGATCTTGCGGGTGGTTTGCGGCGCGTCGGCGCGGTCCTGACCGATTTGTGACGGAAACGGGCTTTTGAGGGTTTGCATCCGGGTCCGGGGTCGGGGATAGCGGAGCGTCGTGAGCGAGTTCCCCGCGCCTGTGTTCGACTGTCCGACGATTCGGACAGCGTTCGGACAGATCGGAGGGGATCGCACGGGAGATCGCACACTTTCGTGTGGGGAAGAGGTGGCACGAGCGTTGCTCGACGACCCCGCCGTGACCCCGCTTACGTCCCGCGCGCTCGGGCGCGAGGCCCACGTGTGGCTCGCGCCGCAGGCGAGCATCCTCGCGTCCGCCGACGTCGCGGCGCATCGCGGGCTTTTGTCGGAGGAGGAGCGCGGGCGCATGGAGCGCTTTCGCTTCCTGCGCGATCGCGAGAGCTTCCTCGCGGCGCGGATCCTCCTGCGCACGGCGCTCAGCGCGCTCGTGCCGGAAGTGCCGATCGCCGCCTGGGGCTTCCGGCGCGGACGAAACGAGCGGCCCGAGGTGTGCGCGCCGCGCGGGACGGCGCCGCGCTTCAGCCTGTCGCATACGCCCGGCCTCGTCGCCTGCGTGGTCACCACCACCGCCGACTGCGGGATCGATGTCGAGGCTTCCGCGCGCGAGCTCGACGTCGGCGCGCTCGCGCCCGGGGTGCTGTCGCCGAGCGAGCTCGCCGCGCTCGACCGGACGGCCGCGGCGGAGCGCACGCGCGCGTTCCTCCGCCACTGGACCTTGAAGGAGGCGTTCGCCAAGGCGCTCGGGCTCGGCCTGGACCTGTCGTTCGGGCGCTACGGCTTCGATCTCGCGGACGGCATCCGGCTGGTGGCGCCGCCGGAATCGCACGAGGATCCGCGCGCGTGGCAGTTCGCGCAGTGGAGCGCGGGCGCGCACGAGGTGGCGGTCGCGCTGCGGCGCGGCGGCGGCGCGGAGCTCGCGATCGTCCAGCGATCCGGAGGGGACGCGTGAGCGACGCGCACCTCGGCCACTGGCTGGCGGAAGGCCGCGAGCCCTCGTTCGACGGCGACGGCGTCGTCGCGGCGGCGGCGGCGGTGCGCGCGCCGCTCTACGTCGTGCGCGACGCGGCGCGGAGCCGGATCGGCGTGGCGCAGGGCGGCAAGACCGGCGCATCCAACGGCCACGCCGCGTACCCGGTGATCGCCGCGCTGCCGGCGCTCTACCCCGAGTGGCTCGGCGATCGCTCGTTTTGCGACGCGCACGGCGTGCGTTTCTCCTACGTGTCCGGCGAGATGGCGAACGGCATCGCCACCACGCGCATGGTGATCGCCATGGCGCGCGCCGAGATGCTCGGCTTCTTCGGCGCGGCGGGGCTCGCGCTCGAGCGCGTCGAGGCGGCGGTGGACGAGCTGTCGCGCGAGCTCGGCACCGGGCCGTCGAGCCCGGCGTGGGGCTCGAACCTGATCCACAGCCCGAACGAGCCGCTGCTCGAGGCCGGCGCGGTGGACCTGTACCTGCGGCGCGGTGTGCGGCGCGTGTCGGCGTCGGCGTTCATGGGCCTCACCCTGCCGGTGGTGCGCTACGCGGCGAGCGGGCTGTCGCTCGATCCGCGCGGGCAGATCCGCCGCAAGCACCACGTCTTCGCCAAGATCTCGCGGCCGGAGGTGGCGAGCCCGTTCATGGCGCCGGCGCCCGCCGAGATGCTGGACGCGCTCGTGCGCGACGGAAAGCTCGGGCGCGGCGAAGCGGACCTCGCGCGGCGCGTCGCGGTCGCGGAGGACGTCACCGTCGAGGCCGACTCGGGCGGGCACACCGACAACCGGCCGCTCACGTGCCTGTTGCCGATCCTCTTGTCGCTGCGCGACCGCATGGTGCGCGAGCACGGCTACGAGCGCCCGCTCCGCGTCGGCGCGGCCGGCGGGCTCGGCACGCCCGCGTCGGTGGCGGCGGCCTACGCGATGGGCGCGGCGTACGTGCTCACCGGATCGGTGAACCAGTCGGCGATCGAGAGCGGCCTCGGCGAGGAGGGGCGGCGCATGCTCGCCGGCGCGAGCTTCGCCGACGTGACGATGGCCGCCGCGGCCGACATGTTCGAGCTCGGCGTGAAGCTCCAGGTGCTGAAGCGCGGCACGATGTTCGGCGTGCGCGCCAACCGCCTCTACGAGGTCTACAGCGCGCACGACGCGATCGAGTCGATCGCCGCCGCCGAGCGCGCGCGGCTCGAGAAGGAGATCTTCCGCATGCCGCTCGACGCGGTCTGGGAGGAGACCAAGAAGTTCTGGCACAAGCGCGAGCCGGCCGAGCTCGCCCGCGCCGAGGGCGATCCGAAGCACAAGATGGCGCTGTGCTTCCGCTGGTACCTCGGGCTGTCGAGCCGCTGGGCGATCGCCGGCGAGTCGAGCCGGCGCGCCGACTACCAGATCTGGTGCGGTCCGGCGATGGGCGCGTTCAACGACTGGGTGAAGGGCTCGTTCCTCGAGCCGCCCGAGAGCCGCGGCGTGGTGCAGATCGCCCGCAATTTGCTGGAGGGCGCCGCGGTGGTGACGCGCGCGCAGCAGCTCCGGAGCTACGGCGTGCCGGTGCCGGCGGCCGCGTTCGACTTCCGTCCCCGTCCGCTCGACCAGGAAGCCTCACGATGAGCCAACAACACGAAGTGCCGCTCGCGATCGTCGGGATGAGCGCGCTCTTTCCCGGATCGACCGACGCGACCGGATTCTGGCGCGACATCCTGGCCGGGCGCGATCTCATCGGCGAGGTGCCGCCGACGCACTGGCTGGTCGACGACTACTACGACGCCGATCCGAGCGCGCCCGACAAGACCTACTGCAAGCGCGGCGGCTTCCTCGGCGAGATCGCCTTCGATCCGCTGCGCTACGGCATCCCGCCGAGCATCGCCTCGGCGACCGACAGCTCGCAGCTGCTCGGGCTCATCGTCGCCGAGCAGGTGCTCGAGGACGCGACCCGCGGCCAGTTCGCGGCGATCGATCGCAGCCGCGCGAGCGTGATCCTCGGCGTGACCTCGGGCCAGGAGCTGCTCGCCTCGATGGTGAGCCGGCTGCAGCGGCCGGTGTGGAAGAAGGCCTTGCGCGAGGCGGGCGTGGCCGAGGGCGCGATCGAGCCGATCTGCGATCGCATCGCCGGCCACTACGTGCCGTGGCAGGAGAGCACCTTCCCGGGCCTGCTCGGCAACGTGGTCGCGGGGCGCATCGCCAACCGCTTCGATCTCGGCGGCACCAACTGCGTGACCGACGCGGCCTGCGCCAGCGCGTTCGCGGCGGTGTCGATGGCGGCGAACGAGCTCTACCTCGGCCAGTCCGACCTGGTGATCACCGGCGGAGTCGACACGCTGAACGACATCTTCATGTACATGTGCTTCAGCAAGACGCCGGCGCTGTCGCCGACGGGCTCGGCGAAGGGCTGGCGATGGTCGCGCTCAAGCGGCTCGCCGACGCCGAGGCCGCGGGCGATCGCGTCTACGCCGTGCTCCGCGGCATCGGCGCGTCGTCGGACGGGCGCGCCAAGAGCGTGTACGCGCCGCGGCCCGAGGGGCAGGCCGTCGCGCTGCGGCGGGCGTACCAGATCGCCGGCTACGGGCCCGACACGGTGGAGCTCGTCGAAGCGCACGGCACGGCGACCAAGGCCGGGGACGTGGCCGAGCTCGCCGGCTTGCGCGTCGCCTTCGACGAGTCGGGGCGGAAGGATCGCGGCTGGTGCGCGGTCGGCAGCGTGAAATCGCAGATCGGCCACACCAAGGCGGCGGCCGGCGCGGCGGGCCTGTTCAAGGCGGTGATGGCGCTCCACCACAAGGTGCTGCCGCCGACCATCAAGGTGGAGCGGCCGAACCCCGAGCTCGCGCTCGGAGAAACGCCGTTCTACTTGAACACGCGCGCGGCCCCGTGGGTGCGCGGCAAGAGCCACCCGCGGCGGGCGTCGGTGAGCTCGTTCGGCTTCGGCGGGAGCAACTTCCACCTCGCGCTGGAGGAGTACCTCGGGCCGGCGCGCGCGGGCCGCAAGCGGACGGCGCCCGACGAGCTCGTGGTGATCGAGGCGGCCTCGGGAGCCGAGCTCGTGCAGAAGCTCGCGCTCCTTGATGGGCGGCTCGTGGCGGCGGCGCGGGCGAGCCAGGAGGCGTGGACCGGCGGCGCAGCGGCGCGGCTGGCGATCGTGGCGGACAGCGACGCCGATCTGGCGAAGAAGATCGACGAAGCGCGCAAGCGAATCGCGGGGGCGCCGAACGAGGCCTTCGCCGCGCCGAACGGCGTTCATTACGGCGTCGGCGAGCGGAGCGGCAAGGTCGCGTTCGTCTTTCCGGGGCAAGGCAGCCAATACCTCGGCATGGGCGGCGACCTGGCGATGAGCGCGCCCGAGGCGCTCGCGGCGTGGGATTTGGCGGCGGACCTCGACTTCGGCGAGAAGCTCCACGAGGTGGTGTTCCCGCGCCCGGCGTTCGACGACGCGGCGCGCGCCGAGCAGGCGAAGACGTTGATCGCCAGCCATTGGGCGCAGCCGGCGATCGGCGCGACCTCGCTCGCGGCGCTCGGCATGTTGCGGGCGATCGGCGTCGAGCCGGACTGCGTGGCCGGCCACAGCTTCGGCGAGGTGAGCGCGCTCCACGCCGCGGGGGCGATCGACGCACAAGCGCTGCTGCGGGTGGCGCGAACGCGCGGCGAGCTGATGACGGCGGCGGCGGAGCGGCCCGGCGCGATGACCGCGGTGGTGGCCGGGATCGACGAGATCCGCCCGCTCCTCGCCGGCCACGAGGTGGTGATCGCCAACCACAACGCGCCGGCGCAAGTGGTGCTGTCGGGCAGCGTCGAGGGGATCGCCGCCGTCGAGAAGGCGCTCGAGCGCGCGGGGATCACCGTCAAGCGCCTGCCGGTGGCGACGGCCTTCCATTCGGCGATCGTCGCGTCGTCGGCCGGGCCGTTCCGCGCGGCGCTCGACGGCGTCGCGTTCGCGGCGCCGGCGATCCCGGTGTACGCGGGCGCGCTCGCGAGCCCGTATCCGGCCGATCCGCGGCGCATGCGCGACGTGCTCGCCGCGGCGATCGCCGAGCCGGTGCGCTTCGTCGAGTCGATCGAGGCGATGTACGCCGCCGGCGTGCGCATGTTCGTCGAGGTGGGCCCGAGCGCGGTGCTCACCGGCCTCATCGAGCGGATCCTCGACGGCCGCGCGTTCGTCGCCGTCGCCGTCGATCGCCAGGGCAAGCACGGCCTGAGCACGTGGCATCGCGCGCTCGCGCGCCTGTGCGCCGCGGGCGTTCCGGCGCGCTTCGCCTCGGCGTGGGCCGAGTACGCGCCCGAGCCGGAGCCCACGCCCGCCCCGAAGATGACCCTCGCCCTCACCGGCACCAACTACGGCAAGCCCTACCCGCCCCCGCCGGGCGCCGAGCCGCCGCCGATCGCCACCGCCCGCATCGCCATCAAGGAACCCATGAAGCCAGCCAACAACCATCCCCATTCCGGCAACGGCGCCGCCAGCCACGTCCCCGAGTCGAACGGCGCGTCCGTCGCGTATGCCGTGCCCGCGCTCGATCCCGCGGTGGTGCCGGTCGCCCACGACGGTTGGGCCGTCGCCTACCTCGAGGTGCAGCGCCAGACCGCCGAGACCCACGCCGCCTTCCAGAACGCGATGGCGCAGGCGCACATCGCCTT
>JACXTT010013205.1_pt1 | contig 10899 bp, 14 predicted proteins | sample 9270951 | NCBI WGS metagenome assembly JACXTT01 (sample SAMN15532306, study PRJNA645909) | rock metagenome | isolation source: weathered quartz diorite | place: Puerto Rico | collected 2017-06-21 | reverse complement strand
ATCAGCTCCAGGCGGCGCTGGCGGACGCCCAGGCCAAATTGAAGAATAAAGGTAAGCCGGCCAGGAGCAAGAGCAAGAAATAGAACTGGGCTCGCGTCCGAGGGTCAGGAGCCGGATGACCCTGACGGTTTGGCCGGGTCCGAGCCGGATCCGGTGGAGCCGCTGGTGGATGAAGACGGGGTAGGGGTGGGAGACGACGAGCTGGCTGTGCTCTCGGACTTCCCGTCCTTCGACGGGGGCTTGAGCTTGTTCGAGTAGTCCGTGACGTACCAGCCGGCTCCCTTGAACGAAATGGCCGGCGGGGAGATGAGCTTGGACACCGGCAGCGCACACACCTGGCACTTAGTGAGCGGAGGGTCGCTCACCTTCTGCGTGACTTCAAAGCGGTGCCCCGCCTCGCATCCGTATTCGTAGATCGGCATCGTGCTGATTCAGTAAGCCCTGTCCCCGCCACCGTCAAGCCCCGGCTCACGGGCGATCACTTCAGCCGGCGGACGGCCTCCTCGACGCGGTTCAGTCCCTCGACAATTTTCGGCATGCTCGTGGCGTAGGAGATGCGCAAATGCTCCGGGGCTCCGAAGACCTCACCAGGGACCATGACGGTCCGGGCCTCTTGTAAGAGATAGGCCGCCAGCGCGATCGCGGATGTGAGCGGGCCCTCGGGCCCCCGTCGGCCGATCAGCCGGACGACGTGCGGGAAGGCATAGAACGCGCCGTTCGGCTTCGCGCAGGTCACGCCTGGGATTTTGTTCAATCGTTCGACCATGACCCGCCGCCGCTGGTCGAACTCCTCGACCATCTCCTTGATGAACGCGTCGCCTTGGTTCAACGCCGCGACCGCCGCCTTCTGGGCGATTGACGTGGGGTTGGACGTGCTCTGGCTCTGCACCGTCGTCATGGCGGTGATCAGGTCTTTCGGCCCTGCGGCGTAGCCAATCCGCCACCCGGTCATCGCGTAGGCCTTGGACACGCCGTTTACCACGACGGTGCGGGCCTGGACCTCGGGCCCCAGCGAGGCAATGCTCACGTGCGTGAGCCCGTCGTACAGCAGTTTCTCGTAGATCTCGTCCGAGATGATGAGCAGGTTGTGGCGGAGCGCGACCTCAGCGATGCCTTCGAGTGTCCGGCGGTCGTAGACCGAGCCGGTCGGGTTGCACGGGGTATTGACCACGACGGCCTTCGTGCGAGGCGTCACGTGCTGCGCCAGGAGTTCCCCCGTCAAACGAAAGCCGCGTCGCTCTTCCGTGGAGACCAACACCGGCGTGGCGTCGTTGAGCAGCACCTGCTCTGGGAACGAGACCCAGTAGGGAGACGGGATGATCACCTCGTCGCCGGACTCGAACAGGGCCTGTGCCAGGTTGTAAAGGGTGTGCTTCGCGCCGCAGGAGATCAGCACCTGCGACGTGTCGTAGGTGAGCCCCTGATCGCGCCGGAGCTTCTCGACGACCGCCAGCTTGAGTTCGTCGATGCCGCCCGCGGCGGTGTATTTCGTGAAGCCGCTGCGAATGGCCGCGATGCCCGCTTCCTTGACCGGCAACGGCGTGTCGAAGTCCGGCTCGCCGGAGGCGAAGTCGATCACATCCACGCCCCGGGCGGCCATCGCTTTGGCTTCGGCGGTGATGCGGAGTGTCGGGGAGGGCGAGGTTCGTCTGACCCGCTGCGCGAGCTTCATCGGGCGGCGCCTCGCAGGCGTTCTCCAAGCCGACGGGCGATCTCCGGGTGCACCAGGCCGGTGAGGTCGCCGCCGAGCCGGGCCACTTCCTTGATGATCGTTGACGTCAGATAGATGTATTCCTGGCTGGGCATGAGGAAGACGGTCTCCACGCTCTCGTCCAGGTTGCGATTCATGAGCGCCATCTGCAGCTCGAACTCGAAGTCCGACACGGCCCGGAGCCCCCGGATCACCGCGTGGGCCCCCCGCTGGTGGACGAAGTCCACCAAGAGCCCGTGGAACGGCTCTACTTCGACTCGGGGAATCTCTTTGGTGGCGAGGCGCACCAACTCCACCCGCTCGTCCAGGTCCAGCACCGGATGCTTTTGCGGGTTCGCGGCCACGGCCACGTAGATCTTGTCGAACAGACGCAGGCCCCGGCTGATGAGGTCCACGTGCCCGTTGGTGATCGGGTCGAACGTGCCCGGATAGACGCCGATCCTCATGCCGAGGCCTCAACCTGATCGCGCTGGTACACCGACAGACAGGTGTCCCCGTACCGGTACGTTTTCACGAGAACCAAATGTCCGATCCGATCGTTCAGGTGGGTTTTATGGAAGTGCTCGACAACGACCACGCCGTGCGGGGGGATGATAGCATCGCTTCCCAATGATGGCAAGACCCGTTGCGCGTCCTGTGTCTGGTACGGCGGATCGAGAAAAATGATGTCGTAAGCCAGTCCGCGCGCGTACTTCAGGAAGCGGGACACGGGAACGGGATGGATCTCGGCCACCCGCTCGAAACCGAACCGACGGACGTTGGCCTCCAGCAGGCGGCACACAGTGGGGTTGGACTCCACGAATGTCGCCCGCGTGGCCCTGCGGCTCAGCGCCTCGAGGCCGATGTTGCCGGTCCCTGCGAAGAGATCGAGGAAGCGCGCGCCGACGATCCGGTCCGCGAGGATATTGAAGAGGGCCTCTTTTACCTGGTCCGCCGTGGGACGGATCGCCGTGCCGCTGGGCCCTGACAAGCGACGTCCGCGTGATGTGCCGCCGATGATACGCATGATCGCTGCGAGTCTAACACGGTCCGCTGTGGTTTGCACAACTGAGGCGGCTTGACAACACGGCGAGCGGCACGATAAGGGAAGACAACAGGCGCGAGAGGAGAGGCCTCCCTGTTATGTGGGCGACGCCGGGAAGACGAGCGGTGGGTTACTGGGAGACAGTCTCGCGGGGAGCATCCGCAGGCGCAGGCCGCTTTTTCTGATTATGGGTGATGGTGGAATCCACGATCGCCCCGCAGTTGATGCACTTCCAGGCATAGACGATCAGGAAATAGTCTGAAAACCGTTCCCTGACCATGAGCCCTTTGCACTTCCTGCATTGCATCGTCCTGTCCTCCTGTCGGTGGTCGGAGATCCGCTGCCCCGCAGGAAGGCAAGGTAGGTGCCCAAAACGCAGCTCTCGGAATTTCATAGAGTTATGAGAGGTGACGGTCCTACCGGTTTAACCTAACGGACCTTCCCTGTGTCAAAAATGTTCATCGGGTGTGTAAGTGGGTACACAGACTTGCAGGGAAATGATGACATGGGGAAAGCAATGGGAATCGAGACCTGGCCTCCGGACGAGCGGCCCCGCGAGCGGCTCCTTCGGTACGGCCCAGAGACCTTGACGGATGGCCAGCTTCTTGCCATTCTGCTAGGAACCGGGTGCGAGGGCTGGACGGCGCTGGATGTCGGTGTCGCCCTATTGGATCGGCACGACGGCTTGCCAGGTGTCAGCCGGATGAGCGCCAGGGAACTCTGCGCCGTGCCCGCGGTCGGGCCGGCCAAGGCCGCTCTCATCAAAGCGGCGATGGAAATCGGGAAACGGGCCATGGCCGCTCCGCTGTCCACGGGACAGCGGGTGACGTCCAGCCAGGATGTGTTCCGTCACTATCGTCCCCTCATGCGGGACCTTCGCCGGGAGGTCTTCAAGGCGGTCTTGCTGGACGGCAAGAACGCCATCATTCGGGATGTGACGGTGTCAGAGGGGAGCTTGACGCTGAGTATCGTGCATCCGCGGGAAGCCTTCGTCTCGGCCATCAGAGAGTCGGCAGCGGCAGTCATCTTCGTGCACAATCACCCGAGTGGAGATCCGGAGGCGAGTCCGGAAGACTGGGCCTTGACCCACCGCCTCGTCTCGGCCGGGGAGATCATTGGCATTCGGGTTCTTGACCACGTTATTATCGGGGACCAAGAGTACGTAAGTTTTGCCGACCACGGGTGGTTGACGCCGTAGCCTGCGTATCGCTGAGACGGGAGGAGGAAGGAGAGCGATGCCTGTCAAGGGGAGGGGCAAAGCCGTGAAGGGGGCCCCCACAGGAGGAAAGGCCCGACATATTGCCGTCCATGCCGGCGGGTCGACTGACTTAGCTGCGGAAGTCAAGCGCCTCGCCCGCGAGGTGGAGGCGATCAAGGCCGTACTCAGCCAGCGCCCGGGTGGTGGCCACGACGGGGGCGCGGTTCGTCGCGATCAGGACAAGTTGGTCGCTGACCGCTTGGCGCGGCTGGATGAGAAGGTCGAAGCGGTATGGAACCGCGTGGCCGATCTGGAGGAGCGTCTGGAAGGCGAAGGCGCCGGCGGGCATGAAGCGGATGACATCGACGACACTCCAGAAAAGGATTTCTACGAACGGTAGGCTATCGGTAGACTCGCCAAGGAAGCCTGTGCTACCGTGGCCGCATGCATCCAGGCGGCTACGTCCCTGATTTCAAAGAGTTTTGCGCACTGGCCAAACAGGGGAACTTGATTCCAGTTTCCCGCGAGGTTCTGGCCGACTTCGAGACGCCGGTCTCGGCGCTCGCCAAGATCGACCGCGGCCCGTGCAGCTATCTGCTGGAGAGCGTCGAGGGTGGTGAGAAGTGGGCGCGCTACTCGTTTTTGGGGAGTGGCTCGCCGATTCTGTTGCACGGCAGCGACCGCGAAGTGGTGCTGTCAGCCGGCCGCCGCCGTCGCCGGATTCCTGTGAAGGACGACGTGCTGGCCTGCCTCCGCGATCTCATGGCGGAGTACCGGCCGGTCGAGGTACCCGGGCTGCCCCGGTTCTGCGGAGGGGCGGTGGGGTATCTGAGCTACGATGTCGTCCGCCAGTTCGAGCGGCTTCCGTTAGTCCGTCAAGACGTGCTGGGGCTGCCCCTGATGTGCTTCCTGTTCACCGACACGCTGCTGGTCTTCGACAACGTGGCGCAGACGATCCGGGTCGTGGCCAACGCGCACGTCGAGGATCGGGACTACAAGAGGGCCTATGCCGATGCGGTCCGGCGGATCGACGAGATGATCGCGCGGCTGCGCACAGGCCGCCGGCCTGCCCCGCGCAAGCCCGCTCCCAGGCGGCCGCTAGCCTTCACCTCCAACATGAACAAGGCGGACTTCGAGAAGATGGTGATGCAGACGAAGGAGTACATCAAGGCCGGCGACATCTTTCAGGGCGTGCTTTCGCAGCGGTGGCAGGCGTCGATTCGGGCCCGGCCGTTTGACATCTACCGGGCCCTGCGGGTCATCAACCCCTCGCCATACATGTACTATCTCCGGTTTCCCGAGGTGGAGCTGGTGGGCGCTTCGCCGGAGGTGCTGGTCCGGTGCGAGGATGACCTGGTGCAGCTGCGGCCGATCGCCGGGACTCGCCGGCGCGGCGCCACTGAGGAGGAGGACCGGGCCTTGCGGGAGGAACTGCTGGCCAATGCCAAGGAGCGCGCCGAGCATGTGATGCTGGTGGATCTGGGGCGCAACGACGTGGGGCGGGTGGCGCGGCCCGGCACCGTCCGCGTGAAGGACTTCATGGTCGTCGAGCAGTACTCGCACGTCATGCATCTGGTCTCACAGGTGGAAGGTCGGCTGGCGCCTGGGCGGGACGCCTATGACGTGCTGCGGGCGTGCTTTCCGGCTGGCACGGTGTCCGGCGCGCCGAAGATCCGCGCCATGGAGATCATCGAGGAACTGGAACCGTCGCGTCGGGGGCCGTACGCGGGCGCGGTCGGGTACTTTGGGTTTTCGGGCAATATGGACACGTGCATCAACATCCGCACCGTGGTGATCAGGGGACACCAGGCCTTCATCCAGGCGGGCGCCGGCATCGTCGCAGATTCGGATCCCGAGGCCGAGTACGTAGAGACCTGCAATAAGGCCAAGGCCATGATGCGGGCCGTGGAGATGGCCGAGCGCGGCCTCGATTAACGCTCATGTTGCTCGTGATCGACAACTACGATTCCTTCACCTACAACCTGGTCCAGTACCTGGGCGAGCTCGGGGAGGACGTACGGGTCGTCCGCAACGATGCGATGACGGTGGACGAGATCGCTGCGCTCAAGCCTTCGCGGATCGTGATCTCGCCGGGCCCGTGCACGCCGAAGGAAGCGGGGGTGTCCATCGAGACCATCAAACGGCTGGCCGGGACCGTGCCGATCCTGGGCGTGTGCCTGGGTCACCAGAGCATCGGCGAGGCCTTCGGCGGCGACGTGGTCCGCGCGGAACGCCTGATGCACGGAAAGACGTCCGAGATCAAGCATGACGGCAAGACGATCTTCAAGGACCTGCCGAACCCGTTTGAGGCGACGCGCTATCACTCCCTGATCGTCAAGCGGGAAACGCTGCCGTCCTGCCTGGAAATCTCTGCCGAGACCGCCGAGGGCGAGATCATGGGCTTGCGCCACCGGACCCTTCCGGTCGAAGGGGTGCAGTTCCATCCGGAGTCCATCCTGACGCAGCCGGGCAAGGACCTGCTCCGCAACTTCTTGTCGCGCTAGTCTCCACCTATGATCAAAGACGCCATCGCCAAAGTTGTGGACCGGCAGGGCCTGACGGAGGCCGAAGCCGAAGCCGCCATGCGCGAAATCATGGAGGGGCAGGCTACGCCAGCGCAGATAGCGGCCTATGTCACCGCGCTTCGCATGAAGGGGGAAACGGTGGACGAGATCACGGGCTCCGCTCGTGCCATGCGGGCGAAGGCCGTGCGCATCCGCGCGAACGATCCGGTAATCGTGGACACCTGCGGGACGGGCGGGGATGGGGGGGCGACCTTCAACGTGTCCACAGCGGTCGCGTTCGTGGTGGCGGGTGCGGGGATCACCGTGGCCAAGCATGGCAACCGCGCGGTTTCCTCGCGCTCGGGCAGCGCGGACGTGCTGAAGGCTCTGGGGGTGCGCCTCGATCTGCCACCCGAGCGGGCCGAAGAGTGTGTGAACGAGATCGGCATAGGGTTTCTCTTCGCGCCGCTGTTTCACGGCGCCATGAAACACGCCGTGGGCCCGCGCCATGAGATCGGCGTCCGCACGATCTTCAATCTGCTGGGGCCTCTGACCAATCCCGCCGGGGCGTCCATCCAGATCGTCGGCGTGTACCACGAGGCCCTCACGGACCTGCTGGCGAATGTGCTGATGCGGCTGGGGGGACGGCACTGCTACGTGGTGCACGGCATGGACGGGCTGGATGAGATCACGCTGGCGGACCGGACGCGCGTCTCCGAGGGCAAGGCGGGCCGGCTCACCAGCTACATGGTTGAGCCCCGCGATTTCGGGCTGCAGCGGGTGCGCGCCAAGGATTTGGAAGGAGGGGACGCGGATGAGAACGCGCGGATTACCCGGGACATCCTGTCCGGGCGCGAGGGCCCGCGCCAGCAACTCGTCCTCATCAATGCCGCGCCGGCGCTGGTCGCGTGCGGGAAGGCAGCGACCTTGCAGGAGGGAGTGGCGCTGGCGCGGACGATCATCCAGTCCGGGGCGGCGATGGACAAGCTGGAGCGCCTTGTCAAATGGACAAACAAATAGCCGGCCCAGAGGGCTGTCATTCTGAGCGAAGCGAAGAATCTCGGTTTCACTGGTGAGACCCTTCACTTCGTTCAGGGTGACAATCAACGCATTTAGACTATGATTCTCGACAAAATACTGGAGCACAAAAGGCAGGAGGTCAAAGAGAAGAAGAACGCCCGCTATCTCGCCGATCTGAAGGCGAGGATCCGCGATGCGCCGGCGCCGATCGGCTTCTATCAGGCCCTCACCGGCCCGTCCCATACGACCAGCACTCCGCAGGCAGAATCGCCGCGGCTGATCGCCGAAGTCAAAAAGGCCTCGCCCAGCAGGGGGATCCTCTGCGAGAACTTTGATCCTCTCACGATCGCCCAGACCTATCACAAGCACGGGGCCACCGCGCTCTCCGTCCTGACTGACAAGGAATTTTTCCAGGGCAGTCTCGACCACCTGCGCGCGATCCGCGAGCAGGTGCCACTGCCTGCGCTCAACAAAGAGTTCATGGTGGACGAGCTCCAGTTCTACGAGGCGCGGGCGCATCTCGCGGATGCCGTGCTCCTGATCGTCGCGGCGCTGGATCGCGTCCAACTCATCGACTTCTACCATCTGGCTCGGCAGGCGTTCGACTTGGACGTGCTGCTTGAGGTGCACCATGAGCGGGAGCTGGATCTGGTGCTCGAACGGCTTCCCGAAACCCGGATCATCGGAATCAACAACCGCGACCTGACCACGTTCGTGACAGCCCTTGATGTGACGCTTCGGCTGGCCAAGCGCATTCCCGGGAACAAGCTGATTGTGAGCGAGAGCGGAATCTTCACACGGGACGACGTGAAGCGAGTGGCCAAGGCGGGCGTCCGGGCCATCCTGGTTGGCGAGTCCCTCATGGCGGCCAAGGACGTTGGGGCGAAGATCGAGGAGTTGATCGGGCACGAGGAAGAATAGTCTTCTACAGGACGAATATCAGGCCAACGAGCTGGCTGGCGCCGGGGCCCTTGTCCTTCACCCACTGCACGCGGGTGAGCACCGGCATGTTCACCGGAACAGAGGACATCGGAATCCAGGTCCGGACCAGCGAGCCGATCTCCAGAAACGAGTGCCCCCTCGTCTCCATGCCGATCCCGCCGTTACTGAGGTCAATGATCTTCCCCTGAAAGGGCACTTCCTGGCTCGGCGCTCCCGGCGTGCTGACCTTTCCCATGTAGGTGACAGGGTACGCGTACGAATGGCGTGGCGCAGTTCGTCTTTCCTCAGCCGATTGAGCCATGACACAAATCCTCCATTAATTTTCTCTGCCGGACCTCAAGCCAGCTTTCGCAGGCCGAGTGCATCCAGCAGTCCCTGGATGTCGAGTCGGGTGATGAGCGCGTCCCGATGTCGCGGCCACGTTGCAGGAAGCCCCTCGCAATACGGCAATTCGCCAAACGAGCGGATGTGCGAGAGCCGCAGGATGGTCGGGATCGTGTCGCTTTCGTCCGGAGCCGCCGGCGGTCTGACCGAGTGGTTGAAGACCAGCCCCAGGATCGGCACACCACGGGTTCGTAGGCAGTCCAGCGTCAGCAGGGTATGATTGATGCTGCCAAGGCCGGCACGGGCCACGAGGAGCACCGGCAGCCCTAGGCCCTTGATCAAATCCACAACGAAGAGGTCAGTGGTAATGGGGACGAGCACGCCGCCGATGCCTTCCACAAGCATGCAGTCATGGCGAGCCGACAGGGTCTTGAGCCCCTGCGTGATGCGCGTCAAGTCGATCGTGACATTGGCATGGGCGGCGGCGACGAGCGGCGCCGCCGCGACCCGGAAGCGATAGGGCGCGACGAGGTCGGGCGCATCCCGGGCCTCCGTGACAGAGAGCAGCCAGTCCGGGTCGGAGAGCGCGTGTCCGTCGGCCGGTCCCGTGACGATCGGCTTCATAACCCCGGCGTTGACGCCCTGCTCTTTCAGCGCCGACGCCACGGTGGCCATGACCAGCGTCTTGCCGACGCCGGTGTCCGTGGCAGTGACGAAGACGCCGCAGGCTGCCTGTACGGGACGGGTCAAAAGGGTGGGATCCGACTGTCGAGGTTGAAGACCTGACCGGAGACATCGCGCATGGCTGCCAGCGCCACCACGAAGGCGGCCACGGCGTCGATGGTCGTGCTCCGTCCGAGGGCTGGCTCGAACGGCGCCGGCGCTGGGTCGTCACGATAGCCGGTGAGGGCCGTGGCATGCCAGCCCGGCAGGACCATGTTGACGCGCACGTTCGCCAGTCCCCATTCGCGCGCGACACTCCGCAGGAGCCCGAGGAGGCCTGCCTTAGCGGCTGCGTAGGGCGCCTGGCCGGCTCGTCCCTGGAGTGCCGAGAAGGACCCGATGAGGATCACGGAACCGTCGCCTTGAGCCTGCATGACGGCACCTGCGCTCTGCAGGCAGAGAAAAACGCCGGTCAACGTGGTGGCGAGGACTCTGTCCCAGGCCTCATTCGAGAGGCGGAGGAGCAAACTGTCGTCGGAGGCCGCCGCGTTGCAGACCAGCACGTCCAGCCGGTGCCACTGATCCACTGCGGCCGACACCATCGCTGCGACGTTCTTCGCGTCCCGGACGTCGGCCTGATAGGCGAACGCGGAGCCGCCTGCGTCTTCGACAGCCTTGACCGTCCGGTCGGCCTCTTCGGCGTTCGTCCGGTAGTTGACGACCACGCGAGCGCCGCCGCCTCCGAAGCCGACCGCAATGGCGCGGCCGAGCCCCCGGGAAGCCCCGGTCACCAGCACCACACGGCTCTCGGACGATCCCCTGGATTCCACGTAGTCCTCGCAAAGGCAGGGATTATAGCATGCCTTGATGGCGCGGATGGGTTGTGCTACGTTACCTCTCCCGTGCGTCAGAGTGCCTTCATCGCAGTGCTGGTCGTCAGCGCCGGGTGCGTTTTGCCCTCGGCAGGGCTCGATGCGGCCGGCAACAATCCCGTCCTCAAGGAGATTCAAAACACCGAGGAGTATTTCCCGGACGAGATCGGCAGCATCTGGCGCTATCGCGGCCGCACCCGCACGGACACGATCGAGCGGGTCGCCGAAGCGACTTTTTCGAATGAAGTGTCCGCCATCGGCACGACCAACATCAAGGGCGAAACCGTCAAGATCTTCCGGGAGACCAACCAGGCGAACAAGGGGCCGACCGACGGGTTCTTCCACCGGGATAAGACGGGGATCACCTATTATGGCAGCCAGCCTACCACGCCGTTTGAACAGCAGCTAATCCCCTACCGGGTGCTGGCGTTCCCCCTGGTCATGAACGGCACCTTCCGGCAGCTCGAGAAGCGGGATGTGGACATGCAGGTGGATCTGGACGGCGATGGCCGTCATGAGCGGGCGGACGTCGTGGCGGATGTCCGAGTCGTAGCGCACACGCCGGTGACGGTGCCCGCCGGCACTTTCAACGATGCTCTCCAGATTGATGCCACGATGACCATCGTGATATCCCTGACGAA
>JACXTT010013204.1_pt1 | contig 10900 bp, 7 predicted proteins | sample 9270951 | NCBI WGS metagenome assembly JACXTT01 (sample SAMN15532306, study PRJNA645909) | rock metagenome | isolation source: weathered quartz diorite | place: Puerto Rico | collected 2017-06-21 | reverse complement strand
GTCGGAAATGGTCTCGTATCCCAGACCATACCGACGGTGAACCTCGCGCCGTCCCCGATCAACATCACGCCGTCCATCACCTGGTCGCCCGGCTTTTCGTTCACCAATCAGCAGGCTTTTCACCAGCAACAGCCGGTGCTAGTCCTCCCCGGGGGCGTGCTGGATACGGTGTTCGCTGACAACCGCGCCACGACCTTGAGCTTTCAGACCCCGCTCCGCATCGGGCCCTGGAACTGGACCAATACGTTCGACCTGGCGGACAACATCAGCAATGCGCGGCAGGAGGTCGACATCCCGGACTCGACCGTCCCGGGTGGGCGCCGTCGGGTGCTCTTCGACCAGACGTTCAGCACGGCGATCAACTGGCAAACGGGCATCAACCTACCCTCGTTTTTCACGGGAAGCTGGAAGCTGCAGCCGGCCATCGCGATCGTGAACCAGACGTCGCAAGGGCCCTTCATGATCCGCAATCAGTACACGAACGGGCAGTTCCTCCGCCAGGGCAAACGCCTCCAGTTCAGCGCGGGCCTCAGTCCCACGTTCTTCGGGTTCTTCCCGGGATTTGGGCCCATCGCCCGGATTCGCCATTCGATTTCGCCGCTGATCAGCTATGCGTACGCGCCGGGGTCCGACGTCGATCCGGCCTTCGCGTACGCGCTGGATCCGACGCGCCGGAACTTCACCACGCGCAGCGATCCGCAGCAAACGATCAGCCTCGGCCTGTCGCAGAACTTCGAAGCCAAGCTCAAGCCGCCGGCGGGCGACACGACGACCCAGCATGCGGCGCGCAAGATCCGGCTCCTGAGCATCAACACCAGCTCGCTCTCCTACAACTTCGAGCAAGCGAAGCAACCCGGTCACACGGGCTGGCAGACGTCGTCCCTCAGCAACACGTTCGCGTCGGACCTGCTTCCGGGCTTCAGGCTGAGCATGACGCACGACCTGTGGAAGGGCCAGGTGGGGACCGACACGGCGAAGTTCGATCCGTTCTTGACCAACCTCTCCGCCCAGTTCACCATCACGCCGGCGACGATCCGCGGCCTGGCCTCCCTGCTCGGTCTGGGGGGGAAGCCCGCGTCCAACCAGCCTCCGACCACCCAGCCGCCCGCTGGAACCGAGGGCCCGCCAGGTGGAGCTCCCAATCCTGTTGATCGGAACCGCGTTGGAGGGCCGTACGCGGTGCCGATCGGGGCCGGGGGCAGGGGGTTCAACCTGTCGCTTAACTACACCAAGGTACGGGCCCGCCCGCAGTCGGACTCGACATCGTTCGGCGCACCGGCGGGGAGCCAGCAGGTGGGATTCACGCTCTCATTCCAACCGACGTCGCATTGGTCGGCGACGTGGGACTCGAATTACAACTTCGACACGCGGCAGTTCGGGGCCCACGCCATTCGCCTCGAGCGCGACCTGCACCGCTGGCACGCGAGCTTCTCGTTTCTGAAGGCCCCGAACGGCAACTTCGCGTTCAGCTTCTACGTCGCACTGCTGGATCAGCCCGACATCAAGTTCGACTACGAGCAGCAGTCCTTCACTCGCTAGCCGTCCCCTCCAGATGACACACCAAGCCCGGCTCCGGTTGCCAACTCTCGCGTCGTTAGCGACTTACGTGTGGGCACGCCGCGTGCTTCTCACCGGGCGACCTGAAGCCTCGAGGATGCCATGCGGCTCTCGCTCCGCCATCTCCTACTGGGCGTCCCTGGCCTCACGGCCGGCGCGTGCCAGACCAACACCGTTTCGAACGGCCCTGGCACGTTGCCCGCGCCGCAAAACCTCTCGTACGAGCTCGACCCGAGCGGCGATCCCAATCAACCCGCTGGGATCAGGCTCGCCTGGGACGACGTGCAGAGCTCGGACCTCGCGAGCTACCGGGTCTACTCGCGCGGGAGCACGAGTGGCTCGTTCCTGCTACGCGGTGAGACCACGTCCAATACGTTCCATGACAACGGGGTACCGCACCTGCAGTACTACGTGACCGCGGTGGATGTCGGCGGCGGCGAGAGCGATGCCAGCAATCGGGTGACGGTAAACGAATACCTCCAGATCGGCGCCCCGCCCTCGCTGACGGGCATCACGCTCGACAGCGCGATCCACCTCGATTGGGCGGACACACCCGACTTCGCGCGCTTCAAGTGGTATCGCGTGTACAGCTCGGACTACAACCCCGGACAAAACCTGTGCGTCAATTGGTTGCTCGAGGGGACGACGGTGTCGCACGAGTTTCTTGCGGGTCAGCTGCCCAACGGGGTGACGCGCTGCTTCGGCGTGTCCGCGCTCGATACGCTGGGGTACGAGAGCCTGTGGGCCCCCGTGTGGCTGGACACGCCTCGTCCCGACGCGCGCAACGTGCTGGTGTGGGCGTTGGGCGGCACGCACGATGCACAATCGGGCTTTCGCTTTTGGGACGACCTGAACAGCAATGGCTATGGCGATGCCGGCGAGCTCGGACTGGTGCAGAGCGGTACTCGGAGCGACATCGATTTCGTCATTCACGTCAACGCCGCGGACTCGTCGCTCTGGATCGTACCAGTGTTCACGGGGACGAGCGCTCAGCTCTACAGCGCGAATCCCATCGCTGATCTCACCTCGATCGACCTCGCGCCTTCGAGCGGGTACAGCCGGGATTCGCTCCTTGCGCGCCCCGGTTTTGGCTACGTCTTCGAACTCGTAGACGGATCCGTGCGACACTACGGAGCGCTGCGAATGACGCACGTCAGCCGCCAGTACGTGATCTTCGATTGGAGCGTGCAGACGGATCCGGGGAACCCGGACCTGGTGCCGCCGAAGGGACCGCAGATGACCGGAAAGCAGCTAACAGTCTCGAGGTAAGTCGCCAGACGCCAAGCCGCAAGCGGTTTTCAGATAAGAGTGGCCAGGTAGCTCACTGGCCACTCGGCGTTTCTGGCAACCGCTTGTGACTTGGCGTCTTGAAACTGCACTGGCGACCGAGCGCTGGAAGCTTGGCGTCCCGCGCGTGCGCACGTAGCTTCCTCTCGCATGCCAGCCCCCCTCTCGCTGGACGGCCACTCCCTGTCCATCGCGGACGTCGTCGCCGTGGCCCGCCGCGGCGTGCGCGTTGCCATCGCCCCGCACGCCCTCGCGGCCGTAACCGCGTCCCGCCGCACGGTCGAGGCCGCTGCCGCTCGTGGTGACACGATCTACGGCGTCAACACCGGCTTCGGGAAGCTCGCCCACGTCCGGATCAAGCCAGAGCAGACGCGGGAGCTGCAGCGGAATCTGATCCGCAGTCACGCGTCGGGCGTGGGGGACCCGTTGTCCGTGGACGTCGTACGGGCGATGATGCTGCTACGGGCCAATGTGCTCGTGCGCGGAACGAGCGGCGTGCGGCCAGCGCTCCCCGAGCTCATCATCGAGATGCTGAATGCCCAGGTCCACCCGCGCGTTCCCTCCCAGGGGAGCGTCGGGGCATCGGGCGATCTCGCCCCGCTGGCCCACCTGGCCCTGGCCATGATTGGCGAAGGCGCTGACGGCGCCGCGCTCCGGGCCAGTGGCCTGCGACCCATCACGCTCGAGGCGAAAGAAGGGCTGGCGTTCGTGAACGGGACGCAGGCGCAGACCGGGATGGCCGCGTTGCTGGTGCACGACGCCTGGGTGCTGTGGCGCACCGCCCATGCGGCGGCGGCGATGAGCCTCGAAGCGGTGCGGGGCACGCCCGACCCGTTCGACCCTCGGATCCACGACGCGCGCCCCCACCCGCTCCAGCAACGCTCGGCGGCGCTGCTGCGCGACCTGCTCGCCGGCTCGGAGATCCGCGAGTCACACCGAGAGAACGACCCGCGCGTGCAAGACGCGTACTCGCTGCGCTGCACCCCCCAGGTGCTGGGCGCGGTCGGAGAAGGGCTGGCGTTCGCGGAGCGGTTGGTCACGACCGAGCTGAACGCCGCGACCGACAACCCGCTCGTGTTCGACGACGACGTGCTCTCGGGGGGCAACTTTCACGGGCAGCCCATCGCCCTCGGGCTGGACGTGATCGGCATCGCGCTCGCCACGCTCGCGGGCCTCGCCGAGCGGCGGATCGAGCGCATCGTCAACCCGGACTTGTCGTCCGGGCTGCCGCCGTTCCTCGCCCGGGATCCAGGCGTCGAGTCCGGATTCATGACTCCGCAGATCGCCGCGGCGGCGCTGGTCGCGGAGTGCCGCGTGCTCGCAACGCCGGCGAGCGTCCAGTCCGTGCCCACCGAGGGGAACCAGGAAGACATCGTCCCGATGGGCATGACGGCCGCATGGAAGGCGGAGCGCATCCTCGGGAACGCGGCGCGAATCGTCGCGGTCGAGCTGCTCGCGGGGGCCCAGGGGCTCGAATTCCTGAAACCCCTCGCGCCTGGGCAAGGAGTGCGGCGCACGTATGCGGCGGTGCGCAGGGTGGCGGGGGCGCTCGATGGCGATCGGCCCTTCACCGACGACATCGAACGGATCGCTGCGGGCATTCGGGACGGGACGTTTGATCCGGAGGGGCGGACACCGTGACCGGCCCCCGAATCGTGCGCGCACCCCGAGGACCAGCGCGGTCCTGCAAAGGCTGGATTCAGGAGGCGGCGCTCCGCATGCTCATGAACAACCTCGATCCAGAGGTGGCGGAGCGGCCCCAGGATCTCGTCGTGTACGGCGGTACCGGGAAGGCGGCGCGCGACTGGCCCGCGTTCGACGCGATCTGCCGCACGCTCCTCACCCTGGCCGACGACGAAACCCTGCTGGTGCAGTCGGGAAAGCCGGTCGGCGTGTTCACGACCCACCCGGAGGCCCCGCGCGTCCTCATCGCGAATGCGAATCTGGTCGGGCGCTGGGCGACCTGGGACGTGTTCCGCGAGCTCGAGCGCCTGGGCCTGATCATGTACGGTCAGATGACCGCCGGGTCGTGGATCTACATCGGCACTCAGGGGATCCTGCAAGGCACCTACGAGACGTTCGGCGCCATGGCACGGCGGCACTTCGGTGGATCGCTGCGCGGGCGTCTCGTCCTGACGGGGGGCCTCGGAGGTATGGGAGGCGCCCAACCGCTCGCCGCGACGATGAACGACGGAGTGTGCCTGGCGGTCGAGGTGGACCCGGGGCGGGTGCAGCGTCGCCTCGAGACCCGCTACCTCGATCGCTCCACTGCCTCCGTGGACGAGGCGATGGACTGGTGTGAGGAGGCGAAGCGCACGGCGCGACCAGTCTCGGTCGGTCTGATCGGCAACTGCGCCGAGGTGCTGCCGGAGCTCGCACGCCGGGGGTTCGTCCCGGATGCGCTCACGGACCAGACGTCGGCCCACGATCCACTCAACGGGTATATCCCGGCGGGCCTGACCGTGGAGCGGGCGGCGGCGCTGCGGCGGAGCGCGCCGGCGGAGTACCTGCAGCGCTCCACGGCGAGCATCGCGGCGCACGTGGAGGCGATGCTCGCGCTCAAGCGTCGCGGAGCGGTGACGTTCGATTACGGCAACAACATTCGCGCCCAGGCGCGGGACGCAGGCGTCACTGACGCGTTCGACATCCCGGGCTTTGTTCCCGAGTACATCCGGCCCCTGTTCTGCGAGGGCAAAGGGCCGTTCCGGTGGGTGGCGCTGTCGGGCGACGCGGGCGATCTGCATCGCACTGATCAACTGGTGCTCGATCTCTTCCCGGAGCACGAGCACCTGCATCGCTGGATTCGGCTCGCGCAGGAGCGGGTGGCGTTCCAGGGACTTCCCGCGCGCATCTGCTGGCTGGGCCAAGGGGAGCGGGCGCAATTCGGCTGCGCGCTGAACGAGCTGGTGAAGCGGGGCGAGATCAGCGCACCCGTGGTCATCGGGCGTGACCACCTGGACACCGGTTCCGTCGCGTCACCGTTCCGCGAGACGGAGGCGATGAAAGACGGCTCCGACGCGATCGCCGACTGGCCGATTCTCAACGCGCTGCTCAATACGGCGTCGGGGGCGGCATGGGTCTCGTTCCATCACGGCGGTGGCGTGGGCATCGGGAACTCGCTCCACGCGGGGCAGGTGAGCGTGGCCGATGGGTCGGCGTCGGCGGGGCGGCGACTCGAGCGCGTGCTCACCAACGATCCCGGCATCGGCGTAGCGCGCCACGCAGATGCGGGGTACGCCGACGCACTGGCCGCCGCACGCCGTCATGGGATCCGGCTCCCGATGCAGGAGGGGGGGGCGGGCGACTGAGCACGCTGCTCGCTGGCGCGCAGCAAGTCGTGACCTGCCGGGGCCCTGCGCGGGCGCGCCGGGGTCGCGAGCTGGCCGAGATTGAAGTGCTGCACGATGCGGCGGTGCTGCTCGAGGGCGACCGCATCGCGGCGGTGGGCCCCTACAAGGAACTGCGAGCGGCAACGGGCACGCAACGGGGCGGGGAGGTGGTCGAAGTGACGGGGGTGTTGTTCCCCGGCTTCGTCGATTGCCACACGCACGCGGTGTTCGGCGCGCCCCGGCTCGACGATCACGAGCGCCGGGCGCTCGGTGAGGACTACAAGACCGTGGCTGCCCGCGGCGGCGGTATCCTGCAGTCGGTGCGGGATGTGCGGGCGCGGAGCGAGAACGACCTCGTCGCGCTCATGCGAGCGCGGGTGCGCGCCCTGCTCGCCTCCGGCAGCACGACCATCGAGGTGAAATCGGGCTACGGGCTCGACCCCGAGAGCGAGCTCAAGCAGCTCCGCGCCATCCGCGAGACGGCGGCCGTGGAGCGCGGGGCGCTCGTGCCGACCTTCCTCGGCGCTCACGAGGTTCCGCCCGAATTCCGTGACCGCCGCGCCGACTATGTGCGGCTGGTGTGCGAGGAGATGATGCCCGCCGTGGCCCGCCAGCACCTGGCGACGGCATGCGACGTGTTTTGCGAGCCCGGCGTGTTCGACCTGGCGGAGACTCGCACGATCCTCACCGCCGCCCAGCGGCACGGGCTGAGACTGAAACTGCACGCCGACGAGCTGGAGGGGTCGGGCGGCGCCGAGCTGGCCGCAGCCCTCGGCGCCCTCTCGGCGGATCACCTCGCCGCGATCTCCGATCGGGGGATCCGGGCGCTCGCCGCGAGCGATACGGTCGCGGTCCTCCTTCCCGCCACCATGATCTTCCTGGGACGTCGCGCCCAGGCGCCGGCCCGGCGCCTCGTCGATGCGGGAGCCGCGGTGGCGCTCGCGACCGATTTCAACCCGGGATCATCACCGACGGTCGGGCTGCCGCTGGTCATGGCGCTCGGCGTCTCCCAGCTCGGGCTACGCCATGCCGAAGTGGTGAGCGCGGTCACAGTCAACGCGGCGGCGGCGCTCGGCCTCGCTGCGGATCGGGGCCAGATCGCGCCGGGGTTTCGGGCGGACCTCGTGTCCTGGGGCGTGTCGGACTGGCGAGAAGTCGCATATTGGATGGGGGGACAGCTCGTAACCGCCGTCTGGACAGGAGGTTCCGCTTGTCCGCTTCCGGCGAGGCCGGTATCTTTAGGGCTCCATGTCAAAGCTTGAGAAGCTCAAGGAGAAGGCCCGGAGCCTCGAGGCCAAAGACCCGACGGGGGCCATCGAGGCGTGGAAGCAGGTCCTCAAGGGACAGGAGGAGGATGGGGATCCGAACCCCGATCTCGCCATCTTCAATCGCATCGGCGACCTGTATCTCAAGGTCCGAGACCCCGCGCAGGCGGCAGACTTTTACGATCAGGCCGTCGACAAGTACGCCGAGCTGGGTTTCCACAACAACGCCATCGCGATGTGCAACAAGGTGCTGCGCAACGCGCCCGGGCGGCAAACGACCTACCTCAAGCTCGCCAAGTTGTACGCCTCCAAGGGCTTCATGGCAGAGGCCAAGCAGAATTTCGTCGAGTACGCCACGCGGATGCACAAGGCCGGAAAGATCCAGCACGCCTTCGCCGCCCTGAAGGAGTTCGCCGACATCTCGGCGGAGAGCGCCCACCTGCGCCAGACGCTGGAAGAGCACCTGCGGATGTATGGCGAAGAGCGGCGCCCCGGCGCTGGAACAGCGGCTCCCGCGGCTCCCGTGGCGCCCAAGGCTCAGCCGCCTGACGACCCATCGAAGTCGGGTAAGCGGAAGACGTCGAGCTTGGTGTTCCTCGACGTGGATGCCCCACCGGCTGGCAAGCCGCCGATGGTGGGGCGGGTCCCAGCTCCTCCCAAGCTGCCGCCTAAGCCAGAGCCCAAGCCTGAGCCCGCGCCGGCGCTCGAACCGGAGCCGGTCGTCGAAAGCCTGATCGAGCCGGTCATCGCCGAGCCCGATACGTCGCTCGAGATCGAGACCACGAGTATCGTGGACGGACTCGAACCCGGCGCCGCGGGAGGCATGCTCGAAGGGTTCGAGACAACGAGCGCGGAGTTCGGCGAGATCCAGCTCGACGCGCCGCCGGCGCCGTCGTTGCAGGATGAAGTCGCCCCGGATGACATTCCCCCCCCGGCGGAGTTCGAGCCAACCGTGGCCGAGGAGGAGAACTCCCCCGACACCGCGGTCGAGCTCGAGCCGCTCTTGGAAACAGAGATCGAGATCGAGGCGCCGGTGGCGAAGGCGCCGCCGCCGGTGACGCCGGTCGTGCCGAAGCGGCCTGGCGTCGGAGTGCCGCCGCGATTCGGAGGGGCGAGTCCGAAGGCGCCCGAGCCGCCGAAGGTCAAACCGGTCGTCCCGACGCGACCGGGCCCGCCGGCCCGCAAGCCAATCGTGGAGGTGCCCCCGCTCGAGCTCGAGCCGGACTTTGATACCGGCGCGACCGACGGGGGGCACGAGGTCGACGATCAGCCACTGGCGATCGACGATGCGGGCGTGGAGCGGGTCGGCGGCGGCCGCCGCTCGGGCGCGATCGACCTGAGCCTGGACGGCGTCGTGACGGAGGACGAAGCCGGATCGCTCGTGTTCGGCAACATCGATGCGGCCCCGGTGAAAGCGACGATCGAGCAGCTCGAAGGGCGAGTCGCCGATGACCCGGACGATCCGGAGGCGCACCAGGCGCTGGGCGAGGCGCTGATCGAAGCGGGCGAGCGGGAGCGGGGCATCGAGGAGCTCGACCTGGCGACGACCGGTTTCGAGACCCGGGGGAACCTGCGACAGGCACAGGATCTGGTGGACGAGATCCTGCGACTCGATCCCAACAGCGTGCGGCACCGACAGAAGCAGGTCGAGTTCGCCTTCAAGTCGGGCGACAAAGTCAAGCTGATCGACGCGTACCTCGAGCTGGCGGACACGCTGCTGCGAAGCGACCTCCCCGACAAGGCGCGGGCCGTCTACAAGCGCGTTGCCGAGCACGATCCCGCCAACGAGCGCGCCAAAGCCGCGCTGGCGATGCTCGCGCCAGTGGCCACGCCGCCGCCCGAGCCGCCGGCGAAGCCGAAAGCGAAGGCCCGGGACACGGAGGGGAAGACCGCGGCTCGCGACGCGAAGATGAAGGTGCGGGACGAGGTGGCGGAGGCGGGAGACTTCGTGGACCTCAGCGCGATGATCCTCGGGGAGGACCTCCCCGTGCGCGACACGCGCATGAAGGTCGCCGACGAAGAGCCGACCGGAGACGAGGAACGAGACTTCCAGGAGATGCTCGCGCGCTTCAAGCAGGGGATCGACGAAAACATCGATGAGGGCGACTTCCAGTCGCACTACGACCTGGGGGTCGCCTTTAAGGAGATGGGGTTGCTGGACGAGGCGATCGCAGAGCTGCAGAAAGCGCTGCGGGCGCCGGATGGAAAACTGCGGAGCTCGGAGGCGCTGGGCGTGTGCTTCATCGACAAGGGCGCCTATGTCGTCGCGGAGTCGATCCTGCGGCGCGCGCTCGACCTACCGGCCTCCGGTGATCAGGAGCGCCTGGGTGTCCTGTACTGGCTGGGCCGCGCGCTCGAGGAGCAGGGCAAGCGGGTCGAAGCGCGCGAGCTGTACGGCCGGGTGTTCGCCGTGGACATCCGATTCCGGGACGTGCGGGAGCGCGCCAAGGCGCTCGCCAAGGCGAAATAACGTGAGCCAGCAGGTCGTTCCGGTCGCGCTGCGAGACCTCCAACGGCCGGTGGCCGGGGAGCTCGAGCGCGTCGCCGACGAGCTCCGGCGGATCATCGCGGCCGACTTTCCGATCATCGCCGAGGTCAACGAGCGCCTGGTGCGCATGAAGGGGAAGCTGTTCCGCCCCACGCTGCTGCTGCTCTCGAGCCAGGCGGCGGGCGCCACGGATCCACGAGCGGTGACGCTCGCCGCGGTCGTCGAGTTGATTCACCTGGCGACCCTGGTGCACGACGACTCGGTCGACCATTCGGTGCTGCGGCGGGGGATGCCGACGCTGAACGCGCTGTTCTCGCACCAGGTCGCCGTGATCATGGGCGACTACCTGTACTCGCGGGCGATCATCGAGCTGGTCCGCTTGGACGATCGCGAGCCCTTGCGGGTGTTCGCCCGGGTGACGAACGAGATGACGATCGGTGAGATGCGCCAGCTCGAGGCGCACGATAAGCTCGCGTACAGCGAGGATCAGTACGACCAGCTCATCCGCGCAAAGACGGCCTCGCTCTTGTCCGGGGCGTGCGAGGTCGGCGCGCTTCAGGGACCGACGGCGTATCGTGAGGCGCTGGCCCGCTTCGGCATGCGGCTCGGCATGGCCTTCCAGATCGCCGACGATCTGCTCGACTACACCGAGGCGGAGGCGGTGACGGGCTAGCCGTCGGGGCTCGACCTGCGGGGCTACAAGGTGACCCTGCCCTTCATGGCGGCGCTCGGCGCCATGCCACCCGCCGACCGCCGGCTCGTAGCCGAGCTGATGGCGGCGCCCGAGCCGGGGACGCGCTGGTGGCCGAGGTGGTGCGGTGTGTGGCGTCGGCCGGGGGCCTGGATTACGCCCGACGCCGCGCGCTCGAGCTGGCGCAGCAGGCGGACGCGGAGCTCGATATCCTGCCCATGTCGCCGGCGCGCGATGCCCAGCGCGACAGCATTGCGTACGCCGTGGAGCGGCGCAGCTAACC
>JACXTT010013203.1_pt1 | contig 10900 bp, 9 predicted proteins | sample 9270951 | NCBI WGS metagenome assembly JACXTT01 (sample SAMN15532306, study PRJNA645909) | rock metagenome | isolation source: weathered quartz diorite | place: Puerto Rico | collected 2017-06-21 | reverse complement strand
AACTTCTGGGCATGGGGCGGGGGGACGTGCGGCTGTTGGCGATTGCCATCGGCGCGGCGGGGGGGCAGGCGTACTGGACGCTGGTCGTGGTAGCCGCGGCGTGCTACTTCACGGTGGGCTGGCGGCTGTGGCGCTTCCGGGCGGCCGATCGAGGCAGTATTCCGCCGAGATCCACCGTGATATGATCTCCCCACACTGCTGAAGGGACTCACGTGGACGAGCTCTCCGCCGCCTCGCCCCTGTTCGTCGCGACCTTCCGCGACTGGGTGATCATCTTCTCCGGGATCGCCATCGGTTCGTTCTTCGTGATCAGTGCGATGATCGTGATCGTGCTCGGACTGATCCTGCGTTCGCTGCTCCTCAAGGCTTCGGCGCTCATGGACCAGAACGTGAAGCCGCTGCTCGACAGCGCGAAGGATACGGCAGACCACGCGAGGGGCACCGCGAGCTACATCTCGCAGGCGGCAGTTACGCCGGTGGTGCGGACATACGGCGTCATCGCGGGCGTGCGGCGGGCGGTTGGAGTGATTTCGGGACTCACCGGAGCAGACAGCGACAAGCCGGGCAGGTAGCAGCGCAGTGCGTTCGGAAGACATCATCGTAGGGAGGCGTCATGGCAGAGGATGTTGCCGGCGGGACGGCGGTAGCCGAGCGCGACGACGCGGAGGAGCAGCGCGCGAAGGCGAAGGAGTCGAAGAAGGACAAGAAGCGCAAGAAGGAAGAGGAAGAGGTCGAGCACGAGATCGAGCTGATGACGCCGTTCGGCAAGCTCGAGCTGGAATTCGAGCCGACGACGAAGAAGCAGAAACGCGACGAGCAGCGGCGCATGAAGCGGGAAGAGGAAGAAGCGAAAGCGCGCGCGAAGGCCGAGAAGAAGGCGGCGAAGCGCGGCAAGACGCAGGCCGACGTCGTCGCGGCGTCGGGCGGAGGGAGCGGGAAGCTGCTGCTCATCCTGGCGCTGATCGGGCTGGCGGTGGCGGCGGTGGGCATCGCGATCTGGCTGTTCGGCTCGAACCCGGAGAAAGGGACGGTGCCGCCGGAGTACCTCCGGCAGCCGGTTGTCGAGCAGGAACCGGAAGGCTTCGCCGGAAGGGTGCGGTATCGCATCCGGAAGGCGATCCGCTCGGGGAAGCAGGCATCGCGCGAGGCGCAGCTCGAGCAGCAGGCGCGGTACGAGGAGCTGACGAAGCAGGCGTAGCCGCGACGCGACGTAACGAGGACGCAACGGAGCGCGGGTCGAACGGCCCGCGCTCTGGCGTTTGTGCGATCTACGCTGTGATTGCAGATGACTGACTCATCGACTCCGCGGCTCCGCGACGTCCCGATCGGGATCGACGCTTCCGGAATGCGCGTCGAGACTGACTCGATGGGCGCCATCGAAGTGCCGGCGGACCGCTACTGGGGTGCGCAGACACAGCGGAGCCTCATCCACTTCGCGATCGGCGACGACCGCATGCCGCTGCGCGTGTGCCACGCACTCGCGTACGTGAAGAAAGCGGCGGCCATGGTGAACGCTGCTGGAAGTCTCCTCCCGCAATGGAAGGCGGACGCGATCGTGCGCGTGGCGGACGAGATCATCGCGGGCCAGCTCGACGATCACTTCCCGTTGTACGTGTGGCAGACCGGCTCCGGCACGCAGACGAACATGAACGCCAACGAGGTCATCTCCAACCGGGCGATCCAGCTTCTCGGCGGCGACATCGGCAGCAAGAAGCCGGTGCACCCGAATGACGACGTGAACATGTCGCAGTCGTCCAACGACGCCTTTCCGACGGCGATGCACATCGCGGCGGTGCTGGAGCTGGACGCGCGGCTGGTCCCACAGGCGAGCGAGCTAGCGGCCGCGATCGAGGCGAAGGCGGAGGAGTGGCGCGACGTGGTGAAGGTGGGGCGGACCCACCTGCAGGACGCCGTGCCGCTAACCGTGGGGCAGGAGTGGTCCGGATACGCGCAGCAGATCCGAGATGCGCTCGCGAACATCGAGCACGCGAAGGCGGGACTGTACGAGCTGGCAGCGGGCGGGACGGCGGTGGGCACGGGACTGAACGCGCCGCTGAAATTCGGGCGTGAGATCGCCGCGAAGATCGCGGAACTGACGGGACGGCCGTTCGTCACGGCGCCCAACAAGTTCGCGGCGCAGGGCGGCATGGACGCGATCGTTGCTGCGATGTCAGCGGTGCGCGGGCTGGCCGTGGCGCTGATGAAGATCGCGAACGATATGCGCTGGCTCTCGTCCGGGCCGCGATCGGGCATCGGAGAGCTGCGTCTCCCGGAGAACGAGCCGGGCTCATCGATCATGCCGGGAAAGGTGAACCCGACGCAGTCCGAGGCGATGCTCATGGTGTGCATCCAGGTCATCGGCCAGGACGCAGCGGTTGCGCTCGCCGGCGCGACGGGCAACTTCGAACTGAACACGATGCGGCCGGTAGCCATCAACGACTTCCTGCACTCGGCGCGCATCCTCGGCGACGCTTGCGAGAAGCTGCGCGAGTACCAGATCGAGGGCACGCAGCTGAACCGGGCGCGCATCGACGAGCTGCTCGGGCGGTCGTTGATGCTGGTGACGGCACTGAGTCCGGAGATCGGCTACGACAAGGCGGCGGAGATCGCGCACATCGCAAGCGAGGAGGGCCTCACGCTGCGGGAGGCGGCGTTGAAGTCGGGGTACATCGACGAGCAGCGATTCGACGAGATTGTGGACCCCCGAAAGATGCTGGGGGAGGCTTCCGGCGCGCCTTAGCGCGGTCAGGATCGGCGGTTCCGTTGGCTATACTGCGTCGGAGAGGTGTCCGAGTGGTTGATGGTGCCGCTCTCGAAAAGCGGTAGGCGATGAGCCTCGTGGGTTCGAATCCCACCCTCTCCGCCAGATGTTGAAGGCAACGCCCCGCTTCGAGCGGGGTTTCGTCCGTCCGGCCGCGGAGAGGTGCTGGAGTGGCCGATCAGGCACGACTGGAAATCGTGTGTGCGCGCAAGCGTACCGTGGGTTCGAATCCCACCCTCTCCGCCATATTCTTGCCTTCAAACTGTTTCGGTTCGCCCGAGCGATCAGCCAGTCCGAAACGGGAGGGCGGGCACATCGGGCCGCCCCCACATGGGCACCCGTGCGACGTTTGACGTGTTAGCTTCGGAGTTCCGCACCGAACTCGTGGCGGAGGCGCTCGACGATGCGGCGCTGGGCGTGAGCGACTTCGTCGTCCGTGAGGGTGTGGTCGTCGGACTGATACTCGATCGCGAAGGCGAGCGACTTCTTGCCAGCGGGCACTTGGTCGCCTGTGTAGACGTCGAAGATCTCGACGTTGCGGACGAGCGATGACGATTCGATCGCACGCTCGATGGCGCCGGCAGGCGTAGCGTCGTCCACGATGACGGCGATGTCCTGCTCGACCGGCGGGAAGCGCGAGACGTTGGCCATCTTGCGCCGCGGCTGCGCATGCGGCAGGACGTCGTCGAGCGTGACTTCGAACAGGTAGACGTCCAGATCGATGTCGAACGCGGATGCGACGTCCGGGTGCACCTGGCCGACGAATCCGATGCGGTTCCCGTCGACGCGGACCTCCGCGGTGCGCCCGCGCGCCATCGCGTATTCGTCGGCCGACTCGTAGGTGGCGTCGACGCCGACGCCACGCAGCAGGTCTTCGAGATACGCCTTCGCGTCGAAGAAGTCCACGGGCTCGTCGCCGGGACGGCCCCACCGGTCGCGGCGCATGCCGGTGACGGCGGCGGTCACGACTTCGCGCTCGATCGGCAGCGCCTCTTCGCCGATCGGGCGGCCGGACTGAGGCGGCTTGTCGTCGGACGACTCGTACGTGCGCGCCGTCTCAAACACGGCGATCTCGCCCTTCTGGTAACGCAGGTTCGAAGCGACGGTCTGTAGCAGGCTCGCGCGGACGGTCGGCCGCAGGTGCTCGTGCTCCGCGCTGATGGGGTTGACGACCCGCATAGGCGGGTAGATCACCAGCTCTTCTTTCGGCATGACGTGCGAGAGCGCCTCGAGCGTGGTGAGCGAGTAGGTGACGATCTCCTGCATGCCCGCTTCGGCTAATAGATCGCGCGCGCGCTCGCGCAGATCGCGCAGCGGTTGGGGGATCGGCGGCGGGATGGCGCCAGACAGCGGATCCGCCGGGATCTCGTCGTAGCCGATGATGCGCGCGATCTCCTCGATTACGTCGTCGGCGATGCGGACATCCGGGCGCCAGTACGGCACGCGCACGACGTAGCGATCGGGCGGGACCCATCGCGCGGAGAAGCCGAGCGAAACGAGCACGTCGCGCACCTTCGATGTGGGCGGGTCGATGCCGAGCACGCGGGCGATGCGCTCGCGCCGGACTTCGATGCGGACCTCGCGCGCCTTGCCGGGGTAGGCGTCGACCGTGCCCTTCAGCGCCGTGCCGCCGCACACCTCGACGAGCAGCTTCGTCGCGCGCTTCGAGGCGGCGGCCGCCAGCTCCGGCGGCAATCCCTTCTCGAAGCGCAGCGATGCTTCGCTACGCGACTTCATCGCTGCGCTCGTGCGGCGGATGTTCGTCCCGAGGAAGTTGGCCGACTCGAGCAGTACGTTCACGGTCCTGTCCGTGACTTCGCTCTCGAGGCCGCCGATAACGCCTGCGAGCGCGACCGGACCGCTCTCGTCGGCGATGACGAGAATCTCGCGGTTCAGCGTACGCGGCTCGCCGTCGAGCGTGGTGAACTGCTCGTAGTCTTGGCCGCGGCGGACGATGATGTGGTGGCCGGCGACGTGGTCGTAGTCGAACGCGTGCAGCGGCTGCCCGAGCTCGAGCATCACGTAGTTCGTGACGTCGACGACGTTGTTGATGGGGCGCTGGCCGAGCGCGATGAGCCGCTGCTGCATCCACTCCGGCGATGGGCCGAGCCTCACACCCTGGACCACCGTCGCGAGGTAGCGGCGGCAGAGGTCCGGCGCCTTGATCTCGACCGCGGCGCGGCCCTTGATGGGCGCGCCGGCCTCGGCGTAGTCGGTCGGCGGTTCTCGTAGCTCCGCGCCCGTGAGCGCCGCGACCTCGCGTGCGATGCCTAGCACGGACAGCCAGTCCGGCCGGTTCGGCGTAACCGACAGCTCGAAGATCACGTCGCCGAGCACGTCGGCAAGCGGCTCGCCGATGGGCGCGTTCTGAGGCAGCACGAGGATGCCTTCGTGCTGGTCGGACAGTCCGAGCTCCCGCTCGCTGAGGACCATGCCTGCCGACTCAACGCCACGAATGACAGCGCGCTTCAGCGCCGTGTCTTTGCCGGACGCGCCATCGCGCACACGGGCACCCTCCGTTGCGAAGGCCACCTTCTGCCCTGCCGCGATGTTCGGTGCGCCGCAAACGACGGTGCGCCGCTCGCCCGCGCCGACATCCACGGTGGCGAGGCGGAGGCGATCGGCGTTCGGGTGTGGCGCGACCTCGACGACGATGGCGACGCGGATGTCGCGTCCCCAGTCGCCGCCGGTGCGGACGATCGTATCCACAGCGAGGCCGGCCATCGTCAGCTTTGCAGCGAGCTCTTCGGGCGTCAGGCGCAGGTCAACGTAGTCGCTGAGCCACTTGAGTGAGACGCGCATCGAGGTCCTAGAACTGCTGCAGCACCCGCAGGTCGTTTTGATAGAAGTAGCGCATGTCCGGCACGCCGTAGAGCTGCATGGCCAGGCGCTCCATGCCCATGCCCGCGGCGAAGCCGGTGTAGCGCGAAGAGTCGATCCCCATGTTCTCGAGGATCTCCGGATGCACCATGCCCGCGCCGCCCATCTCGATCCACCCGGTCTGATGGCAGGTCACACAGCCGGCGCCGCTGCACACGAAGCAGTCCATCGCGACCTCGGCGCCTGGTTCGACGAACGGGAAGTAGGAGCACTGCAGCCGGATACGGCGTTCGTTGCCGAAAAGGCGGCGCATCACGCCGAGCAGCGTGCCTTTCATCTGCGCCAGCGACAACCCTTCGTCCACGGCGAGCACTTCGACCTGCGTCATCATCCACTCGTGCGTGGTGTCGGTCGCCTCGAAGCGGTACGCACGCCCGGGGACGACGATGCGAATCGGCGGCTTGTGCTCTTCCATGACGCGGATCTGCGCAGGCGACGTGTGCGTCCGGAGGAGCATCGGACGGCGGCCGTCGCGGTCGTAGTCGATCCACAGCGTGTCCCACATGTCGCGCGCCGGGTGGTCGGCGGGGATGCGCAGCGCTTCGAAGTTGTAGTAGTCCAGCTCGACCTCGGGGCCTTCGACGATCGAAAAGCCCATCAAGCGAAAGGCGTCGAGGAACTGGCGTAGCGTCTGCGTCACTGGATGCAGCCCTCCACGGCGGTGCGGGCGCGCGGGCAGCGTAACGTCGAGCTTCCCGCGCTCGAGCGTGGATGCGATCGTCTCGCGGCGCAGATCGTCGCTTCGCGCATCGTACGCCGCTTCGAGCTCGAGTTTGAGCGCGTTCGCCGCGGCACCGAGCGCCCTGCGCTCGTCGATCGAGACTTCGGCGAGGCCGCGGAGCACGCCGGTCAGCTTGCCTTTCCGCCCGAGATATTCAACGCGCCATGCATCGAGCGCAGGCTGATCCGCGGCCGCTTCGAGGGCGGCTATCGCCTCTCGGCGCAGTGCCAATACCGTGGTGTCCGCTGCGGTGGTCATCGGTGTGTTTGCCCTGCGGTTGTGGTGGGGAATTATAGGCAGGCGACTGGCCGCGGGGTAGCGAGGGGCGTAGCTCGCATCGCTTCAGTCTCGGGCATCGGGTTTCGCTTTGGGGGCGCGCCAGAATCGGCGGTCCGTTAGTTGACGGAACGTTCGCATGGCGTCGCGCTAGAGGTCGAGGCGCCAGATGAGCTGCGTTTCGTCCGGCAGGTCGGGGTAGGCGAAGCCGTTGATGGCGGCCAGCTCGCAGCCCTGCCGGACGTAGAAGTGGCACGCCGTCACGTTGATGTTCTGCGTTTCGATGGTCATCGCCCTGCAGCCGCGCGAGCGCGCCCAGTCCGCTGCCCGCTCGAACAGCGCTGAGCCGATGCCGGAGCCGCGGCGTTCGGGCGTCACGCGAATGTCCCACAGTGCGGCGACGTCTTTTCGCCCGCCGAGCATGTCGACACGGGGCGTGTTCCACGCGACCACCGCGCCGCCGATGCGCTCATCACCGTCGAACGCGGAGATCACGCCCCAGTTCGACAGGTCCCATCGTTTCGCCCAGCGCGTCGGGCCTTCGCCGCGGATGGCGTCGTAGTCCTTCGTGTACGACGGATCGACGGGCTCTTCGACCAGGCGCACGCCGCCTAGACCGGCATCGAGCGTTTCGACGCGGAGGCGTAATTCGACGCGGAAGGCGATCGAGATGGTCGCGTAGTCCGCGAGTGCGGCGGGCGTCTCTTCGACGATCTGCATCTCGCCGGACTGCAATGGCTACTCCGACTCCCACTCCCAGCGGTCGTTGCGCTGGTGCAGCGCGCGCAGGTGGTTGATCTCGCCGGCGTGGAAGGCGTCGTGATGTATCAGCGTCGTGATGATCCACCGGGTCTTGCGGGTGCCGCCCCAGTTCACCAGCCGCGGCTTCGCCAGCTCGGCGTCATCGTCGAGCGCGTCGACGTCGCGGACGAGCGCGAGGTGCGACTGACGGAGCGACTCGACGAGCTGGGCCGGCGAGAAGTCGCTCTCGTCTCCTGCGGCCGACTGCCATTCGTCGAATCGCCGGTCCATCCACGTCAGGGAGGCGTCGCCGAAAGCGTGGTTGTCATACATGACCTTCACGGAGGCGACGTGGCCGACGATCGCCCGGATCGAGCGGGCGGCGCCGTCCGGCACCCACGTCCAGTTGTCGTCGCGCAGGTCCTTCAGGTTTGCGAACAGCATGTCGAACGCCTGGCCCATGTCCCAGAGGACGTGATCAAGGATGTCGCGCGGCATGGGACGATCATATCGCCGTGAGCCTTGCGGCGGCCCTGTACAGGGCGAAGGCTGGACTACAGGTCGCGGAAAGCGGTGCCTACCGTGAGCATCACCACGATGGCGCCGATGGAGATGAACGGCGCGTAGAACATGTACTGCACGCTCCGGACCTTCAGCATCTTCAGCACGACGAGCGGGAAGGCCACGGCGCCACCGGCGACGGCCATGATGAGCATCGCCTGGACGACGGGGACGACGCCGAGCGCCAGGCCGATGAATAGCGCCAGCTTGACGTCTCCCATGCCCATCGGTCCGCCAGGGAGCATCGCGAGGGCGAAGAACAGGCCGCCGGCGAGCAGTCCGCCGAGGAGGACGTCCGCGCTGCTGGCGCCGGGCATGAGCATCCCGACGACGAGCGCGAAGAGGATCGCCGGGTAGCTGATGACGTTCGGCACGCGGTAGGCGATGATGTCGGTCGCCGTGCAGACGATCAGTGCAGAGGCGTAGACGGCGACGATCGGTATCTCTCGGGCGTGGGCGTCCCAACGCGCCCCGATGCCCGCGAAGACAGTGGCGGTTACGGCGACGATGAGCGCGCGGCGGTAGGCCGAGGCGGCGGTCAGCGATCGTGGGAGCGCGATGGCGCCGCGCTCGCTGCCGAGCTCCAGCGCCAACGGAGTGCGCGCGGTGTCTCGCTCAGGCTCACCGCTGTCATCGTCGCCGCGCTCGAAGTGCTCGCGCGCGAGCCGAGCGGCGACCTCATCGAGCACGAGGCCGACGAATACGCCGATGAGCGCCATGAGCAGGACGGTCACATACACCCCTTCGAGATGATCGGCATCAGCCTAACAACTCTGCGTAGTCCCAATTCTTAGGGAGTCCCAGCAGGTCGCGTTCAGGGAGCGCGGGCCGGCCAGGCCGGATGCGACTGGTCCAGCCACGCGTCAGCGAGCTGGTAGTTGCTGCCGTGCCACATCGGCATGGCGGCGTTGCGGACGTAGCCCCAGCGGAGCCGGCGAAGGATCGGGGCGCAGTACTCGATGCGCGCGTTGACGTTCTTGAGCAGGTAGTTCTGTACGTCGGTCCCGATCTTGTGTCGGGCTTCGAAGTCGAACTCGGTGCGCGACTTGTCGAGCAGGGCGTCGAGGGCGGGGTCTTGCAGGCGGAAGCTGTTCAGTGGCTGGCCGCTGCGGAATTGGGCGTAGAGCGCGTCGTCGAGGTCTACGCCAGCGTCGTCGAGGCCGAACGTGAACGGCACGACGCCTTCGGTGGCGCCATCGATGTTGCGTCCGAGCGCGAACGCCGTGTAGGCGTAGCCGCTCGCGTCGATGTTCGGGTTGACGTTTACGCCGAGGGCATCGTGCAGCTGCTGTTGGAGGACCGGAGCGGCTTTCGCGGCGAGCATGGCCGGTACGCCTTCAAACGTCACGTGGAGGTCGAGCGTCGCGTACGCGCCGAGCGCGGCGGACCAGAGCTGCTTCGCCGTGCGGACGTCCTCGTCGCGGCCGGCTGCGTCGCTGCGATAGCCCGGGCGTTTTGCGAGGTCGTCGTTGGGCAGCGCCCAGCGCTCGAGCGCGGGAGGCACGGCGCCGCTCAGCCGCCAGGACGGCTCGTCGTCCAACGGGCCGTATACCGCGTCCGAAATGGCGCGGCGGTCCACGGCGAGCGCGAGCGCGCGGCGCGCGCGGTCGTCCCGGAAGGGCGGGCGATCGACGAGGAGGCGGCTCGCGAGTATCGCGCCGGCTTCGGTCTGCTCCAGGTCGATGTCGCCGAGGTTCGTCTTGCGCGTCTTGTCGAGCATCGCGACGTCTTGGAACGCGGCGATGTCCGAGCGCTGCCGCTCCAGGCTGTTCTCCTCGAAGAGGTCCTCCTGCGGCGAGTAGTACGCGTCGTAGCCGTCGATGAATGGCCGGGACGCGCCGAGATCGACGCGGTCGTCGCGCGCGAACCATGCGGGGTTGCGGCGCAGCTTCGCCCAGCGGCCGGTCTCGAAAGCGTCAACGATAAACGGACCGGTACCGATCAGCGCCAGCGGATCGTCGATACGGTCGGCACGCGAGATCAGCTCTTCCGGAAGGATGAATGCGTGCCTTCCCGCGAGGAACTGCACGAACGGTGCGACCGGCGCCTTCATGCTGATGGTCAGCGTCCGCGCGTCCGGCGCGTCGATGCGCTGGATGTTCGTCCAATGCGACTGACGAAAGAAGCGCCGGCCCGTGCTTCCGCTGACCATCTGCCGCTCGATGCTCCCCTTCACGTCGGCCGCTTCGAGCGGGCGGCCGGCGGTCTTCGGATGCGCGGCGCGGATGGCGGGCGTGTCGTGGAAGAGCACGCCGTTGCGGAGGCGCACGATGTACGTCAGGGCGTCGGGCTGTTCCGGCATGCCGTCGGCGAGATCCGGGACAATGGTGCCAGCACGCTCGTCGTCGTACTGCAACAGCTTGCTGAAGACCGCGGAGTGCACGTTCGCGATCTGCCCGTACATCGTGAGATGCGGGTCGAAGCTGTCGGGCACCATCGCGTCGAAATTGAACACGCGGATGACGCCGCCGCGCGATCCGACGGGCATCTCGGTCGGCGAGGCCGTGGTGGATGCGGTGAGTTTGGTGACGCTCTTTGAGCGATCGCAGCCGACGGCGCTCGCCGCTGCGGCCGCGCCCGTGAGAACGGCCGCCGTCCCGAGGAAGCGTCTTCGGGTGATGCGTCCGCGCAATGGGCGAGGGGTGCCGGCCATTCGCCCGTAAGCTTACAGGCTGAACGATCGCCCGAGCCTCGGCTTCGTCAACTCCCGTCCGATCACTCGGAAATGGGGAGCAAGTAGAGGATCGCGAGGCCGGCGTACATCACGAGGCTCACCTGGTAGCTCACGAACAGCGCGATCGGCACCGTGATGCCGTAGAACGGCGTTCCCGGCAGGAAGCGCAGCGAGCGCGTACGGATGCGCGCCGCGCTGACCGACGGATAGATGAAGCCGCCGCGCCGGACCGGATACAACCCACACCACCCGAAGTCGCCCCACCGGACAGGCATCTGAACCCGTG
>JACXTT010013202.1_pt1 | contig 10901 bp, 11 predicted proteins | sample 9270951 | NCBI WGS metagenome assembly JACXTT01 (sample SAMN15532306, study PRJNA645909) | rock metagenome | isolation source: weathered quartz diorite | place: Puerto Rico | collected 2017-06-21 | reverse complement strand
CGTCGCGGCGGCCGTCGGCGCCGCGCTCGCGCCCCTGTGCGGGACGGCGAGGCTCCACGGCGGCGTCGCCGGCACCTTGATCGCGCTGGCGATGGCGGGCGGATCGCTCGTCTCGGACGCCGTCGCTCAGGATCTGCTGCGCACGCAGTCCGACGCGATCCTGGGGCGCGCGGCGTTCCTCGATCGCACGGTGCCGCCGATCTACGCGGCGCCGATCTTCTATCACTACCTGAGGGCGATCGCCTCGTGAAGACGCTCAAGCGTCTCTTCGCCCTCGGTTTCTTCTACGCGTTCCAGCTCGGCTTCGTGCGGCCGGTGCTGCGCTGGTATTGGGCGGCGCGCTACCGGCGCAAGTCGTCGGTCCCGAAGGGGCCGTGCATCGTCGTCGCGAATCACAACTCTCACCTCGACGCGCCGCTCCTCATGACGATGTTCCCGATCCGCCGCTTGAGGAACATCCACCCGGTCGCCGCCGCCGACTACTTCGGAAAGACCGCCTGGCGCCGCACGATCGTGATGGTCGGTATGAACGCGATGGGGATCGAGCGAACCGCCGCCGCAGGCAAGGACGTTCTCCAGCCGGCGATCGAGGCTCTCGAAAGAGGGGAGACGCTGATCTTCTTTCCCGAAGGAAGCCGCGGGACCCCCGGCGTGATCGGGAGCTTCAAGCCGGGAATCGGCTTGATCGTCAAGAGCGTCCCGGGCGTGCTCGTTCTCCCCGTGTTTCTCTCGGGGGCCGAGCGGAGCCTGCCCCGAGGGGAGTCGGTGCCCCTTCCCCTCGGGCTCGACGTCTACATCGGAAAGCCCCGGACGTACTCGCCGCATCTCGATGCTCGGGAGATCGCGGAGCAGGTGCGTGCCGACGTCGTCGCTCTCGCGCCGCCACCGGCGCCGCTTCCGGGCCCCCGTCCGGCACCGCCGGTCCGTGTCGCGTGCTGCGGCATCGACCGAAAGGCGAACCACGCTTTGTTCCACGCGCTCACGGACCGGCTCGGATCGGCCGGCCGCACGATCGGGATCTCGAGCAGGATCCTCGAATCGGAAGGCACCGGAGTGCGTGAGTCGGAGGGAGTGCCCCTTGCCCGGAGCCGGTTGATCCCACGGGCGCTCGCCGGGCTCTTCCGGACCGGCGGCGTCTATCGCGGGAACAAGTTCGCCGAGATGGTCGAGAGAGCGCGCGTGGACGAAGCGCTTCACGACGGCCGGACGGCGCTGTTCGTCGTCGGCGACGGAAGCCCGCTCGTCGACCTGCTCGCCTGGGCGGAGGCCGATTTCTACAGCGGCGCGTTCGACGAGAAGGGACTACAGCAGCTTATCCTGTATGTCTCGGGCGCAAGGCGCGTCCCGCTATCGCAGTGGATGCGGTTCATTCGCAAGGCGCCCGAAGTCTGGCTGCTCAACGTCTTCGATCTGGCGCAACCCCCGGCCCCCGACCTGCTCGTGTTGACCACGCGCGATCCGGCCTCGGCGATGGAGCGGATCCGCTCCGAAGGACGGGCCCTCGAGCCGTGGGAGAACGAGTCGTTTCTCGGCCGGTTGCAGGACGGCTACAAGCAGGTGGCGGGGGTTCTCGGCAAGCGGCGCGTCGAGGTGGTGACTCTGGACGCTTTGGATCTGGACGTCGCCCGCGCCGCGGAAAACATTGAAGCGGCTTGCCGTCGCCTCGCCGCTACGGCAAACTTGGAGGGCGCGGCGAAAGCCGGGAAGCGCGCCGCACAGGAGGGTGGCGGATGACCGGGTCGCAGATCTTCTCCAAGCTGAGCGAGAAGGCCCTCGAAGAGCACGGGCTCATCCACTTCCATCTGGACCAGCTCGAGAGGGCCCTGTCCGATCTCGATCCGGGAGCCGCGACCGCGGAGACGCTGCGCACCGTCGCCGTCCGCATCGACAGCTTCAAGGAGCGCCTCGACGAGCATTTCGGCGGAGAGGAGGACGGTGGCCTGCTCCAGGGGATCCTCGACGCTCTCCCGCAGACCGAAAGCGACGTGCGCCGCCTCCGGACGCAGCACGCGCGCCTGGGCGAGGCGCTCGAGCGTTCCCGGTCGATCGCGCGACGCGGCGACCCCGCCGAGGCGCCGGCCCTGAAGGCCGAGCTCGACCGCTTTCTCGCCATGATGCGCGAGCACGAGCGCGAAGAAGACGCGCTCGTCAAGCGGGCGCTCCGACAGAGTTAGAAAGGGAATTAGAAAAGGGGACACTCCCCTTTTTCTTAGAATGCTCCCCGGACAGCGACTTGTAAGAAAAAGGGGAGTGTCCCCTTTTCTAATTCCCTTTCTAACTCTGTCGGAGCGCCAATGCTAAACGCGTTCTTCGTCGCGCTCGTGCTCATCTCCGTTCTCGTAGCTGCTTTCACCGGTAGCATGCAGGCGGTGTCGGGATCGGTGCTCGATGCGGCTAAAAACGCGGTCGAGCTTGCGCTGGGCCTCGTCGGCGCGATGTCGCTGTTCATGGGACTGATGAAGATCGCGCAAGACGGCGGCATGCTCCGCGTGATCGCCTCCGCAGCGGCTCCCGTGATGCGCCGGCTGTTTCCGGAGGTTCCACCCGATCACCCGGCGATGAGCGCGATGATCCTCAACATCGCCTCGAACTTTCTCGGATTGGGGAACGCCGCGACACCGTTCGGCATTCGCGCCATGCAGGAGCTGGATCGCCTCAACCCCGTGAAGGGGACCGCGACGAACGCGATGGTCCTCTTCCTCGCGATCAACACGGCAGGTCTCGCCATCATTCCCACCTCCGTCGTCGCGCTCCGCGCGTCCACCGGCTCGAAAGACCCGGCCGGGATCTTCGTGACGACTTGGTTCGCGTCGGCCTGCGCGACGGTCGTCGCCGTTCTCGCGGCGACGCTGCTCGCGAGGCTTCCGAGATACCGGGTGACGAATCCCCACGGCGCCGTGCGTGACGCCTCATCGCCGGAACCCCCACCGTCCGTTCCCGACGAGCCCTTGCGTACCCCGCCTCGCCTCGGTGCGTGGCTCGCGCTCGCGTACGTCGCGGCGACCGTCTCGGCGCTGGTCCTTCACGTTGCCCGCACCGGTCAGGCGGCGACCTGGGGCGACATCGCCCGCGGAGTCCTCTCGTTCTGGATGATCCCTCTGCTCGTCGCAGGCCTCGTGCTCTTCGGCTGGGCCCGCGGCGTGAAGGTGTACGAATCGTTCGTCGACGGAGCCAAGGATGGATTCTCGGTGGCCCTGAGGATCATTCCTTATCTCGTCGCGATCCTCGTCGCGGTCGCCATGTTCCGCGCCTCCGGCTGCCTCGACCTCTTCGTCGCCGCCCTGGGTCCCGTCACGACGCCTCTCGGCCTCCCCGCGGAAGCCGTGCCGATGGCCGTGCTCCGGCCGCTGTCCGGCTCCGGCGCGTACGGCGTGATGAGCGAGATCCTGACCACCCACGGCCCCGATTCCTACCTCGGCTACCTCGTCAGCACCATGCAAGGCTCGACGGACACGACGTTCTACATCTTGGCCGTTTACTTCGGAGCGGTCGGAATCCGCAAGACTCGGCACGCCGTGCCTGCGGGGCTTTTGGCGGATGCGGCGGGGATCGCGGCGGCGGTGTTCGGCTGCCGGATCATGTGGGGACAGTTGCCGCGGTGACGCACGATCGTTGACGCTCCAACGTTCCGGTGGTATCGTTTTCCGTTGCATGAAGCGACTCAAGGGAACGAACACACGTAGGCCCGCCCAGCCAGGCCTGCCTCGAACGGATGGGGCGGGTCTAAAGGCGAGGACCGCGGAAAGGGCGCTCGGATCGCGAGCGCCCTTCGTGTTTTAGGGGGCGAATACGGCGGAGGAGCGCATGTCGGACGCGAGAGAGCAGCTGGCCAAGCTCGTGAAGATCCAAGATCTCGCCCTCGAGATTCAGGCCGCCCGCGCGGTGGTCGACGGGGCGCCAGGAAAGGTCGAAGAAGCGGAGGCGCGGTTCCGAGAGCGCAATGCCGAATACGTCGCCATCAAGGAGCGGTACGAAGCGATCGACGCCGACCGTCGCGCCCGATCGCTGGAGCTCTCGACCCTCGAGGAAACGCGGAAGCACTATCAGGACAGCCTGATGCAGGTGAAGAACCAGCGCGAGTACGCCGCGGTTCTCAAGGAGATCGACGCCGCGAAGGCGAGCATCGGCGAGCACGAGGAGGCGATCCTCGCCGGCATGGACGAGGTCGAAAAGCTGAAGCAGGAGCTCGAGACCCGCGCGGCGCACATCGAATCGGAGCGCACCATCGTCGAGAAGGAGCGCGCCGACGTCGAAGCCGCCGCCGTCGCGGCGCAGGCGCGCATCGAGCGCGCGACGGCGGAGCGCGCGGACATCGAGGCCGAGCTTCCCCCCTCGCTCGTCGCGAGCATCAAGCGAGTCGAAGAGAGCCGCAAAGGGATCTTCCTCGTCAAAGCCGAGCGCGAGAGCTGCTCGGCCTGCCACGTCCGGCTGCGGCCTCAGGTTTACCAGGAGATCAAGCAGGCGTCGAAGATCCACATGTGCAGCAATTGCCGCCGCTATCTCTACGTCGAGTCCGCGTTCGCGCCGGCTCCCGTCTCGACGTCCGCTCCGCTCCCCGGGACCGGCTCGGAGGTCGAGGCGGTGAATGGCGGAGCGGTTTAGGGCCGGTTTCGACGGCGGATCGCGCGGGAACCCCGGTCCCGCCGCCTGGGGCGTCGTGGTCATGGACGCCGACGGCCGGTCGATCGAAGGGTTCGCGGGCGCGATCGGCCGCGCCACCAACAACGTCGCCGAATACACGGCGTTCCTCGAAGCGCTTGCGCTGGCTGCGGCCCGCGGAGCGTTCGACGTCGAGCTCGTCGCGGACTCCGAGCTGGTCGTGAAGCAGATGCGCGGAGAGTACAAGGTCCGGCATCCCGATCTGATCCCGCTCCATGCGGAGGCGGTTCGCCGCATCGCCCGCTTCCGCAGCTTCAAGATCGGCCATGTCCCGCGCGAGAAGAACAAAGATGCCGACAAGCTGGTCAACCGCGTCCTCAACCTCGCGGCGACGACGGACGACGGCATTCCCGTGAAGGTCCACGAGACGTTCGAGTGACGGAGATCGAGGCGAGGCTCGCCGAGGTCCGGGAGCGGATCGCGCGGGCCTGCGCGAGATCACGACGCGACCCCGCATCGGTTCGACTCGTCGCCATTTCGAAGACCGTTCCCGCGTCGACGGTGCGCGCGGCGGTCGCAGCCGGGCAGTCGGTCTTCGGCGAGAATCGGGTTCAGGAGGCGCTCGAGAAGATCGGCGCCGTCGGGCCGCGGGCGATCTGGCACCTCGTCGGCCACCTCCAGAAGAACAAGGCCAAAAACGCCGCCGGTGCATTCGCGCTTATCCACAGCGTCGACGACGTCGAGCTCGCCGTCGAGCTCGATCGCCGAGCCGGGGCGAAGTCGATCAAGCAGGCCGTGCTCGTTCAAGCGAATCTCGCGGGGGAGAGCACCAAGAGCGGAACCGGCGAAGAGGGATTGACGCCGCTCTTGTCGTCGGTCGCCGGCCTGGCTCACCTCGAGCTACGCGGCCTGATGATCATCCCGCCGTTGGAGTCCGACCCCGAGCGCTCGCGCGGCTGGTTTCGAAAGCTCCGGGAGCTTCGCGACCGAGCGGCCGAGAGGCTGTCGCTCCCCCTTCCCGAGCTGTCGATGGGGATGACGGACGACTTCGAAGTGGCCATCGAGGAAGGCGCCACGATCGTGCGCGTCGGCCGCGCGATCTTCGGCGAGCGAGCCTGAGCGATCGCTGGACACTTCCGACCCAGGAGGTTATGTTTGGCCACCGCTTCGGAGGGTGCCATGACCACGCGTCTCACGGCGATGGACATCGAGAAGCAATCGTTCACGCGGAAGATGCGAGGGTTCGATCCGGACGAGGTGCAGCTCTTCCTGCGCGCCGTCGCGGAGGAGATCGAGCGGGTCAATCTCGAGAACGCGACGCTGCGCGAGGAGACCGGCGTGCTCCGCCACCGGCTCGACGACTTCAAGGACCGCGAGCGCACGCTCCAGGAGACGCTGGTGACGGCGCAGCTGATGTCCTCGGATCTCAAGGACCGCACGCGCGCCGAGGCCGACCTCCTGATCAAGGAAGCCCGATTCAAGGGCGAGCGGCTGCTCGAGCAAGCGCAGGATCAGCTCCAGGCGCTTGAGAACGAGCTCGGCCGGATGCGGCTCGAGCGCGACGCGTTCGAGAGCCGCCTGCGCGCGGCGATCGAAGAGCACCTCTCCCTGCTGGACCTGCGCAAGCAGGAGAAGGCCGACGTCGACAACCTCCGGTTCCTGCGCCGCCGCTCCACGACCGACGTCGGATGATCGAAGCCGACCTCGCCGTCGTCGGCATCTCCGAACTCGCCACTCCCGAAGGACAGTCCGCACGCCGCGGCGCCGAGCTCGCGCGCCTCAAGCTGATCGCCGATGCCGCCGTCGCGTGCCGAGGCGATCGCGTCGTCTTCGTCGGGACCGAACGGGAGTTCCGCCAGTCGGTCACGGTCCGGCCGGGCGGACGCGCGATCGACGCGCGGGGCGCCACCGTGCTCCCCGGCTTCGTCGACGCCCACACCCATCTCCCGTTCGCCGGATGGCGCGAGTCGGAGTTCAACGAGCGCCTGGCCGGAGCGACCTACGAGCAGATCACGGCCCGGGGCGGGGGGATCCTCTCAACGGTCGCCGCCACCCGCGCGGCCTCGCTGGATGATCTTGCCGTCCTGACACGCGCGCGCCTCGACGCGATGTTGCTCGTCGGAACGACCTGCGCGGAGGCCAAGAGCGGCTACGGCCTTTCGACCGAGGCGGAGATCAAGCAGCTCGAGGCGCTGAAGAAGGGCGCCACCGGCCATCCCGTTGCCGTCGTGCCGACGTTCCTGGGAGCCCACATGATTCCGGAAGATCATCGCGCCGACCGCGCGCGGTACATCGACGAGGTCGTCGGCGAGATGCTCCCGGAAATCGCGCGGCGAAAGCTCGCGGTGTATGCCGATGCGTTCGTCGATGCGCACGCGCTCTCGCCCGCCGAGGCGCGGGAGGTCCTGACGGCCGCCGCGAAGTCCGGTCTGGGCGTCCGGTTGCACGCCGATCAGCTGGCCGACGACGGCTCGGCCGCCCTGGCCGCCGAGCTCGGCGCCGCATCCGCCGATCATCTCGAGCACGTGTCGGATGCCGGGGTCTCGGCGCTCGCGGCGGCGGGAACCACCGCCGTCCTCCTGCCGACGGCCACGTTTTTCCTGATGCAAAGGGCCAAGCCGCCCGCACGCCGACTGATCGACGCCGGCGTCCCGGTCGCGATCGCGACCGATTTCAACCCCGGCACGTCACCGGGGGAGGCGATGGGAACCGTGCTCGAGCACGCGTGCCTTACGCTTGCGATGTCGATCGACGAGGCCATCGCGGCGGCGACGCTCAACGCCGCGCATGCTCTGGGCCGAGCAGAGGACACCGGCTCGATCGAGGTCGGCAAGCGCGCGGACCTCGTGATCCACGCCGTCCCGAATCGCTATCACCTTGTCTATCGCTTCGGCGTCCGCCGGGTTCGAACCGTCATTGCCGCCGGGAGAGTGGTTGTCGACGACCACCATCTCCTCTGAGAAACCGGGACATTCTGCTTTTTGTTACAACATCAAAGAGGGGCACTCCTCTTTTTCTTGCCAAAGCGGTATCCGGGGAGCTTTGCAAAATAAAGAGGAGTGCCCCCTCTTTGATGTTGTAACAAAAAGCAGAATGTCCCGGTTTCTCAGAAGAGGGGCGCGCGTTCCTCGTGGTCGAACTTGTACACATACTGCGTGACCTTGAGGTCGATCACCTGCTCGTACTTCGCGCTGATGACCATCTCGTGCATCGTCCGCTCCATGTGCAGGTTCTTCTTGTCGAGCGGGAGCCGGAGGTCCTGTGCCTTCGCCATGATGCGCTTGAAGATCTCGTCGTCGTGATTCCGCGTCGCCGCGAAGCGGCACTCTTCCTGAATGAAGTCGCGGAACTCATACGCGTTGATCCGCACCGGAATGATCTTCACGCCGAGGAACACGCCGATTCCGAGAAGCGCGAGCGAGATCAAAAAGCCGATTCGGCCGTCACCCCGTTCGCTCTTTCTGTCCTTCATGGTCGTCCCATCCCTGAGCCCGGGGAACACAGGCCGAAAAGCCGACCGAGCGGGCCGCCGCGAATATAGGTCCCGCTCCAGGGGGAGACAAGAAAGCGCCTAACGGGCGCTGCGGGCCGCCTCGAGCGCCCGCCGGACCAGCTCTTCGTCGAGTACCAGGCCCGTATCGAGGGCCGAGCTGATCGTCGGGTAGATCCGCTTCGCGCAGAGATCGATGTCGGGAATGTGGTACCACGGGCCGTCGATCGACCAGGATTCGGGGCGAAACATCCGGTCGGCGACCCCCTGGCCGAGCGCCGTCGGGATCGCTTCCCCGAAGCGCCGGAAATCGGCCGCCTCGGCATCGCCCAGCCCCTGGGCCAACAGCGTCAGCCGCCGCTTCCGATCCCCGGGCACGAGCCCCCATAAGAAGTGCGAGCTCTCGTGGACGAGAACGCTGGCTTCGTCGGGCAGCTCGTCGTGCTCGCGGATCTCGAGGAGCAAGATGCCGCCGATCGCCTCGGCGTGCGTTCCCCACCCCTCGGGTACCGGGACCAGAGCAACCCGCGGCGGCGGCGCCTTCAGCGGATCGACGCCGTAGAAGCGGACGAGCTTCGCGAGAAGATCGCCCAGCGGCGCCCGGGCCGGGTCGCGGCGGGCGTCCTCGAGGAAGCGCTTCGGGATCGCTCCGTCTCTCCAGACTCGCTCGTAGCGCGGGCGAAAGCGAGCGAGGGCGCTGGACAGACCTGTCCAGGCCTCGGGCGACAGCTCGGGCTTCAACGTCGCTAGAGCGTCCTCGACCGTCGCCGAGCCGCAGAAGATCCCGAGCATCGCGGAGGCTCGAGGCGCGTCGCCATCGAGTGCGGCGCGTTCTTCCTCGCGGCGCAAATGCTCGGCGCGTGATTCGACGAAGCCGCGAAGGCTCTCGCGGTCTTCGTCGGTCATCTTGCCGAAGAGGCGGATGTACTCCAGGCGATGCGCGGGGATCGTCTTTCCGTTGCTCGTTCCTGCCAACGAGTCGATCCAATGAAAGAGCCCGCCGGGAAACGAGGCCACCGCCTCGATCGGGTACGGATGGGCCAAGAGCAGCCGTTCCTGCGGGCGGGCGCCCGCGGAAGCCGGCATCGCGCCGGCGAGGGCCAGCGCCGCGACGAAGACGAGCCTTGCGGCCTCAGCGCTTGAAGAGACTGTCGAATTGAGACTTCGGATCATTCGAGGATCCGGACGATCCGGTTCGCTTGCCCGTCGTGTCCAGGACGAGCCGGGCCGCGAACGACGGGCAGTTGTTGGCCTTCGATTTCTCGGGGACGTGCACCGTGATCGGCGCCCGGCACTCCCACCGCGCGCTGGAATCGAAGTGCAGGCAGGCACGGCAAGCGTGCAGGGGCGCGGCGCAATGGGGGCATCGCGTATCGAACGTGACGGTGCCGAGCGCCGGAACGTTGCGGCCGCAGTTGGGGCAGCGCAGGACCTCGTTGGCCTCGCGCTGAACCGCGTGGCGCAGCGAGCGCTGCTGCGCCCGCTCCTCGGGGGTGAGATGCGCCGCCTGCGGCCTCGGCTTCCGCTCGCGCTCGCGATCGTCGCGTGAAGACTCCTGGTAGCCCTTGTGCCCGTACTTCCGTTCCATGGGATGCCTTTCGCGAAACCCGGCGGGAACGTCTTCCGCGGCTTCGAATCCGACGGCACCTTCATCGTACGGCGCGGCGAGCCCCTCGGCAACTACCAGACGTAATCCTTGGCGATTTCGCGCTTCTCGTACCCGGAGAGCACGTGCATCACCCGGATCTTGCGAACGGTCGCCGGGGAGAGGGTTCCCAGCGGCAGATGAAGGATCTTCCGGTCGAAGCGCGCCGCGATCTGGTGAAAGATCGCCCGAGGGGGCTTGGGTGCGGCGTGTACGATCACGCGCTCCCTGGAGTAGTCCAGGGCCGCGAGGAGAAGTGTCTCCGGCTTGCTCTCGGCAAAGCGGTAGTCTCCGTCCGTCCAGACGTCCGCGAGTCGCCCAGGCGGGTAGGAGAGAAGGAAGCCGCCGTAGGTGACGCGGCAGATGCCCGGTCCGACGATCGCCCGCTCCGGCGCCGTCGCGTAGAACGCCATGTCCGATTCCTGGCCGTGCTCTCCAAGCCAGGTCAGCCGGTACGGAAATCTCTCGTCGTCATCGTCCGTGTCCTCATCGAAGATCACGACCACGATGCCGATCTCGCCGGGGACGCGCCCCGCCTCGCGCACGTAGATCTTCCGCTCGACCCAGTGGCGGATCGTCTCGCGAACGTCGATCCCGTCCAAGACCGACGTCGTGAACGGAACGACGCGGGCTGTCTCGTCCGCGACGACCGCCTTTCCCTTCTTTCGCAGGTAGCCGCCGAACGCCTCGACGATGACGTCCTCGGGCGGGTAGGAGCAGATCGATTCCCCCGCGAACTCTCGGAGCCACTCTCCCGGGAATCGCTCCTCCGGCCTTCGCCTGCGCAGGATCGATTCGGGGCGCCGGACCTTGTCCCTCTTGAGGCGCCGCCTCAAACGCACGCGGCGAACGCCGTCCCAAAGCTCCTCCGCGCGAATCCGCGCCGTCGGGAGGTCGGTCGCCGCGTCGGCCTGCCACGGGAACGCCCTCGCGAGCCGGTGCAGCTCGTAGGCGAAGTTGTCCGAGACGCACGCTCGCGTGGCGACGACGAGGTCGAAAAGGTCGGCGACGAGCGTGCCCGACTGCCGCGCCAGCCTCCCCGAGTAACGCGCCAGGTTCTTCCGTTGCCAAACCTCGACGCGCTCGTCGGGAGCCGCCGCGGCCAGCGCTCGCGCCGCCGCCGCGACGAGAGCACCTTGCAGGCGCAGCCGGTCGAGCGGCTCGCCC
>JACXTT010013201.1_pt1 | contig 10901 bp, 8 predicted proteins | sample 9270951 | NCBI WGS metagenome assembly JACXTT01 (sample SAMN15532306, study PRJNA645909) | rock metagenome | isolation source: weathered quartz diorite | place: Puerto Rico | collected 2017-06-21 | reverse complement strand
TCTTCCATGGCGGCTTCCTTCCTTCGTGCAGTCCGGTTGGTGTTGACAATCACCAGACTAGCTCGATCGAGGCGGAGCCGCCGCTTTTCAAATGTGCGAAACTTTCAATACGTCATCGCTGCGCACTTCCCAGCGCTCGGCCTCAATTTCCGCGGCGCTGCGCGGGCGATGCTCTGGCGTTCTCGAACGTGCGCCCCGACGGCGCCCCCGATCGAAACACTGTCCGTGCCGGACTGCCGCCGACGCGTGGTCGCAAGTGGGCTCTCTCGCAATGGGTTCGCAACAAACCCCGGCCTCGCTGATGTGTCTTTTGATAATTCGCGACACGAATGCCGATCATGGGTGAACGTCTTATTCTCCTCAGAGGAGACTTTCGGCTTTACCACGGGCTCGATAGGCGACCTCGTTCGAAAATCGCCGACTGGACAGTCGCGAGGCTCGGAAAAGCTGCTAATCTCACAGTCGCGACTTTGAGGGAGCCGTGCGACAGCGTTTGCACAGGATCGGGGGACGAACAACGTTCGCCTGGACGGCGATCGTAGTTTGGGCCGTTCTGTGTCTGGCCACTCTCCTCTGGCTCGCTTCTCAGTGGCTCAGCCAATAAGCCTCGAAGCGTAATTGCGTAATCTCACCCGACAACAGCTCGAAGAAGTTGACGAGCCGGCTCCGGCGGTCGGCTCGCTCGCTTCACTCATTGGCTCCCCGGCGCAACGCCTGGGCCGATGTTCTGGCCGATGAAGGCGAGCGATTCGGTGAAGACTGTGCGCCAAGCATCGCCGGCGTCGGGCAGATAATAGTGGATGGCGTTGGTGAGCGTCACCAGCCGCACGGGATGCCCGGCCGCCTGCATCGCTCGTTGCATGATTTGGCTCTGCTCATAGGGAACGGTGTAGTCTTTGTCTCCGTGGATCAGCAGCAATGGCATTGTAATGCGCGAGGCATTTTGAGCTGCGGAATGCGCATTGAGCATGGGCGCGTCGCGACTGAGGTCGCCTATCGCATCGGTCCAATATCTGAAGGTCGTGCTCTGACTGCCGGCGCCGCCGGTGGGAGCGACGCTTTCGTGCGATTCTCCGTCGCGCACCCAGCGCAGCATCGCCGTTAAGTCCGCGACGCCTGCCCCGGCGACCGAACATTTGTAGAGATCGGTGTTCTCGAACGAGGCGGTCAAAGCCACATAGCCGCCGTACGACCAGCCCCAAATGCATGTGCGATTGGCGTCGACGATGCCCTGTTGGATGAGCGAATGAACGCCGTCGCTCACATCGTCCTGCATACGTTGGCCCCACTGGCGCCAGCCGGCTTGGACGAAGCGACGTCCGAAGCCGCCGCCGCCGCGGAAGTTCGGCTGAAACACGGCGTAACCCTGTGAGGCGAAGGCCATGGCGATAGGATCGCCCCAATCGTCGCGGGCTTCGGGACCGCCATGGGGCATGACAATGGTGGGCAGGTTGCGCGCGTTGGTCACGCCCGGGGGTATAAACAGATACCCCCACTCTTGTTGTCCATCGCTTGTGGCGTATTGCACCACGCGCTCTGTCGGCAGCAGCGCCGGCGCGACCTCAGGTCTCGCGCCGAACAATAGCGCAAGCGAGTGCGCATTGGCGTCGAAAAGATAATACGATCCCAGGTCTTGGGGGCCGTCGGTGTAAACCAGCCAGCGGCTATTGTCGGCGCCGCCGCGATCGATGAAATGCACAGCGACGTTGGGCCCCAAAGCGTGAACGATGCTGTTCCAATTATGCGCGAAGGTCGAATCCTTCGGATCGCAGGTCCAGCGCTGGGCCCGATAGCATGCAGCCAGAACGCTGTGGGTATGCACGTCACGAATGGCGTCAAACACATCGTAGCTTGGATTCGATTCGATCACCTCCGGGTAAGAGCCGGTCGCAGTGTCGAAGGTGTAGATGCCATTGGTGTTGTCGCCGTCGCCGCGGCGAGCGGAGACAAAGACTTGTCCAGGCTGCAGCGCCGCACCGAGCCCCTCGAAAGTCGGCGCGCTGCTTGTGCCATCGGCGCTAATAAAGCGAACGACTTCCGTCCAAGAGTGTTGACCGGGCCCGCGCCGCAGCCAGACATAGCCGCTTCCATTCGAAAAAACGTCTACGCGCAAAACCGGCGTGCCTTGGTTGTCAGCGACCCACCCGACCGTGAAATAGGTGCCGCGGTCGACGATCGTATGCTGAGCGGTGTGCACGTTGACGCGCCACAGTTGCGTACCTCCCTCAGCGGGCGCAATCAGAAGCACGTTATCTGGATCGGACTGCAGGACATCGGCGACGCCTGCATAGAGCCAGCGCGGCAAGCCTTGTTGCGCCGATGGGTCGTAGAGCGGCTTTGCGTCGGTCCCGTCTATGTTGCTTGAATAGATGCGCTGCTCGTACTCGAAAGCATCCTCAACGCGCGTGACGCGATTCATCGTGTCATGTGTCGGAACGACGTGAACTTTCTGAGTAAGCCTGAATATCAACCGATCGTCCGACTTGAAGTGGAGATAGTCGATCTGCATTTGCTGGTCGGTGCGGGCAACAGCCACGCGCGCGAGGTGCCTCGACTGCAGATCCAGCACGGTCAACACATCGCCGATCGCTTCGTGGTGGATCGCCGCGACATAGCGCCCGTTGGGAGAGATGTCGGCGTCGTGAAAGGTATCGTAGCCGACAAAGAGATCAATCGGCGCGCGGGTGACGCCGCTTGCGGGCGCCGCGCCAGGTTGCGGCGTTGCCGCACCGCCTTGTTGCGCTGAAACATCTGATGCGAGCGAGACCAGCGCGAGTGCGCCACAGGCTGCGACGATGCGGAAAAATTTCATTGAGTCCCCCAACTACGTTTCGGACGCCGTCCGGCGGCCAACGCAAACTTGCGAGCCTACGAAGAACGCCTGGGCAAACGCCAATCGGATTTGTCCACCCAATCTTGGCACGATTGCGCCACAAGAGCGAGCGTCCGACCGGGGCCCACATCTCTTCCGTCGAGGAAATCATTCATGCGTCCGCTCCGCCCTATTCCGCCTTTCGTTCGCGTGACCCGAAGCAAGGACGCGGCGCCGATAAGGGCGGCCTCATACTGGACCAGCGAAGGCGCTTAGCCCGATGATCGTGAATGTCACCTCGACTGGGACGCATTCAATCGGGCAGTCACATCAAACGGGCCAACCGCCACGACGCGGAACGGTATTTGGCGCGAAAATGCGCCTTGCGGATTGAAGGCATTGGGCGTGATCGGGATCACCTGTTGATTGCCGCCCTGCAGGCTGATGGTTGGCGAGGCGCGCAGCTCGACCGAGACAGCTGTGTGAAGACCCTGCAATCCCTGAACCTGCAGCGTGATGACGCCGCGCTCACCGCGGGCCAGCGTCGTTCGCGGCGCACTCAAAGAAACGCTCACATTGTTGTAGACGGCGCTGATGTTGTGGGTCCCCTCTCGCACCTCAACCGACACAGGTCCGGTCGGCGTATTGGGAGACAAAAGCACCGCTTGTCGGGGGCTCTCGGCCAGAACGAGCGCGCTATGGCCGCCAATAGCGGCTTGGGTGTTAGTGAGATCGCCGTCAAAGGGACCAAGCACTTGCATCGGTCTGCCGGCCTGCGCGAATGGCGCCACGCTCATCTGAGCGGGGGTCGCTGCAGGCGCCGCTAACGGCACATTCGCAGCGCCGATGCTGCGCGCGCTATTACGCAAAACCAGTCGAAGCGCGCCAGCGCCGGCGGGAACAACATAGCGTAAGACATGATCGGCGACGCGAACGTGCGCGTCTCCGACATCCACGACATACCCATTCAACGTGTCGGCGTTGCTGCGCCGTTCGGCGTCGTTGTTGCCTTGAGGCTCTGCGTACACAACGCCGCTGATAGTGTCGCCGGCGGCCATGTCATTCGGCAAATATACACTGACGCCGCCTTGCGCGGTGGTGAGCGTGTGGATGTCGGCGCCTGCGATCATCGGTCCGGTGTGGATCGGCGAAGCATGTGAAGTGCTCGGCGCCCTACATTCGCATTCGGTCACCGTGTCAGTGCACACGCCCCCAGCTGGCGGGCTGCAGCCCCCATGACCGCGGCACGTTCCACCGGGGTTTGTCGGGCATACTTGTGCTGTGGCGGAGGCGCCCAACATGGCGCCAAGCACCGCCGCCAGAACCAACATCTTTGACGCAATTGTCACGCCTGTGCGGGCCATTGCAGCCTCCCCCAATTGCATGGGCGCGAAACACGACTGTCGAGCGGCGGCGAAGCCGGATCAGGCGCGCCTCACAGAGCCGCCAGCATGCGCCCGCCAAACGGGCGCGACAAGCATCTACACTCGAAGAATTTCGCCAGCGCGGCCCACGCATCGCGGCCTATCGCTGCCCTTTGCCTTACGAATCGCAAAGCAGCTGCTTGCTTCAGAGCCCGCAAGCGGCTCTGCTCAAAATCGCCTTGGACAAACCTTATGAAGCCGCCAGGACAGCGATGTGGGCGTTGAGTTGGACTTGGATCCTTGCAGCCGCTTTCGCATTGTGCGCGGGCTTTGCCCTACAACGCGGCGGCATCTGTGCAGTATTATCCGTGCGCGAGGTCATCCGAGAAAACCGCTGGACCCGGTTTATGGCGTTGCTTGAATGCGCGGCTTGGGCGCTCGTTGGCCTCATGATTGCAAATGCATTCGGCCTCATGTCGATTGGCGCTTGGCCAACGCCGGCGTCAATCACAACGGCTGCGGTGGGCGGGGCGATCTTCGGCGTCGGCGCAACTGCAAACGGCGCCTGCGCATTCGGCTCGGTGGGCAGGCTTGCAGCTGGAGAAGCATCGTTTTTGGCGCTTCCGCCCGCTTTCGTGATTGGCGTCATCATTGCCCGCCGCGTGGGCCTCGCATGGCACGGTGCGCCAATGGCGTTTGGCGTCAGCGGGACGGCGTTTGGCTTACTTGTCGCTGCGCTGGGCGTGTTCGTCGCATGGCGTCTTTGGACCGCCGCGCGCGGCATCGGTGGCCACCCATGTGGGGTCGTCTCAACGCTCGCCGCCCCCAATTGGCCGCCGGCGCTCGCAATGGCGATCATTGCGTTCGCCAATATTGGCCTGCTGCTTCTGGTGGCGAACTGGCCGTACACGACCCTGTTGGTCGATGTGGCGACGGGCAGCGGAATGGAAAACTTCCTACGCGCCGTGCTCGTTGTCATCTTCCTCACCGGCGCTGTTATCGGCGCCATAAGCGCGGGGACTTTCAAGATCCGCGGCACAGGCCCAGGCGGCCTTATGTTGCGGGCCCTCGGCGGTTTGATCATGGGCATAGGCGCTGCAATGATCCCTGGCGGCAACGACGCACTCGTGCTTGTGGGTTTGCCGCTCATCCAGGCGCCGGCGTTTGCGGCATATGCGGGAATGGTCGCCGCAATTGCGCTCTGCCTCGTCGTGTCTCGAACAAGCTAGTGCGGTCAGCGGCTAGACTGCCAACGGCGCGCACTCACGATGGCTAACATGGTTTCGCCGCACGCGGTCGGAGATTTGCAAACGCAGTCACATTTTGGGCGCAGCGGAAGCCACGAACGGACTTTGCGGTTGGCCAGCCAATATGAAGGCCTGAGCGAGCGTCCTCGATCAAGGATGCGCGCCACTTGCTGGCGCCGGCGCAGTGGACGGCGCAGTGGACGGCGCAGCTTGCGAAGGCGCTTCGGTACGATTTTCGCTCGTGATCCTAACTTCAACGTGGCGATCCATAGGCGTCATGCCAAACACCCGTCCGCCAAACAAGGGTGCAGTGACGCACCCCACGACAATGAGAACAGCAAGCACAAGGAGCCAAATACCGACAATGTTTCCGAGCAGTTTCACAAGCCCAGTCGCCCTTTGAGCGGCAAACAGCACAAAGAACGAAATCGTCAACAGAAGCGTGACATGAAGGATCAAGCCCACCAGAAACATAGGCCCTCCCAAGAGCATCGCGTGCATTTTTCACTCCCCGCCAATAAGGGCCCTATGTTAGCGCGGCAATGCTGGGCCGCCAGGGCCCAATCGTCCGATCTCGCGATTCCGCGAGTTTCGAACGCCAGAAAACATCGGCCGACGACGATACTGCCCCGCGGCAAGTCCGTTCTTCTGACGTCGTGGCGCGCAAGCCTCTAAAAGCGGACCCTCGTTCCTTTGGGGTTCGAAATTAGCCGGGTTAACGATTTGGGCGCCAACGCGCGATCTAAGTGTCGGAGGCGATTAAGGACGCGAGATGTCGGCTGAACTCGGGCGCACGGACGACGAAGGACGATTCCAGGCGATATTTTCGTGCGTGCGCGAATGCGTCAAACGCGTCGACGCAGGCGGCAATCTCATCGACATAAATCCGGCGGGCCTGGCCATGATCGACGCCGATTCGATCGACCAAGTACGTGGGCGAAACCTGCTTGATCTCGTCGATCCGGCGTATCATCGAGCATTTCGCGAAGCGATCGCCAGCGTCTTTAGCGGAAAATCTGTGCAGCTTCAGTTCGAGGTCGTTGGCTTTGCCGGCCGACGGCTGTGGATGGACCAGAGCGCAGCGCCCCTCTTCGACCGCAACGCGCCAGGCAAAGTCATCGAGATGGTGGCCGTCACTCGCGACATCACCGCTCAGCGCGCTTCTGAGACGACACTCTTGCGTGCGAAAGTAGCCGAAGAAGTCGCCCGCTCCAAATCGCTATTCCTGGCCAATGTAGGCAATGATCTCAAAACACCTCTAAATCAAATCATCGGCTATAGCGAACTCTTGAAAGAGGCTGCTTTGGACGATGGACGCGACAAGGATATCGCCGATATCGATCGGGTGCTCGAAGCGAGCGCGCGCCTCTCGTCCATGCTGAACCAGATGCTGGCGATCTCGCTCGAGGAAACCCGGCGCGAGGGCGGCGGAATGAGGTCATTCGACCTTGCCGAAGTGATTGATGACGCAGTGGCCCTCATCAAACCTGTCTTGCATGAGTCAGCAACAAGCGTCGTTCTCGATCTTGGAGAGGGCTCGCAGATTTGGATTGGCGATACTGAGAAGCTCGATAAGTGTCTGCGGTCGGCCTTATCGGCGGCCGCCGAGTTCGCGGTTCAGGGTAGGATAAAGATTGGCGCAACTCCCATTTTCGAGGCTGGCTGCGCCCAGCTTCGGCTGGAAATCGCGGCGAGCGGAAAGCGCTTCGGCGATCGCGGAACTGAAAAAACGGGCCCCGCTCAGTTGCAAACACCGCGCGAACTTGGCGCCTCAGCCTTACAGCTCGCGCGTGAAACGGCGCGTCTCATGGGCGGCGACATCAAAATCTCGGCCGGTCCTGAAGGAGTGCGGTTCTTGCTGCGTGTGCCGGCGCGTCCGGCGACGAATGATCCCCTCATCGTCACGGCGGCCTGAGTGAGAAGGCCAAGGTCGCGTCCATTCAGATTGGGCGTCCGCCAGGAGATCGGCGAAAACAGGCGCCAGCCGACAAGCCGACGCTCGCGCTTCCGTCACCATACCACCGTCACCACGATTGCATCCGAATACGCTCCAGGCGAAGCCGTCGGCGCCGCATTAATGCGTCCGTAGGCTGGCGTGCTCGAATTCCAGGTCAACAATCCCAAACCATTTGACACAGTCACGCTGGCGTACGCACCCGAGCCATCACCCCAAATCTGGCTACGCGCAGCATTGGAGTAGATGTTATAGCCCAAAAGGTCGGCGCCGCTGCGCAGCTTGCGGCTGGCGAAGGTGCCGTTCTGGCCCTGGTTCAGTCGAATTTCGATCGAGGCAAGCGCTGTTGTGCCTGTGCACGCCACATCGATATTGGCGACGGCGTCTAGATTGGAATTGTTTGTGGGCGCGAAGGCCCCAAACGACATGGGCGCGGCAGTTACGGTGCACGAACAGAGAGCGCACGTGGCGTGAGCGGGAATAGCGACCCCTGCCGCCAAGAGCGCTGTCAGCGCAAGGAAGGCATGGCGGCCCTTCACCGGTGTCTCTCGCGGCAGATCACCGGCTGGCCTGCGGCGAGAGCCGCTGCGCTGACCGCGACTTGGCACTGCTCTGGCGCTTCGGCTCTGAACATAGTGATTCCGGACACGCCGGAGAGGTAAGTCCGGCCTGAACCGCCAACAGAAAAACGGACCAAATCACGCTCGCGCACAAGGATTGTTCCTGCCGGCAGGGGCGCGCCAGACTCATCGGCAACGCGCACTTCGCCGGCGCTAGCAAGCGAGACTGGGAAGCGAACGGATGCGCCGCTGTGCGCCGCTGGGCGTATTGTCAATTCGTCGGCCTGGACTTCCGTGTTGAGCGGCAAGTCGTCAACGTCGAGACTGATGCGGTTCGGTTCATAGGCGCGCAGACCCGTTAGCACCGCGCGCCCGCGACGATCGGTGCGCGCCACCCATTGGCCGTCGCGGTAAAGGTTGACGCCCGGTGGGACGCGCTATGAACGCGGCGCCATCGATCCAGCTGAGACTTGATGCGAATTGCGCACGCTCTTCGACGGCGTCGGGCGCGGCGCTCACGTCCAGCCGCGCCTCATAATACCGGCTCTCCGCGGTCACGCCTCCTTCGAGGCGATTAATCTCGCCTTGGGACATCGACGCACGCCAACCGAGACCATCCTGATTTGGCGCGCCCTGGGCGCTTGCCACGGCGGTAGCGCCACTACCCCTGGATTCCACAGATAAAGCGCCGTTAGCGCGACCGCCTAGGGCGTGGGTAAACGTCAGACCAAAGACGGTGGAGGGAGCGCCGTCGTCCACATGAAGCGCAGAGATGATCAACGCACCCATCCTATCCACCGGAACAGAATAGCTAAGTTGAAGCGTTTGAACTTTACGTCCCGTCGCTGAGTCTTCCTGCGTTCCGGTTAAAGAAAGGCTGCCCCTGCCCCAAAGGCTCAGGCCGATCGTCGCGCGCGCGCGTCTCTCCGGCAATGAGTCCCGGATACCAAGATGACGAAAGTCCTTGCTAGCCACTGCGACATCAGCGGCGAAGGCCATCCGCTCTCCGTACAATGCCCAATCGACGCTAGCGAAGCCGCCATCACCGTTCTCGCCGTGGCTGGTTGCGAGGGAAATGTCGAACTGCCCGAGGTTCGTCCGACTCAATGACAGGCCAAAGGCGGCAGCCTCGAAATCGCTACTCCACTCGGCGCGCGCCTCGGCGGTTGCCCATTGTGTCAGGCCGCGGCGGTAGGCGCCAAACGCAAATGCCCGGCCATAGCGCGCACTCTCCAGCGCATAACCTTCGCGTTCTGCGCCGATGGCGATGGCGAAGTCGGCAAGACCAGGTCGCAGGAGATGGGGGCTGGCGTAGAACGGCGCCTCGACTAAGGTCTGCCTACCAAGCGCGTCGGTGACAACGATGCGCGCAATCCCACCACCGGTGACAACGGGTGCGTCGATGATTTCGAACGGTCCGGGCTCAACGCTCTGACGCGCGCGCAACGCCCCGTTCACGTAATAATCCACAACCGAAGGGGTCGCCGCGTCTCCGCGGAAGCTGGGTGTTGGGAACGGCACGAACGTCGGATCAAGCGAAAAGTCAGTGCCAATCTGGATGCCGCCGAAGCGAAACGGAACGCCCACGCCGCCCGCATGCGCGATAGCATCTCCAAGGCTAAGGCGAACGCGGCGATCCGGGAAATCTAGGCTCCAATTTGAGTCCAGCCGGACAAGTTGGTTGCTATTCCCGACGCCTGCGGTCCAACTCGTTCCCCCAAATCCGTGGAATCCAAACAGACCCAACTCGAATTGCCCGGCGAAATTGGTGGTGGTCGAAAGGCGGTTCGCGACAAGGTCCGCATTAAGAAAGGCGCCTAATCCTGCAGTGACCGGCGCTCGCGTTTCTGCGGGCGGCATCAGCCTTTGGACGCGAAAGCAAGCCGTCGTGCACTGGATTAGGATCGCCTGCTCAGCTGAAACAAACTGAAAAGAAAGGCCGGCGACATCCGCAAGCGACACAGGCTGGTCCGGCGCTCTTGCGTCCACGTCAATACCAATCTCGCGCAAGGTGTCTGGCATAGCGAGTACGGCGCTCCCTGAGCGCCACCCCATCGCCACGATACTCGCGCCCGTGGCGAGCAAACGAAACTCGGCCACAAACGGCTCTCCAGGCGCCGGCGCTGGCGGCGATTTTGATGGTGCTGCGCTTATCGTCGCCATTGGCTTTCGTGGTGCGTGAATGCTTGGCTTGACCGAGGGACCGCCAGCCCGACCGGCCGCGAAAATTTGATTGGATGGGTTCGGGGAACGCGCCAAAGCGGGCGATACCGCAAGTAGAACCGAGCTAGCGAATGTGATCGCCAGCGCTCTCAAGGCCCACTCTCCGTGCAATGGGGGCGCTCGCGCCGGAGGGAGTATAAATAACCTCGACAGCTTGCGTGCTTGCCGGCGCGTCTCGCGCAGCGCCCGCCCCGGCCAGCAGATACCGTGGAAGATGGTCAAGGGCCGCAGATGTCGGGTCCAAGAGCGCCGATGTCAGACGGACATGAGCGTTTCCAGCGTTCAGCAAGGCGACGCCATTTTGCGTACGTGATGCGACCAAATTGTCCCTGATCGAACGGGGAGTGAAGAAAATCGGCAGCGACATCTGCAGCTGTACGCGTAGGCCCGGCTGCACGTCGCGCGGGGGCAGTTCACGAATGAGGAGCCGGTAGGTCTGTTCGCGGTTCTCATCCCGAATGTGCGGGACCATAGCCAGGCGAACGATTTGTTGCGCCTGTGGCGCAATGACAAACGTGCTCGGCGCAACCACGACCTCATCCGTCGCAACCAGGACGTCTTCGCCGTTTTCTTGCGACCACCGATAGACAACTGCCTCGAACGCGCACTCGAGATCCCTTCGATTGTCAACGCGCAACGAGGTGACTGAACGATCCGGTGGGATTGTAATGATCACCGGCCTCAGCGTGATGCCTGCGGTCTGCGCCACCACCGGTTGAAGGGTCATTACCAACAACATCC
>JACXTT010013200.1_pt1 | contig 10902 bp, 12 predicted proteins | sample 9270951 | NCBI WGS metagenome assembly JACXTT01 (sample SAMN15532306, study PRJNA645909) | rock metagenome | isolation source: weathered quartz diorite | place: Puerto Rico | collected 2017-06-21 | reverse complement strand
GCAGTTCCCGGAGATCGTCGACTTCTGGCTGCCGCCGGAGGGCTGCTCCTACCGGATCGCCGTGGTGTCGATGAAGAAGGCCTACGCCGGCCACGCCAAGCGCGTGATGATGGGCGTCTGGAGCTACCTGCGGCAGTTCATGTACACCAAGTGGGTGATCGTCGTGGACGACGACATCGACGCGCGGAATTGGAAAGACGTCATGTGGGCGATCTCCACCCGCATGGACCCGGCCCGCGACATCACGGTGATCGAGTCGACGCCCATCGACTATCTGGACTTCGCCTCGCCGGAGAGCGGCCTGGGCTCGAAGATCGGCCTCGACGCCACCGACAAGTGGCCGCCGGAGACCCACCGCGAGTGGGGCCGGAAGCTGGGCATGGACGCCGAGACGGTGGCCGCGGTCACCGAAAAGTGGGCCAAGCTTGGCTTGCCGGGTTCGGGGAAGCCGGTCAGCTAAGGCCCCCATGGAAATCACCCCGTCCGTGCACGCCGCCGCCCTGTGGGTCGGGCTGCACCTGATCCTGCTGCTGGTGCTGTCGATGCTGGTGGTGCGCCAGCGCCGCCGCCATCAGGTCGAGCTGGGCCACGGCGACATCCCCGAGCTCAACCGGGCGATCCGGGCGTTCGGCAACGCCACGGAATATGTGCCCGCGGGGCTGGCGGCCGTGGCGGTCCTGGCCATCGCGGGGGCCCCGATCCTGGTGATCCATGCGCTGGGCCTGACCCTGCTGGTGGGGCGGATCCTGCACGCCATCGGCCTGTCGCGCAGCGGGGCGGCGTCCCTGCCCCGGGCGGCGGGCCTGATGATCACCTGGCTGGCCTACATCCTGGGCGCGGTGGCGCTACTGTTCTACGCGATACCCTGAGACACTGGGCCGCTTGTCCCGGCCGTCCCGGTCCGCCATATCCCCCGCATGGATGAGACCCTGCTGAACGACGTGGTGAAGGCGGCCCTGGCCGCGGGGGCGGACGCCGCCGAGGCGGTGGGCGCGGAGCGCAGGTCCCTGTCGATCTCCGTGCGGCAGGGCGAGCTGGAAGAGGTCGAACGCGAGGAAAGCCGCGACCTGGGCTTGCGGGTCTTCATCGGCAAGCGGCAGGCCAGCGTCTCCGGCTCCGACATCAGCGCCGACGCCCGCGCGAAACTGGTGGACCGCTGCATCGCCATGGCGCGGCTGGCGCCGGAAGACCCCTATGCGGGCCTGGCCGATCCCGACCGGCTGGCCCATGCGCCCCTGCCCGACCTCGACCTCTATGACCCCGCCGAGCCGGAGCCCGAGGCGCTGGAGGCCAAGGCCCGCGCCGCCGAGGCCGCCGCGCGCGCCGTGGAGAAGGTGACCAATTCCGACGGGGCCTCGGCCTCGTGGTCGGCCGGCCAGTGGCGGATGGTGACCAGCGCCGGCTTCTCCGGCCTGCACCGCGCCTCGTCGTTCTCCATCGGCGCCTCGGCCATCGCTGGCGACGAGAACGGCATGGAGACCGGCTACGACGGCCGCTCCGTCCGCTGGCAGGGCGACCTGCCCACGCCGGAATCGCTGGGCACAGAAGCCGGCCGCCGCGCGGCGGGCCGCCTGGGCGCGCGCAAGATCGCGTCGACCACCGCGCCGGTGATCTTCGAGAACCGCCTGGCCTCCTCGCTGCTCAGCCCACTGATCGGCGCGGTTTCCGGCCCGTCCATCGCGCGCGGCACCTCGTTCCTGAAGGACAAGCTGGGCCAGCCGGTGTTCGCCAAGGGCGTCGCCATCACTGACGACCCGCACCGGCGCCGCGGCCTGGGCTCCTCGCCCTTCGACGACGAGGGGGTCGCGAATGGCCCCACCCGCCTCATTGATGATGGGGTGCTGACCACCTGGCTGCTGAACTCGTCCTCGGCGCGGCAGCTGGGCCTGGCGACCACCGGCCACGCCTCGCGCGGGCTGGCTGGGCCGCCGGGGGTCTCGACCTCCAACCTGACGCTGGCGCCCGGCGCGCGGACCCAGGCCGAGCTGATGGCCGACGCGGGCGCGGGCCTGCTGGTCACCTCGATGTTCGGGCCCTCGCTGAACGGCAACACCGGCGACTGGTCGGTGGGCTGCTCGGGCTTCTGGTTCGAGGACGGGCAGATCGCCTATCCGGTCAACGAGATCACCGTGGCGGGCAATCTGATCGACATCTATGGGCGCCTCGTGCCCGGATCCGACCTGGAAATCCGCGGATCGACCAATGCGCCGTCGCTGCTGGTCGACGCCCTGGCCATCGCCGGCGTCTAGGACCAGGGTTGATCCGGGACCCGCGGCGGCTTATTCGCCTCGCCCGGAATAGTTTCATCTGCGACGAAAGCCTGCGCCATGCCCGACAAACAGCTCCTCCACCTGGTCATCGGCGGCGAGTTGAAGAGCCTGGAGGGCGCGCCGGAGTTCAAGGACCTGGGCAAGGTCGACCTAGTGGGCGCCTATCCGAGCTACCAGCTCGCCATGGCCGCCTGGCGCGGCAAGGCGCAGCAGACCGTCGACAACGCCCTGATGCGCTACTTCATCATCCATGCGCACCGCCTGCTCGATCCGGAATCGGATCACGAGCACGATCACGACCACTAGGGTCGGCTAGGCGGGCGCCTGACGCTCGCGCGGCCACTGCCAGATGCCCCGGGGCTTGCCGTCCGGGTGGTCGAACACCGCGCATTCGTGGAAGCCGAGCTTGCGGTGGAAGGCCTCGGACCCCTGGTTCGGCGGGTCCTTCACGATGGCGGCGAAGATGTCGGCGGCCTGGGCCGCGGCGAAGCCCTGGTAGAGCAGGCGCGCATGGCCCTTGCCGGCGTGGGCGGCGCCGGACGCGATCTGCTTGATGATCGGGGCGGCCGCGCCGAAGCGCTCGCGGATGAACCGGCTGCCGTGGTCGCCGGGGTCCACCGGGTCGGCCGGACCGTAGGTCATCAGGAAGCCGGTGGCGTGGCCGTCCTCGACGGTGGCGGCGAGGCGTCCGTGGGCGGCGGCCGCGCGATATTGGTCCAGGCTGTAGCCGGAAACGAAGAAGCCGCGAGCGCTGAGGTCCTGCGCAGCTTCGGCGCCGGCTGGCAGCGAGGTGTCGGCGGCCAGGGCGGCGATCTCCGCCAGGAGGTCGGCCATGGTCGGGGTGACCTGAACGATCTCGACCGGCGGCATCGCTATTCCCGCCGCAGCAGCTTTTCGGTCAGGACGGAGCCGATCATCCCGGCGCGGAAGTCGGCCTTCATGCCGGCCGGGTCGTACATCGGGCTTTCGACCCATTCCAGGAACGACATGCCGGCGGGCTCGCCCTCGGCGAGGTAGCGCTCGAAGACGTAGTCCAGGACGCCGGTCTTGCCCTGCTTGACGTGCAGATACTTCAGGTCGAGCTGCGCCAGGGCCTCGCGGATCGGCAGCCCCTTTCGGAAGTGCATGTAGAAGACGCTCATGATCCCGGCCCGGTCCGCGCCGGACTTGCAGTGGATCAGTGCCGGATAGGCGATGGTCTCGTAGAGCCGCTTGGCGCCCAGGACCCGCTCGCGGATCGGCACCTCCCGCGAGGTGATGGTGAAATCGACCATCTCCAGGCCCAGCCTGTGGCAGGCGTCCTTCTCCAGGGCGTGGAAGGAGGCGTCAAAGCCGCCCCGGAGGTTGACGATGGTCTTGATCCCCTTGGCCTTCCAGGCGGCGAGCTGGTGCGGCCAGGGCTGGTTGGTGCGGACCAGCTCGTCGGAGATCCAGTGGGCGTTCTGGAAGCCCAGGCGCAGATAGGCGTGGTCGTTCCAGAGGTAGTCCAGATAGGTCCTGAACCGCCCGCCGGGCGTCGTCACGTCGAATCCATTGGCCACAGGCTCGGCGGTCATGGCGCTCATCTAGGGCTTTCGCACGCCTGGCGAAAGCGGTGCGGCTAAGAGAGCCAGGTCAGCAGGGCGTCGCCCGCGGTCGCCGCCCCGGCCACGTAAGTCTTCAGCGCCGGGAAGGCCCAGCCGGCCTCGCGGGCGACATCGGCGCGGCCAGCGGCCTCATCGACACCCATGGGCAGGCCGTAGACGCCTTCGCGCACCATCGCCGCCGGATCGATCCTCGCCTGCAGGCGGGCGAGATCCAGAGGCGCCAGGAACCGATTGAAACCGGCGACCGCGGCCGGATCCAGGAGGCGCGGCGGCCCATAGCCGACGTCCTGACCGAGGGGCTCGCCGCTCAGCAAGGCATCTCCGGGGGCGCCGTCCGGCGCCGCGTGTCCGGTCAGGAGGTAGTGCAGAATGTGCCAGGACTTCTGGAGGTCGAGCGCGGGGCCCACCGTTCCCAGGCCGCGGAGCCCGTCCGAACGCCCAGCCAGGCCGACGAGCCTCGACTCGAGCGCCTGGCGGCGCTCCGGCGGCAAGTGGGAGAGCAACTGCTGCTCCGCCGCATACGACGCCAGCTCTGAGGCGAGATCAGGCCTCGTCCGCAGCGCGCGGGCCTGCGAGACCGACAGCCGCAGGAGCCACCCGTTCATGCTCATGTGGCGATCTCGGGCTGGAAGGGCCATCTGTGCAAGTGCAAAGGCGCCCGCCCCGGCGCCTTGACTTCACCCCCGCATCGGACGACCCCAAGACCCATGAGCGAGCGCGCCCCGCCTGAGCTTTCCGCCCGCGCCCTGATCGGCCGGGTGGCGAAGATCTATATGGCGCCGCGCTGGAAGGGCTGGCTGACCGCCCTGGTCGCCGCCGTCGCGGCGGCCTATTTCACCACCGCGCTGGCCCAGATCCTGGAGCCGGCGACCAACGACCTGCTGGTCAACCACAAGGCGGGCCAGCTGGTCCGCATCCCGCTGTTCATCGTGCTCTACGCCATGGGCCGCACGGTGGCGCAGGTGATCCAGGCGGCCCTGATCAACCGGATCGGCAACGCCGTGGTCGGCGACGTGCAGGTGCAGCTGTTCGGGCGGCTGGTGCGGGCCGACCTGGCGCGGCTGCGCAGCCAGCATTCGGGGACCTATGTCTCCTCGGTGCTCTATGACGCCGGCCTGATCCGCGAGGCGGCGACCTCGGGCGTGATCAACTACACCTACAACGCCATGATCGTGATCGGGGCGATCAGCATCATGGTCTCCAACGACCTCTTGCTGTCGCTGATCGTGATCGTCGCCGCGCCGCTGGCCAGCGCGATCATGCGGCGGTTCTACAAGCGCACCACCAAGGCGGCGAAGGGGGCGATGGCGGAGACCTCGGCGCTGTCGACGGCGATCATGGAGAGCCTGGATGGCGTGCGGATCGTCAAGATCGAGAACCGCGAGGACTACGAGGAAAAGCGCGTCGACGAGGTGGTCCGCCGCCGCCAAGCGCACCTGATCAAGGGCGCCAACGCCCGGGCCTATGCGGCGCCGTCCACCGAACTCTTGATGACCCTGATCACCGCCGTGGTGCTGGCCTACGCCGGCTGGCGGTCCGAGCATCACCACATGACGGTGGGCGCGTTCGTGGCCTTCATGGCGGCGCTGATGATGGCCAGCCAGTCGCTGCGCCAGCTCGCCAACCTGCAGACCGTGTTCGCCGAGGGCATCTCGGCGGGACGCCGGCTGTTCGCGGCGCTGGACGTGGAGCCGGAGGTGCGCGAGCGGCCGGGCGCGCATCCCCTGCCGCGCGGCGACGGGGCGATCGCCTTCGACAAGGTGGGCTTCGCCTATGACGGCGCGGGCCACCCGACGCTCACCGACGTGACGCTGAAGGTGCGGCGCGGCGAGACGGTGGCCCTGGTCGGCCCCTCCGGCGGCGGCAAGAGCACGATCCTGAACCTGATCCCCCGGTTCTATGACCCGACCGCGGGCCGGGTGCTGATCGACGGGCAGGACGTGCGCGACGTGACGCTGACGTCGCTGCGCAGCCAGATCGCGCTGGTCACCCAGGAGCCGTTCCTGTTCGACGACACCATCCGCGCCAACATCGCCTACGCCCACCCCGACGCCTCGGCCGAGCAGATCGAGCAGGCGGCGCGGGAGGCGGCGGCGCACGAGTTCATCGAGGCCCTGCCGCAGGGCTACGACACCTCGGTGGGCGAGGCCGGGGCGCGGCTGTCGGGCGGGCAGCGGCAGCGCATCGCCATCGCCCGGGCGTTCCTGAAGGACGCCCCGATCCTGCTGCTCGACGAGGCGACCAGCGCGCTGGACACCGAGAGCGAGGCCCAGGTGCAGGCGGCGCTGAAGCGGCTGATGGCGGGCCGGGCGACCATCCTGATCGCGCATCGCCTGTCCACCGTGCGCGGCGCCGACCGCATCTATGTGATCGACCGGGGCCGGATCGTGGAGACTGGCGATCACGCCGGCCTCATCCGCAAGCGTGGGCTCTATGCGCGGCTGGCCAAGACCCAGGACCTGGACACGGAGTCGGTCGGAGCGGAGTCGGCGGCTTGATGGAGCGGGGGGCTTGAAGAAGCTGCTGCGCAGCGATGGCGTGCAGGCGTTCCTGGGCTGGCTGCTGGGGACCTACATCCGGTTGATCCTCAACACGGTGCGCTGGACGCACGAGAACGTCGCCTGCGTCGAGCCGGTGCTGGCCGGCGAGAGCGGGGCCATCGCGCTGTTCTGGCACGGCCGGGTGCCGCTCTGCCTGGCGACCGCGCCGCAGTGGTGGCGCAAGCGCACGCGGGCCTTCGTCTCGCCCTCGTCGGACGGGCAGTTCATCGCCACGGCGCTGGAGATGGCGGGATTTCCGGCGATCCGGGTCTCCTCGGCCAAGAAGGGCGACTCGGCCAAGGCGCGGCAGGCCGTGGCGGCGATCCGCGAGGCGGTGAGTTGGGTCTCCGAGGGCGGGGCGCTGGTGATCACCCCGGACGGGCCGCGCGGACCCAACGAGATCATCGCCCAGGGCGCGGCGCAGATCGCCAAGCGCTCCGGCCAGCCGGTCTTCCTGATGGGCATCGCGGCCAACCCGGCGATGCAGATGGACACCTGGGACAAGGTGATGTTCGCCGCGCCGTTCGGGCGCGGGGCGGTGGTCTGGGAGGGTCCGCTCTATGTGCCGGCCGACGCGGATGGCGAGGCGGTGGACGCTCTGCTGGCGGACTGGTCGGCGCGGCTTTCAGCGGCCACGCGGCGCGCCGAGGCCCTGGTCGGGCGGCCGGCCCCTGCCCCCACGCGCGCAACGGCGCATTGATCCCGCCCGCGGGCGATGAGACATAGGCGGACCATGGCGCACACCCACGACCATCACGATCACGACCATGATCACCACGATCACGGGGCGAAGGGTCACGGGCACGACCACGGACACTCGCACGGCCACGGGCACGGACATGGGCACGGCCATGGGCACCATCACCACGTCCCGGCCGATATGGGCCGCGCCTTCGCCATCGGGGTGACGCTCAACACGCTCTTCGTGCTGGTGGAGGTGGGCGCGGGGTTCGTGTCGCACTCCATGGCCCTGCTGGCCGACGCCGGGCACAACCTCTCCGACGTGCTGGCGCTGCTGATGGCCTGGGGCGCGACGATCCTGGCGAAGCGGGCGCCCAGCACGCGGCGGACCTATGGCCTGCGCAAGGGCACCATCCTGGCCTCACTGGGCAACGCGGTGTTCCTGCTGCTGGCGATCGGGGCGATCGTCTCGGAATCGATCCACCGCCTGACCCTGCCCAATGTGGTCGCCACCAAGACGGTGATGATCACCGCCGGCATCGGCGTGGCGATCAACACCGCCACCGCGCTGCTGTTCATGCGCGGCGGGAAGGAGGACCTGAACGTCCGCGGCGCCTTCCTGCACATGGCCAGCGACGCCCTGATCTCGGTGGCGGTGGTGATCGGCGCGGCCGTCATCGCGCTCACCGGCCTGCAGTGGATCGACCCGGTGCTGAGCTTGGCGATCGCCGTGGTGATCGTGGCCGGGACCTGGGGCCTGCTGCGCGACTCGGTGAACCTGGCGCTGGACGGCGCGCCGCGCGGCATCGACGTGGGCGAGGTCCGCGCCTGGCTGGGCGCCCTGCCCGGCGTCGAGGAGATCCACGACCTGCACGTCTGGGCGATGAGCACGACGGAGACGGCGCTGACCGCCCACATCATCCGGCCCGCCAACGACGACGGCGACCACTTCCTGCACGAGGCCTGCGAAGGCCTGGCCCACCGGTTCAACATCGGCCACGCCACTCTGCAGGTGGAGACCGACGCCGACGCCGCCTGCCGGTTGGCGCCCGCCGAGGTGGTGTGACCCCGCGCACCGTGCCGTTGGCGATCTATGCCGCGGCGACCGGCCTGCTGGAGCCGCTGGCGCCGATGCTGCTGCGCCGCCGGGCGCGGGCCGGCAAGGAAGACGCCGAGCGCCTGAACGAACGCCTGGGCCGCCCCACCGCGCCGCGCCCGGACGGGCCGCTGGTCTGGCTGCACGGGGTGAGCGTCGGCGAGAGCCTGTCGCTGCTGCCGTTGATCGCGGCGCTCAAGGCCGCCCGGCCTGACCTGGCGATCCTGGTGACGTCGGGCACGGTGACCTCGGCCGAGGTGCTGGCCAAGCGCTTGCCTGACGGCGTGATCCATCAATTCGCGCCGGTGGACGCGCCGGGGGCGGCGGCGCGGGTGCTGGACCATTGGAAGCCCGCCGCGATCCTGCTGGTGGAGAGCGAACTGTGGCCCAACCTGATCGTCGCGGCCAAGGCGCGGGGCGTGAAGCTGGCCCTGCTGTCGGCGCGGATGACCGAGGACAGCGCCGCGGGCTGGCGGCAGGCGGCGGGGACCGCGCGGGCCCTGCTGCAGGCCTTCGACCTGATCCTGCCGCAGGACGAGGGCACGGAACGGCGCCTGACCCGGCTGGGGGCCCGCGTGGGGCCGCACCTGAACCTGAAACTGGCCACCGCCGCACCGCCGGTGGACGCGGCCGCGCTCGCCGTCCTGCGGAAGGGCGTCGGCGGGCGCAAGGTCGTGCTGGCGGCCAGCACCCACGATGGCGAGGAAGCGCTGATCGCCGAGGCCTTCCGCGAGGCGGTGGGCGACGGCGAGGACGCCCTGCTGATCGTCGCGCCCCGCCATCCAGACCGCGGCCGGCAAGTGGCGGCGCTCTTGCTGACCCTGGGCTTCATGACCGCCCGGCGCGCGGCGGGCGACGCCATCGAGGCGAGGACCACCGCCTATATCGCCGACACCCTGGGGGAGCTGGGCGCGTTCTACAGCCTGGCCGACGTGGTGATCATAGGCGGTGGTTTTGTGGACGGGGTCGGCGGGCACAATCCCATCGAGGCGGCGCAGCTGGCGCGGCCGCTGGTCACCGGCCCGCGGGTGTTCAACGCCGAGGCGATCTATGCCGAGATGCGGGCTGACGCCGCGGTGATCGTGGCGGCGGACGGCGCGGCGCTGGCGCGCCACATCGCAGGCCTGCTGGCCAATCCGATGATCGCGCGGCGCACCGGCGAGGCGGCCCAGGCCTATGCGGCGCGGCAGGGCGCGGCCCTGGCCCAGGCCATGACCCTGATCGCGCCGCTGTTGCCCGCCCAGGCGCCAACATGAAGCTGGCGACGCCGCGCTGGTGGTATGTGCGCTACGATCGCCAGCGCGAGGGCGGGATGCCGTTCATCCGCGTCCTGCTGACGCCGGTGTCGTGGATCTGGGCGGCGGTGACGGCGCGGCGGCTCGCCCGGACGGTCCCCTTCGATCCGGGCGTGCCGGTGATCTGCGTGGGCAACCTGACCGTCGGCGGCGCGGGCAAGACCCCGGTGGTCCGCGCCCTGGCCGAGCGGCTGGCGGCGCGGGGCCAGGCGGTCCACCTGCTGTCGCGGGGCTATGGCGGGTCGCTGGAGGGCCCGGTGCGGGTCGATCCGGCGCGACACACCAGCGCCGAAGTGGGCGACGAGCCGCTGATGCTGGCGCGCCATGCGCCGGTGTGGGTATCCCGCGACCGGGCGGCCGGGGCGAAGGCGGCGGCCGAGGCCGGGGCGCAGGTGATTGTCATGGACGACGGCCACCAGAACCCGTCGGTGAAGAAGGCGCTGTCGATCGTGGTGGTGGACGGCGAGACGCGGGGCAACGAGTGGCCGTTCGGCGATGGGCGGGTGTTCCCGGCCGGGCCGATGCGCGAGCCGCTGGCCGTGGGGCTGGCGCGGGCGGACGCGACCCTGGTCCTGCTGCCCGGCGACCTGGCCGAGGCGGAGGCGGATCTGCTCGACCTGCTGAAAGGGCCGCCGGGGTTGAGCGCGCATCTGGTGGCCGCCGAGGCGCCGCCGGCGGGGCCGCAGGTGGGGTTCGCGGGCATCGCCAAGCCGTGGAAGGTGGAGCGGGCGCTGAAGGCGGCGGGCTGCGAGGTCGCCGACTTCGCCGACTTCCCCGACCACGCGGCCTATGACGAGGTGACGCTGAAGCGGCTGGCCGATCGCGCGGCGGTGTTCGACGCCGGCCTGGTGACCACCGAGAAGGACTGGGTGCGCCTGCCGCCGGCCTGGCGGGCGAGGGTCGCGGCCTGGCCGGTGAAAGCCACCTTCGACGATCCCGCAACGCTCGACGCGCTTTTGGCGAACGCCGGACTCTAGAGCAGGCTTGCATACCTCGCAGTTCTAGGCATTATACCTTTCAGTTCTAGGTATAGGGCCTGCGCGGCGATGGCGACGACCAATCCCAGTTTCATGAACGGCGTGCCGGAGCTCCTGGTGCTGCGCCTGCTGCGCGGCCGCGAGATGTACGGCTACGAGATCGTCCAGGCGATCCGCGAGGAGACCGGCGAGGTCGTGAGCCTGGGCGAGGGCGTGGTCTATCCGGTGCTGCACGGGCTGGAGCGCAGCGGCGCGATCACCTCCGAGCGCCGCCCGGTGGGCGGGCGCAGCCGCATCTACTACGCCCTGTCGCCCAAGGGCGCGACGCGCCTGACCGAGCTTACCGAGCTGTGGTCGAAGATCACCGGGGCGGTGCAGCAGGTTCTGGTGGGAGGCGGGCGTGCAGGCCTCGTTTGATCCCCTGTGGCGGCGGCTAGTGGACGGCGGCGTGCGACGC
>JACXTT010013199.1_pt1 | contig 10902 bp, 12 predicted proteins | sample 9270951 | NCBI WGS metagenome assembly JACXTT01 (sample SAMN15532306, study PRJNA645909) | rock metagenome | isolation source: weathered quartz diorite | place: Puerto Rico | collected 2017-06-21 | reverse complement strand
TGTAATTTAAAGATTTTGGGCGCCCCGGGCGGGGCTTTACGCTCATACGCCTGCAAACGTTACGCTCAAGGCCGGTATCCGCTGCAATCCCTGGCGCGGGATCTTAAAATTTATAACGTGCTGATTGTCAATAAAAAATAACGCGTCATTGCGAGGAACGAAGCAATGACGCGCTAAGAGGGGTGCGACGAAGGTTATAACGATGCGTAATAACTTAAACTTTCGCAGAGTTCCTCGTCGGTGCAAATATTATCCACCTTGCATTCACCTATCCGGGTGAGCAGGGTGCAGTTGATCTTGCCGTTCAGGTTCTTTTTGTCCTTCAGCATCAGTGAGCATAAAACTTTGTGACTGTCGTTGCGGATGTCGTATTTGGGGTAAAGGCCGAGTATTACCTCAACAATTTCTTTTAACTCCCCTTCGCTCATTCCCAGCTTTTTATGCGACAGGTAGGCTTCGCAGATCATCCCGATAGCGATTGCTTCGCCGTGGGTTAACGGGTCCTCGTCATTTACAAGGGAGTTGGTTTCAACAGCATGGCCTACGGTGTGTCCAAAGTTGAGTGACTTGCGCAAGCCTTTTTCATGCGGATCGGCCATAACCACCTCGTTTTTTATCCCGATGGAACGGTGTATTAACTCGGCTGATGGCTTTGCGAGGTCACTATTTTTGAGCTCGGCCCAATATGCCGCATCCGTTATCAGTCCATGCTTCAGCATTTCGGCCAGGCCGGACAGTATTTGCCGGGGCGGTAATGTTTTTAAAAGCTCATAAGCGATAAACACGGCTTTTGGCTGGGTAAAAGTGCCGATGATGTTTTTTATCTTATCGATATCGATCCCTGTTTTGCCGCCAACCGAGGCATCAACCTGCGAAAGCAGGGTAGTGGGCACGTGCACAAAATCGATCCCGCGCTTGAATGTGGATGCCACAAACCCGCCCATATCGCTGATAACCCCGCCGCCCAGGTTAATGAGCAGGCTCTGGCGGTCGGCGCCGAAGTCGATGAGCATTTTCCAAATGCCGATGCAGAAGTCAATGTCCTTGCTTTCTTCGCCGGCGTTGATCTCGATAATATCGAAATTATCCATCCCGGCAAACCGGTCGCGTACCAATGGCAGGCAGTGTTTAACAGTGTTCTCGTCCGTAAGGATAAAAAACCGGGAGTAATGGCCCTGTTTAACGAAAGCTGCTAATTCGGAAAGGCTATTATCAAAATATATAGGGTAGTTGTCGCTTTGAATGGTTTTCATAATTATATCACCCGGATAGTTTCGTTCCTGAACTCGACGGTGTCTCCTTTTCTCACTTTCAGGCGTTTGCGGTAATCGATATGGCCATTATATTTTACTTCGCCTTCTGTTACAACTATCTGGGCTTCACCGCCGGTTTGCACCAGGTTAGTAGCTTTAAGTAGTTGTATAAGCGGAATATGATCGCCGGTTACCTTAAATTCTATCATGCGGCGGCAAAAATAAACTATTCATGGAATAATGAGATATGTTAGCTTGCATTTTATAATTTTGTGGCCCGTTGCGGGTTCATAGTTCATGGTTCATAGTTGATGGTAGCATTTTCTATAACAGACCTTCGCTATGAACCATGAACTATGAACTATGAACCAACAGCTATCTTTCGAAAACACGGAAACCGCTTTCCGCCACTGTTCTGATACCGACCTTAAACGGGCCTACTGGCTGTTCAGGGTTATCAACGTTAATTTTTTGGTAAAGATTGGTCCGCCGGTGACGAATATCGCCATGAAAATGGGTCTGCCGATAAAGGGACTGATCAAGGCCACTATATTTAAACATTTTTGCGGCGGCGAAACCATTGCCGAATGTGATAAAACCATCAAAAACCTAAGTGCCGGCGGCGTAGGCACTATACTCGATTATTCTATCGAAGGTGAAGACGATGAAGCTGTTTTTGATGATACCCGCGATGAAATTATCCGCACTATCGAGCGTGCAGCGGCGGATAAAGCGGTGCCGATCACGGTATTTAAGGTTACCGGGGTTGCACGCTTTTCGCTTCTGGAAAAGTTGGATGCGGGCACTAAGCTTAGCGCAGACGAACAGGAGGAATGGAAAAAGGCGCAGGCAAGGGTGCTGGCAATCTGTGAAAAGGCGCATGCGGTAAGTATCCCGGTAATGATCGATGCCGAGGAAAGCTGGATACAGCAAACCATCGACGGCCTGGCTTTGGATATGATGCGCAAATTCAATAAACGGAAAGCCATCGTTTATAATACCTACCAGCTTTACCGGCACGATAAGCTGGTCTCGCTAAAACACGACCATAGCATCGCCGTCAAGGAAGGCTTTATTTTAGGCGCCAAGCTGGTGCGCGGCGCATATATGGAAAAAGAACGCAAGCGCGCCCAGGAAATGGGCTATCGCTCACCTATCCAGCCCGACAAGCAATCGTCAGATAAAGATTACGACGCCTCGCTTGAGTTCTGTACCGACCATATCGATACCATCGCTTTTGTTGCCGGTACCCATAATGAAGACAGCTGCCGCGTGCTGGCCGAACTGCTGGATAAAAAGAAGATCGATCACAAAAACCCGCACGTTTACTTTTCGCAGCTGTTGGGTATGAGCGATAACCTAAGCTTTAACCTGGCCGATGCCAAATACAATGTTGCCAAATACGTACCCTACGGGCCTATAAAGGCCGTATTGCCTTACCTCTTCCGCCGCGCGCAGGAGAACACAGCTATTGCCGGGCAAATGAGCCGCGAGCTGAGTTTGATCGTGAGGGAAAAGAAACGCAGAAAGGGTGTATAGTCATCCCCGCCCCCTACGTCATGCCGGACTTGTTTCGGCACCCCACCAGAAAGATGTACTTCAACCAGGATGCTACATTTAGTCCAGGATACTAAGCAAGCGTGAATATCCTGAGAGGTGCCGAAATTAATTCGGCATGACGTTTTTTCGACTCCCACATTTTCCAAATACTTCCGAAATCGAACATCCGCATTCCGAAATTCCCTACCTTCATGCAACGTTATTAAAAATGGTGCGTCATTTAACGTGCAAGCTGATCAAAATTTGGAAGCCGTATTTATTGACAAGCACTACGACCTGGTGGTTGAGTGTAAACAAGGTAGTAAAAAAGCCTGTTATGAGCTATACAGGCTGTATGCCAGGGCAATGCTGAACGTGTCCTTTCGGATAGTGGGCAACATTGCCGAGGCGGAGGATGTGCTGCAGGAAGCTTTTTTGGATGCATTCAGCAAATTGAAAGACTTCAGGCAGGATACTACCTTTGGTTTATGGCTGAAGCAAATTGTGGTAAACCGCTCCATTAACCTGCTGCGGAAACGCAGGATGGACCTGGTAGAGCTGGATGGCGAGCAGTTTGAAAATATAGCTGATGACGAGCCGGAGGATGAAGAGGAAACACAATACCAGGCGGCACGGGTTAAAGAAGCCATAAAACAATTGCCCGACGGGTACCGGTTGGTGATAACGCTTTACCTGCTTGAGGGGTACGACCACGAAGAGATAGGGCAGATACTGAATATTTCGGAAAACACCTCGAGGACGCAGTTTTTGAGGGCAAAAAGAAAGTTAATAGAGATTTTAAATAGAAAAGGGATAACAACATGAGCAAGGGATTAGAAGATTTCATAAGAAAGAACAGGGAAGAATTTGATGAGATAGAGCCATCGGCGGATCTGTGGAGCCGGATCGAAAAGCATTTGCCGCCGGTTGCTGAAGAACCAAAAAAACCGGAAGCTAAAACATTTTCGCTTGGTTTCGTGATGCGGGTAGCTGCATCGGTGATCTTGGTGATGGGGATAGGTTTCGCTTTATATTTAAAAAACGAAAAAAAACCGGCCGTTGATTTTGCGGCTATAAACCCGGTATATGCCAAACAGCATGTACAGTATGTTTCGATGATCGCCAACAGGCGCAGCGAACTGAAGTCGATAGCAAAATCAAACCCGGAATTGTATAAAGAATTTAGCGCACAGATTGCACAGATGGATTCAACTTATAGGGAGATGAACAGCGAGCTGGCCACCAGCCCCAACCAGGAGCGTGTTTTACGCGCAATGATACGCAACCTGAAAATCCAAACCGATGTGCTTAACCAGCAACTGAATGTGATTGAACAAATGAACCAAATGAAAAATGAAGACCATGTTGAAAGTAAGAATATATAAACCTGTATTGTTTATCGCTGCTGCGTTTGTGGTAAGCTCCGCATTTGCGCAGAATCCGCCAAAAGCGCCTGCAGCTCCAAAGACAAACGAGGTACAGCTAAACCTCGACGACGTCAATGTCCATTTGAACCTGGACTTGAAGGATATTGGCGTAAAATTGAACAACCTGTCGCCGCAAATTTGCATGGTGGTTACAAATAATGTAAAAAGCAGTATCAGGCTGAAGCATATCGCGCCAAACGTAAATGTGGATTTAAAAGGCATGGATAACCTTAATCTGGATTTAAATAACATTTCGCCCAAAATTGATTTGGAGATTAACGCGCCCGACCTGCAATTCCAGGATAATTCAGAAACCAACTTTAAGGCCATAAAATATAAAAGCTACAGTAAAAGTTACCCGATCGATGGCAACGACCGGATTAAATTGAGCAATCAGTACGGCCGTATAACGGTAAACACCTGGGATAAGCATGAATTAAAGGTCGACGTGCAAATAAAAGCCGAGGCCAATGATGACAGCGAAGCAGAAAAATTACTAAACGGCGTTCAAATACGCGATGGCAAGGAGGGCGATTTAGTGTCGTTCAAAACGAACATCGAGCCCAATGCAAATGGATCATGGAAGCTATGGAACTGGGGCAATAATAAAAAGCGGAAGCTGGAAATTAATTACACTGTTTATATGCCCGCCAAAAACGACCTGAATGTTGAGGATAGCTATGGCGCCATCGTATTGCCGAAACTGGACGGGCAGGTAAAAATAAGCTCCTCGTACGGGTCGGTAACGGCTGAAAACCTGAGCAACCCAACGAACCAGATAGCAGGCAGTTATGGAAGTTTGAAAGTGGGTTCGCTCAACGGGGGCCATGTCGATTATTCGTACGGCAACGTCGATATAGCCGAATGCAATAATATTAAAGGCGGATTGAGCTACGGCTCATTTAAACTGGGCCGTCTCAACGGTGCGGCTGATCTGGACCTGTCATATATCGGGGGATTCAAAATTGGCGAAGTTGGCGGCGGATTAAAACGGTTGAACATTAATTCTACCTACTCGGGCATCTCATTAGGCCTGCCGGATAACAACAACTTCGACTTTGACATTACCACAACTTACGGCGGTTTTAACTATAAAGATGATAAGGTTACCATCATCAATAAAACCCCTTCGGATAGCAGGCATTACAGTTCAACAAAAAACTATAAGGGGCATTTTGGCAAGGGAACAGCCAGCGCGCAGGTAAACATCCGGTCGACTTATGGTAGCGTGAATTTTCAGTAGGCGCCCGGTTTTGTAATTCGCGCGCTTTTATTGATTGGCATTTAGCTTTGCTATACGCTTTATCATCATTTCCTTATCCGTTTTTGATTTTGCAAGTTCAAGCGCGGTATTTAAATGCGCTAATGCTTTTTGTCGGTCAACATCGGTATATAAATAACCCAATAACGAATAATACAAATGATTGCCGGTGAGCTGCAGCTTTTCCGCTTCGATTATTGCAACAGCCTTATCGCGTGCTTTCGCCAGCGCATAAGTGCGGTTTAGAGCAGCGATGGGTGAGTATTCAACCTGCAGCAATTGGTTATAAAGCTGTAAAATATTCTCCCACTTTTCTTTGGTGTCGTCCTTTTGCGTGTGCCAGTATGCGATGGCCGCTTCGAGGTGGTATCTCGACATTTTTTCGCCGGTTGCCGCCTTGTTTAAATAAAACTCACCCTGTTTAATGAGCTGTTCGTCCCATAAGGCTGTATCCTGGTCGTCGTATAAGACGATCTCCCCGTTTTGATCCAACCGGGCATCAAAGCGCGATGCATGGAAACACATCAGCGAAAGCATGGCATTTACCGCCGGCTTATTGGTGCGGGGGTTATCGGCAAGCAGGTAATTTAACCGCATAGCCTCCACGCAAAGGTCTTTCCTTAATGTGGCATTTTGCGACTGCGAATAATAGCCTTCGTTAAAAAGCAGGTACAGCGTGGTTAGTACAGTATTCAATCTTGCATCGATTTCGGATGATTTGGGAAATTCAATTTTCACCTTTTCCTCCCTCAACTTTTCCTTCGCCCTGAACAGTCGTTTATTGATCGTTTCTTTATTGCTCAGAAACGCATCGGCTATTTCCTCAATTCCAAACCCGCAAAGAATACGCAGCGACAGCCCGATTTGCGCTTCGGGCGGGATGGAGGGATGGCATATCGCAAACATCATTTGCAGCTGGCTGTCTATAATATTTTTGTTTGACAGGTCGATGTCAATTTCAGGGAACGCGGTTTCAGTTTGCTGTATGCCGGGCTTAACTTTTTCGGAAAAGATGTTGTTTCGTTTTAAATGGTCCTTTGCCCGGTTTTTCGCAACGGTGTAGAGCCAGGCCGCAGGATTTTCGGGCAAGCCCTTTATGCCCCAGGTTTCAGCAGCAAGCAAAAAGGTGTCGCTTGCAATGTCTTCCGCAATTTCAATGTGTTCAAAACCTACCCATTTACCCAGCACCGAAACGATCTTACGGTACTCGGTCCTGAATAAATGCGGTATTATTTGCTGTTGTTCCATTATTAAAAAAGCCCCTGTAAAAGTACAGAGGCTGTCCGGTAAATCATTACTGTTACATCTGGTCGATCGGGCGCACTTCAATGTTGCCGCCTACTGCCAGGATAGGGCATCCTTTTGCAAGCGAAACGGCCTCGTCAAGCGATTCGGCTTTAACGACGGTGTAGCCGCCTAGTAACTCTTTAATTTCGGTGTACGGGCCGTCGGTAACTACGTTATCTGGCCTTAACACTTTACCCTCGCCGCCCAGGCGGTTGCCGCGGTCGGTTAACTTGTTTTGTGCGGCAATGCTGCCGATCCAATCCATCCATTTTTTCATCATGGCTTGCATTTCTTCGGGCGACCCGGTCGGCATGGACTTGTAATCAGCCCGGTACAGGAATAAGAAGTCTTTCATTTTTTTGTCGTTTAATTGTTTATGCCCCTATGACGATCACGCTTCTAAGAATTGGACATGTCCGTTAATTTTATTGTGAATTTTACAACCTATAGCTTAGGGGAGTAATTTACGTATTTAAGTAATATTTAGTAATTTTGATATTATGACGAGGCTCACTGTAAATATCGACAATAGTAAATCCGAAGAGGTGATTTTAGCTGTTATCAAAGCTTTGGGGCTAAGCTACGAAGTAGACTCGACTAAAAAAACAGTAGAAAAGCCTTTGAATAAAGCTGAAACGGCAATGTACAAACGTTTGAAAAAATCATTTGAGCAGATTAAAATGCACCAGGAAGGTAAACTCCCCCTTAAAACAATTGAAGAAGTTATAGCTGAATTGTCGTAAATGGCTATTGAAGTTATACCAACCGGCGATTTTATCAAATCGTTAAAGCGGCTTTCAAAAAAACACCATTCTATTTTAGCGGATATTGCAAAGCTATCGGCGGAGTTGAAAGCCAATCCGACCATGGGCACCGATTTGGGGCAAGACCTCTATAAAATACGGCTGGCAATTTCCGGGACAAATAAAGGAAAATCGGGCGGAGCACGAGTTATTACTTGTGTTGTACTGGTAAGTGAAATCGTTTTCCTTGCCGATATTTATTTAAAGAATGAAAATGATACTGTAGATGTCAGCCGTGTTATCCATCGTTTAAAAAGCGACGGGATTATATAAGATAATTCTACAATACCCTGCACAGCAATCCCTTCAAATATTCCCCTTCCGGGAAAGATGCCCTTACCGGGTGATCTTCGGGTTGGCAAAACTGGTGGATAAATTGCACTTGTTTGCCGGCATCCAGCGCGGCCCAGGCCAGCACCTGTTTAAACGTTTCCATATCCATAGCGCCGGAGCAGGAGAATGTAGCCAGCAGGCCGCCCTTGTTGAGCAACAGCATAGCCAGCCGGTTCAGATCTTTATAAGCGCGCGATGCCCGGTCAAGCGCGGAGCGCGAGGGAGCATATTTTGGCGGGTCGAGTACGATGATGTCGAACAGTTCGCCCTCATCTTTAAATTGGCGCAGCTGTTTGTTAACGTCCGACTGCTTCGCGGTAAGCTTCGCCGGGTCAAAACCATTCAGCTTAATATTCTCCTTTAACGTTTCAATGGCCAGCGCCGAACTGTCAACACTGGTAACCGATGCAGCGCCGTTTTTAAGCGCGCTTAGCGTAAAGCCGCCGGTATAAGAGAAGCAGTCGAGTACTTTTTTGCCTTTGGCATGGGCGGCAAGCAATTTGCGGTTATCGCGCTGGTCGCAATAGAAACCGGATTTTTGCCCTTCGGCGATATTGATGTTATAAATGATGCCATTTTCGCATACCTCAACCCGTTCGGGCGGATGAGTGCCTGCAAGTACCGCGTTGGTGGTTTTTAACCCTTCGTGCTCGCGTGAGGTCGCATCGCTTTTATCGAAAATGCTTTCGGGCTTTAATAGGCGATGTAGTTCGTCAATAATAACGGGCAATACGTTCTCGATGCCCGATGTTAGCACCTGTACCGCCAAATGCCCCGCGTACTTATCTACGATAAGCCCCGGTAAATAATCCGACTCACTGAAGATCAACCGGCAGGTATTGGTGTTTTCGTCCAATATATCGCCACGGCTGGCTACTGCCACCGCTACTTTATTCCTGAACCAGTCTTCGTTCACTTCAATATTTTCATCCCACTCTAGCAGGCGCACCGCCACCCTCGACTTATCGTTATAAAAACCGTAAGCCATAAATGCACCTTTGGCATCCACCAGGCGTACGATATCGCCATTTTGGGGTTTGCCTTTTGCGCCGTCAATTGCGCCCGAAAACACCCATGGGTGCCGGTGCAAAACTGCTTTTTCTTTGCCTTTTTTTAATACGACGTCGATCATGGGACAAAGGTAATAAACGCAACCTATAAACCCGTGAGCGGAAGAGGGAGATTAAAAAGGCAGCACCAACTGGTCGCTTGGCTTCTCAATTTTTTGTTTTGTGACCGGCTCGTTAAAATTAGAAAGCGAGATCCCCAGCAGGCGCACTTTTTTATCGTCGGGATCGGTGGCTGCGAGCAGGCGTTTGGCAGTGGCGCAGATGGTTTCCAAATCATTAAAGCCGGTGGGAAACGACTGGCTGCGGGTGATCTGTTTAAAATCGCTGTATTTTATTTTGAGGGTGAGGGTGCGGCCCTTTAGCCCGTAGTTTTGCAGGCGTTTGCATATCGTTTGCGCAATCTTGTCCAGCTCAGGGTCCATTTCTTCGGTTGTAGTTAGGTCGTATGGAAACGTGTCTTCGGCGGCGACGGATTTTGTTTCCTGATGCGGCTGCACGGCGCGGTTATCGATGCCGCGTACGATCTGGTAATAAAACCTTCCTGCTTTGCCGAAGTATTTGATCAGCTCTTCTTCGGTTAACTTTTTAAGGTCCTCGCCGGTATGTAAGCCCATATTTTTCATTTTTTTGGCGGTTACCTTTCCAACGCCAAAAAACTTATCGACCGGCAGCTTTTCCATAAACGCTTCAATGGCCGAGGGGCCGATAAAGGTTAGCCCGTCCGGCTTGTTGATATCGGATGCCGTTTTGGCTACGAATTTATTGATGGACACCCCCGCCGAGGCGGTAAGTTGCAATTCGTCCTTAATGGCTTGTTTAATTTGGTTAGCTATGTCGATAGCCGAGCCGATGCCCAGCTTGTCGGTGGTTACATCCAGGTAGGCTTCGTCCAGCGAAAGCGGCTCGATCAGGTCGGTGTAGCGACTGAATATTTCGCGGATCTTTTGCGAAACCTCTTTATAAGCCACAAACCGCGGCCGCACAAACAGCGCATGCGGACAAAGCTGCAAGGCCTGTTTCGACGGCATGGCCGAGCGGATGCCAAACTTACGTGCCTCGTAGCTGGCCGTGGCCACCACGCCGCCGCGCCCCTCGGGCAAACCGCCAACTACCAGCGGCTTGCCGCGGTATTCGGGATTGTCGCGCTGCTCAACCGATGCGTAAAACGCGTCCATGTCGATATGGATGATCTTACGGTGTGGTTGTGCAGGGGTTTGGTCCATTAGCAGAAATAGATGCTATAAAGATACGAAGACGAGCGGTTATTATTACTTCGATCCGCCGGCAGGTGGCGCACTGCGCCGGGTGCGACAACCGGTATGATCATCCCCGCCTTCCCCGCCTTTGTTGGAGTTGTCTCCAACAAACGGGATGATCATTTCTTTGAGATTTCGCCGCCCTCGTGCCTTTCGCTAGCTTCCTGCGGCTGAACGTGCTATAAAGTGTGTATCCATTGTGTTGTTGGAGACAACTCCAACAGCGGCGGGAGTTATCCCACAACAAACCCCATGTTTTGCCGAATTTCAACCTGCATAGTGGGTTAACAGGCCAAATTCATCTATCCCAGTTTCATAAAATTTTGCTGACGAATATTTATAATCCTCAGGATACTTTACTAATTGCCATTTGTCTTGTAGTGGATTATTATGGATATAATCCAGTTTTTGTGTAAAAACAGCCTCAGTCCAAAGATCAATACTTAACGCATTTCGTTCCCAAATTTGATATTCTCTATCGCTGGTGTTTACCCTGAAGGCGGAAAGTGCGGAGTTGTTGGTATCTATCAGCCTGAACTTCATCTGCTGCGCTGTGAATTTCAAAAAGCGGTTTTGAATAAGTTCCCGTTTGTAGCCATCCTGAATTTGCCATATTAAATGAATATGATTTGGCATGATCACAAAAGCATATACGACAATGCTTTTTCCATTT
>JACXTT010013198.1_pt1 | contig 10902 bp, 10 predicted proteins | sample 9270951 | NCBI WGS metagenome assembly JACXTT01 (sample SAMN15532306, study PRJNA645909) | rock metagenome | isolation source: weathered quartz diorite | place: Puerto Rico | collected 2017-06-21 | reverse complement strand
CCCCGGGGCGGCGCGGTACGGGGGGTGGGAGGCTTTGAGAACGGTGGGATGGATGGGGACGCCGATGAACCCCCCGTGGACCAAACTTTCGATCAGCAGGCCGGAAGGCCGCTCGACCGCCACGGGAAGCGTGGCGGGCGGCGCGAGCCGTGCGAGCCGCCTGTGCAGCTCCGCCAGGCCGGCCGCTGTATGGGGGATCGTAGTACGCCAGACGATCTGCGCATGCTCGTCGATGACACACACCGCATGTTCCTGGCTCGCCCAATCCAGACCGACGAAGTAGGGCATCCACCCCTCCTTGCGCGAAGCTCTCCGGTGCTGGGAGGTCCCTTCCGGTCGCTCACTAACTGGCGCTCCGGCTCCGCAAAGACTCGGGCGCGTCATCCTGTGGCCGGTTCGGACCTCCTGGCCACCCCGAGGGGGCGGGTCTCATGCTGGCGGTCGAACCGCAAGCGATCAAGGCCCTCCTCGGAGCGGCACCAGAGGCACTCTCCACATCCCCCACACCGCCTTGCGGTTCCTTCACTTTCTCTCGTGAGGGTACACTAGTGAGCGATCCCCGCCCGCGTGTGACGGTGATCGTGCCGGTGCGCAACGAGGAGCGCTACGTCGGGAGGTGCCTGTCCCGGCTGCTCGAGCAGGATTACCCGAAGGACCGGTTCGAGATCGTCGTCGTGGACGGCCTGAGCGAGGACCGGACGCGGCAGATCGTTCTGAATCTCCTCCGCGACCGCGCGGCGGCCCCGCCCGCCCTGCGCATGATCGACGATCCCGCCCGTGAGCGGACCACGGCGCTCAACGCGGGAGTGCGGGCTGCCACGGGAGACGTGATCGTGCGGGTGGACGCCCGGTCGATGCTTCCCGTCGACTACGTCCGGAAGTGCGTGGAGACGCTGGAGGCGACCGGAGCCGACAACGTCGGGGGGGTCCAACAGCCGATCGCGGACTCGCCGATGCAGGAAGCGATCGGCCTCGCCATGTGCCATCCGTTTGGTGTCGGGGACGCCCAGTTCCGGATCGGCAGGAAGAGCGGGTTCGTGGACACGGTCTACCTGGGGAGCTTCCGCCGCGAGGTCTTCGACCGGGTCGGACTCTTCGACGACGCCGTCCCGGTACTGAGCGAGGACTCTGATTTGAACCAGCGCATCCGCGACCACGGGGGAACGGTCTACCTCAACGCGGAGATCCGTGCCGGGTACTATCCGCGCGACACGCTGGCCGGCCTGATCGCCCTCTACGGCCGGTACGGCGTGGCGCGAGCGGGGAACGTGCTGAAGCACCGGAAGATGACCTCATGGCGGCAGGCGGTGCCGCCGCTGTTTGTGCTGGCGCTCGCGGCGCTCGGGCTGCTCACGCGGGTGCACGAGGGGTTCGGCGTCGGGTTCGTCGCCATGCTGGGCACGTATCTCCTGTTCGACCTAGGTGCGGCCGCGTCGCTCGCTGCGACGCGCGGCAAGTGGCACCTTTGGCCGCGACTCATCGCGGTGTTCCCGTGCATGCACGTGGCCTGGGCGATCGGGTTCTTCCAGGGATTGATCCTGGGCCTCGATCGAGAAGTGCTGCGGCGGCCGCGTCCAGCGTAGGGCGGCGCGGCGTGTTCAGGCAGGTAAAACTCTCCCGGCGGCCAAAGTACCAGGATCTATGGCCCGCTGGAGCACGCGGTGAGCTTCGCGCAGGAGTATCTCGCTGAGGTGGGCCGTATCCTCCAAGAGCTCGACGCCGCGCTCGTCGAACGAGCCGTCACCATGCTGGCCGATACCCGCACCCGCGGCGGGCGGGTGTTCGTGCTGGGGGTCGGCGGCAGCGCCGCCAACGCCTCGCACGCCGTCAACGACTTCCGCAAGATCGCCGGGATCGAGGCCTACGCTCCCACGGACAACGTGGCCGAGTTGACCGCGCGGGTCAACGACGAGGGATGGGCGAGCACGTTCGAGGGATGGCTGCGCGCCAGCCGGATCACCGCGGACGATCTGGTCCTGGTCTTGTCCGTCGGCGGCGGCGACTTGGAGAGGAACGTCAGCCCAAACCTCGTCCGGGCGTTGCAGTACGCGAAGCAACAGGGAACCCCCGTCCTCGGAATCGTCGGCCGGCGCGAGGGGTTCACCGCCCGCGCCGCGGACGTCTGCATCGTCGTGCCGCAGGTCAACCCGGCCCATCTGACGCCGCACACGGAGGCCCTTCAATCGGTCCTCCTGCACCTGTTTGTGTCGCACCCGCAGCTCCAGCAGGCTCCGACGAAGTGGGAATCGGTGCGGTGAGCGAGGGGCGCCGTGCGGTCTTTCTCGATCGCGACGGTGTGCTCAACGACGCGATCGTGCGCGATGGGAAACCGTATTCCCCCGCGGGCCTCCATGAGCTGGCCATCCCGCCGGACGTGCCGGACGCCCTGCGAGCGTTGCGCGAGGCCGGGTTCGCGCTGATCGTCGTGACCAACCAACCCGACGTCGCCCGCGGCATCCAAGAGCGCATGGTCGTGGAAGCGATCAACACCGAGCTGCGCGCCCAGCTCCCGCTCGATGCTGTGTTCGTGTGTTATCATGACGACCGAGATGGCTGCTCCTGCCGCAAGCCGCAGCCGGGCTTGTTGCTGCAGGCCGCGGCCGAGCATCGGATCGATCTCGCACGGAGTTTCATGGTGGGGGACCGGTGGCGAGATGTGGAGGCGGGCCGCCGGGCAGGATGTTTCACGGTGCGTCTTGAGCGATACTATCGCGACCCGGGACCCGAGAGCCCACCGCACTACATCGCCGGGTCACTGCTAGACGCGGCGCGGTGGATCCTCCGGCACCCGGTGTCCACGAGGGGGGGCGCATGAAGCCTGTCGCCGAGTTGGGGGTCAAGATTTACGCGGACGGGGCCGATCTCCAAGGCATGCGCGAGCTGTCCCGACGGTCGTGGATCAAGGGATTCACGACCAACCCGACCCTGATGCGCAAGGCCGGCGTGTCGGACTACCGCGCGTTCGCCCGCGAGGTCCTCGAGATGATCCGCGACCGTCCGATCTCGTTCGAGGTCTTCTCCGACGAGTTCGAGGAGATGGCCTGGCAGGCGCGCGAGATCGCCACGTGGGGAGAGAACGTCTTCGTCAAGATCCCCGTGACCAATACGCGGGGGGAGTCATCGGCCGAGCTGATCGGAGATCTGACCCGGGAAGGGATCAAGCTCAATGTCACGGCCATCCTGGCGCTGGACCAGGTGCGCGATGTGACCGCCGTCCTGCTCGGGGGCAGTCCGGCGTACGTGTCCGTGTTTGCCGGCCGCGTGGCGGACACCGGCCGCGATCCAGTCCCGCTCATGGCGGCGGCGCTCGAGCTGGTCGCCCTCGAGCCGCAGCTCCAGCTGATCTGGGCGAGCCCGCGTGAGCTGCTCAACATCTTTCAGGCGGACGCGATCGGGTGCCACATCATCACGGTCACGCACGACATCCTCAGACGACTGGATGGCGTGGGCAGAGACCTGCACGAATACTCCCTCGACACCGTGCGGATGTTTCGGAACGACGCGATCAACGCGGGGTACACGCTGCCCGCCCCCACGCGGTCGCCGGTTTAGCATGCGGGGCGCGCCGGAGCGGGCCTCGATGGAGCCGGCTTAGGCGCATGCCTCTGTGCCTTGTCACCGGCGGGGCCGGGTTCATCGGGTCACACACGGTCGACCTGCTCCTCGAGCGCGGGTACGAGGTACGGATCCTCGATAACCTGCAGCCGCGGGTCCACCCGCGGGGCAAGCCCGCCTTTGTTGCCGATCGGGCGGAGTTCATCCAGGGCGACGTGTGCGACGCCCCGGTACTGGGCCGCGCGCTGGAGGAAGTGGACTACGTGTTCCACCTCGCGGCGTACCAAGATTACCTGCCCGAGTTCTCGCGGTTCGTCCACACCAACGCCGAGAGCGCCGCGCTCTTGTTCGAGCTCGCCGTCTCCGACCGCAGGCGCTATCCGGTGCGGAAGATCGTCTTCGCCTCGTCCCAGGCCGCCTCCGGGGAGGGCGTGTACCTCTGTCCCATCTGCGCCGGTCCGGCGCGGGTCCCGACGATCCCGGAGCAGCTTAAGGCGGGAGCCTCGCCGCTCGCGGAGGTTCCGCCCGCGGCGGTGCACGCGCCCGGGCCCCGGCCGGTGGAGCAGCTGAAGCGGGGAGAGTGGGAAGTCAGGTGTCCGGTCTGCGGGAGCGAGATGGCGCCGCTCCTGATCCCCGAGCGAACGATTAGCCCCGGGACCGCCTACGGCATCTCCAAATATGCGATCGAGCTTCTGGCCGACCGGCTCGGCCGGCGATACGAGATTCCCACCGTCTGCATGCGGTACACCTACGTGCAGGGGCCGCGGAATTCGTTCTACAATGCCTACTCGGGGATCGCCCGCCGGTTTGCGCTCCGCATTCTCAACGGGCAACCTCCCATCGTCTATGAAGACGGCCGCCAGCTGCGAGACTATGTCAACGTGCGCGATGTCGCCCGAGCCAACCTCATGGCGATCGAAGACGAGCGAATGGATCACCAGGTCTTCAATGTGGGCGGGGGGCGCGCGGTGACGGTGCTGGAGATCGCCTCCATGATGCAGCAGGCGTTCGGCAGCCGGCTGGAGCCGGTCATCCCCGGCGAGTTCCGGCTGGGCGATACGCGCCACACCGTCTCGGACATCTCCAGACTCCGTGCGCTCGGCTGGGAGCCGCTGATTCCTGTGGAGCACAACATCTCGGAATTTACCGATTGGATCCGGACCCAGGACGGGACGGGCGAGCATCTGGAGGACGCCGAGCGCGTGATGCGGGAGAACGGCGTGCTGCTCCGGGTCGAGCGATGAACCGGTGCAGGGCACAGTAGCCGTCATCACCGGCGGCGGCCGGGGCATCGGCGAGGCCGTCGCGCTGGCGTTCGGGGGAAGCGGGGCCAGCGTCGTGCTCGCGGCGCGGACCGCCTCCGAGCTCGCACAGGTCGAGGCGAAAGTGCGCGCGGCCGGGGGCGCGGCCATGGCGATCCCCACCGATGTGTCGTCTCCGGTCGAGGTGTCCAGGCTCGTTCAACGCGCCGTGGACGCCTACGGCCGCGTGGATGTGCTCGTCAACGCCGCGGGGATCCTCGGTCCGGTCGGCCCGCTGTGGGAAGCGGACCCGGAGGCCTGGAAGCGGACCGTGGAGATCAACCTTTTCGGCACCTTCCTGTGCTGCCGCGCCGTGGTGCCCCACATGATGCAGCGCCGCCGGGGCAAGATCGTCAACTTCTCCGGAGGGGGCGCCGCATCGCCGCTCCCGCGCATGGCCGCGTACGGAGCGTCCAAGGCCGCGGTCGTCCGGCTGACGGAGACCCTGGCGGAGGAACTCAAGCCCTACAACATCACAGTCAACGCGATCGCGGCCGGCCTGGTGGACACGCACCTCTTGGATCCCGTGCTGGCTGCCAGGGAGCGGGGCGGCGACCAGTTTGCGCGCGTCCGGCGGTTGCGAGACACCGGGGAAGGCGGCGTGCCCGCGGAACTGCCTGCTGCCCTCGCCCTGTGGCTGGCGTCGGACGCTTCACGCGACCTGACTGGAAAATTGATCTCCGCGCCCTACGATCGTTGGCGGGACTGGGACGAACGCCGGATCGTGGCGCTCAACGCTTCTCCGTGGTTCACGGTCCGCCGCCTCGATCACGCCACCCTGCGCCCGCTCATCGACAAGATTACCGGCGATGCCGGGTGACCGAGGCGGGCGGGCGGGCGCGCCCGTCCAGGCGATGATGCTGGCTGCGGGCCAGGGGACGCGCCTCCGGCCCTTGACGAAGCGGATCCCCAAATGCATGGTGCGGCTCGGCGGCCGGCCGCTCCTGGAGTACGGCATCCGCTGGCTGGCAAAGCACGGCGTCACGGACGTCGCCATCAATCTCCATCACCTGCCGGAGACCGTGACGGACTATTTTGGCGACGGGCGGCGGTGGGGTGTGCGCATCACCTACTCGCTCGAGACGGAGCCGCTGGGCACGGCCGGTGGGGTCAAGCGCATGGCCTCGTTCTTTCAGGGTCCGTTCTTCGTCTGGTACGGGGACAACCTGAGCACGTGCCGCCTCGACCATCTCTGGAAACAACACGCCTCCCGCGGGGGCGCGGTCACGATCGCGCTCCACCAGCGAGACGACCCCACCCACGGCGGCATCGTCGCGCTCGACGCCCAAGACCGGATCACGCGGTTTCTGGAAAAACCCGCACCCGGCGAGGTGTTCAGCCGCTGGGTCAACGCGGGGATCTACGTGCTCGAGCCCGCGGTGCTCGACGCGATCCCCGCCGGCCGGCCGGTCGATTTTGGACGCGACGTCTTTCCCGCGATGCTGGCCGGGGGTGCTGCGGTGTACGGCTACCGGATGTCGGGGCCCGAACACCTGTGGTGGATCGACCGGTCGGAGGATCTGCAGCGGGTGGAGCGGGAGTGGGAGACGATCGAGCCCGGGCTGTGGGGTCGAGCATAGCCCCAGGCACAGCGACGGAGAGCCGGCCGGGGCGCGACTCGCCGCAACCCCTCGTGTCGGTGATCCTGCCGGCCTACAACGCGGAACGGTTTCTCGGCCGTGCACTCCGAAGCGCACTCGCTCAGACGTATCCGCATCTCGAGATCATCGTGGTCGACGATGGGTCCACCGATCGGACGGCGGAGGTGATCCGCTCCTTCACCGACGCCCGCGTCCGGTCTCTCTCGCAGCCGAATCGCGGCCAGGGAGCCGCCCGCAACCTCGGCATCCGCGAGAGCGCGGGCCGCTACCTCACATTTCTCGACGCCGACGACGTGTATCTCCCGCAGAAGGTCGAGCGGCAGGTCGAGTGTCTCACGGGCCACCCGGACCGCGCGGTCGTGTTCTGCGATGCGCTCCACTTCTACTCCCGGCGGCCGCGCACGTTGCTGGTGCGGAGATCGCGTCCGCGGCCCTCCGACATGTTGCGCGAGCTGGTCCGCGCCTCCGTCGTCAACCCCAACACGATGATGGTCTCGGGCGAGATCTTGCGGGGCGGGCTCTGGTTTCGGGAAGACCGGTACTACCCCGAGGAGTGGGACCTCTGCCTGCGCCTCGCCCGTGCCGGCCACCGCTTCGAGTACCAGCCGGAGGGACTGGTGATCGTGGAGATTCGCGAGGACAGCAACACCACGATGGCCGTGCAGCTCCCATTGAAGCGCCACACGCTCGAGATGTTCGAGCAGCTCTTCGCCGGGATGCCGGAGGCGGAGCGGGCTGCCTACGGCGCCGAGGCGGTGCTGCGTTCCTGCCGGCAGAAGCTAGCGTGGGCGTCCCTAGTGAGCGCCGACCCCGTCCCCGCCTTCGAGGCGACGGCGTCCGCGCTGCCGTGGGCCATCGCCGCCGTCCTGCGTTGGATTGTGAGGATCGTCCCCGCCGGTCTGGTCCGGACCGCAGTGGCAGCCGCGTGGAGGCTCAGGCAACGGCTCGCGTTCGTCCGGGTCCCCCCCGCCGCTGTCGAGCAGGCGTGGAGCGCGGTCACCCCAGGACGATCGCCGTGAGAATCCAGAACTGGTAATCGAACAGGGGAGACCCCACCAGCACGGCGACGCCCCACAACCCCCAAAGCGCGGTCACGGCCGCGATCGTGTAGGGCGCATTGGCGTCTTGGGTATCGGCCAGGGTCCGCCCGGTCTTCCGTGCGACGAGCACTGCCAGGTACGCCACACTCAGAACCGCCCCCACCCCGCCGTAGAGGGGGAGATCCAGGATCGTGTTTGCACCGTGATAGGTCCGGGTCGGCGGATGGTAGACCGTAAACTTGCTCTCGTAGTTGACGCCCACGCCCAAGGGATTGGTCGAGAGCAGTTTGGCGTAATAGCGGATGGCCGGCGTGCGGATGTCCTCTCCGAGCCGCGGGATAATGCCCGCCGAGAATCGTTCGATCCTGTCCATCGGCCCGCGCCGTCCTGCGCTTGGCGGCCCCGTCTGCTGTGATGCGGAGGTGTCCTCGACGGTTCGATAGTAGATGGGGGATACACGGGTGAGATACGCGACGGCAAACCGTCCCGGAGCGAGCACCAGGATTCCCACCACGAGCAGGGCAAGGCTCGCGACTCCCGCCAGGGCGAACCGGAGATTGGTGCGTCGTTGATGCTTGGCGACGAGGACGGTCCCAAGCACGGCCGACCCGAACGCCGCGATGAGATAGGCTCGTGACTGCGTCCATACGATCAAGCCCAGCATGGCAGCGGCAATGCCGAGCAACGCCACCGCGCGGAGGCCGCGCCTCATGCCACTTTCGTAGGCCCCCAGGGTATAGGCGAGCGCGAACGCGATCAAGAACGCCACGGCCGCGGTATTGGCGTTGAGGGTCAGGCCTTGGAAGCGGCCATCGCTGTCCCACATGACGGCGGACACCGCGGGGATGAGCAAGGCTGGAAACAGGGCCAGCGGAGACAGGAACGCCAGCGAGATCGTGCTACGCAGCGCCGCCTGGCGCAGCAGCAGTTGGTAGGTCGCGAGAAACAGGAGGATGCAGACCAGCAGCCGGCCCAAGAGGAGGGTCCCGGTTCGGCTCATCCCCAGGTGATAATGGACATACCCCGCCAGGGTGCCCACAAGTATCGACGCGAGCAGCAGAGGGATGAACCAAATCTCCCCGCCCCGAAGCGTGCGCAGCCAATCCTTCCGAGTCCACGAGAGGAGCCACGCGAACAGAGCGGCCGCAAACACCGCGTCGCTGGGCTTCAAGAGAAGAGTCGTGGTGACGGGCTGCCAGTAGATGAGGAGAGCTGTTCCCAGCGCGAGAAGGAAGGCCGTAGCGTCCTGCGTCGAGAGCCGCGGAGCACCAGAACTTCGAGGCGATTCCATACGGGGTGGAAGAGGTTCGCCGCCCCCGACTACGCCCCCTGCGCGATCCGCCCGGTAGTGCACGTCATCAGGCGCTGCGGGCGTTCGATGCCGGCGCCGGCCGCTTCCTGATCACGATCAGGTTACCGGTCAGGATGAGGACGACGCCGGCCGCCCCGAGGAGCGTCCACCGATACCCCTCGAAGATCGTCGAGAGCACCAGCGCGATGACCGGAAACAGCACCATCGCATAGGCCGCGCGGTCCGTGCCGATACGCCCCAGCAGGGTCAGGTAGCAACCGAACGCCACTACCGATCCGAATATAGCAAGGTACACGAGCGAGGCGAGGTAAGTGAGCGAGGTATCGAACGTGATAGAGGCCCCGCGTGCGACCACAAAGGCTAGCGTGAGCAACGCGGCGTAGCTCATGCCCAAGGCATTGGTCTCCACGACCGGCAGGCCCGCAGACTGGTTGCGCGCCGAGATGACGTTGCCGAGCGATGCGCTCAGGGTGCCAGCGATGGTCAGGCCAAGGCCGATCAGCTCGCCGGCGGTGGCTTCGAAGCCGGCGACTTGCGACCAGAACAGCAACGGCATGCCGAGCAGCCCCACGGCCCCACCCGCGAGCACGCGGCGGTCGACCGGCGTGCCGAGCAGCATGGCTCCGTTGAGCATGTTCATCGGCAGGATGGTCGAGAAGACCACCGCAATGAGGCCGGTGGTCAGATAGGGCGTGGCAAGGTAGATGAGAATGTAGTTGGCGCAGAAGAGAAACAGCCCCTGGAGCGCGATGGAGGCATGCGCCCGAAGCGGGAAGCGCAGGGAGCGTCCCGTCAGCAGGCAATACGCGACCAGCAGGGCGCCGGCGAGGCCAAACCGATACGCTACGGAGAGGTCGGGGGAGACCGGGCCGAGTTGAAAGCGAATGGCGAGCCAGGTCGAGCCCCAGATCAAAACCGTCAGCGCATAGAGCAACGAATCCGTCATGTGAACTCCCCGCGGACGCCACGGGCGAGGAGGGAGGGCCGCGATCGCCGAAACGTGGCGGTCATGGGACCCGATGAGCTGGCCGCCGAGACCCCCGTGGCGTGTCCGGCCAGCCAGCGCGTCGCGCGACGGGCAAATCTCTCGAGCCTCGCGTTCCTCTCCATCAACCTCGTCTCGCTGATTCTGTTCAGTGCGGTCGCCTTTCGCGCTAACGAGGTGAACCTGCTGCACGGTTTGGACGGCGCATACGTCATGACCATCGTCCGGCAGCAGGCGCTGTGGGGCTCGGGGCCGCCGTTAGGCCTCACCAGCAATCCGTTGCAGTCCCTCGGCAACGTATGGTTCGGGTTGAAGACCACCCTGATGCCGGAGTACGCAGCCCCGCTCCTCTGGACGCATGGGAATCCCGATCCCGTTGCCTCCTTCACGATGTTCGCGGTGGAGGCGTTCCTGTCCGCGTACCTGCTGGGGCTATGCCTCCGCCGCGGCCCCGGCGTGGCGTCGGCCGCGGGCTGGATCTTCGTCCTGACGGCATTGCCGTACTTCGGCCTGCCCAAGATCTATCCCATTCTCGCGCTGTCGCCCCAGCTCACCACGATTCGGCTGCTGCTGGTGCTGGTGTTCTTGCTGTTCGGCGTCGTCGGGCGAGCGCGAATCGGGAACTCGGTCCTCGGGTTCGCCGGGGCGTGGATCCTCTTCGCGTACATGTGTCTCTCGCAGCCGACCATCTCGGTTCTTGAGCTCCCAGTCGTGATCGCCGCGGCCGCCGCGTTTGTGCTGGCCGCCGACTCCGCGCACGAACGGTGGGTGAAGATCGCCGCCGGGGTTCTCGCCCTCGCGTTCTTCGTCGCCATCGGGCTGCCGCAGTTCCTGTACGGGCTGTACCGGTACACCGCAGCGTATGCCTACCGTTCCGAACTCCTCAACGTGCGCCAGAGCTGGTACTATGTCTCGATCGCGTTCCAAGGCCGGTCATCCGGCATCGCCGGCCCGATCCTGTATGCCCTCGCCGCCGCGGGCGGCCTTGTCTTCGCGTCGACCGGACGCGGGCTGGCGCGCCTCTTCGCCATCACGATGCTGGCGACGATGGCGCTGTTGCTCGGCTTTGGGGCCCTCACGGTGTATGTGAATTTTTGGCAGGGGCCCT
>JACXTT010013197.1_pt1 | contig 10902 bp, 15 predicted proteins | sample 9270951 | NCBI WGS metagenome assembly JACXTT01 (sample SAMN15532306, study PRJNA645909) | rock metagenome | isolation source: weathered quartz diorite | place: Puerto Rico | collected 2017-06-21 | reverse complement strand
GGACTAGGTCTGCACACTCTGTATCGGTCCGGGTCTCCTATCGCGGCCCGGTGCGTAACTGTTACGCGACGGGACATTCCGGGCTCGTCCTCTCCCTGTACCCGCTGCAGTAACCCAGCGGCGAGGTCCTGATCTTCCTCGGCCGGATTGACCCGGACAAGGGTGTCCATCTGGCCATCGAAGTTGCGCGCCTGAGCGGGTGTCCGCTGCTCATCGCGGGCATTATCCAGGATCGAACATACTTCCGAGAGCAGGTGGAGCCCCACCTCGATCAGACGATCCGCTACATCGGGCCGGTGGACGTACCGGGGAAGAACGCTCTGTTCGCACGCGCTCGAGCGCTGTTGCACCTCAACACCATTCCGGAGCGGTTCGGCCTGGTCCTGACGGAAGCCAACGCCGCTGGCGTGCCCGTGATCGCCATGAACCTCGGCTCGTGCCGTGAGGTGATCAGGGACAGTCAAACGGGTTTCCTGGTCAACAACGTCGACGAGGCGGTGAGGGCCCTGAAACGCCTGGGTGAAATCGACCGCGCCGCATGCCGCCAACGGGTTCAGGAGTGCTTCTCTATCGAAACCATGGTGGCGGGCTACGAACAGGTTTACCGGATGGTTTTCGAACTGGAAGGGAAGAGATGATCAGGCGATACGCTCACAATCCGATCCTGACCAAGGCGGATATTCCTTACGCGGTTGAGACGGTCCACAACGCAGCCGTGGTAAAGCATGAGAACGAGTACATCATGCTGTTCCGTTCTCATTTACGCACCGGACGGTCCATTATCGGTTTGGCACGCAGCGGCGACGGATTCCACTTCACCGCCGATCCGGCGCCCTTTTTGATTCCCGGGCAGGAAGAGTTCAGCGTCGAAGATCCACGAGTCACCCGCGTGGAGGGCGAATACCTCATCACGTATAGCGTCTACTCGCGAAATGGAGTCCAGATCGCCTTGGCCAAGACGCAAGATTTCAGTCATGTGGAAAGCGTCGCCCTGATCACGGAAGCAGACTATCGGAACGTAGTAATCTTCCCCGAGAAATTTGACGGCCTCTATGCCCGGCTTGACCGTCCGCATTCGGAAATCGCCTTGTGGTCCATCTGGATTTCCTATTCTCCGGATCTACGCTTTTGGGGCGAGTCCCAGCTCATCATGAGGCCCGTGCAGTATCACTGGGACGAAATGAAAATCGGTCCGGGCGCTCCGCCCATCAAAACGGACCAGGGATGGCTTTCCATCTATCACGGCGTTGTCCAGACGATGGATGGATCGGTCTACAGGCTGGGGGTCGCTCTTCATGACCTCCAAAACCCTGCAAAGATCATCGGCGTCGGCGATTCGTGGATACTCCAGCCGGAAGATCCCTGGGAACTCACGGGGTATGTCCACAACGTCGTGTTCACGTGCGGCGCTGTCGCGGAGTCCGATGGAACCGTGAAGATTTATTGGGGTGGCGCGGACACGGTCATGTGTGCGGGCGAAGCCAAGGTCTGCGATCTGGTTTCGTTGTGCCTGGAACACGCCAGGCCAGCAAAATGAGCCTCCAGGCTTGGATGGCGAGCCGGCCGTGTTGATTTGATCTGCTTATCGCGGACATCACGACGGGAGCGCTCGCCCGTCGCCGCGGTGTTGACCCAAGAATCTCAGCCCACACGGTCGGCCAGTTCGTTGCGAATACACCTGCAATGGCCGCTGGCGTGACAGAACGGCTGTAGGAAACATTAGGAAACATAAGGCTTGGTAGCCGCATGGGGCCCAGCGCGCGGAGGGCAGAAAGAGCGGCGTTGGCCCGTATTCGTCTTTCCAAAGCTCAAGCATCCCTTGGCCGGCTCGGCAATGCTACGATTACGAAAACGTGGACTTCGCTGCAAACCGGTTGATTGTAGATTCCTTTTTGCGGATTGTGATCTCGCGATGACGTTCCTAGACGTGGCCGACACTACTGCGATAACCGAAACTGCCCAGCGGAATCGACAGAATGCCCGCAAGACATTTAGTACGATCCTCCGCGCTATACCCAAATTGGTTTTGAGTGCCGCCGAAAGGCAATCCATCGAGAAAAAGCTCTCTGCTGTGATGACTCGCCTGGAAGGTGAGTTTCCTGCCGAAAACTCACCCTGAAAGCCGCTGGAGAACAATTCTGAACCTAGCCCACTACCCGGACTTCCGATCCTTCCGAGCATAGGACCAATCGCCAAGGAGCGGGCCCGACGGTTGCGGCGGAGCGCAGCTTAGGTAGGATCATGCCAAGAACAATTACATAAGCGTAGGAATATGCCAGGAATTGTGACACGAATTGTCAGCAATTCTGGCAAACAAACGCGCGCGACCGTCTAGAATCAACGGCGGAGCTGTCAACTATTCTGGCATCCTACAATGTTGATAACGCCAGCTTGGCTTGCGCTCAAGGTGGATGTTAGGGTGTCCGATAACGCCGACGACGTAGGTGAACGCGCGCCGGCGCTGGATCGTCACAATGCTCCCTCGGGCCGATCCCGCTCTGGGCGGATCGCTCGGGTCACTTCTGCGACAGGACATAGCCGACTAGTCCGGCTTGCGGCCGCCGGAGCAGCCATCGCGGCTCACGCCAGAGCCGGAAAAGTCCAGCGGACCCTTCACCTCGTCCTTGTACTTTGTCAGAACGTCGGCGCAGACGACCTCGGGCGCCTCCAGATCGCCGCCACAATGGAAGCTGGCCGCTTCATTCGGGTTGCCGCCGTGGTAGATGGCGGTGAGCGGATACGGACAGAGCGGACGCGTGATGCCGCTCGTGGTCTAAGCTAGGATTTGTGCAGGCGCTACCCCGTGTTCCACCCAGTTCACAAGCGCGCCAAACAGGTTCTGCGGCTGCGGTCCGCTCCCACCCCCGCAGTGCGCGACACCGGGCGCCCGGAACAGTCGATAGAAGCTTTGCAGGCGGTCGAAGTCCGGTCCCTTGCCTTCGCCGAAGCGTGATGCCATCTGCCGGTAGTAGTGGATGACGCCCCGCGGCATGATGAGCTGGTCGTTGGCGCCGACGAAGGTCAAGAGCTTGCCGCCGTGGCGCCGGAACGCATCGAGATCGCCGAACGTGTCGGTCACATCCGCGATATTGCGCGAGCCGTCCTGGGCCACCTGCGGGTACTTATCGATGCCGACCGTGCGCCAGTCGAAGTTCCTGTCGTGCTCGTTCCAGTGGAACTGGACGGCGCCGAGGGAGAACGGGCTAGTGGCATTCAGCGCCGCGAAGTTTGTTCCGCGATCGAGGCCGAACCAGACGCGCTGGCCCTCGGTGTTCCGCGGCCCGTCCCAGATCCTGTCGATAACTTCCGCTTCCGCAAGGGTCAGGCAGTTGGTCGGCGGCGCGGTCGGTGCGCCGCAAACGTTCGCCTTCGCGCTGAAGTGACAACTGCGAGGGTCGTCGATCACGCCGTCCGTCACGCCGTCCGCCGCGTCACACGCCTGGACGGCGGAGGCCGTCGCCTGGCTGAGCTTGGCAGCGGCGATAGGCGCGGCAAGGACACTCTTCATCAGGATCTGCCCCCACATCTGGGCGGTCTGAAAGCGCGTCCAGTAGCTCGCCGGCGCATTGGCCAGGATGCCGTCGAGCTCTTCCCCCAGTTCCTGGGCGAGGAGATAGCCCTGCCGACCGCCGGTGGAGCATCCGTTCCAGTAATTGTACACGGGCGTCATCCCGTAATACGCGCGGGCGATCGATTTCGACAGCAGCACCTGTTGCTTGATCGCGTTGCGGATGAAGTCCTCGATGAACTGGAGGTTATACGTGCCGTCAAGGTTCACACCGGGCTCGCAGTCGCCGCCCGAGTGGCCCGCGTCCGTCCCGGAGCCAACGTAGCCTGCGTTCACGGGACCGAGGACGTTAAAGCTCCCCGCGCATCCGCCGCCGCCGACTCCCTGCGTGCGGCCGTTCCAAGCGCCCTGGATGCCGCCCGTGCCGCCATCCAGCGAATTGAGGGGTAGCCCGACGCGAATATTGATGTTCTGCTCTGGCGAAGTGCCGTACAGCACGTTCACTTGGCAATACGACTTGTTCGGGCCGCTCGGCGGGATGATCACACTGCTCACGCTTTTGATCACTGGATTAAGTGCCAGCCCGAGCGCCGGGTCGGCTGCGAGCTGGCGGCACGTCACGGGTGGGCCCGAGGCCTGACCCGGCTTCTCCTGCGCCACGGTGAGGGAGGCAAGCAGCGCTGCTGCAAGAATGACAAGGGCCGCACGTCGAATCGTCATCATCCTCACTTCCGTTGGGTGCTTGATGTGGCCAGCAGATCCGCCACCTCTCGGGATTCGTATGACAAAGCCTTTTGCAGTAGTCATGTTGGTATCCTTCCCTGTGAATCACCCCGCTGTATTGAGCGCTGCTGGCGCTCATCTCGTCCCGGACGTGGCGGCGCCTTTGATGAGCAGCCACAACCCGAGCGGGACTTCGAACGCGAGCATTGGCAGCCACATATACTCAGTCACCGGTCCTTTTAGGAAGCCGCTGAGCTGCAGGGGGAGGCCCACCGTGAGAACGGCGGACGCGAGCAGGCCAATCCACGCTAGCGAGACGGGGACGATTCGTCCGCGCAGCAGAAGATACGAGAAGACCAAACTCCCCACGGCGAAGAAGGGCGCACCGATCATCGAGCTCTGGGGTGGCATCAGCAAGAAGGCGCCGAGTGCGCTCGCCGTCACGGCGTCCGGCGCATCCGCCCCGGCTCCCGTCGTCGCCAACCACAGCAGTCCCAGCATATTCGGGATGCCGATCGCGCCGAGCACACCCTCGCAAACGCGACAGGCCATGGTCAACAGTGCGAGCTCGTGGTCCTGGTCGCGAGTGAACCCATACAGCGTCACGGCCAGCACGACCGCCGAGAAGCAGCTGAGCAGCGTGAGCAAGATGGCAACGCGAACCTCTGGCACATGCTCAGCGATCCGCGCTAGTTTCGCGGCAGTCCCTTCGGCTTGGGTCGCCCGGTTCACACTGACAACCCTCTGGAAGGCGACCGCTTGCTATCAGGCAACCCTGAAGCCTGCACCTCTCGCCTTAGTCATGCGGGTCATGTCATCTCCGCCGAGTGTGGGCGGCTGCCGGCCGCAGGGTTATCCCACCGGTCGTCAAGACTGTGGGTACAACCCGATCCATGCTCATGCCGACTTCGGTTCCAACCCATGACCGGCTTGACCTGGAAAGCCTTTCGTCATGAGCCACACTGCCAGACAAAGCTGACTCAACCCGACCGGCGCGAGCATCGGAAAGAGCACATCATGGCCGAAGAGTGGCATCGCGACTCCAGTGATCATCAGCGTGACGGCGATCAGACCAAAGCCTGCGAGTGCCCGCGGAATCAGCGCGAATCGGTACAGCACCGCGTAGATGACGAAGCTTGCGACACCGTCGAAGATCCGACCAACATAATGCGCCCAGTTTCGCGCGCAGGCCACGACGACTCGGATCGTCTGAAGCTGTTCGCGCTCGACTGCACTGGCCTTCGTATATGCCTCGCTGACGGAGACCATGGACATCACGCCGATGTTCTCGACCACAGCCACCGCGAGGATTACTCCGCCCAGCGCGACTAGCCAGAGCGCCAACGGTTGTGTACGTCGATAAAAGATCGGGAACGCCGTGACAGCGATGGCAACCCACAATGCCTCTGTGATCAGCCCAAGGAGTGCAGCCAGACCTATTTGTCGCGCGTGGGACGCGCCGGCCACAAGGAACCCTGGCGCATGGAAGAGTGGCGCCTCCAAGACGAAGTTCACCATCGAACTGCCGACCATCTGGATGACTATCAAAACACCTATGATGCGACAAGCGCGCTTCGCAGCTCCCATGTTATGCCCCCCCTGGAGGCGGCGACGAACACTCGATGTTTCGCCGAACCGCTGAGTTACCGAGCGGCGAGGATCAAGGCACCGTTCTCTCCAGCTAAGCAAGTGTCGGAATTCGGAGCGATAGCGACCGAGTGATTTCCCGCGCTCCCCCGCTCGCGTCCGAACGAATCGTTCGGCGGCGGCTCCACTGTCGCTGCCGAGGCGAGTAATCGCGAACCAGCCGGTTTCTCAAACGGGATGTACGGAATCATCGATCACAGGCTCACAGATAAGCAGCATCGCTGGTGATGTCGCGGAATTGAACGCGGTGCCTGCAGTGTCCGCAAGGATGGTGCTCACAGCCAGGCCCGCAGCCCGTAGAAGGGCGTTCAGCTCTCCGACGCGGTACAGCCGCTGGCGACGCTCGTAACGGCCGCTGCCTCTCGGGCCGGAGATTACGATCTGCTCGGTCAGGCGCAGCGGATCGAGCGTTAACGCGCGGGAGATCTCCACGTGAGCGCCGCCGCGGTCCTCGCGCTCCGTGGATTGGAAGCTGTCGATAATCGGCTCCGCGTTTACGACTTTGAGTCCCAATCGACCTCCCGCGCACAGCACACGTGCAACCTCTCGCAGAACAGTCGCGTGCTCCTCCTCCCGCTCGAAGAAGCCGAATCCGTCGAACAAGATCGCGGCCTGGAATTGCCGCGTCCGGAACGGCAGCCATCTCATGTCGCCGCGTACCAACTGCAATGAGGCGCCCGCTTCATAGGCAAGGTCTTGCGCCTGACGGAGGAGTGCGGTCGAAATGTCAACGCCAGTTACCGCAACTCCATGGCCTCCAAAAGCGAGGGCGTGCCGACCGTGGCCGCAACCGATGTCCAGGAGCCGATCACCGGCGCCGAGCCGCAGCGATTCGAAGAGACGACCAGCTTCCTGATACGTCTCCTCTGACGGCGGCTCCAGTATCCACCGTTGTGCATAACCGCGCTCGAAGTACTCCTCAATCCACTCCGCCATTCGATCAGTGTGAAGAACGCCTAGCGGCAACGATCAGCGGGCGTGCCCTTGGTCGCTCGCGCCACCGGCTGCGTGCTGTGTTTGACGGCGTACTCGAGTCTGGCCTCCACCGAGGCACAGGACAAGCGCTCGCGTGCCGGCCCTAATGTTCGCAGAGGTGACTGTTCGGCCAATACGGGCAGCACGCGAGATTCGAGCGCCAACTGTCGCTCGACCTCCGCACACTTCGGGAATCGGAGGACCCATTGCCGATTCACTTCGAAGGTCCAGCTATCACAACCCTCGCCAAGGTAGGTTACCTCGGCTGGTGACATTTCTGGGAACTGCATCCGAACGATCGATGCGACATGTGTTGCGTCTAGTCGAGCATCATCGAGCAATGCATTTCTCCAGCGACCTAATGGATTAGTTGACGCGGCCGCGCGAATCTAATCACCCTCCGCCGCATCAAGCAATTGCCAGAACCGGGAACGGTAACGACCGAGTGATTTCCCGCGCTTCCGCGCTGTCGGTCCGCCCCGGGCACGACAGAAACCCGCAGTTCTGTTGGCAGTTCGTCGTTCACCGCCCGAAGGAATTTCACATGCATCGGACGGTGAAATAGCGCGGCGGTGCTGAGCAAGGTTCCCGGCTGGGCGGGTCACCTAGTAACAAGCTTTCCGGATCGGGCCGGAGTCGTCATTTGGCCCGGGGCACTGCCGGCGCGAGCGGTGTTCTGGAATAGATGCCCATTGGGTGGCCGGCAGGATCGATGATCAGGGCGATGGCTCCGATGCCGTCCGGCAGATCAAAGGGGAACCCGGGCACGACTGTTCCCCCCAGCTCCTTCGACTTCTTGCAGCTCGCCTGAATATCACTCACCTGCACATAGACCACTCCGTTGTAGCCGCTAATCTTGCCTTCCGTAACTCGGAGCGTGCCGATCGCCGAGCCGCCCGCGACTATCTCTACCGCCTGATTAGTTCCCTTCAGGGGGGTAAATTTCCAATCGAAGAGCTTGCCGTAGAACTCCTTGGATTGCGTCAGGCTGGACGTGGTGATGTCGAACCAGGCTATGCGACCGTGTCCGACGTCGGCCGGGAGCGACTTGGGTGGATCTGACTGGAGCCGTCCGGTCATGGGAGTCAGGGCGAAGGTAATCGCCAGAATCAGGTTTAGCATCGGTGTTCTCCTTATAGTTCCTGTTCAAGGTTGCCATCAGCAACGCCAAAAACGCACAAGGCGCAGCGTGGGACGGTAGGCCAGCGCCGCCGGGCCCGAGTCCAGCTCGCCCACTGTAATCAAGTGTCGAGTGCATGCGTCTTCACTTTGGCGTTGCGCTTCGTAGAAACTGCGAAATCCTTCGCCCCTTGGCTGAATCGGCAATGAGCTGCGCCAGCCGCTTAAGCCGTGTTTCTTCTCGCTTGGCACTCACCACCCACCAATTCACCGCTTTTTGATAGGACCCTGGCTGGGCCTGAAAGAATGCCCACGCGGCTGGATTCCGCCTGAGTTGGGTCGCATACGGTTCTACCAGCGTTGCGCTGCGCTGTTCGTAGGAATAGATCCCTGACTTGTTTTCTCGGCGCGCCTGAAAGGCGACGAGCCCGGCAGGCCGCATGCGGCGTTGCCTAGTCAGTACCCTAACCCGCCCAATGTTCACCGCACTCCAAATGCTGCCTGACCTGCGAGGCGTAAAGCGAATGGTATACCGCGCATCATCCACCCCTTTGCGAATTCCGTCGATCCAGCCAAAACACAGTGCCTCGTCAACGGACTCGGACCAGGTAACACTCGGCCGACCAGAGCTCACCTTGTAGTAGCCGACCCACAATTCCTGAGCGGTCGTATGATGTTGCTCGAACCATTTCCGCAACGCAGCCGAGGATCGAAAGAATTTGCTCTCCATCCTATATTTCCCGCAGAGCCGTCAATCAACCTTGAGAAGCGCCTGACAGCCAAACTCACCTGCCGGAGCTGCCCACAAGGGCACGATATCACGAAGCAGCAGAGGTTCGGCCCCGGTCAGAGGCAACGCCTGATTCGGTGGCTCGTCTTTCAGCGTTCGTTTATTTTCCATTCGCCGGCTTCTCTTACTACCGCAAGGGCGACCGATTTCTTGCCCTTGTGACGTATCGATACCTTCCCTTCGTATGCGTCTCCCGCGAACGTGAACGCGAAATCCTTCAGCTCGTAGTCGCCGAAGAGTTTTTTCAGATTGCCCTGTGCCTCCTTCAGATTCTTCTCCCAATCTCCTTGATTCGTGTCTTCGTGGATCCGTTGGCAGTATGCGTTCCTGAACGATTTGATATCCGCAGCCTTGACGGCCTTGAGCACAGCAATAATCGGGGCGGCTTGTCGAGGTGATTTGTTGTTCTGGGCCGCATGTGAGGTTGTCACTAAGGTAATTCCGAAAAGAACGAGCCAGGTTGGGAGAGATCGAATCATATCTCTTGTTCGTAGCTGTCCAGCATCAGAGCTGACCGAGCGCGGCGATTACACTCAATCTTCGAATCATCCGAGCAACCTTAGAAAGGGATTACCCGGGGCCGCGTCGCAGATGGTTAAGGTCGCGCGAAGCTAGAGCCGATCCGTGACTAGCACCCGACCTTTCGCGCCGAGAGAGGTCTTCCCATCCTGCCCCTTGATACGCCCGCGCAACTCAACTATTTCGCCTCGTAGCTTCTGGTTCGGGCTTACCTTTATGACCATCCATTCCAGAAAGATTGTCTCATCTGCGAAAATTGGTCGACGGAACCGAACCCAGAATTCAAGACCCAACATCGCCCTTTTTTCGAAAAATGTGAGGCGGTTAGGGCGAGTAGTAGAGCGGCAGTGTGAGGGCCACTGGCAGTCGGCCTCCCGAATCGGGTGGTAGCGGCGAATTCTGCGTCGTGGTGTATCGGATTGTTGTCACCAGCGGCATTCGCAAACTCGACTACCATCGCAGGTGAAAGCGTCATTTCGGAGGAGAAACGTTCTCTGGGATAGGCTCTCATAGCATTCGTTCCTACTCTCGAGACGGATTGTAGACCATTACCGGCTCGCTCACCGTCACGTGTCCGCGCGTCATTATATTTTCCATGACAACAATTCCGTAATACTGTGGACCGATCACGTAGGGATACGCAGAGCTGCCATCGGCATTGATGGTCACAAAGTAGGCGTAGGTCCCGCCCGGATAATCAGGCGTAACGGAGATCCTTCCGTTGTACTGGTCAAGCGCTCCAAGCCCGCTGACATACTCGTAGTCTTCGGCATAAAGCCCCAACGGAAAGATCGTCGACACATCCGGGCCGTATTGCGATGGCTGTAGAACCGTACCATCGGGGAGGGTGTGACGTTCGGTGATGTTTCGGAGGCGGTAACTACTTCGGACGCGCGTGATGCCGCCAGTGCCGTCCGCGCTAGCGTACCCGTACGGACCGTAAACCGGGTAGCCGTCAAATGCATAGCCCAGAAGCTGGGAATGCAGTGTCGAGTCGGTGCGGTACAGGCATCGCGGATTTTGATGATGGTGGTAGACTCCACCTTGAGCCGGGTGACCCAGGCAAACATCGAAGCTCGGAGCTTCCGCCACCACAGCATTGCGGTGCCAAATGTTCAGGTTGTTGTAAGAAAATCCATCAAGCGCGTTGAAGATGGCAACTCCATTCATCCAAACGGCGATGGGACCGAGAGGTGTGCTTCTTTTCGTCCCCGTGTTGATTGCCGGTGACCGGACGATCTTGAAGACGAAGTTCTGGTTCGTTGGGACATTCGGATTTCCAGGCCAGGGACCGATGTCGTATGTCGGAATGCCTGTGCTGTCCACATAAACGTAATTGTCCGAGTAGCGAACGAGTTGAACGTCCGCAAGAATGTTGCCGTACCCGACCCTTCCGTTGGTATTGCGAAGCCATGCCGCAAGTTCAGGTGGATCGGACTGCACAGGCACTGAGAAGACCAGGTCTCCTCTGGAGTTACGACCGACAAAGAAAAAGAAAAACAGCGTCACGAACAAAGCTGAGTGGAATATGTGATTCATAACTCCTTTCTTGTGTGAATACTTCGCATACGGTTCCTAAGTGATGACGAGGACACGTGTGCGGCCACCGTGGTGACCTGTA
>JACXTT010013196.1_pt1 | contig 10903 bp, 9 predicted proteins | sample 9270951 | NCBI WGS metagenome assembly JACXTT01 (sample SAMN15532306, study PRJNA645909) | rock metagenome | isolation source: weathered quartz diorite | place: Puerto Rico | collected 2017-06-21 | reverse complement strand
ATTTCCGACGTGCGCATGCCCGGCATCTCCGGCCTGGAAACCCTCCGGCGCGCCCGCCAGGAACACAGCGTCCTGCCCGTCCTGCTCGTCACCGCCTACGCGGACATCCGCGAAGCCGTGGGCGCCATGCGCGACGGGGCCGTCAATTATCTCGCCAAACCGATCGATCTCGACGAGTTGCTCGCTTCGGTTCGCCAGGCGACCGGCATTTCGCGCACCGCACCGATGCGGTTCAGAGAAGGCAAACAGTTGCCCGCGCACATCGTCGCACGGAGCCCGCTGTTGCAGGCCTTGTTTCGCGACATTTCGCTGGTTGCCCCTTCGGAAAGCCGCGTCCTCATAACCGGTGAAAGCGGCGTGGGCAAGGAAGTGTTGGCCGACGTCATCCACGCCTGGAGCACGCGCGCAGCCGGGCCGCTGGTCAAAGTCAATTGCGCGGCCATTCCGGAAACGCTGCTCGAGAGCGAGCTGTTCGGCCACGAAAAGGGCGCGTTCACCGGCGCGGTGGCGCAGCGCATCGGGCGATTCGAGTCCGCCAGCGGCGGAACGATCTTTCTCGATGAAATCAGCGAGATGTCACCCCAGCTTCAGGCCAAGTTGCTGCGCGTCACCCAGGACGGACGCTTTCAACGCGTCGGCTCGAACGCGGAAGTTCACACCAATGCCCGCATCCTCGCGGCGAGCAACCGCAACATGGACGATGAAGTCAAGCTGGGCCGGTTTCGCGAGGATTTGTTTTACCGGTTGAACGTCGTCGAACTCAATGTGCCTCCGCTGCGCGAGCGGCTGGAAGACATCCTGCCGCTGGCGGCTCATTTCATCACGGAGATGACCCAGGGCCGGGCGCGGTTGTCGCCCTCCGCGTCCGAAGCGCTCGCGCGCTATGCCTGGCCCGGCAACGTGCGTGAACTGCGCAACGCCATGGAACGCGCCGCGTTGCTGTCCCGCGGCGAATTGATCCTGCCGGAACATCTGCCCACGCGCGTCCGCGGTGCGCCCCAAGCCGCGCCCGAGGTGCCATTGGCCGACGCCGAACGGCTGGAAGAGATGGAACGTCAAGCGATTCTCCAGGCCCTGCGCAAGCACAACTTCAATCGGACAGAAACGGCCAAGGCCCTGGGGATCAGCCGACGCGCGCTGATTTACAAACTGCAACGCCTGCGCGAGCTGGGTTGCGAAGTCGACCCGCGGTAGATAGACAGAGCTCGTCCCGTGGCAGCCGACATCAGTCGGCTCAAACATCAAGGGACTTCTTGGAGCAAGAGGGACTTCACGTGCGCTGCTACGAGCGTTTTTGGGACAGGCTACAGATGGTAGAAGGACACGCGAGTGCAGTGGGCCCAAACTGAAGTCCCGGAGGGACTCAAAGAAGGTTCGCGAAGAGCAGGACGCGGAAGCCGTCGAACGTTCATGATTACGCCAAAGAAAGAATTCCACGAGGCGCTTCGCATTCTGAATCGCTATTACGATGAAGTGGCGAAGCAGATGGCCGACGAGATTATAGAGCGCGCCGAGGAATTTGAGTCGCCTGGCGTCGGTCAGGCGGAATCGGTCATCGAAAAGTATTCGTTACGGCTTCGTGAGCTGGGATGCGTGTATTCCATGTTACGGTGGGCTGCTTTCCGCAAGAAACCGGAAGGCAAACAGCCGCTCGGCAAAGATGAGTTTCGATGTTTTGGCTGCGGAGCGGTGATACATCCGGAAGACCAAGCCTGTCAGGTTTGTGGGTGGACTTGGAGATGAAACCATGGCTAACGACTCCGCTTGTTAAGACAAGAAATCATGGCCTTTGACGAACAACTCGCGGACCGCGTCCGATCCCAGCTCGCGTCCAGATCTGGCATCGGAGAAAGGAAAATGTTCGGCGGTGTGGCTTTCCTTTTAAACGGCAACATGGCGGTCGGAATCCACCGGGACGAACTCATCGTCCGGGTGGCTCCCGAATCGACCGAAGCGGCACTGAAGGAACCGGGAACACGTTTGTTCGACCTTACGGGGCGACCGATGAAGGGTTGGTTGCTTGTCGGAGCGTCTGCAATCAAGAAGCCCGATGCGCTTGCCAAGTGGATTGCACGCGGGATCGACTATGCGTCTTCGCTTCCAAAGAAATGAGGCGTCCTAGAAACGACCGTGAAAACCTGCGCGTATTGTGGACGAGAGAACGAAGACGCAGCGACACGCTGCCGCGAGTGCGGCACGGCAGAGTTCATCGTCTCTGCGCCACCCGCTTCTCCCGAAACGCCAAAGGCGGAGAGCACGACGGAGGCGCCCGACCCCGAGCCCGATGTGTCACCCACCGGGGAGAGTGTTCTCTGCACGTCGTGTTTATTCTCCAACATACCAGACACACCGTTCTGCAAGCGCTGCGGAGCGCCGGTTGGCTTTATTTCCACCATCGGTCCTTTGGAGCAAATCTACGCCGAAGGTTACGCTTATCGTCGAGCGGTGGAGGGACGGCCCAAGCTCATCATTCTCGTGGGAATGTGGCTGGTCTTTTTTCCCGGTCTGCTTTGGTGTCTCCTTCTGATGTTTGACCTGCTGGGGGAACGTCTTGGGCTAATGGGAGCGCTCTTCTTCCTGGTCTTCGGAGGGTTGGCCTGGATGTGCGGCATGATGCTCTATCGCGTGACCAAGAATTTCATGAGACCACAGCCCGAGAGGCCGGGCACAGCTGACCCCTCTGGGGTTGAGAAATGAGTTGGCCCTCAAGCACGGTCGCCCCTCGCTTTGGCTGCGTCAGGCTTCGCGCTTCTTCCACACGTATCGGAACATCAACACGCGTGCGGCGGCTGTCAAAGGAATCGCCAGGATGCCTCCCAGCAACCCGCCCAGCAACGTCGTGCCCACCATCACCGCGATGATAATGGTCAGCGGATGCAGTCCGACGCGGTCGCCCAGGATTTTCGGGGAGATGACGAGCCCTTCCAACGTCTGCACCACGGCGAACACCGCCAGCACCAGGAACGGATGACGCCAGTCGCCGAACTGCACGAACGCGATGACCAGGGCGAGAACGCAAGTGGTGATGGCGCCGAGAAACGGGATCATCGTCAACACCGTCGCCAGGGCGCCCAACAGGAAGGCGTAGGGCAGGCCGACGATGAAGAATCCGAGCGTGTAGAGGATCCCGTCGCACAGCGCGACCATGACCTGCCCGCGAAAGAAGGCGATGAGGTAATCGTTGATCGATTGGAGCACGAAAACCAGCTCGTCTTTGAATTCGGATTTCGACAGCGGCAGGTAATCGGTCCACTTCTTCTCGATGCCTTCCTTTTCGAGCAGGAAATAAAAGGCGTAAACGGGAATCAACGCCATGCCGGCAAGCACGCCAAACCAGGAGGCGACTTTGGACACCTGGCCGAAAAGCCAGGCGCCCACTTTCGGCAGTTCCCTGGCCAGCCAGGCCGTGACCGATTGCAATGCTGCCGGGTCAATTCTAGGGCTCCAACCCGAAGGCGGGCTGGCGCCGGAATCCGGAAGAGGCGGGCCATTGGTGGAGATCAGGGTCGAGTGGGTTGCCGGCGCCGCGTTTGTGCTCGAACCGTCCTCCGGTTGGGGCATCAGAAATCGTTCGAGGAGTTTTGGCGGGTGATCGATCCAATAATGGGCCTTGTTCTGAACGAGGGACGCATAGGCGGGAATTTTTTCAGCAAGCTGTCGCGTTTCCCGGAGCACCTGAGGCACCACGCTGCCAAACAAAGCGATCACAATCACCGCAGCGAGGGCAAACACGCTCAGGATGGCCCGCGGTCGCGGCGCGCCCCGGCGCTCAATGAAATCCACGACCGGATCCAGCAGATAGGCGAACACGCCCGCGACTGCCAGCGGCCACAACACCGGGGCAAGCAGGCCCAGAACCTGGCCCAATCCCCAGATGACACCCGTGAGGACGCCCACAAGGACCGCCCCGGCCAGCGCGGTCGCCGCAAGCCAGATCACCCGAGCCTGCTCGGGGGTTGGCGGCGGGAAGGTCATGCTCGAAAGAAGCGGGAGGATTCGCTGTGCTCGACAATTCCACGGCTGCTCTGACAGGTAGGGGCGGCGCGCTGCGACGTCCGCGCCGCGTGCAGCGGCGCAACCACTTCGCCCGCTGCTTCGCGGGCGCAGACATCGCGGCGCGATGTCCTTGCCAAAGTCAGGTTCATAGGCAGCGTGAACGCCGCTCTGTTTAAGCAACCCCCACGCGCCGGCTCTCCGACGCGCAATTCGCGTGGTTCCCCCTCGCGCGGGAGAGGGGCAGGGTGAGTGGAAAGTGATCGACGCGCAGCGCTGAGAGGTTGTCTCCTCCCGGGCGTGCGAGGAATACCTGGTGGTCGAAAAGGCATCGAGCCATTCATGATTCCCAGCATTCGGCTTTGTAGAGGCTGACTTCCATTCAACCTTGCCCGAGTTTCCACGATTTTTCCGCCGCAGCCCGCACGGCGTTGATCAGCGCACCGCGGACGCCGGCCTTCTCCAATTCGTGGAGGCCCTCGATGGTTGTGCCGCCGGGACTGGTGACCATGTCCTTTAGAACGCCGGGATGTTGGCCCGTTTCCAGCGCCATCTTCGCGCTCCCGAACACCGTTTGCGCCGCCAGTTTCATTGCCACGTCCCGCGGCAGACCGGCTGCCACGCCGCCGTCGCTCAGCGCTTCAATGAGGAGGTAAACGTAAGCCGGCCCGCTGCCGCTCAACCCGGTTACCGCATCGAGCAGCGATTCCTTTAATTGAAAGGCCACCCCGACGGCGGAAAACATTTTCTGCGCGAGCCGGCCGTCTTCCACCGTCGCATTTTTGCCGAGCGCATACGCGGTCGCCGAAGCGCCGACGAGCGCCGGTGTGTTCGGCATCACGCGAATGACACGCGCAGCGTTGCCCAGGCCGCTTTCCAATTTGGCCAGGGTCACGCCCGCCGCGATGGAACAGAGCAGGTGCTTCTCGGTGAACAGGCCGCGGATGTCCTTGAGCACACCGGCGACTTGATCGGGTTTGACGGCGAGCACGAGGACTTGGGCGGATTTGGTCGTCTCAAGATTCGACGCCGTGGCTTTCACGCCCACTTCCCTGGCGAATGCGGAACGCGCCGCCTCGATCGGGTCACTGGCGACGATCTGATCGGCATGGGCGAGTTTGGCGTGAACCAGGCCTTTGGCCAGCGCGGTGGCCATCTTGCCGGCGCCGAGAAAACCAATGGTAAGCTTGGCGGACATGCGCGGATTGTTGGAGGTCGGAAGACCCGAGTCGAGTGTGAAAATCTTGAACCTTCACGGCACAATCGCGCGCAGTAACTGCTGCTGGATCGTAAACCGCGCCGGGAGTTCGCCCACCAGCTCGCCATCCAATTCCAGCGCGGTTCGAGTCGGCGCGGTCAGCGAGAAGGATGCGGCCTGAAAATGCCGCGCGCCGCCCGATTTGTGCAACCGCCCGGTGATCAAGCCCCAGCCGCAGGAGAGGACGGTTCCCCAGGTCACGCGCGGAAAGATACACACATCAAGCAGTCCGTCGGTAAGCTTCGCCCGCGGGAATACCGCGAAGGGACCGCCGTAGAGCCGCCCGTTGCCGATCAGCACTTGTTCGCCCGTCATCGGCTGTGAATGGTGTTCGGTCGAGATTCGGGATTGCTTGGCGCGCAGCGCTTTCAACACCGCCACTCCGTAAGCGAAAAAGCCAATTCTCTTTTTCAAGTTCCAATCCACCAACGCCACTGCGTGGGCGTCGAGCCCCGCACCGGCCAATTGGGCGAACCAGCGGCGCTGCGGCTGGGCCGGGGCGCCAAATTCCGCCTGCGGCAAGTCGATGGCGGATTCGCGTCCACGCCGAATCACCGCCCACGCCCGGTGGAGATCCAGCGGCATGCCGATTTCGCGCGCGAACACGTTGATGGTTCCGAGCGGAAGCACTCCCAACCGCGCGCGGGCAAAGCCATCGGGCTCGTCGCCGATCCCGTTGAGCACTTCGTTCAGCGTGCCATCGCCTCCCGCCGCGACGATGATCTCAAAGCCCTCGCGGACGGATTCAGCCGCGAGCGCGCGGCCGCCGCCCGGCGCTGTAGTCGGTTTGAGCGCGCACTCCGCGCCGATACCATCGAGCTGGCGGCGAAACCGCTTCGCGCGTTCGCCCCGCGCCGTCGGGTTGAAAATGACACAGATGCGCACGGCGGATATTTGTCGAGAGTCGATGCGGGCCGTCCAGCGCAAAGCGCGGATGCGCGGCAAAAGTCACCGCCGCCCAGCGGATCACAGCCGCCCAGCTACCGCAGATGAACGCAAAGCGTGCTGTCAGGAGCAGGTGGAGTTTGCCCAGCTACTGAGCGAGGCCAAAAGGCCAGGACATCGAATGTGGCGAATTGGTGCGTTGCGCCGCGCGGCTGGTTACTGGCGCGGTCGATCTCGGACTTTTAGACTGGCGCCGACCGCGATTAGAAGGAGCGAGACGATTACGAGGTAGACTGCCGCGCAACTGCGGACCGAACGCAGCGTTTGCCCCAACGACAGTCCTTTGTCCCCAATCTGCCAGACCAGAAACGGGAGGACACCCAACAAGGGCAACGACAAGAGGCCGGCCCAGAGCGTGTAACGCCGCCGTTCCGCGGGATCGAAAAGCTGCGCTGATCCCGTCCTTTTTCTGACCGCTTGCAAATAAGCGCGCCACAAGAGGAACAACCCCACCCAGGTGCTAATATGCCAAAGGATCCGGTACAGCCTGAAACGGTGTCCGTGGATGGAAAACAGTATGAGTTGCAGGAAGGAGGAACGTTCCACAAACCAACCGGTTTCATGGGTGAAGGCGTCCCAAAAAACGTGCGTGCCTGCGCCAACGAGGATTGACAAGGGAATGGTGAACCAGGCCGGCCCGGACTTGCTGAACCTTCCGGCGAACGCCTGGCGATGCGGCTCAGGGAGAAGTTCGATCAGCGGATCGCGCACGGCCTGAAAGATCAGCACAGCGAGCCAACCCACGGGCAGAGAAAAGGCAAAGCAACCGCGAATCGTGTGCGCAAAATCATCGAGGTCATACCGTTCAAAGCAATAGCTCAGATCCGGCGTGACCGCGCCAATCAGCAGGGCAGAAAAATCGAGCTGTTTCAGCCGCCGCAATGGCAGCACCGCGGCGGGATGAGCGAGAGGAAACGGCATCAGACGAACGGGCTTTGTACATTGCTCCTGACGACGGGTCGGATCGTCATTTCGATCATAAGACTGGGCGCCAGAACCGTGACCAGGCCATTGAGTCCAGACTCCCGGAAGGAACGCACAACCCCACCTCTTTCCAGGTCTTCATGTCCTTCTAACAGACAGCCACCTCCTGTGAAAGTTCAATTGATGAGGCAAGTCCATCGCTGCCCATCTGCTACTGCCACTGAGACCATCAAAACAGTGTCGCTGAACAGACAGTTCCTGCTTGGTGCCTTCTGAGTGGAATGGTTCAATCGCCTGATGAACGAGACCCAGACCGCTGCCGCGCTGGACATTTACCAGATCCGCACCAAAGCCAGTGGACCCGCGGGCCGCCTGCCGCTGACCGAAGAGCTGCTGCTCAATCATCCGAGCGGCGACGTTTTTGGACTCACGCAAAACGCCGGCATGGGCTGGGACCCCGCCGAATTGGGCCGCAAACAGTTTCTCATCCTCAGCACTCAGGGCGGCTTGCGGGCGTCCGATGGTCAACCCATTGCCTTGGGTTACCACACCGGCCACTGGGAGATCGGGCTGCTGGTTCACGCCGCCGCTCAGGAATTGCAGGCGCTCGGCTCGATTCCGTTCGCGGCGTTTTGCAGCGATCCCTGTGACGGGCGCACGCAAGGAACGGTGGGCATGTTCGACAGCCTGCCGTACCGCAACGATGCGGCCCAGGTGCTCCGTCGGCTTATTCGTTCGCTGCCGACGCGCTCGGGCGTCATCGGGGTCGCCACATGTGACAAGGGATTGCCGGCGATGATGATGGCGCTTGCGGCCATGCGCGACTTGCCGTGCGTGCTCGTGCCGGGCGGCGTGACCTTGCCGCCGGCCAACGGCGAAGACGCGGGCAAAATCCAGACAATCGGGGCGCGATTCGCCCACGGCTTGATTTCGTTGCAGGAAGCGTCCGATCTCGGTTGTCGCGCCTGCGCGTCGCCGGGCGGCGGTTGCCAGTTCCTTGGCACCGCGGCGACCTCGCAGGTGGTCGGCGAGGCGTTGGGGATGGCGCTGCCACACTCGGCCCTTGCCCCTTCCGGCCAGCCAGTCTGGACGGACATCGCCGTGCGCTCGGCTCGAGCCCTCGCTCAACTTGAGGCCCGCAGCGTCGCGATGCGCGATATCCTCTCGCCGGCCAGCATCCGCAACGCAATGGCTGTGCACGCCGCCTTCGGCGGCTCGACGAATCTGTTGCTGCACATTCCCGCCATCGCCCATGCTGCCGCGCTGCCACGTCCGACCGTTGATGATTGGACCGCTATCAACCGCCGCGTCCCGCGCATTGTCGATGTCCTGCCCAATGGACCGGCGCATCATCCCACCGTGCGAGTCTTTCTCGCGGGCGGCGTGCCGGAAGTGATGTTGCATTTGAGGAATCTGGAGGTTTTGGACACGGGTGCGCTCACGGTGAGCGGGGCGCGCCTGGGTGCAGTTCTCGAAGAGTGGGAAAAGTCCGAGCGCCGCGCGCGGTTCCGCGAGATTTTGCGTCAGCAGGACGGCGTCGATCCCGACGATGTGATCATGTCTCCGGACAAAGCGCGCGAGCGCGGCCTGACCAGCACGGTGACATTTCCGCGCGGCAATCTCGCGCCCGAGGGTTCGGTGATGAAAAGCACCGCGATTGACCCGAGCGTGCTGGATGCGGACGGCGCGTATCGCAAGGAGGGTCCGGCCCGCGTTTTTGCGCACGAGAAGGACGCGATCGCTGCGCTGAAGAAGAATCAGATTCAAGCCGGGGACGTGGTGGTCCTGATGGGCTGCGGTCCGCTGGGGACGGGCATGGAGGAGACCTATCAGCTCACCTCCGCGTTGAAATTCCTTCCCTTCGGCAAGCACGTCGCGCTGTTGACCGATGCGCGTTTCTCCGGCGTCTCAACTGGCGCCTGCATCGGGCACGTCGGCCCGGAAGCGTTGGCGGGCGGGCCGATTGGCAAGATTCGGGACGGCGATTGGATTCGCATCGTGATCGACCGGAGCAAACTGGAAGGAAGCGTTGATTTTATCGGCGAAGGCGAGCGCCGTTTCTCCCCGGTGGAAGGAGCGCAAATCCTGGCGCGGCGTGCGCCTCATCCAGCCCTTGCGCCGGACCCGGCGCTGCCAGCGGACACACGGTTGTGGGCGGCGTTGCAAGAAGTCGGCGGCGGCACCTGGGGCGGCTGCGTGTTCGACGTGGAACGCATCATTGAAGTGATCGGCGCTGGGCTTGAGGTGCAGCGAAGGTAGATTAGTGCCACGATGCCAATGCATGCGAAAAGGGGAAAGGAGGCTCTCCATGAACCTTATGCTGGTGGGGACATCGCGCTGCGATGTCCCCGCCCGCGAAGCAGCGGGCGGAACTGTTGCGCCGCTGCACGCGGCGGCGGACGGCGCAGCGCACCGTCCCTACCGGTTCATGGTCTCAAACATTCGCAAAAGCGCACCGTGGCCGCAAGCGCCCCACCTCCAAGGTTGCCTAACTGAGAGGCGCTTTAGGTCTGGTTAGCGGTTCTCCGCCGATCTTCGCCGCACGATCATGCCCGGCCGCGCACCGCTGTGCGCGTCAGTTCTCACGACAATCACACCGTTCACAATCACGGCGTCGAAGCCGGTAGCGTAATGATGTGGATCGGCGAAGCTCGCGTTTTCTTGCACGGCCGCGGGGTCGAACACAACCAAATCCGCCCAGTTGCCTTCTCGTACCTGGCCCCGGTCCGGAATGCGGAACGTCGCGGCGGGCAGGGAAGTCATTCGGCGGATCGCTTCTTCCAGGCGCAACAGCTTGAGGTCGCGGACGTAGCGGGCCAGAACGCGAGCGTTGTTGCCGTAACCGCGCGGGTGCGGGACGCCTTCCTGAAACTTCCTGACACCGCTGTCGGAGGCGAAGAGGGTGTTGGGGTGCTGCATAAACAACCGCAAGTCGACTTCGTCGATGCCAAAGAACACGGCGGTCGCGCCGCCATTCGCGTGGATTTCCAGGATCAGCTCGATCTGATCGTCCAGTGAATCAGAGCCGCGCTTGAGTTTGGCCGCCTCGACCACGTTCTTTCCGTTCAACGAAGCATCCCGGTCATAGTCGGCAATGATTGCGTACGCATAACTTTCCCGCTGGCCGCGTTTCAACTTCGCTTTCATCTCCTGCGCAATTTGCGCCTTCTGCGCCGGATCGCGGATGCGTTCGCGGAATTGTTCCTTGCCGCCTTCCCGCGCGCTTTCCGGGATCAGTTGGCTGAGGCCCGTGCTGGAGGCGGTGTAGACGTACTGATCCTGAGTGATATCCAGGCCATCGGCCCGCGCCGTTTCAATCGCCTCGAGGACCTTGCGGGCCCGGCCCCAGGCGGGCTTTCCGGAGAGTTTGATGTGCGAAATATGGGCGCGCAGACGCGCTGCGCGCGCGATTTGAAACAGCTCAGCCAGCGCCTCCTCGATGTCGAGTCCCTCGTCCCGCATGTGGCTGACATACAAACCGTCGTGCGCGGCGGCGGTTTTGGCCAGCTCGATGATTTCGTCCGTCTTGGCAAAAGTGCCCGGAAGATAAATAAGGCCGGTTGAGAAACCCAGCGCCCCGTCTTTCATACCCCGGTCGACCAACTCCTTCATCCGGGTCAACTCCTCGCTGGTAGGTGGACGCATGAAGGCGCCGCCCATAACGTGCGACCGGATCGTGGTATGCCCGAACAAAGTGGCGACGTTCGGCGAGATCCTCAGGGCTTCAAGCTTTCGGAAAAACCCGGCGCCGTTCAGGGTCAAACCCACACATTTTCCGTGCAC
>JACXTT010013195.1_pt1 | contig 10903 bp, 7 predicted proteins | sample 9270951 | NCBI WGS metagenome assembly JACXTT01 (sample SAMN15532306, study PRJNA645909) | rock metagenome | isolation source: weathered quartz diorite | place: Puerto Rico | collected 2017-06-21 | reverse complement strand
GCCGCGTCCTCCGGCGGATGAGGCGGGCCTCGTGGAGCGCCTGCGCGCGCTGGCGCACGAACGACGACGGTTCGGTTACCGGCGGCTGTGGGCGCTGCTGCGGCGCGAGGACGCGGCGGCGAACCGCAAGCGGCGGATGCTATACGGGGACTTCGGTGCCGGGGGCAACCAACCGCTTGGAGCATCGGCGTTATGGCTGGCTCGGAAGCGCAATCACTCCCGCGCGAAGTGCCTGTATGTGTCGGGTGTGAACGCCAAGGTTCATCGAGCCACCAAGGCGTAAACAAATCGTTCCTCGCGCGAGATACTGCCACGGGCGATGCCTCGGCGGCGACGCCTTGTAGTGGCAATCATCTGATGGCGAAGAATCCCGCCGGCTATCCCGTTTCGGGACGGAATGACTGGAATTAACGGGCATCGGATTTGCACGGTTTAGGGCCGGAGGTACGCCATGCTCGCCATCGCTCCCCCCCCCACCTGCCGACCGACACTGCGGATAGACGACCGCGGCCGCGCACTTCGCCTGGTGATTGAATTGCATGGAGTACTGATGCGGATCGCGCAGCGGTGCGGCTTTCCGGGCGCGATGATCCCGCCACTCCAATCGACTGCCGAGGCGGCGACGATCGTCGCGGGCATAGAACCGATGACCACGCCGGGTGAGCGTCGCGTGCGCTATCAACGGTCTCTAGCGTGTCTCGGGGAGACGGCCTTCTGCGTCGACCTGCTGTATGCGAGCGGCTTGCTGGTGGAGACGGACCGCCATAGCATCTACCCGAAATTGACCCGGGTGCTGCATGCATTGGATTTGCAAGTCCATTGATCACGAGGTCGCCCAAACACTCACTCAGGCGGATCGAAAGCGCGCCGTGAACGGCGACCCTGTGACTGAAATGAACCGTTCCCCGTGGTGGCGCCTCGCCGAAGCCGGCGATGCGGTACACGTCCCATCCGATCTCATCGACCAAAGGCGCCGATCAACCCGTAGCGCGACGAGGCGGCATCGCGAGCACTTCCTCGATTTTCGAGAGAAGCTGCCGGGGCGTGAATGGTTTGGCAAGAAAGGCCATCCCCGCTTCACTGACGCGCTGTTGGACCAGGGTATCGCCGGAATAGCCGGACATGAAGACGACCCGCAGGTCGAAGGAGTGCTCGGTCAACCGATCGGCCAGCTCTCGGCCAGAGATGCCCGGCATCACCACGTCCGTAAGCAGGATCGCAGGAGTGGTGGGCAGGGAATCGATCAGTTTGAGCGCCGCATTTCCGTCCGAGGCAGTGAAGACCCTGAAACGCCTTTCAAGAACCGTTGTCAACAGGGTCCGGATTTTCTCCTCGTCCTCAACCACCAGGATCACCGGAGCCAGCGCATCATCCTTTGCGGGTTTCTCGTGCGACTCGCTCATCGGGCCCGCAGACGGGTCGAGCGGTAGGTGCAGGACGATCCGGGGAGCGCCCGTTCCGCCCAGAAGCTTGAGCCCGCCGCCCGATTTTTGAATCGCCTCGCGGGCTGCCGCGAGATGCAATTCGATCAAGCCGTCTTCCGGCCGCCCCATGAACGGCTCGAAGAGGTGGCGTTGTTCGTCATTGGTGATGCTCCCTCCGTCGTCGGTGAAAGAGACCATGACAGCGTCGTCTGCCGGGCGGAGCTCAACGCACAGGGTTTCGCCCCGACCTTCTCTTCCGGAAAAGTAGGCGCCGATGATCTCGAGGATCTGAAACACCTCGGCGGGGTCGATCAAAGCCTCCGGGACGTTGGTCGCCAGATCGAGACGGAAACGCTGCCTGCTGTGGGGGGATGCCCGCCACCGCCGGCAGTATTCAGCCAGCAGCTGGGTCAGGTCCGTGCGTTTGGCGACGGACACCGGAGAGCGGCCCAGCCACAGAAGGCTCCGGGTCGTGTCTGAAGCTTGCTCCAGGGATGCGGTGAGCGAAGCGAGTTGCAGACGATCCTGCGGGGTGAGCGTGCCGCTTTGAGACAGGATCTCCGCGGCTCCGGCCATGAGGGTGAAGAGATTGTTGTAACGATGGGCGAGTGCGGAAGCCATATTGCTGATAATTTCGGCTCGGGTTTCCTTCTTGCGGACCTCCTCCGCCTTCCGGCGTTCGGTCAGGTCGATGCGGAGGGTGAGGAAGTGTCGGACTCCGCCGAATTCCCCCCTGATCGGTTTCAATCGCAGTTCGACCGGGAACGAGGTCCCGTCTTTTCGATTCTGGACGTACTCAACGGTGCACGGCTCGAAGCCGGCGATCGCGCTGCGCAGCGTTGCGGTCGCTCCGGGAGGCAGTGATTTTCCGATCGTCTCGAGCGGACACCGGCCGACAAGATCCTTGACGGTGTAGCCCGTCATGCGGCGAAGGGCGCGGTTCGCATAAACGATTTTCAGTCCGCTCGGGTGGCTCTTGAACATCTCGGTAACGACTACCCCTTCGTCGACCGCCTCAAGCGCGGCGCGATACAGCAGTAGCCGCTGTTCCATGAATTTTCGATCCGTCAGGTCTTCGGCGCTGCAAATGACGCGGACGATCCTGCCGTCTTCGCCGAAAACCGGCCGGAGATGGGCGCGGAATATGCGAAGCCCACCCGCGGCAACGGGCACATCGACATCCGCTTCGACCGCATACCCGGAGGCGGCTTGCCGGAACAGGTTGCGCCAAATTTCAGCGCGGGAAGGCGGAATGAGTTGTTCCAATGATTCGCCGGATCGGGGCTCCCGCCCATGAATCTGATGGTAGAGCCGGGAGCTTTCTGGGTTTCCGTGAATGAACCCCCCGTTCGGCGTGCTCAGCCAGATCGCGACAGGAGCGATGCGGGCCAGCTCTGCATCGAGATGGCGCAATAGATCCTGCTCCGGGGTCGTCCCTGTCGCGATTTCTGAGTCTGAGGGGGCATTCCGCCGGGGCTTATTCATTGAGGCCGTCTCCGCGAAGCATTATTGAAAAAGCTATGCCATAACGCAGCCGAATAGGCGGCGGTATGACGGCCATACTAAACCTTGTCTAATTCAGCAATTATCTAGAAACCTGCGCATAAAATAATTACCTTGTCTTAAACTGATTCAGAGGCTTTGTCCTGAATTAGGCTGACTGTTCATTTATGAGACATGTTTGTCCCATATCGAGACAATGGCGACACATTTTCAAGCGTAGTTCATATCGTCTTGGATACCTTGGAGTCCATAATTCTTATTATTCGCAAAGTTAACTCGGGTAGTGACCCCACGGTTATCCGGCATATAAATTGCTGCTACTGATGACTTTGGCGACGAGCCTCACGCGAGCATTCCGATGAAGCACCCTGGAAATTCCGGAAACAAGTTGAAGCCGGTTGACCCCGGTTCACTTCACCTGTTTCGGCAGAGCATGGAACACGAGGCCCTCTTGGAAACCGCACGCCAGCTTTCTGAGACTTTGAATCTCAGAACCGTCTGCGAAACCGCCTTCCGGAGATTGGCCGAAATGGTTCGGCACGATGAGACGCTGCTTCTGGAATTGTCGCCGGAGGGAAACGCCTTGACGGCGATCGCCAGGCACCTCACGGGCGTGGGCAGCGTGGAAGAAGCCGGGTGGAGAACCTCGCATCCCTTGCTTGTCGATTCGTTGACCCGCGCGGAAAGCGTGGACCTCGTGAATACCGGTGCGGATGACAGTCCGACGGGGCGTGACTTATCGGAAGCGGGGCTCACATCGCTGTTGGCGATGCCCGTGCATGCTGATGGCGCGGCATCGGCGCTGCTATTGCTGGGGCGCCGTCAACCGGATCTATTTACTCCAGATGAACGCGATACGACCCGGAAAATAGCCACGCTGCTTGGTTATGCGCTGCAGAACGCGCGGAGGCACGATCAACTGCAGAAGGCTTACGCACGCGTCCATGAGCTGACACGGAGACACAATCAGCGGGAACGACAAGACCGGCTTGCTCATGTCGCTGCGGGCGTCGTCCAGGAATTGAACAGCGCCCTCACCCCGGTCATAGAATTTTCTGGTCAGTTGCTGTTCGAAATCTCACAAGGCGATCATCGGCATTTGGATCGCTACCTGCAGCACATCCGGACATCTTCTGAAAGCGCCGCCGCAACGGTGCGACGATTCACGGCGCTGCTGCAACCGAGCTCGGAGGGCGTCTTTCCGACGGACCTGAACGCCACCGTGAGGAACGCCATCGAGATCACGCGTCCGCGCTGGGAGTCGCTCGCGCTGGCGGCCGGCACGGAAGTGAAACTTCGCCTCAACTTCGGCGTCATCCCGGTCCTGCAAGTCTCCTGCGGGCAGCTGCTTGACGGGCTGACCGATCTCGTTCTGGCTCTGGCTAGCGAACTGTCCACTCGAGCAGGCGTCCTCTCGTTCCGTACAAGGACCACGTCGGAAAGCGCCCTGATCGAACTCGGATGCTCGCCCTTGGGAACCCTGGCGGCACCGGGCAGCAGACTGCTTCCCAGCGCGCCAAGGGACGAAATCGAAGCCATTGATTCCGCCCGCATCGCCATCGCGCGATGCGGGGGTACGTTGGACAGTGAAGAGACGGAGAACGGGGGGCGCCGTTTCACCATTACACTTCCCTTGGCAGAAGATTTGAGCGACCGTACGACCGAACCGGCGTCATTGCCAAAGCCGGCGGAACCGGTGCGGGGGTTGCGATTGCTCGTGGCGGAAGATGAGCCGCTCGTTCGAGAGGCCCTCTGCGCTGCGCTGACGCAGATGGGACACGCAGTCCTGTCGACGACTGACGGGGAAGAGGCCGCCAAGCGCCTCAAGCCGGGGTATTTCGATGCCCTGTTGACGGACAGAAGCATGCCCCGCCTCAATGGCGACGGGCTGGCCGCGATAGCGAATGAAGCGGATCCGGGCCTGCCGGTCATTCTGCTTTCTGGGTTCGGCGACATGATGAATGCGGCGGGCGAGCTTCCGCCCGGCGTGACACGCGTGCTGGGCAAACCAGTCACTTCAAATTCTCTGCGCGACGCGCTGGCCGGCATATGCCGCAGACCCGACCCGGCATGAAAGCTCCCCAGACGATTCTCTACCTCGGAGCAGACGCCCGCGTACGAAACGTTTTGCAACTGGGGGTTCGGGACGCCGGGGTCGATGCTGACTCCGACACGAGCGGCGCGCATCTGCAGGACCTCCTGGCACGATCACCAGCATCGGTATTGGTGATCGATGCGATGAGAGATTCGGGCCGAGACAACCTGGAGCTCGCTCAGGCGGTCAACCGCGATCGGCCCGGCATCTCCGTGATTCTGTTCGGTGGCGCGGGTCTCAATCTGAGGGGGGCGCTGCGGGCGGGTGTGCGGGACGTGATCGATGGCCGTGATTCGCGGGCGTTCGCGGAGCTGGTGGCCTCGGTTCGCAGGGAGCTCATCCGGCGTGAAACATCTCTTGAGAGCGCGGATCCATCATCCACGCTCGCGAGCGTGTTTGAGACATGGCCGGCTCCGGTGATGATCACCGACAACGATGCCCGCATCAGGCAGGCCAATAGAGCGGCTGAAAGGATACTGGGCCGTGCCCGGGGCGGTTTAGTCGGGAAAGAGTTCAACTCTTTGTGCATACCTGGCGGCACACCCGAGCCCGAGAGCCGGCTCAGCCGCATCATGCGCCGGGCGATCGACGGGGCCGGTATGCGGATGCGAACGGGGACGGGCGAAGCGGTCAATGTCTTATGGATCGCCTCCAGGCTTCCTGATGACAGCGGTTCACTGGTTGTCGGCCGGGATCTCAGTTCGCAGATCGCCGCGGAAACGGAAATCGCCGCCTCGGAGGTTCGGTTCCGCCGTCTCATCAGGGCCTCGCTGGAGGGGATTCTGATCCTCAGGGTCACGGACGGGATCATCTTGGGAGTCAATCCGGTACTGGAACGGCAATTGGGCCTGAAAAAAGTCGATTGGTCCGGACAACCCGTCTGGCGGCTCAAGGTCTTTGCAGAGACTATCCCGGACGCGTCGACCCTCGGCGCGCTCGCCAAGCGCACGCTTTTGCGCCGCGAAGAAATCGAACTGAAGGTCGACGGCGGATTTCGCCAGTATGAATTTTCAGTTCACCTTTCGTCCGAAGGCGGGGAGCAGATGCTGGTGTGTAATTTCCGGGATCTCTCTGAGCTGAAACTTCGGGAGCAGCAAGCACGCAAACGCGCGGACCAGCTGGAGGTTCTTAGTGAGTTGGCGATTCATGCGAGCCAGAGCCTTGACATCGACGGTTCATGCACCGAGATCGTCGCCCGCCTTTCCGCCTCGCTGTCATCCGAACTCGCGATGATCGTGGTTGACGATCGGGAGGAAACCCGATACAGGATCGCCGCCATGCAATGCGAAGCGGCGACCGATGCGGCTGCGGGCCATTTCATTGACCGTGGAGCCTCAATCGCCTTCTCACCCATCAACGGCTCCAGGCCGCGGATCGATCGGCTCATCGGCGGCGGAGCTTTCGACCAGCAATTGCGGCAGAGGGGGTTCTGTGAACTTCTCAGCGCCCCCTTGGCCGTAGAAGGTCGACCGGTGGGGATGCTTCTGCTCGGGAGAATCGGGGCGAGGATCTACAACGACGAAGAGCTTGCCTTTGCAGGCCGCGTCGCGCTGCAAATCGCCGGCGCCGTGCGAAGCGCGCGCCTGTACGCGGAATTGCAGGGCGCCTACAAGGAACTTCAGGTCACGCAAGAGCGGGCGATCGCGCAAGAGCGACTTCGGGCGCTGGGTACCATGGCGAGCGGGATCGCGCATGATTTCAACAACGCGCTTTCCCCGGTGATGGGGTTCAGCGAATTGCTGATCGACAACCCCGACATCCTGACCGACCGGGCCCGGGCGCTTCATTACCTCGAGTTGATTCGCACCGGCGCAATTGACGGGAGCAACGTCGTTTCCCGTCTGAGGGAGTTTTATCGGCATCGGGAAAGCCCCGAAGAGCTTCAGAGCGTCAATCTGAACGCGGTCGTCACAGGAGTCATCGAGATCACTCAACCCCGCTGGAAGGGGATCGCACAGGCCACCGGAACGCAGATCGCGGTGAGGCCGGAATTGGGGCCCGTCCGTCAGATTTTCGGCCGTGAGTCGGAGCTGCGCGAAATGCTGACCAACCTCGTGTTGAATGCGATTGACGCGATGCCGGACGGGGGCGAGTTGTGCATTCACACCGACCAACTTCCAAGCGGTCGTGTCGTGGTGGAGGTGAGCGACACCGGCTGCGGGATGACGCAGGAGGTCCGCCGCCACTGCTTGGAGCCGTTTTACTCCACCAAAGGAGAGCGGGGCACCGGGCTCGGGCTCGCCATGGTTTATGGTACCGTTCAGCGCCACGGCGGAGGCATCGACATCAGTTCGGTTCCGGGGCACGGCACGACGGTGTCGATATACCTGCCGGAAAACGCCGACGCGAAGGTCGTCGCCGACGCGCCGCTGATGGAAGCCGCGCAAGAAAAATTCGAAAGTCTCCGGGTCCTGGTGGCGGAAGACGATCCCGCCATTCGAGAATTGTTGTGCGACCAATTGACGGCCGACGGCCATGAAGTCACCTTGGCTTCCGACGGGATGGAAGCCCTGGAGCGCTATCGCCCCGGTGTGCACGATGTGGTGATTACCGACGGCGCCATGCCCCGCATGAGCGGATCAGAACTGGCCCGCAGGCTGAAAACGAGACCGCATCCGCCCCGCGTGGTGCTGCTCTCCGGATTCGGAGAAACAATGAATTTCAAGGACGAACAGACAAACTCCATCGACCTCGTGCTGAGAAAGCCGCTGTCGCGGCACCGATTGCGGAGTTCGTTGGGCTTCCGGCTTCGCAGCTCCGAGCGGGGAACGGATAATGACGATGATCCCCGGAGTGATCAGCCATGAGCACCCCCTCAGCAATCCTGGTCGTCGACGACGACGTTGGCGTGAGGCGCCTTCTCGCCGCGCTCATCGAGACGGCGGGATATTCTGTTTGCGAGGCCGGCAACGGAGCCGCCGCCTTGGCCATCACGCGCGAGCGAGCGCCCGCGGCCGCCCTGCTCGACGTGCGTCTAGGCTCGGAAAACGGCCTCGAGTTGATCAACGCCTTGAAGTCGGCGCGCCCTGAGATGTCGGTCGTGATGATCAGCGGCGCCGGGACCATCGAATCCGCCGTCGATGCCATGCTGCGCGGCGCGGACAATTTCATCACCAAGCCCATCCAGCGGGCGCGCCTGCTTGCCGTTTTGGAAAGGGCGTTGGAGACGAGAACGCTGAGGCGGCGCACCGAGCAGCTGGAACGCCTGCAACCCGGAGGCGATGCGGCACCGATCGGTGATTGCCCGGGGCTGAAGCCCGTGCTCGCCATGATCGAGGCCGTGGCGCCCCGGGAGACCACGGTCATCATCAGCGGTGAAACCGGAGTGGGCAAGGGCGTGTTCGCGCGCGCCCTCCATGAACGCTCGGGCCGCGCGCGCAAACCCTTCGTCTCCCTGAATTGCGCCGGGCTGCAGCGGGAGCTCACCGAATCTGAACTCTTCGGGCACGAGCGTGGGGCGTTCACCGGCGCGGTCGAGCGCAAATTGGGTCTGCTCGAGGCGGCGGAAGGAGGCACGCTGTTTCTGGACGAAGTCGGCGAAATGGATCTCGCGGTTCAGCCGAAGCTTCTGAAGGTGATCGAAGACCGCCGGTTTCGGAGGGTGGGCGGGGTGAACGACATTGTCGCAGACGTCCGGCTGGTCGCCGCAACTCATAGAAACCTTCAACACGAAGTCGCCGCGGGAAGGTTTCGCGAGGATTTGCTGTACCGGATGAACGTCTTCTCGATTCTCGTCCCCCCCTTGCGCGATCGCTCTGGAGATGTGCTTCCGATCGCGAGACAACTTCTCAGGAATCTTCGCGGCGTGCATGCTGATGAGCGTGCCATTCACCCCGACGCCGAAGTCATTCTGCGCGGGTATCGCTGGCCGGGGAATGTGCGCGAACTTCGCAATGTCATCGAACGGGCGGAAATCCTCTGTCCCCCCGGTTCGCCGCTGTCCCCGGAACACTTGCCGCCGCTCGCTCCGTGGGCCGGTGAGGAGCCGAAAGCGGAAAGCCCGCCCCTCTCCATTTTTAAGCTGCCCGACCGCGGAGAGCCGCAAGAGCGGCCGGTGAAGACCATGGCTGAAATGGAGCGCGAACAATTGCTTGTCGCCGTGAAGGTCTGCCGCGGCAATATGACCGCCGCGGCACGCTCCCTCGGGATTGGAAGAAGCACGCTGTACCGCAAACTGCGTGGGCTCGGCGAAGATCCGGAAGGCAGGGCGCCGGAACACGCGGAAAGTTGAGGCTCCGACCATGAGCACCAAGGTCCTGGTGGTTGACGATGACCCCGGCGTGCGGGCCATGCTGTACCGCCACCTTTCAGACAAGGGCTGGTCGGTGGATGTCGCCTCGGAAAAGGAGGAAGGCTTGGCGCTGTTGAGTTGCTGCGAGTACCAAGCGGTGGTTACCGACCTGAGATTGTCCAAGCACAGTTTGAGTGACGGGATGGAGATCATTGCTTTGGCCCGGGCCCGCTTCCCTGCCGCGGCGATCGTCGCATGCACGGGATATGACGATGCGGATCTTTTCGTCAGGGCTCGACGGCACGGCGCCACCGAGGTGCTCCTCAAGCCGGCCCGTCTCGCCGTCTTGAGCCGGGCATTGTCATCCATCAGGTGATGCTGTGCCTGTCCTTCTCGAGCAGATTCTAGCACCGGGCGCGCTGACGGTCCGTTTTCAGCCTTTGATTGCTTTGGAGGGCGCCGGGGCGGCCGTGGTTTATGGCGCCGAGGGTCTGATCCGGGGTCCGGCCGGAACGAACTTGGCCAGGGCGGACGTGCTGTTCGAATATGTCAGAAGGAAAAGCGCGGAGGTGCTTGCGGATCGCACCTGCGTGCGGATCGCGCTGGCGGCTGCGGGTGCGCTCCCGAAATCGCTGAGGCTGTCTTTGAACGTCCATGCGCTGACACTTGCCCAGGATCGGGAGTTTTCCGCTTATCTTTTTCATGAAGCGAAATATGCGGGGATCAGCACGGAGCGGCTCACGGTTGAAATCGTCGAACACGCCCCCGACCGCGATCTTCCGGATCTTCGCGAATCGCTGGTACGACTCCGCGCCGCCGGCGTGAAGATTGCGATAGATGATTTGGGAAGCGGTGCCGCGAATTTCCGCATGCTGATCGACTTGCGGCCCGAGTGCTTGAAAATCGACCGCTATTTCGTAACCGGAGTCCATGCCGACGACAGTCGGGCTGCGGTGGTCCGGGCGGTGAGACTGCTTGCCGACAGCCTCGGCGCGGAAGTGATCGGCGAAGGTGTTGAAACCCTTGAAGAGGCCCGCCGATTGTTGGCCCTCGGCGTCGCGCGGCACCAGGGGTTTCTGTACTGCCGGCCCGTAACCGCGGAAGAATTCCCGAGCAGCCTTGGCGAATCCATTTTCACCCAAGAACGCGCTGCGCCGTTGCGGGTGCGTGATTGTTGACAACTGAAAGAATTGAGGACCGGCGCCGGCGGGCGCTGCGGCTCTACGACGAATGCGGTTCCCACAACCGCGTGGGCGAGCTGCTGGGCTGCTCGCCCAGCTCGGCGCGTCGCTGGCACATCGCCCGGCTCAAGGGCGGTGACGCGGCGCTTCAAGGTGCGCAAGTCGCCCGGGCGGGCCCCGCGCCGGCTCACCCTCGCGCACCCGCACCCTGACCGGGCTGCCCCTGCGCGGCGCGCGGTACAGCGTGACGAGGCGCCGCGCATTAAAAAAAGCCCGCCGGGTAAACTTCCACGTCCTGTTCGTGGACGAGTCGGGCTTCATGCTCGCCCCGACCGTGCGCAAGACCTAGCGGCCGTACCGGCTTCGCCGATAGCATGTTTGATGCTGCGGCGATGATCTGAGCAGGCCCGGCGGATGGGGGCGGCGGAGCGGTTGTAGAGGCGGATGTAGCGCATGATCTTGCGCCGCA
>JACXTT010013194.1_pt1 | contig 10903 bp, 8 predicted proteins | sample 9270951 | NCBI WGS metagenome assembly JACXTT01 (sample SAMN15532306, study PRJNA645909) | rock metagenome | isolation source: weathered quartz diorite | place: Puerto Rico | collected 2017-06-21 | reverse complement strand
TCCGGTATGCCCCGGTGAGCTCGTTCAACACCCACCTGGTGGAGGCGTCCGGGCCGAAGAAGTATTTCCGCATGTCGTTGTCGATCCCGACGACATCGAACCCCTTCTCGCAGAAGAACTTCACGGATTCCGATCCGACCAATCCAGCTGCGCCCGTGATGATGACGATATTCATGGTCTAACCGAGAAAGATTCGTTTACATTCCTGTTCGTGCTTTTTCACCCAGACGTACATGTCCGAGAGGATCGTCTCAGGGCTTCGCTTCGGCTTCCACCCGAACGCGGGCTCCGTAGGGCCGTTATCCGTCAGGTACCAGGGGACGTCTGCCGGCCGGGTTTCCAGTTGGGATGAAATTGCAACGGTATTCCCCGTGATCCGCCGGCAGTGCGAAGTAGTTTCGGCGAGAGAGAGGTTCGACGCGCGGCCTCCGCCGGCATTGCAGATCGTACCGTAATGACTCCCCACGCTCTCGATCTGGCGGAGAATGAGGTCGATCAGGTCGTCGATGTGGAGGAGATCCCTCACCTGTTTCCCCTTCCCGCCGTAACCGATGTAACTCAAATCCTTTTTGAAGTAATGGTATGCCAGCCAGAACGCGAAGACACCCTGGTCGGCTTTTCCGAGCTGCCAGGGGCCCGAAACTACACCGAAGCGGTCGATGATGCTCGGGATCCCGAAATTCTTGCTGTATTCCGTCAGGAGGAGCTCCGAGGAGAGCTTTGTCGCTCCGTACAGCGAACGATACCCGGAGAGCGGAAAGTCCACGGAGAGTCCGGCCGGACTGATTCCAAAACCTGAGCCCGAGTATTCGAAACGCGTTTCGCGTTCATCCAGGGAAAGTTCGTTTAACCGGTCGTACGGATAGACCCTGGACGTCGAAAGAAAAATCACGCCCATCTTGTGGACGCGGGCGTACTCGAAGCAGTTCACCGATCCGAGCAGGTTGATGTTGATCAGCCCGCGCGCCTCGTGGCCTTTTGTTCCCACCAGCACGGAAGGTTCGGCGCTGCACTCGATGAGGAGCGATTGTCCTTCCTTCACCCGGTCAAAGTCTTCGATGTTCCTGATGTCGCCGTGGACGTAGGTGCATCCATGCTCGCGAATTCTCCCGAGCAGGATCTCCGATCCTCTCCGGAGAAGGTTGTCGAAGCATGTCACCCGGTGGCCCCGGCCCGACAGAGCGATTGCGACGCTCGAGCCGATGAACCCGCATCCGCCCGTTACCAGTATATCCATGTCGATGAAAGGGGAAGAACAGTGGAGAAAGAGGCTATAAAGGTAAGAAATTATCCCGTCAAATGAAACGGGACTTTTGATATTCGCGGAATCTTCATTAAATTCCACTCCTCTAAAAACGTCTGCCGCCTTCCCTGACAATGCCCGCACCCGCTCCCCCTCTCCGAACGCGGTACCTTCCGTGGGTTCTGGCGGCCATACCGTTTTTCTACCTGATCTTTGCCGTGGTGAAATACAGCGTCGAAGTTCCGTTCTGGGATCAGTGGGACCTCGTTCCGTTTCTCGCGAAGCTTCACCAGGGAACGCTTACATTCGCAGATCTGTACTCGCAGCACAACGAACACAGAATTCTCTTTCCAAGAATCATCATGCTTGCGCTCGCACGGGTGACGGATTGGAACACATCATATGAGATTGGGGTCAACGTCGTCCTCGGGATCGCGATTTTCGCAGTGCTCGTGTCTCAGCTGCGAGCCACTGCGTCCCTGACCGGCGGGGCCGGCTGGCAGTGGCTGATCCCCGTCGTCGCCCTCATCGCGTTTTCGCTCGCCCAGTGGGAGAACTGGCTCTGGGGATGGCAGTTGCAGATTTTCCTGAACGTGCTTGCGGTCGCAGCGGGCATGTCGTTCCTCTCGAACCCCCCGTTCACATGGAAGCGCTTCGCCGGGGCGCTCATGATGGGGATCGTGGCTACCTACTCGTTCGCGAACGGAGTCGCGTACTGGTTCAGCGGGCTCGTGGCGCTTCTCTCCCTCATCGCCGGTGCACCGGAAGGAAAGAAAATCCACGTGCGCGGGCTTATCGTGTGGGTCATCACCGGCACTGCGGTGGTCGCATCGTATCTTTACGGATACGTCAAGCCCTCGTACCACCCCTCGCTCTGGGTGATTGTTCAACAGCCGCTTGTCTTCCTGAGGTACGAGGCCACCTACCTGTTCGCGACGGTCGCCCCGAACCCGCTCACGTTTCTTTTGACACTTCCTGCCCTTGCGGCCGCGTGCTATTTCGGGTGGGTCCTCGTTCGCAGCAAAGCGATCCCTCTTGGAGTCCTCGCGCCGTACCTTGGGATGAGCAGTTACGCCCTGGCGAGCGCATTCATCACGGGGGTCGGGCGCGCAGGGCTCGGAGCCGGCCAGGCAGGGCAGTCGCGCTACATCACGATCTCATTTCCGCTCTGGATATCCGTCGTTGTTCTCCTCTGGCTCTATCTCGCGCGGTCGAAGGATCCGACGCTTTCGTCGCGGAAGAAATGGGAGAAGGAGCTCGCGTGGTATTCAATCGCGGCGATCGTCTATCTCGCCGCGCTCCGATCGGTGTTCGGGCTGCATTTCACGATACTCAAAGAACGCTACCTTCTCCCCGCGCGGAACGAGCTTCTCTCGGGAAAGGAAGTGGGCGAGATGGACCTGGATCTCCTCGGGCGCCTATACTACCGCGCAGACATCGTCAAGGAGCGAGTGAACATCCTTCAGACCTATCACCTCTCGGTCTACCGGTGATTCTTCCGAATGGTTGTTTTTCCCGGCGATTTTGGGTATAGTTTACTGAGTGAGGACGTTTTTGCATAGCGGCGACCTCGGCGACATCATGTACGGGTTGCCGGCGGTTCGCGCGTTGGGAGGCGGAAGACTCTATGTGAACGTCCGCCATCCCCGGCACCCCGATATTCATCTGGTGAAAAAGGGCCTCGACCTTCTCGTCCCTCTTCTCGAGACGCAGCCGTACATCACAGGGGTGGAGGAATGGGACGGCACGACACAGATCGAGTATAATCTAGATCTATGGAGAAAACAGAAGGATCGCTACTATACCCCGATCGCCGATAACACCCTCACGGCGTTCGGTCTCCCGGTGACGGAGCGCGATGTTCCCTGGATTTCAGTTGGAGCTCCGCTATCGGCAAAGAAGTACTCGATCGGGCGCTCGAGGAGACATCACGGGGGCTGGCCCTATCCGTGGCCCGACACCTATAAAAAGTATACCGAGGAGGGGGTCTTCGTCGGCCTCCTGGAAGACCATGAGGCCTTCGTGAAGGAGGTGGGGTCCATCGAGTATTATCCGGTCGACAACTTCCTGACGATGGCCCGCGTCATCGCGGGTTCGACGATGTTCATCGGCAATCAGGCTTTTCCCTTCGCAATTGCGGAAGCAATGAAGCACACCTCGCTCCTCGAGGTTTGCTGGCTCACCCCAAACTGCATTTACCCGAGGCCGAATGCAAAATGGTTCTGAGGAGGAGCCGGGTGTGATTGCTCCAGTAAAGAGTTTCCTGGTCAATTTTTTCTTCACGGGGCATGCCCGAACACTCAAGACGAAGAGAAATGTCGTCGCTCTCTTTCTGCTCAGAGGGATCTCGATGGCCATCAATTTACTTCTGGTACCTCTGACGCTGAATTATCTCAATCCGACGAAGTACGGAATTTGGCTGACTCTTACGTCGCTCATCGCGTGGGTGAACGTTTTGGATTTCGGCCTCGGGAATGGATTACGCAACAAGTTTGCCGAGGCACTGGCCCGCAATGACGACGATTCAGCAAAAATGTACGTAAGCACGACGTATTTCTTTATCGGCGTCATCATGCTGGGGGCAATCATTGTTTTTCTTGCGATTAATCCATTCCTCAACTGGGCCAGGATTCTGAACACGCCGGCCGAGATGGGATCAGAGTTGAGCTCATTGGCGGCTTTTGTCGCAACATTCTTCTGCATGCGGTTGCTCTTTGGTCTTATCGGGACTGTCCTGCTGGCAGACCAGCGGCCGGCGATGAGCAACGCCGTCGAGGTCGTGACGAACGGGGTATCTCTCTGTGTCATCTATCTGCTCACACGTGTTTCAAACGGCTCGTTGTTCTGGCTCGGGTTTGCCGTAAGCTTTCTCACTGCTGCCGTGCCATTCATTTTCAATTTCTGGTTTTTCTCGCGCGATTATAGACGTTTCCTGCCCTCATTGAAGTTTGTCAGGATAGAACACGGGCGGGAACTGGTGACGCTTGGAATCAAATTCTTCATACTCTCGATAACAGGGATTGTGACCTTTGCGACGTCCAACATCATTATCACGCAGATGTTCGGCCCGGCTGAAGTGACACCGTTCAACATAGCATTCAAGTACTATGGTATCGGCACAACGGCGTTCACGATCATCCTTACACCTTTATGGTCGGCGTATACAGAGGCCTTTGTGCGAGGGGATACCGAGTGGATCCTGAGGACAATGAAGAAAATGAGGGCATATTGGTTGTTGCTCGCGGGAGCCATTGTAGTGATGACGCTCTTTGCCGACCTCTTTTACGGTCTCTGGGTTGGTAAAAACGTTCAGGTCCCGATCTTGCTGTCGGCATGCATGGGCGCTTACGTCCTCATCACCACCTGGTGCAACCTCTACGGCTATGTCACAAATGCTGTCGGCAAAGTGCAGTTGCAGATCCGAGTTGCCATCGCGGTTAGTCTGGCGATCATTCCGGTTTCGGTGCTCTGTGCCGGAAGCCTGGGTTTGAGGAGTGCCGGCGTCGTACTCGGGACGTGCATCTGCATGCTCCCCGGTTGTTTCATCTGGCCCATTCAGGCCCGAAAAATCGTGACTGGAGAGGCATCGGGCGTCTGGGCCAAGTAACGGATGCGCCAATACTTGTTATATAGAGTAGAGAGATCCACCACGATCCTTGTCGGAGCTGAAACCTCATGAAACATAAACTGCCAGCAGAATTCTTGCGGCAGATCTGTGGCATCATAGGACTCCGGATCGATCCCCGGGAAAAGCGGCAGTTGCTTCGGGGTTACACCGATCTGATGTGGCAGTATGTTAAAAAGGTGAAGTTACGCAGGGATGGTGCGAAAGTCATCAGGCTGATGGGACTTATAATTGAATTCCCCGACTGGGAGACCGTGAGAGTCACCTTTCGGGAAATCTTTATCGAGCGCAGCTACGACATTACACTCACGAACAGCCGGCCGGTCATTATCGATTGCGGGAGCAACATGGGGATGTCGATCGTGTTCTTTAAGAAACGGTATCCTTCCGCACACATCATCGGTTTTGAACCGGATCCTGAAACATTTCAGTGCCTGGCCAACAATGTAAGCCGGAATTTCAAAGACGTTACGGTCCACAATCTTGCGCTGTCGGACCAATCGGGTTGGATTACCCTCTCGGGGGAATCAGACCGGGACAACTCAACCATCAAAACGACGGTGAGGGGAATGTTGGAAAATGTACCAACTAGTTCGCACCAGGTCCGGGCAGGCCGACTCTCCGAATTCCTGACCGGCAAGATCGATCTGCTGAAGCTCGACGTGGAGGGGTCTGAGGGGGCGATATTGAGTGACCTGATCGTAAGCGGAAAACTCTCCCTTGTGGAACGCATGGTTGTGGAACATCACAATCTCCCCGGCGATGCCCAACACCACTTGCCAAGCTTTCTGAAGACGCTTGAAGACCAGGGCTTCTCTTACTCGCTCTACGGACCGGTCCACTCTCTCCCCGAAAAATTCCCCCCTTATCCGCCCCGGGCCGTTTTCGTGTACGCGGTGCGTGATTCTGTCTAAACGAGCCGAATCGGGGGCACGCTTCATCGGTACGTTAATGGAGGGTTGAAATCACCGCCTGGCATGTCCCCAGTAATCACTCAATTGACATTCCTCCGATCATTCAGTAACTTTCGCCCATTCCGATTACTTCGGGGAGGGAGCATCATCTCGGGAGATCACTCCTGGCCTAATCGTGTTCTTCACAAATCTTGCCCAAGTTAGCTCAAGCCAGAGGAAATCTCCGTCGACACACCATTTACGTTGGAGGGTATATGAGAATTAGCACAATTGGGATCCTGGCAATTCACACTGCTTTTGTCATTGGTGTCACAGCCCCATCCGGCTTCGGGCAGTACAAGCAGCAGGGGGGTAAGCTTGTCGGTTCAGATGGAAGCGGAAGCTCTAATCAAGGACACTCAGTAGCGATTTCCGCGGATGGACAAACAGCCATTGTGGGCGGATACGGGGATGGTTACGGCGCAGGAGCGGCGTGGATCTACACACAAATTGGCGGGGTTTGGATTCAGCAGGGGGGAAAGCTCGTAGGCAGCAATGCGGACGATCCAGCCCGCCAGGGTGTTGGGGTCGCCCTCTCGTCGGATGGGAACAGGGCGATCGTGGGAGGATTCACAGACAATAATGGGGTGGGTGCAGCATGGGTATTCAATCGGAACGGCAGCACATGGACGCAGGACGGGAACAAACTTATCGGTCAGGACGCAACCGGAAATGCGTGGCAGGGGACATCGGTCGCAATCTCTGCGGACGGTAACACGGCTCTTGTCGGAGGATATTACGACAACAGTAATAAAGGTGCCGCATGGGTGTTCACAAAGAGCGGAAGCCTTTGGCTCCAACAAGGACCCAAGCTTGTTGGGAGTGGCGCTTCTGGGACTGGTTGGCAGGGGGGATCGGTTGCGCTTTCCGCGGACGGCAATACGGCGATCGTGGGATCGACATACGACTCCAACCACGTCGGGGCGGCCTGGGTGTACACGCGTACTGCCGGCGTTTGGACCCAACAGGGATCGAAGCTCGTGGCTAATGACGTCGTCGGGGGAGGACAATTTGGGGTTTGTGTGGCTCTTTCCGCGGACGGCAACACCGCGGCTATTGGGGGATATCTGGATAACGGAGGCCACGGCGCGATGTGGATATATACCCGCACCGACACTGTTTGGAGCCAGCAAGGAAACAAGCTAATCGGCACAGGCGCGATCGGAGCATCGGCGCAAGGTCGATCGGTTGCTATTTCCGGAGATGGGAACACAGCATTTTCCGGCGGCCAGGGAGATAATGGCGGGATCGGGGCGGTGTGGGTGTTCAAGCGCAGCGGGGGAATATGGAGCCAGGACGGACCCAAGCTTGTCGGTCTCGGAGGAACGGGGGATGGTGGTCAGGGTCTCTCCCTCTCCGCATCAGCTGATGCGAGCACCTTTATAGAGGGAGCGGAGTATGACAATAGCTCCACAGGAGCGGCCTGGGTCTTTTCCCTCAACCAAACAACCTTCAAGATCCTCTCGGTCTCCGACATTCCTGTCGATCAGGGGGGGAAGGTAAGACTTAAGTGGAACGCAGCGGCCCTAGACACGCCCTATGTTACTCCACAGATCACCTCATACAGCATCTGGCGGAAATCCCCGGCAGGCCAGAATAAGACGTTGCCGAAGATGCTGCCGCCTGCGAGTCTTGCGGGAGATACCTCTTTGCTGGATTATGACTACGTGACGGTGGTTCCTGCAGTTCAGATACCTCGATACCAAACGGTTGTTCCTACTCTCGCAGATTCGACAAGCGACGGGATCAACCGATTCACGTTTCTCGTGGTGGCTCACACTTCGGATGTCAACCAGTATTTCGTATCTGCTCCCGATAGCGGGTACTCCGTAGATAATCTGGCTCCATCGCCTCCGGGCAACCTGACGGGAGTAGCCCTCTCGCCTGGGGTGAGCCTACACTGGAGTCAGGATTTTGAGAGTGATTTGAAGGAGTACGTGCTCTTCCGGAGCGATACCCCCGGCATCAATCCATTGTCCTCAACGCCCTTCGCAAGTATACCGGACACAGCATATTACGATGGCGCTCCCCTGCCGGCAGGGGGTCGGTATTACGTGGTTTGTGCACGCGACATCCACGGTAACCTGAGTAAAGGGAGTAATGAAGTGAACGTCAAGGTTTCGGGCGTCGAAGACCGAGAGAGTGGCGTCCCGACGACCTACGCGCTCTATCAGAATTATCCCAACCCGTTTAATCCTTCCACCACCATACGGTTCGATATACCCCGCGACGGTTTCGTGTCGATCCGAGTATTCAACACGCTTGGACAGGAAGCCGGCCGGCTTGTCAATCAGGACCTCGCCGCGGGTCGCTATCAGGTCCCATTTGACGGCACGACAATGCTGAGTGGCGTTTACTTTTGCCGCCTGAGCGCAGTTGATATGGTGAGTGGACAAACAGTCGCAGGGGAGACGATAAAACTCCTGCTGCTGCGTTGAGATTGAATCATACTATCCCCCCGACACTCGACTCGCATGCTGCCGGCTCCCCCCGTGTCGGGGGGTTTGTGTATCTTCTTCAGTTAACCCTGCGCAAGGCATTTCCATCTCCGTTCTTGTTTGCCTCAAGGAAGAGTTTTGCGTATGTTATCCCAGATTTGGAGGGATCGGTGTCCATCATGACGCGTGACATAAAATTTCGGGCAGACTTTTTTTCGGAGTTCAACATTCCTGTAAAGACATAGCAGTTCATGGCTGAGACACTCGGATCGCTCTGCGATAAGCTCACGATCGTCAAGCTGAAACAGTGGCATGCGGACGAGGAGGGCAAGAGGCAGAGCCTCATCACCCAGGAAGAGCAGTTGAAGGAAGAAATCGACGAGTTCATTGCGGGAGCGCTGTCAGGGCGCATCCCCCCCGAGCGGCTCACATTTTCCGCGAATAAGATTTACAAGAAGGAGGGAAACCCCGTCGGGGAAATCAAGGGGGACATCAGCACCATCATCGCGAGGCTGGCCGAGGCGAACTGCAAATTATGGCACGTGCAGGAACATGTCTATGACTTCGAGAAGGTGTCTATCGAGGAAAAAGACGGCATCGTCAAGCAGCTCGCCCTCCTGAACCTCGAACGCACGCGCTGCATCGACCAGCTCGACAGCGCCTTCCGGACCGCTCTCGGATCCCGATAACCTCCCGGTTCTTCTCTGGCTTTCCAAGGAGATCGCTCGAACAACCCCCCGCCGCCCGGCCGCCCGGATGTGTCAGTTCTCTATACGAACTGGAACGTCCGGGACCTTCTCCGCCAATCGATCCTCTCGGTGCGTGAACAGACGGCCGGCGCCACCTACGAGATCATTGTCGTGGACGACGGCTCGACCGACGGGAGCGCCGAGATGCTCCGCCAGGAATTTTCTGATGTCACGCTCCTCGTCAATGAAAAAAACGCCGGCTTTTCAAAAGCCAATAATCTCGGGGTCACCGTCGCCAGGGGGAGGTACATCTTCCTGCTGAACACCGATACCGTCCTCACGCAGAATGTCATCAAAGCGTGCGCCGATTTTCTGGATCAGCGCGGCGATGCGGGGGTCTGCGGCTGCTGGCTCAAAAGCCCCGACGGAACGAGCCAGGTATCCTTCGGAGATTTTCCTTCCTTCCAACAGGCGCTCGCCGACGCGCTCTTTTTGAACGACCTCTTCCCGCATGCGGGATTCCCGAAACGAGGCGCATTTCCAGAGCCGTGGATGACCGCTCCGGTTGAGGTCGACTACGTCACCGGCGCCGCGATCATGATCAGGAAGGAGATCATCGACCAGATAGGTCTCTTCGACGAGCTCTACCGGGCCTACAGCGAGGAAACGGATTTCTGTTACAGGGTCATCCACGTCGCCGGCCGCAAGGTTTATTTTCTTCCCCGCGTCGAGGTGACCCATCTCGGGGGCTGGTCGTACCGGAACGTGAGAAAGTACCAGATCCAGCTGATGTACTCGAGCTACAATAAGTTCCTGAGGAAGTATCACGGTCCGCTCTATTCGCTCTGCACGAGGATCCTGTACGCGTGGCAGAACTTCGTGAAGGTGGCAGTCCGGTCCGTGCGGTACCTTATCGCACCCGCGCCCGCTCGTGAGGAAAAGAAGAAGTACCTTCTCCTTGCGTGGTACGCAGTGCGCTACAGCCTCGTGCCCGACGAAAGGTTTACCGGGAAGTGAAGCTCCTCATCGTCAGCCCCTACCTTCCTCACCCACGGTCAGGGCACGGAACCGGCTCGTTCATGTACGGGCTCCTTAAAAACATCTCTCCACTCCACGACATCACGCTCATCTCGTTCTGCGACAGGCGGGAACTCGAGCTTGCGAGAGACCTGAAATCTCTTCCGTTGCAGTTCCACGCCATTCCGAGAGGGAAGGGGGCCGGCAAAAATATCGGCTGGAACGTTTACCTTGCCTCAACCCGGCTTCTTCAGTTTTTCCGGAGCGTCGCCCTCTGGCAGCCCTACTATGTGGCCAAGTTCTATCACCCTCGCATGGCCCGCCTGATCCGCCAACTCACGAGCGACACAGCATTTGACATTGTCCAGCTCGAGATGGTTCAGATGGCGCAGTATGTGGAATTCTCGGGGAGGGGGCGAAAGGTTCTTCAGGCTCACGACGTGGCGTTCCGGCCTGCCTACAGGAGATACCGCTCGGCGGCGTCAGTGCTCGGTAAGGCAATCTCGTTCGTTGAATGGTGCCGCTGGTCGCTCTTCGAACGGAAGATGGCTGTACGATTCGATCGCGTCATCACGGTGACGGAACAGGACAAGATGCTTCTTGAACGGCTCACGGGGAGCCGTTGCGTCAGCTACCTCCCCCGTGGCGCCGATATCGCCGATACTCTTCCTCAGTATTCAGAGAGGGAGAAGGAGACCATTCTCTTCGTCGGAACTTTTTCGCACCGCCCGAATCGTGAAGCCGGTCTCTGGCTCGCCGGCGAGATCTTCCCGCTTGTACAGAGAACATTCCCGGGGTCGGTACTCCTCGTCATCGGATCGAATCCTCCCGCTCCATTGCGCGATCTGGCCGCGCGGAACGATCACATCCGCATCCTCGGCTTCGTGGACGATGTTGCCGTTCATCTCCGGAGCGCCGCCGTGTTTGCGGCCCCCCTT
>JACXTT010013193.1_pt1 | contig 10905 bp, 4 predicted proteins | sample 9270951 | NCBI WGS metagenome assembly JACXTT01 (sample SAMN15532306, study PRJNA645909) | rock metagenome | isolation source: weathered quartz diorite | place: Puerto Rico | collected 2017-06-21 | reverse complement strand
CCCGTGGCGTGACGTTCCAGCACCACTTGCTCACGGATTTTTGCAAGCTCGGCGACACCATCGGCGGCCCGGGGGTGTGCGCCTTCGACGCCGACGGCGACGGGCGCGTCGACGTGTACCTGGTCGATCGCCAGGGCCACCCCAAGGCGCTGTACCACAACGAGGGCGAGCGCTTCCGCGACGTCGCCGCCGCCGCGCGCGTCGATCTGCCCGAGGTCGACGCGATGGGCTGCCTCGCCTTCGACTACGACGGCGACGGCGATCGCGACCTGCTCGTGACGGCGAACGGGCCGAACCACCTCTTGCGCAACGACGGCGGCGTGTTCAGCGACGTGAGCGCCGCGAGCGGCATCGCCGCGGCCGACGGATTCAGCATCTCGGCGGCGGCGGGCGACGTCGACGGCGACGGCGATCTCGACCTGTTCATCGGCCGGGTGGTGAAGCTCGCGACCTGCCCGAACGAGTGCAAGCTCTTCCCCATCGCCTGCGAGGCCGACCGCAACCTGCTCTACATCAACCACGGCGGCAGCTTCAGCGAGGAGAGCGCGGCGCGCGGGCTCGTCGAGGCGGAGCCGACGCTCGCGGCGATGATGCTCGACTTCGATCGCGACGGCGACCTCGACATCTACGCCGGCAACGACATGGGCATCAAGTTCCCCGACCGCATGTACCTCAACGACGGCGCGGGCCGCTTCCACGACGAGGCGCCGAAGCTCGGCCTCGCCGCCAAGGGCACCGACACCATGGGCGTCGACGCCGGCGACTACGACGGCGACGGCCGCACCGATCTGGTGATCAGCGATTTCAAGGACCGGCCGATCCGCCTGTTCCACTGCTTCGATCCGGCGCTGCCGTGCAGCAACGACGTCGTCGCCGACAGCCTCGAGCTCGTCAAATGGGCCGTGGGCCTCGTCGACGTCGATCAGGACATGCGCCTCGACCTGCTCGTCGCGACCGGCGACGTGGCGAACCTCGCCGGCAGCCGCACCCAGCTGTTCTTCCGCCGCTACGGCGAGTTCGTCGAGCGCCTGCCCAAGAGCGACGCGGGCCTCGGCCGCGCCACCACCAGCCGCGGGATGGCCTTGGCCGATCTCGACGGCGACGGCGATCTCGACGTGGTCATCGCCAACGCCGGGGGCGCGCCGCAGTTCCTCTACAACGAGGCGGCGGGCGGCCACTCGCTCCTGGTGGAGCTCGACTCGCGCGCCGCCGGCGCCATCGTCACCGCCACCGCCGCCGGCGCCAGCCTGAGCGAGCACGCGCTCATCGGCGGCGGCTACGCCGGCTCGAGCGATCCGCGGATCCACTTCGGCCTGGGCGAAGAATGCCGCGCCGACGTGACCGTCCACTACCTCGACGGCAGCGAGCAGCGCGTCGCCGGCGCGAGCGGCTTCGTCCAACTGCGCCGCTGATTCCGGGGAGACGAACAAAGAACAAGGAATGCAAACCGGAAGCCGGAAACGTCCGCGAATTTCCGGTTTCCGGTTTGAATTCTCTGTTCTTTGTTCTGGGTACAAAAGCACAGGGCCCGCCTCTTTCGAAGCGGGCCCTATGCGAACCGACCTTCCGTCAGCTCAGTTGTAGACGCCCTTCATGCTCGGGTCGCCGTAGAACACGAAGCCGGACTCCCACAGGTAGACGGGGATCGTGTTGTAACGGATGAGCTCCTCGCAGAACCAGTTGTCCTCGCACTTGCAACCGCTGTCGTCGTTGGCGTTGCAGTCCTTCGGGGGCGGACCGGCCGCGGGGGCCTTGCTCGGATCGTACTTCACGATCGGGTGGCCGTTCTTGATCTTTGGCAGGTACCAGTCGACGGTGCCGTCGCCGTCGTGGTCCACCGTAGTGGTCTCGTAGGCGCCGTTGAGCAGGACGTTGGCCCACTCGAGCACGCGCGCGGCGATGCCCTTCTGGACCGTCCTCGGCGGGTTCACGTGGGTGAGCTTCTCGGTGCCGAAGGTCTTGGCCACCCACACGCGACCCGTCGGGTCGTGGTACTCGATGCGGTTGTCGAAGCCGGGGTCGGCGTTGAAGCCGAGCTGCCAGAGCCGCATCATGTCCACCCAGGTCTGCTTCCGGTTCTCCGGCAAGTAGATCATGGTGTAGGCGATCAAGAACTTCTGCTGCTCCCAACCCACCTCGGGATCGAGCGGGAGGCTCTCCTTCGGGATGTTGGCGCCGAACGTGCTGGGGTTGCCCGGGGCGGCGCACATCGTGGTGCCGTCGGCGGGGAAGCACAGCTGGGTTTTGTCGGTCCACCACTGCACGTGGCCGAGCGCGCCGGTCGGGTACTTGTTGCCGTCCGGAGCTTGGGTGGTGATGGGCACGCCGTTGCTCGACGCGACCGCTCCGCCCTTGACCGCCGTGTCACCGGTGAGGTTGTTGCCGACCCAGCGGCGATACCCATCCGGGAACAGGTCGCCGAGCGAGATCGAGCGATAGCGGGCGTCCTCGAAGTCGAGGCGCGTCGAGCTGATGAAGTTGTCGCGCGACTCCGCCATCAGGTACGGCGTCCACGCCTTGTCGTAGTACGAGCCGGCGTTCATGGTGTACTCGGCGTCGTACTCGCCCTGGTTGTCGGCGAGCTGGTTCTCGAGCGGCTTGCCGTTGTAGCTGACGGTGTTGAAGTTGCCGAGGCTCGCGCCGGTCGGGATGGCCACCGTGTGCCCAACCTTGCCGTACGCGTCGGCCTCGGAACCGAGCACCTGCGAGCCGTCGCCCGCCGTCACGATGCCGTGCCAGCCCGGCTCGGGCCGGCCGTACATCCGCACGAAGTGGTCGAACACGTCGCTCGAAGCCAGGACCTGGTCCGGGAAGAACTTCGAGGTGGCGTAGGCCCACAGCGAGTTGAAGGTGATGCCTTCCTCTTTCGCGACATCCTTGTAGATGTTGTAGAGGAGGCCGAGACCCTTGGCGCCGTCGCGGATCTTCTCGTTGTAGCGCTGCAGGGTGCGGTTCGACGCGGCGCGGACGCTGAAGGTGTTACGGCCGCGGCGGTAGTCGTCGAAGATGTGGTTCACTTCCTGCTGGGTGACGAGGAAGTCGAACACCTCGTAGTTGTCGGCGCCGTTGTCGTGGCGGTACACCGCGGCGTTGCCGAGGTCGGCCCAGCGGTCGGTCGCGAAGCCGTAGGGCACGCGCACCTTGCCGCTGCCGTCGATCGCCACGGACGGGCCGCCGCGATAGAAGGTCACGCCGGCGCCGCCGAGCTCGGCCTGGCTCGGGAAGCGCAGGTGCTGCCACTGGCGGTAGTCGACCTGCTGCTGGCGGCACTTGGTCGCCTGGCCGCTGACGGAGACGATGAGGCCGTCCATCAGCGGATCCCACGCGCCCTGCTTCGCCTCGTCCCACGACGCCGGTTTCCAGGCGTCGGGGGTGACGGCGTTGCAGCCTTTGATCAGCTCGTAGTTCTTCTGGTACTGCGAGTAGTGGATGTCGGCGCCGTTGTAGGTCGGCCGGTAGCCGAGCAGGCCGCCGAAGTTGTCCATCTTGCCGAACAGCCACTTCGAGCGCGGCTGGCCGAGCTTGTAGGACGGGTCGTCGTACACCGCCGAGACCTCGCCGTAGAACATACGGTGCGCGCCGAAGTCGTACGCGCCGAGGCCGATCATGTCCTGGGTGTACTCACCGGCGTAATCCATCACCGAGGAGTGCATCCACATCCAGATCAGGTTGTCCTGCTCTTCCTTGGTGGTCGGATCGAACCAGCGCGGGCCGACGCAGGCGGAGCCGTCGGCGGTGTAGTCGGTGCACTCCTTCGTGACCTTGCCGTTGCCGGTGCGGAGCTGCCAGTACTGCGGCCGGTAGCTGAACGCGTCGGACGAGCTGACGAAGTTGTGGCGCATGCCGACCGAGTGACCCATCTCGTGCACGATGACGGCGTACTGGGCGCGCTGCGCCAGGTACTTGCGCATCGCGTCCGCGCGGGCCTGCTTGAAGTTCTCGGGGTTGATCTGCGGATCGGTCGGCACGGTGCCGAACTTGCCCCACTGGTACTTGCAGGTCTCCTGGTCGTACACGCCGCAGGTCTTCTCGAACTTGCGCTCGAGGATGTTGGCGAGGCCGCTGATCGCCATCGGCGCCGGCGCCTCGTTGTACATGCACAGACCGCGCTCGGCGAGCGCCGCCTCGAGCATGTTGTTCATCTGCTTGACGTGGAACGGGTTGGCGCCGCGCAGCGGCGAGGCCTGGTCGAGCACCGGTCCGTCGAGCACGAGGCCCTTCTTGATGCCGGCGAGCTGCTGGATGGCGGGCGTGAGGAGCTCGGCCTCGACGGTCGTGCCCTGCGCCTGCTTGGCCAGCTGCGTGTAGGTCGGCGACACGTGATCGTGCGCGTCGACCGCCGCCATGACGCTGGTGGCGTCGTTCATCTTCTGCATGATCAGCTGGTCGAGCGCCGGCTGCTGCATCTTGCGATACTGCTGCACCTGCTCGGGCGTGATGTTGGCGTAGTCGGCGACGCGCTGGTCGAGCTGCTGCCGGGTCACGCGCGAGGCGATGCCCTGGCCGCCGCTCGCCGCTTCCGCGGCCTGCGCCCAGTTGTGGACGAACGTGCCGTTGGTGACCTGCTCGGTCGACAGCTCGCCCTTGATGTAGCGGATGCGGTCGACGACGAACTGGCTCCACAGGTCGTTGACGTGCGACCACACGTTGATCGACGCGGAGAAGTCCTCGCCGGTGAGCGGGTCGCGCGAGTCGACGTAGATGCCCCACGGCGACGGCGTCTGCGGCGCGCTCAGCACGTTGACCTGGTGGAAGCGCAGGTCGCCGCGGCGCACGTTGCGCGCGGCCTTGCACACCGCGAGGGTGGCCGAGTCGTGGTTGGCCTTCGCCTCGATGCAGTTCTGCGCGGTCATGCCGGTCGGCAGCCGCTGCTCGGGAGCGGCGCACACCGCCGGGTCGTTATGCTCGACCGGGCTGTGGCACAGCACGATCTGCTCGGGCTGGCGGGCGAGGAAGCCGATGGCGTCGTCGATCGAGCCGCCGGCGGCGCGCCGCTGGGCGATGGCGCTGTCCGGGTTCGCCGGATCGGCGAGGGCGACGCAGGCCGCCTCGCGCTCGGCGGAGTTGATCGCGCCGAAGTCCGCGTGGCTCAGGCCGTGGCGGCAGTCGTCGACCTCTTGCGCCAGCTGCTTGGCCTCGAGGTGGTCATCCATCTGCCCGAAGTAGACGGGGTTCGGCTGGGCCTTGTCGCCGTCGCCCTTGAGGCAGAAGGTCTTGTCGTTGCCCGAGGTCGCCATGCACTCCGCGTAGCGCGCGGTCATGATCGCCTGGCGCATCGCGACGTCGTGGTCGTGGGTCGCCCACTCGGTGCCCTCGAAGTAGGTCTGGTTCGAGCCGCTGGTGTAGTACCAGGCGAGCGGCTTGCTCTTGCGGAAGCGGTAGGGCAGCGTGCAGCGCTGGCGGAAGGTGTCGCAGCGCGAGCCGCCGTAGAGCTTGTTGTACTTGTTGTAGCAGGCGATCTGCGAGTCGAGCGTGCCGCTCGCGTCGCAGCCGTCGGCGCCGGCCTGGGTCGCCAGGTTCACCGTGACCATCCAGCAGCGGTCCTCGGTGCCGTCGTTGTTGCCGTCGGCGTGCGGGTCCTCGCCGTACGCCAGCGTGTCCGGCGTGTAGCACGACACCGCGCCCTGCATGTTCTGCGGGTCGGCGTAGTAGTGGCTGCGCTCCCAGATGTTGTAGCGGTTGATGAAGCGGTGCCAGTTCGAGTCGGTCATCCCGTAGTCGCGGGAGTAGCCGAGCCGCTCGGTGTAGAACGCGCCGAAGGCCTCGAAGCGGTAGCCGTCCCAGTCCTGCGGCTGGTAGTCGCTGTCGACCACGCGGCGGTAGGCCTGGCGGATGGTGAGCTCGACCGCGTTGCAGTTGCCGATCGGCGAGCTGCCGCCGAAGAGCTCGTCGGGCAGCATGCACGCCGGGAACTTGTCGATGCCCCAGCCGAGGTGGCTGAGGTCGATCATCTTCGGCGTGGCGAACGCCTTGTTGGTGACGTCGAAATAGCCGTTGCCGACGTCGAAGTAGGGCGCGTCCTCGTCGTCCGGATCGTTGACGTAGTACGCGAGCGACGAGTACTCGATGCCGCCGTACAGACCGAGGATCGACATGGTGTCGAAGTCGTAGGCGTTGGTGTTGAGGTTCTGCGACCAGTCGACGCGGAAGTACTGGCGCTCGTACCAGGGGCGGTCCTTCTCGTTCTCGACGACGACGTTGTACTCCTCGCCGGTCGACGGGTTGTAGTCGTTGCGGATGTCGAAGTGGCTCGAGATCTTGTACGCCGCGACGACCTGACCGTCGGTGGAGGCGGGGCCGGCGCCCTTGCCGTCGCTGTTGGCGATGCGCTGGTACGTGAGGCGCGCGACGAGGAGATCCTCGGTGATCGTCCACTTCACGCGGGCGACCGCTTGCGCGTACGTCGAGGTGAACAGGCCGTCCTGCGACGCGCCGTAACCGACGTCGACGAGCGTGCCTTGCGTCCAGAACTCGGGATCGTCTTGCGTCCCGTGCAGGTCGTTGCCCACGAAGAAGGACTTCGCGAGGGCGTTGGCCTGCACGCGGTTGATCGGGTCGCGCTCCTGCGCGCATCCGACCGACAGTGCGCCCAGGCCTGCTATCGCAAGGCCGGCTCGCACCCATTTCGCGCTCGTTAGAGCGCGAAACAACGACGACTTCCAGTTCATTTTGAAGGACCTCCGGTATCAGACGGGACCATCGCCCACGAGGGGCGCCCTGCCGCATGCAGGATCAAGGCCACCAAAAGTTCCGAATGTTTTCGGTTGCTTGACCATGCGGGCGGCGCCGCGGGGCGGGCAGGCGTAAGTTCGATTACGCCCGCGCCGTCACGAAATCAGCGGCGCGTCGGGAATAATCGGACAGGCGCGCGTAGTCAACGACCGCCGTCATACCTGGACCGACCTTGGAGCCAGGGGTCGAGGGGTCGAGGGGTCTAGGGGTCTAGGGGTCTAGGGGTCTAGGGGTCTAGGGGTCGAGGGGTCTAGGGGTCGAGGGGTCTAGGGGTCGAGGGGTCTAGGGGGCTAGGGGTCGAGGGGTCCAGGGGGTCTACGGGTCTCCGGCCCAAATCGTCGTCCCCGGGAAAGCGGGGACCCAGCGTTCGGCTCGGGGCGCGTACACGTCGCGACGGAAGTCGGTGAAGACCGCTCCTCTTGGGCGAGTTATGTCGCGAATCTCTCTTGCCGCCGCCAGGACAGAACGTCGCTGCACCGCAAATACCCGAATGCGTGTCAGTCGAACGCACGGCACGCAGTGGGGCGCGACCCAACTCGCCCAAGACGCACGGTCTTGATGCAAGTTCGGTCGCCCGCTGGCCCCCACGCCGACCCGCGACCGCGACCGCGACCGGCGACCCCGAGTCCGCGACCCCTGGACCCCTGGACCCCTAGACCCCTAGACCCCTACGTCCAGTGGCCTTCGCGCAAGGCGGCGGCGTCGATCACGCGAATCTTCGGGCTGAGGGCCTCGCGGAAGATGTCTTCGTCGTCCGGGTCGGTCGCGTCCGGGGCGAAATCGCTCGCGACTTCCATCGCGGTGGCGAGGATCTTCACGAAGCACGCGAAGCTCGAGGCGCACAGCGAGGGTTTGAGATCCGCGCCGCTCATCACCGTCATCACCGGGCAGTCGCCTTCGGCGTCGGGGCGGGTGGTGTCGAGGAAGTAGGGATCGCCGAGGAGCGCGCTGTGGCCGATGACGAGCCAGCCCTCCTTCCAGCCGGGACGGGCGGCGGTCTTGGCGTCACCGCGGCCGTAGCCGATCTGCTCGCGCTCGAGCTCGGCGGCCGGGATGAAGCGGATCCGCTCCGTCGGCGTCGCCGTCTCGACGTCGAGCGGATCGGCGGCCTTCAAGAACGCGGCGTAGCGCGAGGAGAGCGGCAGCTTCTTCTTGAGCGCCCGGACGGCGTCGTCGTCGGTTTTGCCAAAATCCGCAGTGATTTTGCGTTTCTGGAAGATATTCTTGAGTGCCTCGACGGCTTCGGCGAGGTCGCTGTCCACGGCCAATCCTTCGTTGATCGAGTCCGGCGCGCCGCGGCGGCCGCGCGCACCGAAATACGCGGTATAAGGCATAACCGGTTTGCCTCCATTGGGGTAACAAAAACATGATCGACAGCGCCTACTTGCAGAGCCGCTTCCGGCCCTCGGAGATCGAGCACGCCTACGGCGACAACGTGCACGTGCTCGACGATCCGGTGGCGTGGTCGCTCCTCACGCGGGTGTGCTCGGCGGAGACGGCGCAGCCCGAGCTCGGCCGGCTCATCAACCGGCTCTACGACGGCCTCGCGCGCGCGGTCATCGCCGCCGAGCTGCCGCGCGAGCGGGTCGACGCGCCGACGCGCATGGCCTCGAGCCACCGCGAGGCCGTCTACCGCGGGCTGGTGGTCGACCGCCGCACCCGCGCCGTGACCGTCGCCATCGCCCGCGCCGGGACGATGCCGTCGCAGGTGGTGTTCGAGCTGCTCAACGAAGTGCTCGAGCCCGAGTGCGTGCGCCAGGACCACCTGTTCATGAGCCGGCAGACCAACGCCGCCGGCGAGGTGACCGGCACCCTGTGGCACGACGCGAAGATCGGCCGCGACATCGGCGGCCGCTACGTGCTCTTCCCCGATCCGATGGGCGCGACCGGCTCGTCGATGATCAGCGCGCTCGAGCACTACAAGCGCTCGCTCGACGGCGAGCCGGCCAAGTGCATCGCCATGCACCTGATGATCACCCCCGAGTTCGTGCGGAACATGAAAAAGGCCCACCCCGACGTGGTGATCTACGCGCTGCGGCTGGACCGCGGCCTATCGAGTGAAAAGGCCCTCGCGCACAAGCCGGGCACGTATTGGGACGAGGAACGCGGGTTGACCGACACCCACTACATCGTGCCTGGGGCCGGCGGGGTGGGGGAGCTCCTCAACAACGCTTGGGTTTAGAAGAAGAAGAAATGTGGAGCAGAAAACAGGCGACAGGCGACAGGGAATGATCGGATCAGAAGGTCGCGGTCGGTTGCGGCGCTGAGCGGTTCGGCATTCCTCGAAGGCGCCGAAAGGCGGGAATCCCGGCGCGATCCGCGCGAGATGGATTCGCACCCCGAGTGGGGCTAGCTCGTCACGCGCCTCGCTGGAATTCCCGGTCGCCTGTCGCCTGTTTTCTGCTCCACATTCATCTCTTTTTCCGCCGCGGGTTGTGGTTTCTCCCCAGCTCCTCGTAATCGAGCGAGACGGGGCCCCTTCCGCTCGGTGTGGGGATCTCGCGCGCCTGTTGCTCGAGGCGCGATCGGCGCGAGATGGATTCCACACCTCGAGTGGGGCTAGCTCGTCACGCGCCTCGCTGGAATTCCCGGTCGCCTGTCGCCTGTTTTCTGCTCCACATTCATCTCTTTTTCCGGCGAGGGTTGTGGTTTCTCACCAACCCCTCGTAATCGAGCGAGACGGGGCCGCGTCCGCTCGGTGTGGGGATCTCGCGCGCCTGTTGCTCGAGGCGCGATCGGCGCGAGATGGATTCACACCTCGAGCGGGGCTAGCTCGTCTCGCGCCGCTCTGGAAATTCCCGGTCGCCTGTCGCCTGTTTTCTGCTCCACATTCATCTCTTTTTCCGGCGAGGGTTGTGGTTTCTCACCAACCCCTCGTAATCGAGCGAGACGGGGCCGCGTCCGCTCGGGGTGGGGATCTCGCGCGCTTGTTGCTCCAGCTCGCTCACCATTTCGGCGAGCTCGCTGTCGGCGCCGATGCGGCGGCCGTCGATCCATTCGCCGTAGGCGGCGGCGAGGGCGGGGATGCCGCGGCCCGAGACGTGGCCGCGGCGGCCGAGCTCGAGGTAGCTGCGGGCGAGCGAGCCGCCGTCGAAGTGGTGGCGCAGGGCCATCTCGCGGGCGACGCGCAGCACCGAGCGCGGCGGCAGGCGGCCGTCCTCGTACAGCACGAACGCCGCCTGCATGTAGTTGAAGAACGGCACCACGCGCCGGCCGAAGCGATCGAACTCCGCCGGCGACGACTGGCGATCGAGGTGGATGAGGATGCGCTCCACCGTGGGGCCGCGCTCGAGGTACGAGGCGTAGCGGAGCGCGTCGGCCACGTCGTCGTCGTAGACGTCGCCCGCGCGCAGGATGCCGGCGAGCCGCTCGCCGCGCACGTCGCCGGCGCACACGTCGGCGTAGAGCGAGTAGACGAAGGCATCGGCCTCGGCGTCGTCGCCGAGCAGCGTCTCGCGCACGATCTCGCCGGCGTCGTCGCGCTGGCTGCCGAGCTCGCAGCGGCGGCGGAGCAGGGCGGTCAGCTTGTAACCGAGCTGGCCGCGCAGCGCCTTGAAGCGCAGCCGCAGGATGTTCTGCAGGTTCGGCTTGAGGGTGAGGCTCGCCCAGCGCACGCCGTCGAGCTCGAGCTTCTGCACCAGCCGGCTGCGCAGCTGCTCGGGGCTGCCCGACAGGATGTGGATGTCCACGCCCGCGTCGCCGAGCTCGCGCATGAGCGCCGCCGCGCCCGGGACCGTGCGCTTCTGATCGGGCCGCTCGACCGCCGTGCGCACGAGGTCGCGCAGCGTATCGAAGTCGGTGCGCAGGTACGTCTTGTCGAGATCCCAACGGGCGATGAACATCAGCCGGTCCAGCTGGCCAGCATGCGCTGGAGCGAGTCGGCGAGCTCGGTGCGCTTGGTCTGCACGGCGATGCGCACCGCCTCGTCGAGGTGGCGTTGGGCCACGCTCTTCATGCCTTGTGAGTGCGTGGCGGTGGCGAGCGAGGCGAGCAGGCGCGCGCGCTCCCGGGCGTTCGGCGGCGCGAGCGACAGCGCCTCGCGGAGCACGCCCACGGCGTCGGCCGGCTTGCCCGCGAGCGACAGCGCGTCGCCGAGCTTGCCCGAGAAGATGAGCACCGCCGACACCGGGTCGTCCATCTCGCCGCGGGCGAGCTCGCGCCGGGCGGTCTCGA
>JACXTT010013192.1_pt1 | contig 10905 bp, 9 predicted proteins | sample 9270951 | NCBI WGS metagenome assembly JACXTT01 (sample SAMN15532306, study PRJNA645909) | rock metagenome | isolation source: weathered quartz diorite | place: Puerto Rico | collected 2017-06-21 | reverse complement strand
CTGCGCAGCAGGGCCCGGGCCGCGGCCGAGCGTAACGGCAACATCGAGTTCATCTTCGCCAGCCGCGAGGAAGCCAACCAAGCCGTCGATCTGCTGCGCGCCGAGCATTGCGCGATCGAGGCCGTAGCGCGCACCAACAGCACCCTCGAAGACATTTTCGTGAAGGTGGTCAATGAGTCCTAGCTCGCTGCGCATTACCGCCGCGCTCGTCGCCGACACGTTTCGCGAAGCGTTCTCGCGCAAGATATTCTGGGGATTCTTCGGCTGCTCCTCCGCGCTGATCCTGTTTTTCATCTTCATCATGCGGATTGACGTGGTGCAGGGCGCCGTGGCCACGGTTTCACTCTTCGGCTCGGCCGGCCGTACCGAGGACGTGCAGCGTCTGGTGCACCAGGCGCATGGCGCCATCGCGGCCTTCCTCTACACCGCCGGGATGTTTCTGGCGATCTTTGCCTCGGCGGGACTGATCCCATCGGTGTTTGAGCCCGGCCGCATCGAGCTGCTGCTCTCGAAACCAGTAGCCCGCTACCACATCCTTCTCGGCCGTTACCTGGGAAACCTGCTCGTGATCGCGGTGAACCTGTTCTATCTGGTGTTCTCCGTCTGGCTGATTTTCGGGCTCAAAACCGGCGTCTGGACCCTTGGATTTCTTGTTTCGAGCTTGCTCACGTTGTTCGTGTTCGCCGTGCTGCTCACAGTAGTCGTGCTGGTGGGCGTGCTTTGGGAGAGCGCCGCCGTCACTACCATGGTGACTTTTGGCCTCATGATCGTCAGCCCGATCCTGGCGCAGCAACCGCTGCTCCAGCGCCTGCTGTCGTCGGAAACATCACGCAACACTGTCCGCGTGTTCTACTACGTGCTGCCGAAAGTGTTCGACCTGGGACGCATCGTGCGTGCGCTAGTGATCGGTGACCGGGTCGTCGACTGGATGCCGCTGTGGAGTTCGGCGCTGTTCGGCATAGTCGTCCTGGGCGCCGGCCTGTACGCCTTCGCAAAGAGGAACTACTGATGTCGCGACTCGCTACCGTGATTCTCCTGATTGTTCTAGCGGTTGCCGGTTGCGGCTCCGCCGAATCCGGACGCACCGGGATCGACCCCGCCCTGGCCGCGCTGGTTGCCGCGGACGCCACCATGGTTGCCGGCGCCCGCATGGAGGCCATTCGCGCTACACCAATTTATAAAAAGATGATCGTGGCCCAAGCGCTGACGGATCTCGATAATTTCGCGCGCGAGACCGGTTTCGATCCGCGCCGCGACGTGAGAGAGCTGCTCATCGTGTCAAACGGTGAAGACGCCATCGTCGCCGCGCGCGGTACGTTCGATCCGCGGGCCTTCGAGCGCCTGACCAAGAGCTCCTACAAAGGCTACACGCTCTACACCGGGGATCGCGGCGGTGTGGCCCTGATCGATGCCTCGACGGTCATCGCCGGAACCTTGCCCGCCGTGCACGCGGCGCTCGATCGTCACAAGGCTGGCGAACGGTCCGGCCCCCAGGGCTTACTGGCCCGCGCGCGCCAGATTCCGCCGCAATATCAAATCTGGTCGGTGTCCAACGGTTTTGAAAACGTGTTTACCTCGAAAATTCCAGAAAGCGGCAACGCCGCCAACGTCGGCCGGATCTTGCGCTCGCTCGAAAACACTACTGCAGCGGCCGACCTCCGTACAGGCCTCAACGGCTACATCAGCGGCGTCTGCCGCAGCGAGCCGGACGCTAAGAACCTGGGAGACGCCGCGCGCGGCCTGGTCGGGCTCGGACGCCTGAGCGTGCCGGAAAACAAGCCGGAAATGCTGCGCCTGTGGGATGGAATCAAAGTGGATCAACAGCAGCGGACCATCAACATCACCGTCGCCGTTCCGCAGGACCTGGTCGACAAGCTCGTTGACATGCTGCGCACCGAGCCGCGCCTCCAGCGCCTGCCCATCACCCCGCCGTCGGGGCCCCGGTAGCCGGGTGCGCTTTCTTTGGCGCCGGAATCCCATCGCCCAGAATTGACCCGCCACCCTCGCTGATGTAATTGCGGTTCCACGCTGGGATATCGACCACTACATCGCCCTTCACCACCGCCTGGCAGCCCAGGCGCGAGTGCGGCGTCAGGTCGGCGGCCATGTCCACGCGGTCGAGCTCGTCGTCATCGGCTTCAGTGAGATTTCCGTCCAGGCCGTCCTTCACGACGACGTGGCAGGTGGTGCAGGCGCAATTCCCGCCGCACGCGTGCTCCAGATGGATGCCGAAATTCAGGGCAATGTCGAGCAACGACTCCGGCTTGCCGTGCCCCTTGTAGGGCAACTTTCCAGACTCGAATTCTACCGTCTTTCCGAGCGGCAGGAACGTAACCTTAGGCACATCTTGATTATAGCGGTTTCAGAATCTTGCAGCCAAATACCCCCATTCCCCATCAAGATGATGTAGTACAATTTGGAAAGCGAGTTTAAGCCCATGGATTCGAGCGCCCGCAGTCTTGCAAAAGCAGTTAGCTATCGTGTGTTGGGATCGGCTGCAACCGCGCTCATTGTCTTTATTTTTAGCGGCAATATGCCGTTGTCCGCCGGTGTCGGGGCCATCGACATGGTGCTGAAGATCGCGCTTTATTTCGTGCACGAACGGCTCTGGAACTACATCCCGTACGGCCGCCCCAAGCCTCCGGAATACGAAATCTAACCCTGCAGCACTCCCAGCAGCGCCTGCTCGAGATCCCGCTGTTTATCCGCCGCCAGTTTTCGACCGCCCGCGGTCACATAAAAAACGTCGATGGCCTTGTGCGCTTCGGTATCGATCAGCACCACGTCGATGCTGGCATCCCGCGAGGAAATTGTCGAGGCGATGTCGTAAAGCAGCCCCGGCCGGTCCTCCGCCACTACTTGAATCAACGTGGCCGATTGGGAAGCCTCGTCGTCGATATGCACCGCAGGTTGGACGCGCGCTTTGCGTCCCGGCGGCGCCACATGCGGCCGGCTGCGCAATAACTGCGGGACGTCGGCGCGGCCCAGCACCGCGCGCTCCACAGTTGACTGCAGCCGTTCCACCTCGCTCGGATTCAGCTCGAGCGTGCGCAGCGGATCTTCGAAAGAAAATGTATCCAACACCGTGCCGTGACGGTTGGCGAACGCCTCGGCCTTCAGGATATTCAGACCGAAGCTCGAGAGCGTGCCGGCCACCGAGGCAAATAGAAACGGGCGGTCGCGCGCCACCAGAGTCAGGCGGTAGGCGCCGCCGGTTTTCTCGAGATCGACCGCCACGCCGCGCTCGCGGCTGTCTTGCTCGAGGCGCATGTGCCGTTCCATGTCCGCGGGGGTGTGGGTGCGCAGATAGCGCGTCGGGAACCCTTCCAGAAAAGCGCTTTGCTCGGGAGAGTCGGCTTCTTCGATGCGCTCGGTCTCGAGCTCGCGCGTCAGCTCGTTGTAAGTCAGCAGGTAAAGCTGCCACAACTGCTCGGCGCGCCACGAAGTCATGGCTGTCGGATTCACGGCGCAGATATCCGCGTAGGTCACAAGCGTCAATCGCTTGAGGTTTTCTACCGTGCCCGCCACATGCGCCAGGTACTGCGCGGTCGCGGGATCGAACGGGTCGCGCCCGTTCATGGCCGCGGACAGCTCCAGATGGCAGCGAATCAGGAAGCGCACCGTTTCGCGCTCCGGCGCGGGCATTCGGATGCGTTCCATGGCTCCTTCGGCAAGCCGCAGCGAAGCGTCCACGTGCCCTTCCTGTGGCCTGCCCTTGCCCGCATCGTGAAACAGTAGCGCGAATACCAGCAGGCCCCGCTGCTCCACCTCAGACAAGAGGTTAGCGAACGGCGCGGCGCCCGCATTTTTGGAGCCCGGCAGCTCCACCAGCGTTTGAATCGCCACCAGCGTATGCTCATCGACCGTGTAGCGATGGTAGAAGTCGCGAATCACCAGGCAGTCGATTGCCTCGATTTGGGGACATAGCGTTCCGAGAATCCCGGTTTCGTGCGCCGACCGCAGCGCGAGCGGCGCGTTAGCGAGCGAGAGCGCATCCCGGATCTCCGGCCAGATGGGGTGCGAAGATGCGAAGTAGGTCCGCAGCCGCGGGAGCTGTGCGGCGAGCCGCTGCTCGGCTTCGAGCGACAGACGTACGCCGTGCCGCGCCACGAACTCGACCAGCCGCAGCAGCAACGCGGGTTCCGCTTCCAGTTGTTGAGGCGCGCGAAAATAGACCCGCTCGCGCGCCACCGTGAAGTCGGCGTTAGAGACGCGCGAGCGGCGGTCGCGGAACTGCGCGAATAGCGAGCTGGCGCGTCCTTCCTCAACTTCGAGCGCGCGCAGGGCAGCGCGATACACGGCGCGTGCGCTGCGAAAATAATCGCTCATCAGCGCCGGCTCGCCCACGCCCATCTGTTCCGCTACCCATTCCTGGGCGTCGAACGTCAGGACATTGGAATCGCGTTTGGCGTGATGATGCAGGTAGCCGCGCAAGGCGAAGAGGTATCGCCGCGGCTCATCCAGCTCAGGCAGGCGCACGGTCGCCGCAAACGCCTGCGGCGTGGTGCCCGCGATTTGCGCCAGCCACGAGACCAGTTGCAGGTCGCGCAACCCGCCCGGAGCTTCCTTCACATTCGGCTCCAGATGGTGGAACGTGCCGTTGTATTTCGCATGGCGCTCGCGCGTCATTCGCGAAAGGTGCCGTACGAGCGCGTCGCGCTGGCCGTGGACGAATCGCGGCAGCTTGCCGAGCAGCGCGCCGTAGACTGCCGCGTCCCCCGCCAGATACCGCTGGTCCAGCAGGCTGATACTCAGCTCGATATTGTTATCGTGCAGCTCCGCGCACTCGGCGGGCGTGCGCACCGACTGGCTCACGCGCAGCCCGGCATCCCAGAGCTGCTGCAAGAAACCCGAGATTTCGCTCTTGCGCCCCGTCGCGGATTTTTCGCTGCCAAACAGCAGCAGTAGGTCGATATCGGAATACGGGAACAATTGCCGGCGCCCGTAACCGCCCACCGCCAGTAGCGCCGCCCCGGAGGAAGCGTCCGGCGCGAGGTGTTGCTGCCACGCGCTCAGGACGAGCGCATCGACCGCGGAGGTACGCTCCGCCAGCGCCCGCACGGGATCAAAGAGCTGCGTCTCCGCGATCATCGTTCCGGATCCGAATGGCTTCCGCCACGTCGTAGACGAAAACCTTTCCGTCGCCAATCTTGCCCGTGCGCGCCGCCGCCGTCAGCACCTTCAACACTTCATCCAGACGCGCATCGCTCACCACCAGCTCGACTTTCATCTTGGGCAGCAGATCGACGTTGTATTCCTGGCCGCGATAAACCTCTTTGTGGCCCTTCTGCCGCCCGTGCCCGCGAACCTCCGTGATGGTCATGCCGTCGATGCCGATGCTCTTGAGCGCTTCTTTGACCGGATCCATTTTGAACGGCTGAATGATGGCTTCGATTTTCTTCATGGCATGCTCCTCGGTGGAATGGGCATTCCTGCCTGTTCTGCCCTATTCCACGCTACGTCTCCAGGAAGTAACCTTCCTCGCCGTGCTGGCTCACGTCCAGGCCCTCGATCTCGTGGTCGGTTTCCACCCGCACTCCGGACACCGCATCGCAGATCTTCAAAATAATGAGGGTTCCCACGATGGCCAGGCCCCACGCAATCGCGCACCCGATCGCCTGGTTCAGCACCTGCCCGGCATTGCCATCCACCCATCCCAGCGGCATCACTTTGCCGGAGGCGTCTTTCAAACCGTCGTTGATGGCGCTGGTTGCGAAGATGCCGGTGAGCAGCGCGCCCAGCGTGCCGCCCGCGCCGTGCACTCCGAAAGCGTCGAGCGTATCGTCGTAGCCGAACTTCTGCTTCACCAGCGTCACCATGAAGTAGCATACGATGCCGGCAATGAACCCGATGAGCAGCGCCGGGAACGGTTGCACGAAGCCCGAGGCCGGTGTAATGGCCACCAGTCCCGCGACGCATCCCGAGATAGCTCCCAGCACGCTGGGCTTGCCCGTGCGGATCCACTCGACAAAAATCCAGCCGAGAGCCGCGGCCGCCGCGCCGAAGTGCGTGGCCACGAAGGCGCTCGTCGCGAGTCCCGAAGCCCCGAGCGCGCTGCCGGCGTTAAAACCGAACCAGCCGACCCACAGCAGGGACGCGCCGATCACGCTTAGCACCAGGCTGTGCGGCTTCATCTGTTCGCGCGGATACCCGGTCCGCTTGCCCAGGTAGAGCGCGCACATCAGCGCCGAAACCCCCGACGTGACGTGCACCACCGTTCCTCCGGCGAAATCCAGGCAGGGAATCTTCCCGCCCAGAAACGCGTTCAGCAATCCACCCTTGCCCCACACCATGTGCGCCATCGGAAAGTAAACGATCAGCGCCCACAGCACCGTGAATAGCAGCATGCCGCTGAATTTCATCCGCTCGGCGTAGGCGCCTGATATCAGCGCCGGCGTGATGATGGCAAACATTAGCTGGTAAACCATGTAGGTTTGTTGCGGAATGGTGCCGGCGTAATCCGGATTGGGTGCAATGCCCACGCCGCGCAGGAACACGTAGCGCAGATCGCCAACGAACGGCGATCCCTCGGCGAAAGCGAGACTGTAGCCCACAATGGCCCACAGAACCGTGATCACCGCCATCAGGATGAAGCTGTGCATCATGGTGCTGAGCACGTTCTTGCGGCGCACCAGGCCGCCGTAGAATAGCGCCAGGCCGGGGCCCGTCATCATTAGCACCAGCGCGGCCGATGTCAGCATCCAGGCGTTATCGCCCGCGCTCTGGGCGGACTTGACGGCGCTATCGAGCGCGGCCAGCTTCGCATCCAGACTCTGCGGCGTCTGCGCCATCGCCGCCCCACAACACACCAGTAGCGTCCAAAATTTCATGCTTGTTTCCTTTGTCGGGTTACAAACAGGACCAAGTGTCTTATTATTCCGCGAAGCCGGGGCCTATGGGAAAGAAGGTTTCTATGAGAGCGATTGAAAAATTTGATGGGCGCCGGGACCGGCTGCTGCTTCACACGCTGTTTCGGAAACACGATCGTGCTTTAATCTAAGTTCTATGCCAGCACGCAGAGACCTTTTCTGCTTCACGGCCGCTCTGGCCCTCGCCGGGCGCCTTCCGGGAGCTACGGACGCCAAGCTCCCTAGCACCACGCTCGATACCGCCAGTGCCCACGTAACCCACGAGCCTTTCGGCGACCTCGCGATCTACTTCAGCGGCCCCACCAACCAGGTCGGCTCCATGACCGCCGGCAGCCTGCGCCTGAAATCCGGCATGTCGCCGCATCCGCCCCACACGCACCCCGAGGAGGAATTCATGGTGATCACGGAAGGCACGGGCGAGATCACCGTCGAGGGCAAGATGACGAAAGTCGCGCCCGGCTCGATGATGTATTGTGCGGCCGGCACGCTGCACGGCATCGTCAATACCGGCAAAACGCCGCTGCTGTTTTATTTCTTTAAGTGGAGGGTGTGAGGCTTACGCGAGGCTCTGATGGTTCATCTTGAAGCTTGCTGTTGGGAAAGTTAGCGTTGAAATTTATTCGGTGGGCTCTTCTTAACCTGTACTGCCAAGCAGAATTCGCAGGTGGCACCCGCTAATGGGTTAAGCGCATCATATGGACCCTTAGCTCCGCAAAGCGGCTTGTTCGTATTGGAATCCAGCGCGTGGACCGGGAAGTTATGGAGAAGCTCATCCAAGCGGGCTCCGTCTCCATGATATTGAGACCTCGATGTCGGTTCGCCGCGATGAAAATGGGCCCCGAACTTATTCCAGAGCTTCTGGACGATGTGCTCCGCTCCAGCTAATCCCCTCACTTCACCGATAGGAAGGCGCTTCTCGTCTTCATAGATGAGACAAAAACCATTTTCGTGGCGACGCATTCTTCAAGAATACAGGAAGCTTCAGGACAAGCCGTGCAGCAGACAGGGCTATGACTGCGTAGCGGGCCGTGTGGATTGCAACTACGCTCATGCCGCGTTTCGCGCTCCGCTACGCCAGCCCCTTCCCCTCCACAATCTTCACGTACCGGTCCACCGGCACGTCCGTAAACTTCTGGACTTTGCCGCTCGGAGCCGGCCATTTGATTTCCAGCCAGTCGAGTTTCGCCGCCGCGCCTAATCCCAGCACCTCGCGCGGATCGTGCGAGGACAGATAGCTGCCGCCGCCATTTTTCAGCCGGCTCCTCTTCACCCCGCCCGCAGACCACGTAATCCGCGCCCCAATAGCGTCGCGATTGCAGGTCACGCCTTCCAGCCTGATCCCCACCCAGTGGTTCCCCGGGCCACAGCCGTTGCGCAGAAGCACGGGCGCTCCTCCGTTGGGGGTCACCAGCACATCCGGAAAACCATCGTTGTCATAATCGCCCACCGCCAGCCCGCGCGCCGCCAGCGGTTTGGTGAAAGCCGGCCCGGCCTCAGCGCTAACATTGTGCAGCAGGCCCTTATCCTGGTGGAACAGCAGCAGCGGTTCTTTGTATTTCACCTGCTGCGAATACATCTCGATCATGTCGTCGGGGTGCCCGTTCGAAAGGATCAGGTCGATGGCGCCGTCGTTATCGTAATCGAAGAACTTCAGCCCCCACCCGCTCATCAGCCGCGTCGCCTGCGCCACCCCGTTCTTGTGCGCCGCATCGGAGAACGACTCGTTCTTGTTGTTGGTGTAGAGCGAGAACATCTCCTGGTCCACGTTGGCCACGAACAGGTCTTCCCAGCCATCGGCGTTGATGTCCGCGGCATCCACTCCCATGCCGGAACGCGCCTGGCCGTTCTCGCTGAAACCAACTTCGGCCGCCAACGCGATCTCCTCCCACTTATTGTTGCCCCGATTCACGAACAGGAAATTCTGCACCGTGTCGTTGGCCACGAACAGATCCATACGCCCGTCGTTGTTGATGTCGGTGGCTACCACCCCCAGACCCTTGCCGATGGCCTTCTCGATGTCGGTGCCTTTGGTGACGTCGGTGAACGTGCCGTCTCCGTTGTTGTGGTAGAGAAAACTGTGCGTGCCTTTGAACACGCGCGGGATGCAGTAATAATGCCGGTCCATCTTGTTGTCGCCGCACGAAAACTTGCTCGTGTAATCGACGAAGCTGCAAACGAACAGGTCGAGCCTCCCGTCGTTGTCGTAATCGAACCACACGGCGCTCGTGGTCCAGCCCGGCGCGGCCAGGCCGGCTTTTTCCGTAACGTCGGTGAAGGTGCCGTTGCCATTGTTGTGATAGAGGATCGGGCGTCCGTAGGCCGTGACGAACAGGTCCGCCCAGCCGTCGTTATCGTAATCCCCCACCGCCACGCCCATGCCGAAGGTCGCGCCCGCCCCTACGCCGGCCTTTTCGGTGACGTCGGTGAACGTGCCGTCGCGGTTATTCTTGTAGAGCGCATTGCGCAGCGGCGTTTTTGGCTGAAAAAAATCCGATGCGCCGCTATTCACCAGGTACAGGTCCATCCAGCCGTCGTTGTCATAATCAAGAAACGCGCAGCCTGGCCCCAGCGTCTCAGGCAGATAACGTTCCGGCGACATGGCGTTGCTGTGGACCCAGGTGATTCCGCTGGTTCGGGGCGGAACTTCCTCGAAAATGACTCCGTCCGCCCGCGGGGCCCCGCGCAACCGCCGGCCGCTAATCCCCGGGAGCGCCAGCGCCGCGGCTCCGGCCAATAGTCTCCGCCGTGAAAAACGATCCTGCATGGGCTGATCTCGATATTCTCGCACTTCAGCAGCGGGCGTTCCTGATGCTGAACAAGCCGAGGCAAGATTTTGTCACTTCAATGGAAACTTCCGGGCGTCGGTGTACGACTTTATACCTTATGCGGGTTAAGACGTAATGCGAAGTAATCTCCAGGAATCGCAAGTCACCGGCCCGTCCCGGCCATTAGAGTCGATGCTATGCCCCGTCCCGGGCGCCAAGACCGTTGCGCTGATTGCGGTGATGGCGATATCGGTTGGTCTGGCTCCCGCCGGTGTAACGCCGGCGCCGTTCCAGGCCGTCGCCTTCGAGCCTAATGTGGGCCAGACCGACGGGCGTGCGGAATTCATCGCTCGCGCGCCCAACGCTTCCCTTTGGCTCACGCGCGAGGGCGTTGTGATGAGCATATTGGAGAAGGGCCGCACTCGTCGCGCCGTCCTGAAGCTCAGGTTCGAGGGAGCGCGGCACAATCCGCGGATCGAAGCCGAAGACCCCCAGCCCGACGTCAGCAACTATTTTCTAGGAAGAAATCCTCGCCAGTGGCACACCGGAGTCCGGCACTTTGGCAAGGTCAGATATCGGAATGTCTATCCCGGAATCGACGCGGTCTTCTACGGAAATCCCCGGGAACTCGAATACGACCTTGTGGTGCAGCCGGGCGCAGATCCGTCAAAGATCCGCCTGGCATTTGACGGCCCCGAGCGCATCAGCCTTGATGGAAACGGAGACCTCGTGCTCCATTTCGGCGGTTCGGAGATTCGCAACCGCAAGCCGAGGATCTACCAGCGGGACGGCAGCGGCGACCGGTCCATAAATGGCGGCTACCTGGTGCTGGGCGAGCGCCTTGCGGGTTTCGCCATCGAGCGCTATGACGCGACCAAGCCTCTGGTGGTCGATCCGGGCATGGCCTACGGGACCTTCCTCGGAGGCAGCGGTGGCGACACCGCCAACGCCATTGCCACCGACGCCCAGGGGAACGTCTACGTGGCCGGGGGCACCACCTCGCCTGATTTGCCCGTCCGCAGCGGACTCGACACCGGCCTCAGTAACGGCTCGCAAGTCGCATTCGTGGCGAAAATCAACCCGGCGGCTTCCGGCTCGAAGTCGCTCGTGTATGCGACTTTCCTGGGGGGCTCGGTGGACGACGAGGCGCTCGGTATCGCCGTGGACCCAAGCGGCAACGCTTACGTTACCGGCCGTACCGTCTCCCACGAATTTCCGTTGAACAAAGCCTTTCAAACCCACATTCTCCACCACAAAAACTTCGGAAACCG
>JACXTT010013191.1_pt1 | contig 10907 bp, 8 predicted proteins | sample 9270951 | NCBI WGS metagenome assembly JACXTT01 (sample SAMN15532306, study PRJNA645909) | rock metagenome | isolation source: weathered quartz diorite | place: Puerto Rico | collected 2017-06-21 | reverse complement strand
CGCCGACCCAGAGCGAGCACTCCTCAGAAAGCGCGGGCCCGGCACACGAGGCCGGACCCGTCGCACCCCAACCGCGGAACTACTGGCAGACGGCCGAAGTCACGTGCGCCGAGCCGTCGGTCGCCGTGACGATCGCTTCGCCCTTGCCGACCTGGAAGTGCCGGATGTGGCCGGCCGCTTCGCCGATGAACCGCACGCCCGGCTGGCCCGTCTCGTTGATCTTGATCTGCTCGCCCTCGGCCAGCACGAACGTCCCGAGGCGAATCGTCGGCGCGCCGCACGCGTCAGCCGCCGACACGCGGAACGACTCGCCGGTCGGCGTATCCCGCACGCACGACACCGTCGGCGGCACCGTATCGACGACGGTGACCGTCTGGATCGCGGTACTGGTGTTGCCCGATACGTCGTGCGCGGTCCACGTCACCGGCGTGACGCCGACCAGGAAGATCCCCGGAGCGTTGTTCGAGAAGGTCACCGTGCCGGCGCAGTCGTCGGTCGCCGTCGGTGTGCCGAGCGCCGGAGAGCCGCAGTTCGTGAGCGACAGATCCGGCGGCACCGTCGCGAAGATCGGCGGCGTCGTGTCGACGATCGTCACGTTCTGCGTCGCCGTCGCCACGCGGTGCAGCGAATCCTCCGCGCGCCACGTGACCGGGTTCACGCCGATCAGGAACGTCCCGGGCGCGTCGTTGGTCACCGTCACCGGTCCCTGATCGCACAGATCGGCGCCGTAGCCCGTGCCGATGTGGTGATCCAGACAGGAGTTCAGCGTGATTGGAACCGGTGCCACCATGATCGGCGTCGCCACCGGCGTTTGATCCGGGTTCGGCACGAAGCAGCAGTTGTCGGTCCTGTCCGGCACGCCGTCGTGGTCGGTATCCGGCAGCACCATCGTCCCATTGATATCCGCCGTCAGCGTGCCCTCGCGATCTTCGTTGACGATGCAGCCGAAGATCGTGCAGCCGCCCTCGAAGTGAACCTTCGTCCCAACGACGGCGTGCATGTGCACCGAGCCGGCGAAATCAATCGTCCCGGTGACGTCTTCCTTCGGCGTCTTGTAGCCGTTCTCCGGGCTGCCGTTCACCATCGCCGCCTCGTAAAACGCGAAGTCGGCCTTCGGAATCGTGAACGCAAACGTCCCCGGCCCCGTGGACAGCGCCGTGAACGTCACCGAATGCGCCAGCTGCACGTTGATCGCGGTGTAGGTACGCGTCTCTCCGATGGTGAGGCAGTCGCGATGCACCGAGAAGCCCGCGAACGCGACGTCTGCGCGGTTGAGCGTGAAGACCTTCCCGCCCAGGACATCGATGCCGTCGGCCGGCGTCAGCTCGAGCTGCCCGCCGATCACAGGCGTCGTCAAGTCGACATCAGACGCGCACGGCACGCTCTGTTGGACGCGGAGCGTGCCAGTGAGGCCGTTGACAATCATCGGCTGGAGGTCGAGGCTCGCCGCGCGCACCGCCAGCGCCGCCAGCGCGAGCGCGCTCATCCCGCCGATCACGAGGAGCAGTCCCTTTCGCATCATCGGTTCATCTCCTCAGCGCTACTGGATGCGCACGATACGAACGTCAAGAATCGTGTCGTTCTGCTCGCGAAACGAGGCGTCGACGCGGAGCGGATAGGTCGCCGGCGAGCCCGCGTTCGTGTGGAACGTTGTTTCCGGACACGGCACGCCGGGCGAACACGGCCCCGTGATCTGCGAATACGCCACCGACGCCGTCCCGTCCGAGTTGCTGTGCAGCGTCACGCGGAACCGGTCGCCCGCGTTGTAGGTGCCCCATACGCCGCCGGGCCCGGGCCCGGGCACCGGCGTGCCGCTCTCGAAGATGCCGAATTGGCCGGTCGCCGCGAGGCTGATGCCGAAGCTGATGTCGGCGAGACCCGGGTCCGCGTCGGAGCAGGGGAACGCACAACCCCCCGGAATCTGCGAGAAGCCGACGACGTGCGACCGGTTGTTCTCGTTCGGGCTGAACTCGACGTACGCGTCGCCGTGCGTGACCCACTGCATCGACGCAGCGCCCGCATCGAACGCCGGCGGACCGGCCGTCGCCGAACTTTTCGACAGGTTGTTGCCAACTGGCGTCGTGCCGATCGTGTCGGTCCAGACCACCGGCGCGGGGACACGCCGCGGGTCCAGATGCGCGGGATCATCGAACTCGGGCCTCTTCGCGCCGGCGTCGGTGCAGACGTTGTCGAAGCAGCCGGGCGCATTCGTGCTCGGGTGCGCGTGTGCGGTGCAGAAGGTTACCGTCGCCGGGTCGGGCGGGTTCGTCGGAGTGAACCCGCCCTCCGAGCCCGTCGTGCCGAAGAAATCTTCGCACCGCGCAACGCAGGCGTCCGTCACAGTGGCAAAGACGGGGCCGATGACGCCGCCGCAGTTCAGGCACGCCGCGGTCCCTTCCGGGAACGCGCCTTCGAAGGTGATGGCGACCGGCGTCGCGCCGCAGCCGAGCGCCGTTCGGGCGGCATCAGAAAAGTCCAGACCGATGTTGTTCGTCTGGCGCCGGTTGAGGGCGATCGCCGCCTGCTCGAGCGGCACGCCCGCCGACAGGTCGGCGGCGGTCGCACAGCGCCGCGCAACCGTGTGGCTTTCGATGTCGCAGAAGATTGCGCTCGTCCGCGGCGTCGCACCGCCGGTGAAGTTGTCGAGCGGGCCGAGTCCTCCTACCTCGAACCGGCAATTGGGCAACGTGAGCAGGACCACCACCCACAGCCAAATCAGACGCTCCCAGCCTGGCTTCATCGTCAATCGGTAGCGCATGAATGCTCTCCTCTAAGTGCGTTGGGCGCCGCGGCGACGCAGCACGACGAGCAGCGCGGCTCCCGCCACGCCGGTCACGATCGCGATGATCTGCGACGTCGAGAACGGACCGAGAAAACCGCGAAACGCGTCGGCCCGAACGATCTCGATCGAGAACCGCAGCACGGCGTAGCCGACCACGAGCGCGCCGAACGCCTGGCCGTCGGTCGTGCGACGCCGGTACACGGCGCCGACGAGCAACAGCAGCGCGACGCCGCTCAGCGATTCGTAGATCTGTGTCGGGTGCACGGCCAGCGATTGCGTCGCACCCGCCGGCAGCAACCCCGCCATCTGCTGCTCGACGAAGGCCGGCGACCCCGCCGGAAACTGCACCGCCCACGGGCCGTTCCACGGCTGGCCGAAGTCGCAGCCCGCCAGGAAGCAGCCGACGCGCGTGATGGCGAGGCCGACGCACAGCGACGGCGCGGCGCAGTCAGCCCATCGCAGTAAACGCAGATCGTGACTGCGACAGAACACGAACGCGCCCGCGAATCCTCCGAGGAAGCCGCCGTACGCGACAACGCCGCCCTTCCACCATTTGAAGACGTCGATTACGGATTCGAATTGATCCAGGTTGGTGAGGACAAAGAGGACGCGCGAGCCGACAACGGCCGACACGAGCGTCCACAAGCAGCAGCGATCGATCACGCGTGGATCCATGCGCGCGCGCTCGGCGATCTGCAGAGCCAGGAGGCGGCCCACGAGCACCGACACGAGCAGCATGACGCCGTACGCGTACAGCGGGAGACCAAACGGCAAGGTAAGCAGAATCGCGTGCACGTGAAACCAAATTCCGAACGTCGCTGGGGGGATGCGCCGTGAGGATTGGGGGGACCCTCGCGCGACGCGGACAGTAACGCCGCTGCGAAAAAAGATCAAGACACGAAAGTTGTAATCGTGCAAGCGGCGCTTGACGACGGAAGCGACGCGTGTCACCTTGCTCGAACCTTGCCCGCGCCGACTGCTGAGCTACGCGATCATCTCGTCGTCGGTCTCGACGTCGGATCGACGACCGTGAAAGCAGTCGTCGTTCATCCCGACAGCCGCAGGATTCTCTGGTCCGACTATCAGCGTCACGAAACGAGGCAAGCCGAAAAAGTTCTGGAGCTGCTCGTCGCCATCGGCGACGCGTTCCCCGCGTTGCGTCCCTCGGACCTGCGCGTCTTCATCACCGGCTCCGGCGCCGGCCCGCTGCGCGAGCCGCTCGGCGCGAAGTTCGTGCAGGAAGTGAACGCGGTGACGATGGCGGTGGATCATTTGCATCCGGACGCGGGCAGCGTCGTCGAGCTCGGCGGACAGGACGCGAAGATCATCATCTACAAGGAGACCGCGTCGGGCGAGAAACGCGCGATCGCGTCGATGAACGACAAGTGCGCGTCCGGCACTGGCGCGACGATCGACAAGTGCCTGATCAAGGTCGGGCTGTCGCGCGACGAGATCAGCCGGATCGAATGGGACGGCTCGCGACTGCACCACGTCGCCGCCAAGTGCGGCGTCTTCGCCGAGACCGACATCGTCAACCTGGTGAAGTCGGGAATCCCGGCGCGCGAGATCATGTGCTCGCTTGGCGACGCGATCGTCGGCCAGAACCTGTCGGTTCTCACACGCGGCCATTCGCTCAGGCACACGGTGCTGCTGCTCGGCGGGCCCAACACGTTCCTGCCGTTTCTGCAGGCGTGCTGGCGGCAGCGGATTCCGGAGACGTGGCGCGCCCGTGGATTTGTCTATCCGACCGACATGGCCGTCGAGGATCTGATCGTCGTTCCAGACAATGCGCAGTACTACGCCGCGTTCGGCGCGGTCGTGTACGGCCTTCACGAGCCGGCGGGCGTCGGCGTCTATCGAGGTCTCGATCCGCTGAAGGCGTTCATCGCCGGCGGGCGCAAAGCGAAGCTCGGGCACGCCGCGGGACCGCCGCTCGTCACGCGCGACGGAGAGCTGGACGAGTTCCGTCGTGTGTATTCGGTCCCGCGGTTCGAGCCGGCGACGGTTCAGGCCGGTACGCGTATCCGCGGGGTCATCGGCGTCGACGGCGGATCCACATCGTCGAAAGCCGTGCTCGTGGACGAGCAGGGCACCGTCCTGACCAAGCACTACCAGTTGTCGCAGGGCAACCCGATCGAGGACGTGAAGCAGCTGCTCGCCAAGGTCAAGGCGTTCGCCCTGCATCAAGGCGCGACGCTCGAGGTGCTCGGTTTCGGCGCGACCGGCTACGCGGCCGACGTGCTCGAGGCGTCGCTCCGCACCGACGTCAACGTCGTCGAAACCGTTGCGCACATGACGGGAGCCGTCAGGTTCTTCGGCGACGTCGACGTCATCTGCGACATCGGCGGGCAGGACATCAAGGTCCTGTTCATGGCGAATCGCGAGATTTCGCAACTTCCGCCTCTCGAACCAGTGCTCGGCCGGAAACGGCATGCTGCTGCAGGCGATGGCCGATCAGTTCGGCGTGCCGGTCACCGAGTATGCCGACACCGCGTTCAAGGCGGGGCTCACGCCGACGTTCAGCTACGGCTGCGCCGTGTTTCTCGACGCCGATCGCGTGAACTTTCAGAAGGAGGGCTACAACAAAGAGGAGCTGCTGGCCGGCCTGGCGATGGTGCTGCCGAAAAACGTCTGGCAGTACGTCGTGCAGATTCCGCGGATGGCGGCGCTCGGCCGGCGCTACGTGCTCCAGGGCGGCACGCAGTACAACCTCGCGGCGGTGAAGGCGCAGGTCGATTACATCCGGGAGCGCGTGGCGGACGCCGAGATTCATGTGCATCCACATCCGGGTGAAGCCGGCGCGATTGGCGCGGCGCTGGAAGCGCTGCGCGTCGGCACGCGCCGCGGCCACTCGACGTTCGTCGGCCTGGACGCCGCCATCGATCTCGCCTATACGACGCGGAACGACGAGACCACGCGCTGCCACTTCTGCCCGAACGACTGCGCGCGGACGTTCATCGACGCGCGCACGCCCGGCGGCGGCACGAGCCGCTACATCTCGGGCTTCAGCTGCGAGAAAGGGACGGTCGAATCGGTCGACGCGTTGAAGGAGCTGACGTCGCGGCGCAAAAACCTGCGCCTGAAGTACCCAAACCTCGTGGACTACGAGAGTACGGTGCTGTTCCGCAGCTTTTACACGCCCGCTCCGCTGCCCGATGCGGGAACCGCGATCGACGACGTGGAGGTGCGCAAGACGTGGCTGGGAGGCGTGAAGAAGCGAACGATCCGGCGAAACTTCGCGCGCTCGCCTGAGGAAACGCGGGCGCGGCGCCGGCGGATGCAGGTCGGGATTCCCCGCGTGCTCAACGTTTATTCGACGGCGCCCATCTGGCGGACGTATTTCGAAACGCTGGGCCTGAAGAGCGAACACATCGTCTTCAGCGATTACACGTCCGAGGAGCTGTGGGCCGAGGGCGGCAAGTACGGATCGATCGATCCCTGTTATCCGTCGAAGGTCTGCCAGGCGCACGTGCACAACCTGCTGTTCAACAAACCGCGCCACACGTTCGACTACATTTTCTTTCCCTGCATCACGCACGTGCCGAGCTTCGTCGTCAACACGATGGACAACACATCGTGTCCGATCGTGGCCGGCGCGCCGAAGGTGGTGCGGGCGGCGTTCACGAAGGAACGGGACTTCTTCGCGTCGAGCGGCGTCGAGTACGTCGACGGCGCAGTGACGCTGACGGAGCCGAACTATTTCGCGCGCCAGATGTTCGAGATGTGGGGCGAACGGCTCGGCATCACGGAAGACGAGAACGACTGGGCGTGCCGCCAGGGATTCGCCGCGCTCGCCGCGCTGGACGAGGATCTGCAGCGCCGCGGCCTCGAGGTTCTGCAGCGCCTCGAGGAGGAACATGCCGTCGGCGTGCTGCTGCTCGGCCGCCCGTATCATCTCGACCCGGGTCTCAATCACGGAATCCTCGACGAATTCCAGGCGCTCGGCTACCCCGTGCTCTCCATTCGATCGATCCCGAAAGACCCGCAGTGGCTGGCGCGCTTCTTCAAAGACGATCTCGAGCGCGGCTTCATATCGTCGCCGCTCGACGTGTCGGACGTCTGGCCCGAGAATTACTCCGCAAACAGCGTGCAGAAAGTGTGGGCGGCCAAGTTTGCCGCGCGCCATCCGAACGTCGTGGTGCTGGACCTTTCGAGCTTCAAGTGCGGGCACGATGCGCCGACCTACGGCCTCATCGACAACGTGATCTCGTCGAGCCGCACGCCGTACTCCGCGCTGCACGACATCGACGCGAACAAGCCGAGCGGCTCGATCAAGATCCGCGTCCGCACGTACGCGCACACGCTCTCGCTGCACGAGGAACACCTGAAAGATCTCGCCGCGAAACGATCGGAGCTGCAACGGCTCGTCGACGAGAAGCGTCACGCGCTCATGCGCGAGCGGCAGATCGCCCTCGCCGCCACGGCGCGTGACGAGATGGATGCGGCCTACGCCGCGTATCTCGCCGACGAGGAACCGCGCGTTCTTTGGATCAAGGAGATCCCCGCATGAGTGGTCCAGCCATCCACAGGGTGAAGACCTACGAGGAGATCGACGCCGAAGTGGGGACGTTCGAAGCGGCGGAACGGCGGCGGCTCAAATTGGACGCCGACAGGATCGAGCATTGGGTCGACTGCAACCCGCAGACCTTCACACGCGCGGAGCGCGGCCACACGACGATTCTCTTCGGCGGGCTGACGCTTGCGCACGATCAGCTCGTGCGCGCGGCGCTCGCGGGCCTCGGGTACACGATGCAGCCGCTCGACGTGCCCGATACCGAGGCGCTGCGGTTCGGAAAGGAATTCGGCAACCGCGCGCAGTGCAATCCGACCTACTTCACCGTCGGCAACCTGGTGAAGCACCTCGTGCATCTCCGCGATCACGAGCACGTGCCGGTGGACGAGATCATTCGGACGCGCGTCTTCTTCACCGCCGGCGCGTGCGGTCCATGCCGATTCGGCACCTACGTCACCGAGTACCGCAAAGCGCTGCGCGATGCGGGGTTCGACGGCTTCCGCGTGCTCCTCTTCCAGCAGCAGGGCGGCCTGCGCCAGGCGACCGGTGAAGATGCCGGGCTCGAGTTCACGCCAACCTTCTTCATCACGCTGCTGAAAGCGCTGATCATAGGCGACGGGCTGAACCTGATCGGGTACCGCATCCGCCCGTACGAGATCGTCGCCGGCGCAACCGATCGCGCGCTCGACGACTGCAAACGGATCCTGTCCGACGCCTTCACGCGGCGCAGAAGCCTCTTCGTTGCGCTGTGGCGATGTCGCCGCCTTCTCGCGCGCGTGCGCGTGAATCGTCTGCAGCCGAAGCCGAAGGTCGCCATCATCGGCGAGTTCTGGGCGATGACGACCGAGGGCGACGGGAACTATCGAATGCAGCGGTTTCTCGAGCAGGAAGGCGCGGAGGTCGACATCCAACCGGTCAGCGCCTGGCTGCTCTACAACATCTGGGAACACGCCTGGGACACGAAGCGCCGCATGACGCTGCGGGCAGAGGACGGCGGGCCGTTCGGGCTGAAGGGAACCAACCCGCGCAAGAAGCTCGCGGTGCTGAAGGTCGCCGACTGTGCGCTGCGCGCCGCGTTCGCGATGTACACGAAGGCGATCGGCCTCGGCGGCTATCACCTGTCGGACATGGACGAGATCGCGACCATCTCGCATCAGTACTACGACAACCACCTGCGCGGCGGCGAAGGCCACATGGAAGTGGGCAAGCTCATTCAGCACGTCGAGCAGCGGAAATCGCACATGGTGATCAGCGTGAAGCCGTTCGGCTGCATGCCCTCGTCCGGGGTGTCCGACGGCGTGCAGTCGCTCGTCACCGCGAGGCACGCGGACGCGATCTACTGCGCGATCGAAACGACGGGCGACGGCGCCGTCAACGCGCAGAGCCGCATGCAGATGGATCTCTTCAAGGCGCGTCGGAGGGCGGAACAGGAATATCGGGCGCTCGTCGACGCGTCGGGATTGACGGAGACGGAGATCGAACGCCGCGCCGCGCGCCGCGCGCGGGCGGCGCTGTTCTATCCCGTCCACGTCGTTGCCGGCACCGCGGCGAACGTGCTGATCGATGTCGAGCCGCGTCTCGCCGGATCGTTGCGGCGTGACGTGCGCCGCGCGCCAGGCTCGCGGCCGGGCGTGACGTTCAGAAACGGAATGATTCCATTGGCGCCAATCGCCGCGCAGCCGCCTGAACGAGAAGGTTGAGGTATCGAGACACCGCGACTAAGCGGACGCGGGTCGATGCGCACGGAGGAAGGAACGTATCTGGCGCACCGCGAGGGGAATCCGTTCCTTGGGCTCCTTCCACGGGAACATGCTCACTTCGGCGTTCGGCGCGAGCATGGCGGCCTCCATGGCGACGGCGTACGGATGCGCCGGGATATCGTCCGGCAGGATGAGCACGGGCGTCCCGCACGTGCGCACGAAGTCGCGTGTCACGGTGAAGACGAAGTCGGCATTGGTCCGGTACATCTTGGTCAGAAACCTGTCGACCGTCTCCATCGTGATCTCGGGCCGGCGCTTCATCAGGTCCGGACCCCAGCCCTTCATGTTGGTGTCGTAGAAAAGATCGCGCATCTCAGGACGAGACCCGCTGGGCTGCGCCAGCACGGCGGCGACAATTCGATTGGGCGCCCGGCGCAGGAGGTTCCAGATGAACGGGCCGCCAATGCAGAAGCCCATCACCATGAACTTCTCGATGCCCAGTTGACCCATCAGACCGAGATGGTCATCGGTATAGGCATCCCACGGCCGGTCGATCTGGAGCCGGCCGGAGGACTGGCCGCCGTTCGCGTTGCGTAGATCCGACGCGATACAGCGGTACTCGTCTTTGAACGCCTCGATCGCGTTGAAGGGATTGGCCAAGGCGGAGATCGTCGAGTTCAGTCCTCCGCCGGCGATGAGTAACAACGGCACGCCGGAGCCAGCCTCCTCATAGTGGATGCGAACGGGGCCTTTTTCGTAGAAGGACATGGCAGCTCCTCTTTGCCCACTCTGCTGCGCGAGCGCGCGCGGCGCTGCGGCCATCACCGTTGCCGCGGCACCCGTTTTCAGTATTTTGCGTCTGATCGGATCCATCATCGGCTCCTGACTCCTGCTCCGAGGCGCGCGGCGTCAACGCCGATCGGGTGTGACGACGCGGCCGCCGAGTTTTCCCGTGAAGGTGGACGCATCCTTTTCGATGACGCCGTTCACGAGCACGTACTCCATCCCCTCCGACAACTGGTGCGGCTCGAGATACGTCGCGGCGTCGCGGACCTTTGCTGGATCGAAGATCAAGACGTCGGCCCATGCGCCCGGCCGCAGCACACCGCGGTCCTTCAAGCCGAAGACCGACGCCGGCAGGCTCGTCATCGATCGCACCGCGAACGGCAGATCGACCGTGCCGCGCTCGTTGACGTAGACGCGGATCTTTCGCGCGAAGGCGCCGTTGCCGCGCGGATGCGGCTTGCCCTGCCCGAACGGGACCAGATCGCCGTCGGTGCACGTCATCGTGAACGGCTGCCGCATGATCAGCTCGATGTCGCTCTCGGTCATGTTGAACGACACGAGGCTCGCGTCGCCTTTGAGCAGCAGCTCCATCGCCGTTTCTTCCGGCGGCTTTCCAAGCACCTTCGACACCTGCGCGAGCGTCTGGCCTTCGAGCGACGGATCCACGGCGTAGCGCGAGATGACGAGCTTGTCGGGTCCGCCGCGCCGCTCGAAATTTCTGCGGATATCGGCCGCGAGACGCTCGTGCTCGGCGCCGCGGATCCGTTTGTTCAGCTCCTCGCGTCCGCCGACCTCCGCCCATCGAGGAATCAGCGCGCCCACGATGCCGGTGCCGCTCGCCTCGTACGGGTACTGATCGGCGTACACCTCGACGCCGCGTTCGCGCGCCTGCTTGATCCGCTCGACGAGCGCCATCGACAATCCCCAGCTCGCGGGGCCCAGCGCTTTCATGTGCGCGACGACGCCGGGCAGATGGCCTTCCTCCGAGATGCGAATCACTTCCTGCACGGCGGCCACCACGCCGACGCTGTAGTCTGCTTCGTCGCGGATGTGGCTCTCGTACACGCCGCCCAACCCCCCGACGACTTTCGCGAGCCCCATCAGCTCCTCGGCCTTCGCATAGCTC
>JACXTT010013190.1_pt1 | contig 10907 bp, 12 predicted proteins | sample 9270951 | NCBI WGS metagenome assembly JACXTT01 (sample SAMN15532306, study PRJNA645909) | rock metagenome | isolation source: weathered quartz diorite | place: Puerto Rico | collected 2017-06-21 | reverse complement strand
TTGATCAGGAGATTGAGAAACAACTGAACTTGCCTGGCACAGATCCACCGGCGCTCTACACCCTCTACGGAACCAGGGCGGCCACGATTTCCGACCAAAAGGGATTCGCGCTGATCCAAAAGGCCGACGGACTGCTCTACCTTGGGCCGAGCGAAGCGATTCACGAAGTGAACGCGTCGCCGAATAGTTTTGAATCGGAATATCTGCGGGAACTTGACCGGCGCTCAGTGATCGAATGGGGAGATCTACGCATCCGGAGATTCCTGGGACTGCCCAGTCCGTAAACATAAAGAAAATTACCAATGCGAATTATTTTAATAATCGCCATCGCCGTTTCCGTCCTCTTCCAGAATCCGGACCCCCCAAGGGCGGCACCTGAGCCTGACGAGGCAGTCAGCCCGCGTTTGGAAGCCCTGAAGCGACAGATCGCACGAGGGGATGCGAGCGCTGTCGAAGCTTTTTGGCGGGAAGTGAAAGCCCAAGGCGCGCCTTTTATTGAATCCATTCTCGGCGACAAAGATCACGAACTGGTTTCGTTTGTTTATCGTGGCAATGAGTCGACCACTTCCGTGACCCTGGTTTCTCAGTTGTCATTCGTTCGTGGCCAGGTCAATTTGCTCACCCACCTCGCCGGCACTGACGTCTGGTTCAAAACATATCGGTTGCGTAATGACATACGATTGAGCTACGGGTTTCTGCCGGGTCCAGTGGCTGAATCCTTGGTTTATCGCAATCGAAACGGTTCAGGAGTCGCAGATCCGCTGAATCCCAAAACTGTTTCCGCTCAAGCCAATATCGGCCCATCGGTTCTTGAATTACTCCGCGCGCCAGCCGAGCGCTGGATTACGGAACGGCCAGGCGTCGCGAAAGGTGAACTACGCGAGGATATGTTTACCAGCACGATTCTGAAAACAGAACGAAGAGTGTGGATCTATACACCCGCTGGCTTCGACAGTAAGCGGAAAGATCCGTATCCATTACTTATCTGTTTTGATGGATTGGTGTACACGATGCCCGACTTTATACCGAGTCCCACTATCCTCGACAATCTCATCGCGGAAAAACAAATTCCGCCGATGGTCGGGATCTTTATCGATCAGGCGCCGCAGCCGCAGAGAAATATCGAACTGGACAATAATCAACCGTTTCTCGACTTTGTCGTTGATGAAGTCTTGCCGCGCCTGCGTGAAAAGTTTCATTTAACGAAGGACCCAAAAGAAACTCTCGTTTGCGGATCAAGCTCGGGAGGCGTGGCCAGTGCATTCTTCGCCTTCCGGCGCCCGGACGTGTTTGGAAATGTTCTGTCGCAATCGGGCGCGTTTTGGCCTGGTCATACGCGTGAGGACCCTCAGCGTGAATGGCTGACGGGGCAATACGAATCATCATCAAGGTTGCCGGTTCGATTCGTGCTTCAGGTTGGAATTCTGGAAATGGGGAACACACCGAACAATGGACCGAGTATTTTGGAAACCAATCGACACCTGAGGGATGTACTACAGGCGAAGGGTTACAAAGTCAGTTATTACGAAGTGGCGGGTGGGCATGAACCGATTAGCTGGCGCGGCGGACTCGTTGACGGGCTTATTGAATTGCTGGGTCAGCGCAAATGATGGTCACAACAATCGGATCGATCCGCGTGGCGCGCCGTGCGGGAATGTAACTCGCCACCAGCGCCACTACTGCGAGTAATACTGGAACCGCCGCGAAGGTGAGCGGATCCAGCGAAGCAGTTCCAAAAAGCAACTTCGTGATCACTCGCACCAGCAGGACGGAGCCGACTAACCCCAAACAGGTACTCGAGCCGATGAACCTCGCCGCCCGCCCAAGCATCAACCTCAGTACATCTGCCGAACCTATGGGCAGCCCACGAAAGAAATCTCCAGCTTCCTCGCCACGAAATTTTTCAATACCATCGAGGGGGCGCCGTTGTTACAGACGATAATAAGCTCACTGCCCGCAAAGGTTCGCCAAAGTGCCAACGAAGCCGCCCCAACAGCTCTGTTTTTTAGTCGCTGCAGGACATCCTCTGCATAAGTGCAGAGACCGATTGACTCACGAAGGTTCCGATCTTGCGTTTCGATTTTGAGATCTACGGCTCGACTATTCCTCAAAGGACTGGTGAACAAGGACCTCGGCCGCCGATCTTGATTTCCCGATGAATGAGTTCGCAGCTTACCCACCCCTTTTTTGTTCGTAGGCGAGCGCTCGCAAGCGCTTCGCATTGGCTTTGTTGAGTTCTTCATTGCTTTATTCCGTGCGTCTTGTCGGAGGAATTACCAATCACAACCTAAGCGATTCGTTTTCGAATCCAGTCGGCCAGCTGCTCCTCAGTAAGGGTCCCCTTAGCCAGCTCTAAGAAGGTCAGATACTTCTCATCTTGAGTGGCTTTAAGGTCTACGCCATTTACTATAAGAAACGTGCGGGCCGCCACCAGCGCTGTGCGCTTGTTGCCATCCACGAACGGATGGTCGCGAGCGATTCCATAGGCGTAGGCCGCAGCTAGAGCTGCCAAATCAGGTCGAGGCGTACCATAGGCGAGGAGATTCTTTGGGCGGGACATGGCGGAAGAAAGCAATCCCTCATCACGTAAGCCTTCACCGCCGCCATGCTCTGATATTTGCCGGTAATGGATCGCGATCACTGTCTCCTCGAGAAGCCAAACGATCTTAGCCATAACTACTATTCCGCCAGCTTCTCCAACTGGCCGCCATGCTCTGATATTTGCCGCTGATGGATCGCGATAACAGTCTCCGCCAGAAGCCAAACGACCTTAGCCATAACGAATTATTCCGCCAACTTCTTCAACGCATCGCGATCCTCGCGCATCACGCGCTCGGCAGCCTCTACTTGTTGGGCGAACGCCGGATCATACGCCGTCAGCTGAATCCCGTTCTTTGTTTCGACAACGTAGAGGTTGTCGCCTTTACCCACGCGCAGGCGCTCAAGAATCTCCTTCGGCAGAATCACGCCAACGGAGTTTCCAATAGTTGTGACCTTTAGTACGCTCATTGCTTTACCCCCCACATCGTCTCTCCAGGACGATTTTTCCAGATCCAATCACAGCCATTATAACGTATGTTATAACCGACGAAGCAAGCATCAGCCTCGCAAATCCCATATTAATTATTCCCCCTTTGAATGGTGGCTCAGTAGGGGACGACCCTGATGTTCAGCGCGTAGCCGACGCAGACAACAATCCATTACTGTTGAGGTTTGTCTGCTCACATAACTTGCGACTGATCGCAGCAAGTAGCCAAACAACTCGCCGCTGCCGGCTATTGATCGTACAGCTATTGAGCTGGCGACAACGATTCGAGGAACGGACCAGTAAGGAAGCGGGCACCTTCATAGGTAGGGTCTGCCAGAATGCTGCCACAGTAAAAAACTAAGCCGCCAAGGCGGCTGTGGGGAGTTGATGAAATGCTGCTTGCCTGATAACACTAAACCCTAGCCTACGTGCGCATTTGTACCGAGTGGAAAAGTGGGCTGGACGCGCGGAAGGAGATTCTGAAACCGGGGGTCCTGACGGATTCGATCAAACCGCGCGTCGCACGATACGACGTAGATCAACCACACACATCGCTCATTGTATGCTCTCTCCAAACGCAAGAAAGCCTCATCAATATCTTCTAGCGCGACGTATGCAGCAGCCACTGCCGTTTGTGGCACGTAGCGCGTCTCTCGAATTGCTTCCAGCGCGATCATCTCATTGATACCCACGACTTTCAGTCGGGGGGATGGTTCAGATCCGGCCTAAAACAGCAGCTGCCACTAACTGTTGAAATACCCACGACTTCAGTCGGGGGATGATTCAGATGCTGCCTAGTGTCCTGTCTCTAAAGTTCTAATAACTAAATGCGCGTCCTTTTCGTAATACAATACCAAGGAGGTAGCGATGCGAAGAGGACGACAACTGGCACAGTTGAGCGTGACGCCGACAGAACGAGAGGCGCTGGAGAGTTGGACCAGGAGAGCGAAGACAGGACAAGCCCTGGCCCAACGAGCGCGCATCATTCTGGAAAGCGCCACCGGAAAAACTAATACTGAAGTCCGCGCGCCGTTTGCGGATAACTAAACAGATGGTCGGTAAATGGCGTACGCGGTTTCTGCAAAAGAGGCTCGATGGTCTGTTGGATGAGCCGCGACCCGGAACTCCGCGCCGGCTCAGTGACGCGGAAGTGGAACGAGTGTTGACGATGACTTTGGAATCGACGCCTAAGCAAGCGACGCACTGGAGCACCCGTTCGTTGGCGGCGGCTTGCGGCTTGAGTCGCAGCAGTGTGCATCGCGTGTGGCAGGCTTTCGCTTTGGCGCCGCATCGTAGTGAGACCTTCAAGCTTTCCAAGGACCCGCTGTTTATCGACAAGGTGCGTGACATTGTCGGGCTTTATCTTGATCCTCCCGATAAAGCGCTGGTGTTGTGTGTGGACGAAAAATCTCAAATCCAGGCCTTGGATCGCTCGCAACCTATTCTGCCGATGCGACCGGGACAGGCAGAGCGCCGCGCCCATGATTACAAACGCAACGGCACGACCTCGCTGTTTGCCGCCCTGGACACTAAGACTGGCAAGATCATCGGGCAACTTCATCGGCGCCACCGTTCGCTGGAATTCCGTAAGTTCCTCGACAAGATTGATGCGGAAGTGCCCACCACGCTGGATGTTCATCTCATCCTCGACAACTATGGCACTCATAAGACTGCCACCATTCAGCGCTGGTTAGTGAAGCGCCCGCGCTTCCACCTTCATTTCACGCCCACTAGTGCCTCCTGGATCAATCTCGTGGAGCGTTGGTTTGGCCTCTTGACTGCACAGCAACTGCGCCGCGGCGTCTTTCGCAGCCCCCGCAGTCTGGAAACTACGATTCGCAACTAACTCGACGTTCACAATTAAAAACCAAAGCCCTTCATTTGGACCAAAACTGCTGACGAGATCTTAGCCAGTGTCGCTAGATTTTGTCAGCGCACTTTAGAGACGGGACACTAGAAGAGCGACTACTATCGTCTCTTCGTTCATCTCGCGCGCGGAGCGCGCGAGATGAACGATAAAAGCACGAGATCGCTCCCCTAGGATGGATCTGAACCATCCCCCAACTGAAGTTGGGGGTATTTTTGAGTTTGACACACTCGCTGAATTCAGTGGTATTTTCCAAAACTTGGCCCACCACGTTTAGGCTGGATCTGAATCTTCACCCAACTAAAGTTGGGAGTATTTCGCGCAAAGCACACCTCGCAACTTGGCACAACTTGGTTGGTGTCTAACGGCTGCGGAGGGAACTCGATCATTCGCAGCGTAGGGCCACAATCGGATCGATGTGCGTGGCGCGGCGGGCGGGAATGTAACTGGCCACCAGCGCCACTGCGGCGAGTAATATGGAATCGCCACGAAGGTGAACGGATCCAGCGGAGCCGTTCCAAAAAGCAACTTCGTGAATAACCGCACCAACAAGACAGACCCCACCAGCCCCAACCACGATAACCCTTCTATGTGTGCGAGTGTTGTTTACACAATGGTCAATAGCGAGCCTGTTAATGTCTCACTATCGAATGATGGCAGGAGGATCTTAGGCCTCGCTAGTCTGTCTGGCGCCTTCGCATTGGGCTTTAAACTCCTGGCGTTGCTTACATGCAAGAATTTTGGGAGTTGACTTAACACCGGCACTGGTGATGGCATCAATTTGAATTTACGGATTGATGGGCTGCCTGGTGATTCAGCGAACGCGAGAGTCCGGGATCCGACTGAGTTTGGGCGCAACCCCCCCAAAGTGCAGCGGCTGATACTTGGGCGGGAGGCGATTTTGATCGGAGCAGGTACCGATAGCATGCTTTGCAATTCTGGATTCGCCAGATATCTACTGTTCGCCATTAGTGACTTGGGGGTCACTCATTATGCTGAGTTCCGCGCAATGGGCCATGCCCGGTTGTCAACGACGCAAATCTACATTCATGTAGCGTTGGAAAAATTGGTCGGGTTTACTATATGACACATCCGAAGGCTTAATAGGTTGGTGGAATTTTGGTGCGCTGGCTAGGGCCATAAAACAATCGAGGACTGCTGGACCAGCATTCCATGATCAAAGGGGTGTTCGATCCTGGCGCGGACTTGTTTCTTGTCGAGGTCGATGATCGTAAGCAGCTTGGGACTCAGATAATAAAGGCTGCTGCCGTCGTCGGAAATGCCCGCCAGATGACCTTCCGCAGGCACGGAGACTCGTGCGACCTCATTGCCGTCTCTGCTGTCGTAGAGAACCACGTTTCCGGTTGCCAGTCGCCGCGTGCCAATCACTTTTCCACCGATAGTATTCGGAGCCAGCGTCTCCACATTCATCAGGATTAGATTTCGGTTAGCGACCAGGGCGAGTTGCCCAAAGGAGTTTATGTTGAACCTGGTCAGCGTGGCATTGGTCTCGACGTTATAAACATAGATAGTCGCAGGAGCTGATGCCGCTGTAGGAGTTTGGATTCGCTCGACGAACGCGATCAGGCATCCATCAGCCGCGGCCGGGACTTTATAGTATGCGGTTGACGAGCCGAGTTGTTCGTAAGAAGAGGCTTTGATTTCAAAAGACTTCACATTCAAAACGGTAATTTCGTGCTTGGGATTGTTCGAGACCGCATACACTGTTTGTCCGTCCGAGCCCAGGCAGGTTGCCGGCCTGACCACGAAATTCTGAATCGTCCTTAGCGACTGGTCCGTTGCCGTATCGTAAAGCACTGAGCTGACGTTATCGTGTTCATCCTGCCACGACATTAACAGCCGATCTTTGCTCAACGACTTGGTCCACAACATCCTCGATAACGGCGTCGGCCCGTGAATCCACCTGGCGAAGCGGAGAGCTGGATCCGCGCCGACTGGCGATCTGGTTAATTCCACTAGTTGGGCAGTCGGTAGGGTGCCCTGCGTGTCCGAGAGCACCGGACTCTGAACAAAGACGTTGTCGCTGAAAGGATTCGCGAACACCCGCTCGATCGAGCGAAGCTCAGGTAAACGACCATTCGCAATCACTCGTCTCGCTGATAAGTCAATCGCCGCAAAGCCTGCATCGGGTGACAGAATGTACAGGTAAGGGGCTGCGGCAACAGGCTCTGTCTTGCCGCGTGGCTTAATTGCAACCGCTGATAGAGCAATCAGCATGATCACAATCGCCGGCAAGTATCTCGAGCTGACTCGCATTGGACTTTCTCTCAAGGCTGGCGACAGTTGGCATTTTGTTTGAGAACCTGGTCGACATAGGTCGGACCGCCGCCGCCGCCGAGAGGATTTGCGATCCACGTGTTGGTTTCGTTATCCCATTCCCAATACCCGACGTCTGGATCCGCTGTACCAGCGTTGTATCTCTTAATGGCTTCGAGTCTGAGCTCATCGGGCGTCAATGGAGTGGCATCGGGAAATGGTCCCATATTTCGCACAACCTGATGCCGGACCTTATTATGAAAGTTTTTCGCATAGTTCAATTTGTCCATCAGGTTCGGCCGCGCATCTGCTATGTTTGTCTTCCAGTTCCAAAAATCACCGACCGTGCGCATATAGCAGATTTGCATGATGCCAACATCACCACCGAGTCCAAGCACAGGTTTGTTGTCCGGATTGAATTGCTTTTGACCCGGCGGCGGGTCGCCGCTTTCATGGCAGGCAATCTTCTTCAGATCATCGGGATCGAACGGAGGAGGCAGAGCTCCAATCTCGTTCCGCACCGCTTCTCCAGTAGGCGTCTCGCCCCCGATGGTTCGGGTCACAGTGTCGGTTGCCTGTTTGGCGCCGCAGGTCGCTTTGGCAGTTATTGTCAGTTCGCCTCCGAAGATGCCTCCAAAATCGGGCGTGAAGGTCTCACCTTTACCAGTGACTTCCTCGCTGTCGAACGACCCCTTCTTTGAGCAACTCGCGCCCGGAACTTTGTATTTGATCTGCGCGCTCCAAGTGACTTCGGCTCCAGGAGGAGTGACCTTGGCGCTCGCCTTAATTTCCGGCATTTTGGGAGTCGTGTCGATGTTGAGCTTGTCGTCGAGAGTTATCTCAATTTTTAGAGCACTGTGGCGGTTTGGATCATAAGAGCGACTGCGATCGAGTGGATAGTCATCCTGATCATCAGGCACACCGTCGCAGTCGAAATCGTTTGTCGGATCGCAGGGTTGATGGGTCTTCCTTGCCTCCTCGAACTTGTTGCAATCCAGGTTGATCGGAGTGTCGGGTGGAACGCCAAAGTAGGCGTACTTATCGGGGCAATCTTCACCGTTTCCTGGAGTGATTACCACGGGTTTTTCGACCCAGCCCTGGCAAGTGAAAATCTTTTCATGGCAGGTGACATGTTTGGTGTCCGACCGATCTTCCATGGGTCCCCCCTGATTATAGACAGCGACTTTTTTACACCACCATCCGGTACAGTTGAACCACGGCGGCGCGGGCCCGGGTTTCGGCGGCTTCTCTGGCGGACATGAAGTGGGACTTGGAGACGGCGTCTGTGGTGGCGTTGGCGTGGGTGTGGTAACCGGAGTCGGCAAAGGCGAAGCCGGTGGTGTTGGCGCAGCTTTTGCGAGCTTCGGGGTTTCCGACGCTAACGTTCTGTGACTTGCAAGAATGACAAGCGAGAGCGTTACAAGGACTAGTGAAACTCTGGTTGAACGCACTGTACCTGACCTCTGATTCAAGGGGCGCGAGATTTCTACATCAACGCGTGGTCGCCCGTCAACCTACCATCGCATTGTAGGCTAAGGACTTGCTGCTGAGGGAGATCATTCGCAGCGCAAGGCGACGATCGGATCGATCCGCGTGGCCCGCCGTGCGGGAAGGTAACTCGCCACCAGCGCCACTGCTGCGAGTAATACGGGAACTGCGGCGAAGGTGAGCGGATCCATTGGAGCAGTTCCAAAAAGCAACTTCGTGATCACTCGCACCAGCAAGACGGAGCCGACAAGCCCCAAACAGGTACCCACGCCGATTAATCTCACTGCCCTCCCAAGTATCAACCTCAGTACATCTGCCGAACCTACGAAGGATTCAGCCGCGGAGCGGGCGTGAGCATAAAGCCTGGGGGTGAGCTCCCGGATCGCAATAAACCTGATGGGCAGGAGTCAGGGGTATTTTGACTTTTCACACCCTCTTTCAGCCAGGTGTTGACCGGTTACACGACAATTAGAGGACGCCGTGCATCAGAAAAAGATCGTCCAACTCGCGGAGGTACGCATAGGCGTAAGATTTTCCATCAGCTGAGAGGCGTGGCGCCTCGATAAACATGATGCCGGTCAGATCAGACGGCGAGATCTCTTTCCACAATTCCCTGGCACCTGAATCAAGATTTACGCGGTACATCTTTGTGGGAATTCCAATCTGCGCTGCATAAAGAAAGCGCCCGTCGCCGCTGAACCTTAACAGGTAGTCGCTGTTTTCTATGCCGCGAACTGTGCGCGGTTCACCACCTTCGATCGGAAATAGCGCTCGACCTTGTGGTGGCAGATTCACAACCACGAACTTGCCGTCTGGACTAATGGGACCGCCCAGGACACCTTCCGGGGTGAGTGGCCGCATCTCGTCACCGTCGATGTTTAGGATGTAACAGCGGGGCTTATGATTCGCTTCATTTCCTACCAGTAGAAGCCGCTTGCTGTCCGGGAACCAACTGCCGCGTTCCCGAAACGCAATATTGGGGGCGGAAATTACCCTCGCTTCGCCGGCACCCGTTGGTTCCAAGACCAGTTGCGGAGGATTTGCATTGCGGCGATTCGCAAGGACCCACTTGCCGTCGGGCGACAATGTGATCGGAAAGCCATCGCCGATTTGCACCGGGGGAGATCCGTCAACTTTGCGCAAATAGATTGCATAGAGGCCAGCCTCGCCAGTCTCGCTCATTAGCAGAGTTTTTCCATCATCTGAAATATCAGACACTGCTGAAGAATCGAACCATGACAAGTCGTGCTCTCGATTGTCTCCCGGTGCCAGATCCAGGATGCCACCGCGAACGTTCATGCGGACTGTGAGGATGCGCCCGTCCCGGAAAATATCATAAACGTTCAGACGCCCCGGCATGCGATACACTAACCTTTGCCGGCCGCCGAGTGTTACCGCGTAGAGCGCTTCATTCAGAGTACCCTGACCGGCAGTAAACCAAATCTCATTTCCATCGGCGTTCCATGCCAGACCAAAGACGCCATCCCAAGTGCCGCGTTCGCTGCCACCGAGGGTTTTCTTTTGGCCGGAACGATCAACGAGTGCTACTGACCCGAGATCGTCTTGTGACACTGGATGTTCAATGAACGCGACCGCGTCACCTTTGGGAGACACGCGGGGATTGCTGAGCCACGCCGGCGACTTGGTTTCATAGATTGTCTTGCCGATCGGATAGTTCAACCGACAGTTGCCGTCATTCGTGTAGTAAATCACAGCCAAATCTTTTCCGTTCGGAGCGTAGTCCGCCTCCTGGACGTTATCCATCACGTCGCGTGCCGCGCCACCTTCGATTGGCACCTGCGCCAATGTTCCGCGGCCTGCGAATATGTTGATCGTGTAGTTACGTGCGATCGCTATCTCGCCAGATGCAGATACGGCCAGCACACTTGCGTTAGTCAGACCCAGCGGTCGAGATTCAGGTCTTTCGATTCTGGTAGAAAAAATCTCGATCGGTTTACCTTCCCAGGCAGCGCTGTAGATGATCGTCTTGCCGTCAGGGGCGAATCTTGCTGAGCGAATGGTGCCGTTGTGAAAAGTGAGCTGCTGAAATGATGGCACTGGCTTTTCACTGAGACGGTTGCCGACGAAAGCTCCGATTGCTAATGCCGCAGCAATGGCAATGATGGAAATCACAATCACTACCGGCGTAGCCCACCGTAATTTTCTCTTAGAGAATGCTGCGACCCTATCAGCGGTGACTCCTGAAAGTGCCTCCACCGCGAACGCGATATCGCGTGCTGACTGGAA
>JACXTT010013189.1_pt1 | contig 10907 bp, 8 predicted proteins | sample 9270951 | NCBI WGS metagenome assembly JACXTT01 (sample SAMN15532306, study PRJNA645909) | rock metagenome | isolation source: weathered quartz diorite | place: Puerto Rico | collected 2017-06-21 | reverse complement strand
GTGCGCGAGCACGCGCTTGTCGCCGGGCGCCACGTAGCTGTTGGCGAGCCCCGCGGCCATGCCGGCATTGGCGACCGCGACCACGTCGGCGGCGTCCACCAGCACCCAGTTGTGCCCCATCGCCTCCTTGGGAAGCTTGCCGGTGTGGTGCAGTGTGACCGTGATCGCCTTGCAGGTGGCGGGCGCAGCGAGCTCGGTCTTGTCGTACTGCATCAGGTCGTTGCCGCTGATCTCGAGCTTGCAGGGATCCGCAGCCGCGCGGGCCTGCGTGGTAAGGGCGAGGGCGCCGATCACCGCGAGCGTGCCGATTGTGTTGCGCATCAGGTTCATCGTCTCCTCCTTCAAGGGCCAGCGCTTGCCGCCGGCACCGTCAGTCCGGGACTCCCAGACGCCGGTGCATCAGCGGGCTCGTGGTCGTGTACTGCAGGAACTGCTTCTTCTCAGGATACAGGTGATGCTGAATCGCGAACGCGGCGAGCGCCGCTTCGTGGAATCCCGACAGGATCAGCTTCTTCTTGCCGGGGTAGCTGTTGATATCGCCGACGGCGAACACTCCGGGCAGGCTGGTCTGAAACTTCTCGGTGTCGACTTTGAGGGCCTTCTTCTCGAGCGCCAGTTCCCACTCGGCGATCGGCCCGAGCTTCGGGTGCAGCCCGAAGAACACCAGCAGCCGCTCGGCCTCGAGAGGGTGGATCGCCCCGTCCGGGGCGCGGATGTTGACACCCCGGAGGGCGCCCTCCTCGACGATCAGCGAGTGCGGCAGCGCCTCGAAGCAGCGCATGCGGCCGGCCGCGACGTGCTGCTGCATGCGCGCGACGGAGGCGGGTGCGGCGCGGAACTCGTGCCGGCGATGGACCAGTACAAGGCTCGCCGCGCGCGGCAGGAGCTCGAGCGTCCAGTCGAGCGCCGAGTCGCCGCCGCCGAAGATCACCAGATGCTTGTTCGCCAGCTCGGCCGCGTTCTTCACCCGATAGAGGATGCCCGCGCCCTCGAAGGCCTCGGCGCCGGCCACCCCGATGCGCCGCGGCTGAAACGAGCCGACGCCCGCGGCGATCACGACGGCTCCGGCGTCGAAGCTGACCCCGCCCGCGGTGCGCAGGTGAAAGCGCCCGCCGTCGCGGGGCGCAAACTCGACCACCTCGTGGCCGAGGTGCAGCTGCGGTTTGAAGGGCTTGATCTGCTGCATCAGCCGATCGACCAGCTCCTGTGCACCGCACACCGGCAGCGCCGGAATATCGTAGATCGGCTTGTCGGGATAGAGCTCCGCGCACTGTCCGCCGGGGTGCTGCAGCGAATCCACCACGTGCACACTGATCCCGAGCAGCCCCAGCTCAAACACCTGGAACAGGCCGCAGGGTCCGGCGCCGATGATGACGACTTCGGTGCTGATCGCCGCCGCGGGGGTGGCGTGGGTCAAAACTTCGCTCAAGGCGCTCGCTTTCGCACTTCGGATTTTGGCCCGGCATTGTAGAGGGTCCGGTGCGGCGGCGCATGGCGCCTCCCCCGCTGGAGGCGGGACGTGCGCGCCGCGCGCGCCTAAGCCGTATAGTACGGGTGCGCGCGCGACACCTTGTGGGGCGGCAACTTGAGGCGCGGCACCGTGTTGGTGGGGAGCGGTGGCGACCGCGAGTCTGTGGCGGAGGGACTTCATGATCAAGCTCAACGTCAACGGCAAGGACACCGAAGTCGACGTCGATCCCGACATGCCGCTGCTGTGGGTGCTGCGCGACACGCTCGGCCTGACCGGCACCAAGTTCGGCTGCGGCGTGGCGCTCTGCGGCGCCTGTACCGTGCATCTCGACGGGGAGCCGGTGCGCTCGTGCCGCACGCCGGTGAGCGCCGTCGGCGCCCGGAAGGTCACGACCATCGAGGGGCTCTCGCCCGATCGCAGTCATGCGGTGCAGAAAGCCTGGATCGAGCTCGACGTGCCGCAGTGCGGCTACTGTCAGCCGGGTCAGATCATGTCGGCCGCAGCGCTGCTCGCGCACAACCCGCAGCCCTCGGATGCCGACATCGACGCGGCGATGTCCGGGAATATCTGTCGCTGCGGCACTTATCAACGCATCCGCGCGGCGATTCACCGCGCCGCGCGGCTCAAGGCGGGCGGCTGATTCAAAGCCGCGGGCACGCGGATGAAGGTCAGCATGAGCCTCGATCGACGCGACTTCCTCAGGAGCTCCGCGACACTCTCGGGCGGCCTGATCATCGCGCTGCGCCTGCCGGGCTGCGCCAAGCCGGCGCGCACGCCCCCGCGTGCAGCAGACCAACTTCGACACCTACCGGCGGCGCGCATCAACGAGATTCCGCGCATCGATGTGTACCTGCTCGACAGCAGCGAACCCCCGGGCGGCATCGGCGAGCCGGCGACCGCGCTGGTCGCGCCGGCGGTCTGCAACGCCATCCAGGCCGCGACCGGCAAGCGGCTGCGCTCACTGCCGCTGGCGCACGCCACAAGCTCGCCTGGGCTCTCCGCGCCACATCATTCTCAAGCTGAAGGGGAACTGCCGTGACTTCGAACGCCGATCTGCATAAGCGCCGCCAACAGGCTGTCCCGCGCGGCGTCACCAACTCGCTCGCCGTGTACGCCGAGCGCGCCTCGAATGCCGAGATCTGGGACGTGGAGGGCCGGCGCTACATCGACTTTGCCAGCGGCATCTCGGTGCTCAACACCGGTCACGTCCACCCGAAGGTGCAGCAGGCCATCGCGCGGCAGCTGGAGAAGCTCACCCACGCCTGCTTTCAGGTCACCCCCTACGAGAGCTACATCGCGCTCGCGGAAGCCCTCAACGCGCTCGCCCCGGGCGCCGGCCCGAAGAAGACCATCTTTCTCACCACCGGCGCGGAGGCGGTCGAGAACGCCATCAAAATCGCGCGCTTCCATACGCGCCGCTCTGCGGTGATCGCCTTCTCGGGCGGTTTCCACGGCCGCACGCTCGCCTGCATCAGCCTCACCGGCAAGGTGCAACCCTACAAGACCGGATTCGGGCCGCTGCTGCCGGAGATCTATCACCTGCCCTTCCCGATGCCCTATCACGGCGTCACGGTGGAGCATGCCTTGAGTGCGCTGGAGGAGCTGTTCCGGGCGGACGTGGATCCGGCCCGCGTGGCGGCGATCATCATCGAGCCGGTGCTCGGCGAGGGCGGCTTCTACGCCGCGCCGCCCGAGTTGCTGCGTCGGCTGCGCAGCGTCTGCGACAGCCACGGCATCGTGCTGATCGCGGATGAGATCCAGAGCGGCTTCGGCCGCACCGGGCGCATGTTCGCGATCGAGCACGCCGGAGTCGAGCCGGACCTCATCACCATCGCCAAGAGCGTGGCCGGCGGCGTGCCACTCTCGGCCGTCATCGGCAGGGCCGAGATCATGGATTCGCCGGGACCGGGCGGATTGGGCGGAACCTACGCCGGCTCACCGCTCGGGTGCGCGGCGGGGCTCGCGGTGCTCGAGGTGATGCGCGAGGAGGGCCTGCTGAAGCGGGCTCAGGAGATCGGCCGCTTCATGAGCTCGCGCCTCAAGGGGCTGCAGGTGCGCTTCCCGTGCGTCGGCGAGGTGCGCGCCCTCGGCGCCATGGTGGCCGTGGAGCTCGTCAAGAACGGGCGCGCCGACGCCCCGGACGCGGAGCTCACCAAGGCGCTGGTGCAGGCGGCCGGGCGGCGCGGGTTGGTGATTCTCTCCTGCGGCATCCACTCCAACGTGATCCGCTTCCTCGCGCCGCTCACGATTGCCGACAACCACCTCAAGGAAGGCTGCCACCTGTTCGAGCTGGCGCTCGAGGAGGTGGCCGGAGCGGCGCCCAAGGCACAGGTCGCCGGGTGAGCGAGTCGGGCCACGCCGCGCGCGCCTAAGCGCGCCCGGCGTTGGCGTCGGTCGGGGTGTGGAAGTACTCGCTCTCTGAAGCCAACTGGTCGATCAGGCGGTTGAGCTCCGCCATGCGTCCCTGCGCGGTGCTGATCGGCATACAGTCCTGACAGCGCGGGTCGCCGCACGGCTGGCGCGAGTACAGCCAGTACTGGATGGCGCCGGCGAGCAGCCCGTCGGCAATGTCCCACAGATCCGCGTCCTTGTCCTTATCCGCGATCCGGTTGCCGAGATCGACGGCCTTCGAGAAGGCCGCATCAAAGGTATCAGCAAGCTCGCTCATGCTGTCAGCCGCCCTTCATCGGAGGTGCCTAGTATATGGCAAAGAACGTGACGGCCGGCACGGATGGCCGGCCGGCACCCCGGCGGTGCACCGGGAACACCTGGCCCCCTGCACGCTTTATGCGATGCCGGCCACGGAAGCGCGCCCATTCTTACGCGCATGATGGGCGGTGTTGGACTACCGTGAACGGTGTCCACGTTTCCCGTCAGCGGCTTATGTCGCATGCATAACGCGATCACTGAAACCGCGCGACCCACGGCATCCGGCCTGACGGCCGCGCCCCGCGGCCCGTCGCGGCACAGCTTGCGCCTCGGGATCGGCTGGCGTCTCGGCCTCGGGCTCGCCGCGGTCACGGGCGTGCTGTTGCTCGGCGAGATGCTGGCCACGCGCACCGCCCGCGAAGCGCTCCAGGCCGTACGCAGCATGCAGAACGAGCACGAGCCGCTCGCCAACAGCGCCAACACCGTGCTGGAGAAGCTTATCGCGTTCGATCGCGCGGTTGGCGAGTACGCCCAGGCGCGCAGCGCCGACGACGATCTGACCCCCGTCGCTCAGGCAGGCGATGCGGTCGAGGCCGCCGCCACCGCCTACTTCAGCAGCGCGCCGCCGCGCGCTGTCACCTCGAGCGCCAGCGCCCTGCGCCAGCGGCTCACCCGTCACATCGCCAGTGCGCGTCAGCTGGCCGGCCGCGCCGCGCAGCGCGCGCGTTGGGAGGCCAGCCGCCAGTCGGCACTGGACCATATCTACCAGCGCATCGTCTCCGCCGGCGGCTCGGGGCTCGCCATCAACGGCACCCAGGTGGTGGCGGAGCGCTCGCTCGCCGAGCTGGACACGGCCATCAACGCAGTGCGCGGCAACTTCGCCCCACCGATCGTGATAGCGCAGCGCGAGCGCGAGTTCACGGCGGTGCTGAATGCGCACGCCGCGGAATTCGAGGCGTCGCCCGGCCGCGCCTGGCTCTCACTGATACGGCAGGACTTTACGCAAGCCGCGCGGTTGCGGCGCGCCATTGCACGCTACGATCAGGAGAGCGGGCCCCTGTGGCACAGCCTGCGCGAGGACAGCGCCGCCCTCACCGTGGGTGTGCAGCAGCAGCTGCAGCTGCCCGCGCGCCAGGGCCTGCTGCAGGCCGCGCAGCACGCGGGCATCGCGGCCGAGGAGGCCGAGCACACGCTCCGGAACACCGCCGTCGCGGTGCTCGGGCTGATGCTGCTGGTGTCGGTAGTGCTCGCGGTGAGCATCAGTGTGCCGGTACGGCGCCTCACCGCCGCTACCCGGCTGCTGGCCGGCGGCGACCGCCGCGCCCGCGCGCCGCGCGGCGGCTCGGCCGAGATCGACGAGCTCGCCGAATCGTTCAACACCATGGCCGACCGCATCGCCCACGCGGAAGCGGAACTGCGCGCCCACCAGAGCGAGCTCGAGCATCACGTCGCCGAGCGCACCCGCCAGCTCCATCACCTCGCGCACCACGATCCGCTGACACAGCTGCCGAATCGCCGCAAGCTGTCGGCGCACCTCGAGAGCGCGCTCGCTCGCGCCGGCAGCGGGCAGCGCCTGGCGCTGCTGTTCGTCGACGTGGACAACTTCAAGTCGATCAACGACACCCTCGGCCACAGCTTCGGCGACCGGGTGCTGCAGCACATCGCCGAGCGGCTGCACGCCGCCACCGGGCCCGCGGGCCTCCTGGCGCGGCTCGGGGGTGATGAGTTCACCGTGCTGCTCGAGGACGTGCATTCGAGCGAGCAGGTCGAGCGGCGCGCGGCGGATATCGTGACGACGCTGCAGGAGCCGCTGATCGTCGACGGCCGCGTGCTCACCACCGGCGCCAGCATCGGCGCGAGCCTGTACCCCGATCACGCCGCGGACGCCGAAGGGCTCCTGCGCGCCGCGGACGTGGCGCTGTTCCACGCCAAGGAGCTCGGGCGCAACCGCTTCGCCCTGTACAGTCCCGCGCTCTACGATGCCGCGGCGCAGCGCTTCCGGCTCGAGCAGTCACTGCGCCGTGCGGTCGAGGGCGGCGACCTGCTGCTCATGTACCAGCCCCAGGTCATGCTGCACGGCTTCGAGGCGACCTCGGTCGAGGCGCTGCTGCGCTGGCGCAGGGCCGACGGCCGCATCGCCAGCGCCGGCGAGTTCATCCACGTGGCCGAGGAGACCGGCCTCATTCACGAGCTGACCGACTGGATACTGCACACCGCGGCCTCGACCGCCGCCGCCTGGCGCGCCGCCGGCTGGCACCGTGCCGCGGTAGCGATCAACGTCTCGCCGCCGCAATTCTTCGAGAGCGACTTTGTCGATCACGTGGCGCGCACGCTCGAAGCCACGGGGCTGCCCGCGAGCGCACTCGAGCTGGAGATCACCGAGACGGTGTTTCAGACCGGCTCGGCCACCATCGATTCACTACGCCAGCTGCGTGCGCTCGGCGTGACGATCGCGCTCGATGACTTCGGCATCGGCTACTCCTCGCTCACCTCGCTCGAGCAGCTGCCGATCAGCCGGGTCAAGCTCGATCGCCTGCTGGTGTCGTGCGTCGACACCAACCCGCGCTCGGCGGCGATCCTGCGCTCGATCGTCGCGCTCTGTCATGGCCTCGGCCTGCAGGTGGTGGCGGAGGGCGTCGAAAGGCCCACGCAACTGGAGTTCCTCGCGCACTGCGGTCCGATCGGCGTGCAGGGGTTCCTGCTCGGCAAGCCGGTGGAGGCGAGCCTCGCGTCCGCGGAAGCCGCGGCCGCCAGCGCGCGCGCCCGACACGCCCTGGAAAACGCCGCGCAGCACCCGCGCCGCGAGGCGGGCGAATCGCTCGTGCTCCTCGGCAGCTCCGGGCGGCGGCGCGCCACCTGAGAGCGCCCTGGCCGCACGCCGCGCGCCACGCTTAACCCGCGCTGAACTCCGCAAACGCATCGCACGGCGCGCGGCAGCCCGAGCGGCAGGCGCACAGGGGCACCCGACTTGCTAGACTTTCGGTGTGCTGCTGACGGAACAAGACATCTACCACTTCCGCGAGGGCACGTTCTTCCGGGCGTACCAGAAGCTCGGTGCCCACCTCGTGCGCGCCGCCGACGGCGCCCCGACGGGCACGCACTTCGCCGTGTGGGCACCGAATGCGGCCAAGGTCACGGTCATCGGCGACTTCAACGGCTGGGATCGGCGGTGCCACCCGCTCAAACCGCGCCCGGACTCCTCGGGAATCTGGGAGGGACTCGTACCGGGCGTCGGCCCGGGTGCGCTCTACAAGTACCATATCGGCTCGCGGCACGGCGGCTACCAGGTCGACAAGTGCGATCCGTACGCCTGCCGCAGCGAGGTGCCGCCGCGCACCGCGTCCGTGGTGTGGGATCTCGGCTTCGAGTGGCACGACGAGGAGTGGATGCGCCGCCGGCGCGAGGCCAACGCGCTCGGCGCGCCCTGGTCGATCTACGAGGTCCACCTGGGCTCGTGGAGGCGCGTTCCGGCGGAGCACAACCGCTTCCTCACCTACCGCGAGCTGGCGCCGCAGCTGGCCGACTACGCGAGCGAGCTCGGCTTCACGCACGTCGAGCTGCTGCCCGTCATGGAGCACCCCTTCTACGGCTCCTGGGGCTACCAGGTCACCGGCTTCTTCGCCCCGAGCAGTCGCTACGGCACGCCGCAGGACTTCATGTATTTCGTCGAGCACCTGCACCGGCGCGGCATCGGCGTGATCCTCGACTGGGTCCCCTCGCACTTCCCCACCGACGAGCACGGGCTCGCACGCTTCGACGGCACGTACCTCTACGAGCACGCCGATCCGCGCCAGGGATTCCATCCGGAGTGGAACAGCTCCATCTTCAACTACGGCCGCGCGGAGGTGCGCAACTTTCTCGCGAGCAGCGCGCTCTTCTGGCTCGACACCTACCATGTCGATGCGCTGCGCGTCGATGCGGTCGCATCGATGCTGTACCTCGACTACGGGCGGCGCGCGGGCGAATGGATCCCCAATCGCTTCGGCGGCCACGAGAATCTCGAGGCGGTGGAGTTCCTGAGGCAACTCAATCTCGGCGCCTATCGCGATCATCCCGACACCCAGACGATCGCCGAGGAATCGACCGCCTGGCCGATGGTCTCGCGCCCGACCTACCTCGGCGGGCTCGGCTTCGGGTTGAAGTGGAACATGGGCTGGATGCACGACACCCTCAAGTACTTCCAGCAGGACCCGGTGCACCGCAAGTACCACCACAGCCGCCTCACCTTCAGCATCTGGTACGCCTTCAGCGAGAATTTCGTGCTGCCGCTCTCGCACGACGAGGTGGTGCACGGCAAGGGTGCGCTGCTCGGCAAGATGCCCGGGGACGAGTGGCAGCAGTTCGCGAGCCTGCGGCTGCTCCTGGGCTACATGTGGGCCCATCCCGGCAAGAAGCTGCTGTTCATGGGCGGGGAATTCGGCCAGCGGCGCGAGTGGCAGCACGAGGAGAGTCTCGAGTGGCATGTGCTCTCCTACCCGCTGCACGCCGGGGTGCAGCACTGGGTGCGTGATCTCAATCAGCTCTACCGCAGCACGCCGGCGCTGCACCAGCTGGATTTCTCCGAGGCCGGTTTCCAGTGGATCGACTGCGACGACGCCGACGTCAGCGTGATTTCGTTCCTGCGCCGCGGCGCGGCCGGGGAGCTGGCCTTGGTGGCGTGCAACTTCACGCCGGTGCCGCGTGAGGCTTACCGCATCGGCGTGCCCCGAGGCGGACGCTGGCGCGAGCGGCTCAACAGCGACGCCGCCGACTACGGCGGCAGCGGTCAGGGCAACCTCGGCTCGCTCGAGGCCACCTCGAGCGCCGCGCACGGGCATGCTCACTCCCTCGAGGTGCGGTTGCCGCCGCTCGCGGTAGTGGTGCTGACCCCCGACTGAGTGAGTCGCGGCCAGGGAAGGCCCAAGGAATGAGCGCGCAACGCAGGCAACGCCCCCACGGCGATCCGCCGTGGTCCCCTCACGCCGATCCGCTGTGGTTCAAGGACGCCGTGATCTACGAGGTGCACGTCCGCGCCTTCTTCGACAGCAACGACGACGGTTGCGGGGACTTCGCCGGTCTCACGCGCAAGCTCGACTACATCCAGGATCTCGGCGTCAACACCGTGTGGCTGCTGCCTTTCTATCCCACCCCCCGGGCGCGACGACGACTACGATATCGCCGACTACCGCAACATCCACCCCTCCTACGGCACGCGTGCTGAGTTCCGCGCCTTCGTGCGTGAAGCGCATCGGCGCAATCTCCGGGTGATCACCGAGCTGGTCCTCAATCACACCTCCAATGCGCACCCGTGGTTCCAGGCGGCGCGGCGCGGCGCGCCCGGCTCGGTGAAGCGGAACTACTACGTCTGGAGCGACACTCCGGAGCGCTACGCCGGCACGCGCATCATCTTCCGCGACAGCGAGACCTCGAACTGGGCCTGGGACCCGGTGGCGCGGGCGTACTACTGGCACCGCTTCTTCGGTCACCAGCCGGACCTGAACTTCGACAACCCGCAAGTGCTGCGGGCGATGCTGCGCGTCATGGACTTCTGGCTCCGCTTCGGCGTGGACGGCTTCCGCCTCGACGCGGTCCCCTACCTGGTCGAGCGCGCCGGCACCAGCAACGAGAACCTGCGCGAAACCCACGAGATCATCAGGGTCATCCGCCGCGCGATCGACGCCCGCTATCCGGACCGCATGCTGCTCGCCGAGGCCAACCAGTGGCCCGAGGACGTGCGCGACTACTTCGGCAACGGCACGGACGAGTGTCACATGGCGTACCACTTCCCGCTGATGCCGCGCATGTACATGGCCATCGCGCAGGAGGACCGGCACCCGATCGTGGAGATCCTGGAGCAGACCCCCGAGATCCCCCACACCTGTCAGTGGGCGATCTTCCTGCGCAACCACGACGAGCTCACGCTCGAGATGGTCACGAGCCGCGAGCGCGACTACATGTACCAGGCCTACGCCGCCGACCCGCGTGCCCGCCTCAACCTCGGCATCCGGCGCCGCCTGGCGCCGCTACTCGAGAACGACTTCGAGCGCATCAAGCTCATGAACAGCCTGCTGCTGTCGATGCCGGGCTCGCCGATCATCTACTACGGCGACGAGATCGGCATGGGCGACAACGTGTTCCTCGGCGATCGCAACGGGCTGCGCACTCCGATGCAGTGGAGCTTCGATCGCAACGCCGGCTTCTCGCGCGCCGATCCCCAGCAGTTGTACCTGCCGCCGATCATGGATCCGGTTTACGGCTATCAGGCCGTGAACGTCGAGGCGCAGACCCGCGACCGCTCCTCGCTCCTTAACTGGATGAAGCGCCTGCTGCAGGTGCGTCGCAGCTCGCAGGCCTTCGGACGCGGCACGCTGCGCTTCATCCGCCCCGGCAACCGCCATGTGCTGGTGTACCTGCGCGGGTACGGTGCCGACACCCTCCTGTGCGTCGCGAACCTGTCGCGCTCCGCGCAGCCGGTCGAGCTCGACCTGAGCGAGCACAAGGGCGTGGTGCCGATCGAGCTGCTGGGGCGGACGCCCTTCCCGCCGGTCGGCGAGCAGCCGTACCTCCTGACGCTCTCCGGTTACGGGTTCTACTGGTTTCGCCTGAGCCGCGAAGCCGAGGCGCCGCCGTGGTACGGCGAGCGCAGCCCGCGCGAGGATCTGCCGGTGATGGTGCTGGTGCAGGGATGGAACAGCTTCTTTCCCGAGCGCGTGGCACCGTGGCGGCAGGGACTCGCGCAGGCGCTGCACGCGCAGCTCGAAGAGCGCGTCATCCCGGCGCTGCTCGCCCGCGAGCGCTGGGGCGCGGG
>JACXTT010013188.1_pt1 | contig 10909 bp, 8 predicted proteins | sample 9270951 | NCBI WGS metagenome assembly JACXTT01 (sample SAMN15532306, study PRJNA645909) | rock metagenome | isolation source: weathered quartz diorite | place: Puerto Rico | collected 2017-06-21 | reverse complement strand
TTCGACAGTAACAATATTACCCGGTCCATCACTTTCATGAATGCATACCTGAATACCCAGGGATATTACTATGCTACTTTCAACGATTCCGTTACCGTTGATACGGTAAAAGATCAATTGCGGGCCAATATCCGGATGATCATTGCAGCAGGCAAAAATGTTACTATTGACTCCATCTCCTATTCGCTCAGCGACAGTAACCTGCAGCACCTCACACGCCGGCAGGAAAAAAACAGTCTTCTTAAAAAAGGAGCCCCTTACAGTAAAAACCTCATCAGTTCGGAACTCGACAGGCTGGTAAGCACTTACCGCCAGAATGGTTATTTCAGGTTTACCCGCGACAATATTTATGCGCTGGTAGACAGTACCGATTCCAGGCTGCTGACACTTACGCTCGATCCTTTTCAGCAGGCCAAAATGATTGCTGAAGCAGCCAAACACCGGAAAGATAACCCGGCTTGGGATGTAGACATCCGGCAAAGACCTGTAACCGACTCGGCGGTGATCAAGCCCTTCTATATTGCCAACAATTATTATTATCCTGAAACCCGGTCAGGCGATATCACAGACAGCCTGATTGCACAGCATGGGCGCGGATTCTACGAAATCAGGAGAAAAGAAGGAATCCTTCGTTATAAAAGGGGGCTCTTCAATTACCGTCCGCTCAGGGAGCACACTTATCTCAGGCGCGGTGATTTATACAACGAGGACAGTTACCTGAAATCCATCAACAACCTCGGACAGATCGGGGCCTGGCAGCAGGTAGACGTAACGCCTGTGGTGCGCGACAAAGACAGTATTGATCTTTATTATTTCCTCATACCCGCCGTTAAACAAAGTTTTACCGTAGACCTGGAAACCAGCCTCAACAGGGCCGATATCATATCGGGCAATACCTGGGGCGTCTCCACTAATTTTTCCTACCACAATAAAAATGTGTGGAAGCAGGCTATTCAATCTGTCACCACCCTGCGTACGGGAGTGGAACTCAACCTGTTTTCCCAAACAAGTGATCGACTTGTACAAACCTTTCTCCTAAGCCTGGGACATACCTATGCTTTTCCGAGGCTTATACAACCGTTCAAAAACTGGAAGGCGTTACGAGCACTTGATAATAAAAGGACCCTGATCTCTATAAACGGTTCTTATGTAGACCGCCGCGATATTTACCGCCTGCGTTCGATGGTTACCAGCTTTGGATATGAATGGAAGGTACAAAAGCGCAATGGAGACAATCTTTGGCTGTATAAACCGCTGAACCTGGAGTTATATGGCATCGACAAACTTGACAGTCTCAGGAAACTGATTGCCATCAATCCTTTCCTGCGCGCTTCTTTTAATGAAGGAAATGTATTGAGTCAAAGTCTTTCGTTGATCAGAACTGTAAGCAATCCCAACAATAAAAACAAAAGTCACTTCATTCGTTTGGGTGTGGAAGAAGCGGGCGGATTATTCGGATTAGTACCGGGACTCAAGAACAATATTTACCGTTATATCAAAGCAGAGGCTGAGTATAAGCAATCTACCAAGATACGTAAAACAGAACTGGCTTATCGCGGGATGATTGGTGCAGGATACAATTATGGTAATGATTCGGTGATCGGTAAAACATTACCATTCTTCAAACAATTCATAGCAGGTGGGCCTTACAGCATGCGTGCGTGGGGCTTGCGGCAATTAGGTCCGGGTAGTTCCCTGTCAAGCGATACGATCACTACCAGCAGGTATCGCGATCGTTTCGGCGATATGCAAATAGAAGCGAACGTTGAATACCGTTTCCCGCTTACTACCATTGCCGGATTTAAAATTGGCAGTGCATTGTATGCCGACATTGGCAATATCTGGAATATCAAAAGCAACAGTGCCGATCCGGATGCACAATTCTCGTTCTCGAGACTGGGCCGCGATCTGGCCATTGGCGTAGGAACTGGCATACGCATTGATTTTTCCTACGTGCTGATACGCCTCGATGTTGCATATAAAGTAAAAGACCCCGCACGTTTGCAGAATGGCGGCTGGATGAGTTTCAAGAATTTTGAATGGACCGATACGCGGCAGAACGGGTTGAAAGTAGACAACTATGCCTTCCAGTTTGGTATCAACCTACCCTTCTGATGCCAATGTTTTTTTGATGGATGTTTCAAAGTCGCTCAGCGCCAAAGCATCACTGAGTTGAAAAGTGCCGATGCGGGTTCTGCACAAACTGCTCATGTATCCACCAACGCCCAATGCCGCACCAAAATCATGGGCAAGACTGCGGATATAAGTACCCGTAGAACATACAACCCTGAAATATACTGTAGGCAGTTCTATTTTTACAATTTCAAAAGCATGAATGGTCACCGGCCTGGGTTCTAATTGCACATCCTGTCCCTTTCGTGCAGCCAGGTACACGGGTTTACCATCTTTTTTGATGGCCGAATGTGCAGGAGGCACTTGCATGATAGGGCCGGTAAATTGCCTGGTTGCTGCATGAATCATTTCAGGCGTAAGATGGGTGATGTCTTGAAGGTTTTCCGGTTCGCTTTCAAGATCATAGGTGGGCGTAACAGCACCCAGCGTGAAAGTACCCGTATACTCTTTTTCCATCCCCATGTACTCATTGATCTTTTTAGTGAACTTTCCTGTACACACAATGAGTAATCCCGTTGCCAAGGGGTCCAGCGTACCCGCATGTCCTACTTTGCTGATGCGCGTAAGTATGCGCACTTTCTTCACTACATCAAAGGAAGTCCATTCCAAAGGCTTATCAAACAGCAAAACCTTACCGTCTAGGTAAGGTTGCATGGAAGGATGAATTTCTTTCTGCTTCATTATCGTTTTTTCAATTGCTCCCAAATGTGCACCAGGTGCTCATTTGTTGCAAAAGTAGCCGATTTGTGCTGCGCTATGAATGCATTGGCATTTTTTATCCTTTCTTCGGTCAATGGATGCGTACTGATGAAAGAGAAAGCGGTCGGGATATCATGATTTATTTTCTTCAATGCAAGCATTAGTTCTCGCATCCCTTCCGGATCAATCCTATTTCGCAGCATTAATTCCATTCCTCCGGCGTCTGCTTCCCGTTCAAGGCCCCGGGAATAACGTAAGGAAACTAAGGTATTGGTATTACGCAGTACAAAATCTCCTGTGCTGCCAAATCCATTCAGCACGATTGCCTCTAACAATGAACCGCTCAATTTTGATAGCATACCGCGAAGGCTATGTCTTCGGTTGACATGCGTAGTTTCGTGCCCGAGCAAGGCCACCAATTCATCCGGACTTTTTAATGCCTTTAAAATACCTGTATACACAACAATATGTCCGCCGGGCAATGCAAAGGCATTGATTTCCTTGTTCTTAACAACGGTTATATGTATGGTATAGGTTCTACTCAGGTTAAGTTCATCCGCAAATTCCTGTGCCAATCGGGTCGAAGCCGTATCTATTTTTTCTGTGTCGACAACGGATGCGTATATCTTCTCTCCCAGCAGGGTTTCCTGTTTTGTTGAGATCATCTGTATGACCAGGAATGGCAATAGCCAGGATATGACCATATAAATAATCCCCAGAAGCAACGCCGCAATACCGGCCAACACAGGCCATCGCTGGCTAAATAATCTTTCATGCCATCCTTTTTTTGAAGATGACAACGCGTGTTTCAATTCATGATAATAATCATCGTTTTCTTCAACGATGAGATAAGCGCCAGATCTACCGCTATCCAGGTATACGAACATGCGATTACCTATGATAGACATATGACAGTCTTTCAAAGAAAAAACAAGCGCATTGGCCGTTGCTGCTTCCGTATCATACAATCGCAGTTGGGCATTGACCAATTCCATTCTTGTTTCATGCGGGGCTGCACGATAGCCATCAAAAAATTGAACCACGGTAGCTTATTTATACGATGAAGCCAAAATCAAAAAAGCCCGACATGTCTTCTCCGGTTGCATCTGAATAATCAGTTTGGGATTGAGTCAGTTCTTCAAAAGCAATATCGCCTTCAACCTTTATGTGTGTTGCTCCGAATTTTAATGTTCGCGTAATAACCCAGGGAAGCGCAAGTCCGAAAGATATGATCAGTATAAGAAAATTAATAATCAAAAGAGAGGCAAATCCTCCGGCAGTTGCTGTTGACTGAAACCTCACAGATTTATCGCCATGTCTCAGGTACAGGTTATTAACAAAATACTGAAATATGTCTTTTTGCCACCAGAAAATATAAATTCCTAATGTAAGGATCGTTAAGAAATATCCTTTAAGGTTCATAAGAAAATATCCCGATCCATCACCCTCGTAATAAAAATCTGCATCGCCGGTCTTAATATGGCCTACAATGTATTTACGCAGGTTCATTGAAAACCAGGCCCCATAAATCCCTAAAGTAATAATGGTTAAAAATAAATCACGGAAAAACAATTTAACCAATTCCATCTTATCTCCTGTATACCCAAACCTGATACCGGCCCACGATGTCTTTGCCATTCTATATTTATACGAGCCATGCAATACCAAAGGAATAATAGCCAGCATTATCAGGTAAAACAAAAATAAAGCTATTTGAAAAAGGCCCATATTACCTGTAAATGCACATGCAATGAGACATGCATATAAGATAAACAAGAAGGCAAAAGCTTTTATAAATCCCCGGAACATTTCATTACCTGTTCCGGTAAACAAAAAGGGCTGCTGTTCAAAAGTGGTCTGGTTGTATATATAGCCCAGTTTACGGGCTTTTGCCCAGGGGTAATACAATCCAAGTGTAACAATACAAAGGATCAGGTTAACAATCTGTACTTTGAAAAGATCAGATCCTGTGCCATTGTAAGCAAGTGCGTAGCTTTTTTCATTTTCCATAAGAGCATCTGGTTTTATAAGCATGAATATAAATCATAATAGGTATATTTCTATTAAAAAAAAATAAAAATATACCTATTATGAAATAGTTATCTAACGATACGCTAGTATGCCCTTGCAAACAGCACCCTTTGGGAAGAAGGTTTACCGGTGAGGATACAATGGCCGTTCTCTGCTACCGCATCCAATGGAATACAACGGATGGTGGCTTTGGTTTTTTCCTTGATCTGCTCTTCGGTTTCAGCCGTACCATCCCAATGCGCCGAAATAAAGCCGCCTTTTGTATCGAGTAAGTTTACAAAACTATCCCAATCATCAGCCTTCGTGATATGCTCATCGCGATATGCTTTGGCTTTGTTGTAAATATGCAGTTGTATTTCTTCGAGCAGGGTCTGTACATAGAATTCTATGCCATCCATGCTCACGGTTTGTTTTTCCTTGGTATCCCTGCGCGCCACTTCCACCACATTATTCTGCATATCGCGCGCGCCAATGGCCATGCGTACGGGTACGCCCTTCATTTCATATTCGGCAAACTTCCAACCGGGACGTGAATTATCTGAATCATCGTATTTGACAGAGATGCCCAGGTCTTTCAGCTTTTTTAACAATTCATGCGCCTTTACATCGATCAACGCTTTCTGCTCATCGCCTTTATAAATAGGTACGATGACCACCTGAAGCGGTGCGATCTTAGGAGGAAGTATCAGTCCGTCGTCGTCGCTGTGCGCCATTACCAGGGCCCCGATGAGCCGGGTACTCACACCCCAGCTGGTAGCCCATACATAATCGAGTTTGTTTTCTTTATCGCTGAACTTCACATCGAAAGCTTTCGCAAAATTCTGTCCAAGGAAATGCGAGGTGCCTGCCTGCAGTGCTTTTCCATCCTGCATCAATGCTTCAATACAATAAGTGTCTTCGGCACCGGCAAAACGTTCATTGGGACTTTTCACACCCTTGATCACGGGCACAGCCATCCAGTTCTCTACAAAATCGGCATACACATCCAGCATTTTCCTTGTTTCTTCAATGGCTTCTTCTTTGCTGGCATGCGCGGTATGTCCCTCCTGCCACAGGAATTCAGCGGTACGCAGGAACAAACGCGTACGCATTTCCCAGCGAACCACATTGGCCCATTGGTTAACGAGTATAGGCAGGTCACGGTAAGACTGTATCCATCCTTTATACGTATTCCAGATGATCGCTTCACTGGTAGGCCTTACCACTAATTCCTCTTCCAGTCTCGCTTCAGGATCCACCATCAGCTTGCCCGGTTTAGACGGATCGTTTTTGAGACGATAATGCGTTACCACTGCACACTCTTTCGCAAAACCTTCTGCATTCTTTTCTTCCGCTTCAAAAAGGCTTTTAGGAACAAAGAGCGGGAAATAGGCATTCTGGTGACCGGTATCTTTGAACATCCTGTCCAGCACATCCCGCATATTCTCCCACAGGGCAAAACCATAAGGTTTGATTACCATGCAACCCCGTACAGCACTATAATCGGCCAGACTACCTTTCAACACCATATCATTGAACCATTGCGAATAATCCTGGGCCCTGGATGTGATTTCCTTACTCATTATATTTTTTTACAATTCTATTAACAAAATAAGTTACTTACTATCGTTTGTTGGCAAACTCTTTGACGCATAATTATTAGCTGTCGATAGAGACGCAAATGTATGTAACTTCACATTATCTAACTTCTTAATGATGGCGTTATGAAAAGAATGCTACTCCTTTGTCTCATGGGTTCCGGTTTACTGACAGGTTGTTCTACCATGTATCAATCCGGACAAACTCCCGATGACGTTTATTATTCCCCAGGAAGAGATGGTTCGGCGGCGCGCGTGGAAAAGCGCCAGCGTGATGAATCACGTTATGAAGATTATATCAGCAGTGCAGACGACCAGTATCTGCGCATGAAAGTGGCCAATCGCAACCGTTGGAATACACTGGATGATTTCAATTACTGGTACGATAGTCGATACGATTTTGGTCAGCATTATTATGGTTACGGTGGTTACAATACCTGGAATAATTTATACGCCTGGAATCCTTATTACTATTCTCTCAATCCGGGCTGGAACTATGGACTGGGTTATGGCATGTGGAGACCAGGATTTGGCCTGGGATGGAATTGCCCCGTTTATACTGTGATCGGCTATACCAACCCGAAAGTCTTTTATGGTAATGGCAGCACTTTTGCAGGCGCCACTTCAAGAACCACTATATCGGCCTACCGAAACAGGACATACAACAATACCAATTCCGGTTATCGCGATACCAAAACCGGACAATGGATAAATATCAACAATAACAAAGAGGGTTTTGGCAACCTGATGAAGCGGGTGTTCAGCCCTGCTCCCAACAACTCCAGCAATAGCAGCAGTTGGGACAGGCCCGTACGAACATTCAACAATACCAACACTTATTCTTCCGGCAATAATAATTCCTCTTCCAGCAGTTCTTCCAGCAGCAATGCAGGTGGTAGCAGCGGCGGTTACAAAAGTACAGGCAGCAGTGCCGGTGGTGGCCGTACCAGGGGTAATTAACTAGTACAAACGTCTTTGCGCATGAGCGTCGGGCAAAAATTTGTCTGCCGTAAGTGATGAGTGTATCCAAACACAACTACTATGAAATCATTTATACTGGGTTCTTTTTTACTATTTACCTTCTTTGCATCTGCCCAAACGCCGGATGATGCATTGCGTACCGCCTGGTTTACACAGAATGGTACGGCGCGTAACGTTGCCATCGGTGGCGTGATGGGCTCCCTGGGTGGGGAGATCACCGCCAACCACATAAACCCGGCTGGTATTGGCATGTACAAAACCAGTGAACTGGTTTTATCTCCTGCCTTTCTGCTGAATAATAACAAGTTTAATTTCCGGGGATCGGATACCAGCAGCGGCCTCAACCATTTCAACTATGGTACATCGGGTATCATACTCAGTTCATCCAATCATGATGGTACCCGTAAATGGACCAGCAGCGCTTTTGCTTTATCGGTGATGCAGATAGCGAATTACAACAATCATGTACAGTTCAAAGGGTTCAATAATTTCAGTTCTTATTCAGAACAATTCCTCGAAGAACTCACGCGTGACCGTGCCGATACCAATGCAGCACTCAGCAATTATATTTTTGGTTCCTCACTCGCTTTCCGCACTTTCCTGGTCGATACTTTACAGGGACCCGGCGGCTCACTGGCCGGTTACCAAAGCCTGGTGCCGCTTTCTACCGGCGTGAACCAGGTATATGATGCCATTACAAGGGGCGGGTACCACGAGATCGCGTTGGGATTGGCAGGTAATATGGATGATAAATTGTACATAGGCGGTAGCCTCACCATCCCGGTGATCAGCTACGCACGCGATCTCACTTATACTGAAACAGATGCTACCAATAATCCTAATAACCATTTCAGTTATTCTACTTTCAAAGAACAATTCAGTTCGCGGGGTGTGGGTATTGGCGGCAAGCTGGGCGTTATTTATAAGCCAAAGGAATTCTGGCGCATCGGTGTAGCCATTCATACCCCTCAATTCATTGGCTTCAAAGATGAGGTCCGGGCAGCGATGACTACCAATACCGAAAGCGTGGCAGGAACAGTAACAGAGACCAGCAACGCGCTCAACAGCGGCGATCCGGGCAGGCGCTCTTACAATCTCCTGACACCCTGGAAAGCCATTGTAAGTGCCAGCTATGTATTCCGCGAGATCAAGGATACTCGTTTGCAAAGGGCTTTCATCAGTGCCGACCTCGAGTATGTGAATTATCGCGGCGCCCGTTTTTCTTCAACCGATGGGAATGACCAGGCACTGGTAGATTATTATCACCAGATCAACGATGCAGTCAAATCGGCTTACAAAGGCAATATCAATTTCAAAATTGGTGGTGAACTCAAACTGCATACCATCATGTTCCGACTGGGGGGCGCTTATTATGGCAGTCCTTATGCAGATGACGCCATCAAAGCCAACCGCATCGTTGCCAGTGGTGGTATCGGCTACCGCGATCATGGCATTTTCATTGATCTCGGTTATGCGCATGCATTCAATAAAGATGCGCAGTTCCCTTACCGCCTCAATGACAAGCCCAACACATTTGCCCAACAGGGTGGCAGTGCGGGCAACCTCATGTTAACTTTCGGAGTGAAACTCTAACAGCAACCGGTCGGTATCCCGCGCATCAACCCATCTGATAGCGCTGTCTTTTTTAAACCAGGTCATCTGCCGTTTGGCATAATGCCGGGTGTTCTGTTTGATCATATGCACGGCTTCATCGAGTGAACATTGACCATCGAGGTATTGAAACAATTCTTTGTAACCTACTGTTTGTAATGCGTTCAGGTGTTTATACGCAGCAACGGATTGTACTTCTTCCAGTAATCCCGTTTCCATCATCTGGTCCACCCGTTGATTGATCCGTTGGTATAACAGTTCACGCGGAAGCTCCAATCCTATTTTCACCATAGCAAAGGGACGCTGCACCTGGTTTCTGTTACGAAAAGCAGTGATGGACTGTCCTGTACCCTCGATGATCTCCAGCGCCCGCATAAGTCGTTGCGGGTTTTGTTGTTCGGCCATTTCCCAGAAAGCCGGGTCTTTGGAACGCAATTCCTGCTGCAGCCAGGCCAGCCCTTTTTCTTTATATGCATCCACGATCTGCCGGCGCACTTGTGGTGATACAGCGGGCATTTCATCCAACCCCTCACAAAAGGTTTTGATGTACAGACCCGTACCACCTACCATTACAGCATTATGTTCTTGTTGAAGAATTTCATCCGCAGCATGCAGTGCATATTGTTCAAAGAGGGCTGCGTTGACTTCCTCCTGTACCGAATGAGACGCAATAAAATAATGTTGAGCGGCCGCCAGTTCTTCCGGCGATGGCCTTGCTACTCCAATGTTCAGCTCTTTATAACATTGCCTGGAATCGGCAGAGATGATGGCCGTATGCAATTGGCGGGCCAATGCAACGGCAACTGCTGTTTTTCCTACTGCTGTGGGACCAGCAATGATGATGACGCGATTTGTTTCAACTGGCCGCATAAGCCATGATTAAAATTCTTCCTCTCCTCCGTTACTCTCTTCGTGCTCCTCCCCTCCATTGTCTTCTCCTTCTTCTCCAAAACCTTCGGCAGCTTCAGACAGATCATATTTCTCTTCTATGTCGGCGAACTTATCGCCCAATAGACTCTTGGTTCCATATTGCTGCGGGCCGATGCCTTCCACCCGTGATACCGCAGGATAAATGATCTTGCTGCTCTCTTCCTTGCTTACATTGATGAGCTCCACCAGGAAAGTCCAGTTCTTCGCAAAATCATATATATAAATAAAGCGTTGGTTGGTATCCCTGATCTCACTGCCGATGGTGGTTTCCGCCATCATCAATGGCTCTGCCACGTATGATTTATCGTATTTAGCAAAACTGATCTCCCTGCCTCTTTGCCAATTATCGTTGCTCCTGAAAAAAGTAGCCTGGTGCTTGTTGTCAAATTCATAGGATTTCAGGATCGCAAAATGCAGGTCCTGAAAAAACTGCTTGTGCTGTATAACGATATCCCTGTAAACCGCATCATCCTCTTCCAGATAAACCCTGAATTTTAAGACAGCCATGCTTTGTGAATTGTTAGTTGTTTATAATTTCTGCAAAATACAATTTATTCAACGGCCTGCAAATGCAGTTCTTTACCCTTTTCAAGCATGAATCGATGGGCCGCTTCATAGTTGTTGGGAATGATACCATCCAGTATCGCTTCCCGTATCGCGTCTTTGATGATACCCACTTTCTTGCCCGGTGTCAGCCCGAATATTTGCATGATCATTTCTCCTGTAATAGGTGGTTGCCAGTTGCGAATACGATCGCTCTCTTCTACCTGGCGCAACCTTTCCCTTACCAGTTCAAAATTCTGCAGGTATCTTTTTACTTTCAGTTTGTTCTTACTGGTGATATCCGCTTCGCAAAGCATCATCAGTCCGTTTATGTCTTCACCTCCATCAAACAACAACCGACGTATAGCGCTGTCGGTAATATTTTCCTTGGTAAGACTGATGGG
>JACXTT010013187.1_pt1 | contig 10910 bp, 7 predicted proteins | sample 9270951 | NCBI WGS metagenome assembly JACXTT01 (sample SAMN15532306, study PRJNA645909) | rock metagenome | isolation source: weathered quartz diorite | place: Puerto Rico | collected 2017-06-21 | reverse complement strand
GCTGACGAACGGCTCCCTCGGCTTGAGGCTTCCGCTCCCCCCTTGGAACGTGCCCAATGCGGATACTCCTCGACCAAAATGTACCTGGTCCTCTGGGGCATTGGCTGATAGGGCACCAGGTTGAAACGGCCTACGAACGCGGTTTGGCCGAACTGACCAACGGGGAACTCCTCCGAATGGCTGAGCCGGCCGGCTTCGATTTACTGATTACAACAGACAGGGGCATCCGCTACCAGCAGAATCTTGCCGAACGCAGACTTGCACTCATCGTGATCAGCACCAACGATTGGACGCGAATCCGGAAATGGAAACCCGCAGTCGTGGACGCGATCTCGGACATCCCGCCGGGATCTTTCCGTGAAGTTGAGATTCCGTTTCCTTAATTCCCGGTGCCCACCACTCAGGTCAGTCTCCCAGGCTTACGAAGTGATTTTGGTTACATCGCGCGGAGCGCTGTGCGCGCCGTTGCAGCACGGGCCGGGCGGGATGGGGCTGCCGTGGGGGCAGGTGCTGGGGTGCCCGAGGAAGGCGCAGATGCGGTCGGTGACTTCGGGGCTGAGGATGTGCTCGAAGGTGCAGGCGTTGGATTCGACGGCGGCGTCATCGCGGATGAAGAGCACGTCCATGAAGAGGCGCTCGGCGAGGCGGTGGCGGCGGATCACGCTGCGGGCGCGCTCCTCGCCCTGTTGGGTGAAGCGGACCTGATCGCCGGCCGCGTGCAGCAGACCGATACGCGACATGGTGGCGAACAGGCGCCGGCGCTGGACTTCGGTGAAATGCGCGCCCTCGTGATGCATGGCGCTCTCGCGCCGCATCCACATCTCCTCGAGGATCTCGTCGAAATCTTCGTTTTCCTCGGCGGTGAAGACTGCGGTCTCGACGATGCGGCCATGCTCGAGGTTGATGCGGCGGTCGGCGCAGCGTCCCACGCGCTCGTCGTGGGTAACGAGCAGGATGGTGCGTCCCTGGGCGTGCAGACCGCCGAGCAAATCGAGCACGATCTGTTCGTTGGCGGCGTCGAGATTGCCGGTGGGCTCGTCGGCCAGGATGATTTTGGGATCGTTCACGAGAGCGCGCGCGAATGCCACGCGCTGCTGCTCGCCGCCGGAAAGTTGCGACGGCAGGTGTGCGGCGCGGTCCTGTAGGCCGACGCGATCGAGGGCGCGGCGGGCTTCGCCTTCATCGGTCATGCTGTGGAAATATTGCGCCAGCATGACGTTTTCAAGGGCCGTGAGGTGCGGGATCAGGTGGTACTGCTGGAAGACGAGGCCAACGGTTTCAGCGCGGAAACGAACTAGCTCCGCGCGGCTGAGCTTACTGATATCTGTCGAACCGATGCGGACCGCGCCCGTGGTGGGCTGATCGAGGCAGCCGAGAATGTTGAGCAGCGTGGTTTTTCCGGAACCCGACGGACCCATGATGGCGATCCATTCGCCGGCTTCGGCGATGAGGCTGACGTCATCGAGGGCTTTGAGCGGCGCGCCGCCGGCAACGCGGTAGTGCTTGGAGACGCGATCGACGTCGAGAAATGGCGGCATTCCGATCATTCTCCGCGCAAGATTATAGCGGGCTCGATGCGCCAGATGCGGGACGCGGAAGCGAGCGTCGCGATCACGGCCACGAGCAGCGTGACGGCCATAACGGGCACGAAGACCGCGAAATCGACACCAATGGCAGCGACGGCACCGGCATCCGAAAAAATCTTGCGGCCGATTCCATAGGCTAGCGCAAGACCGGCGGCATAACCGGCGATGGTCGAGACCAGGGCCAGCACGAGCGACTCGGAAAGAAACAGGCTGGCGATTTTAGTTTCTGCGGCGCCGATGGCTTTGAGCACGCCGATTTCTTTGCTCCGCTCGATTACCAGCGCGCTGAAATTGCCGGTGACGCACAGGGTCGTGATGGCGAAGATCACAAGCGCGAGGGAGAACACGGCATATTTTACCTTGAGCACCACGCTGGCTTCCGTCTCGGCGATGGCGTGCAGGACGCGGATGTCGGAATCGGGAAGAGGGCGGGCAAGAGCGGCGCGGATCTGGTCCACGCGGCGGCCGTCGGCGCGCACTTCGACTAGGCTCGCGGCATTCTGAAATCCGGCGGCCGCGGCGGCGCTCGTGAACGGGATCATGAGGCGGCTGTCTTCGTCGCCACCGGTGTTGACAATTCCGCGGACCACGCAAGCGCCGGATGCGAGGGGGATGGTTTGTCCGATGGCAACGTGAAAGTGCGCGGCAGCAGCGCTTCCGGCGAGACATTCGCCTGACCCGGCGGCGCGGGCGCCGGAGATCCGCCAGTAGCTGATGAGTGGCGTAGCGCGCTCGAAATCGACCCCAGCCACGACGACGCGCTCATCGCCGACGCGGCCCACGGTATAGATAAACGGAGCGGCGACAGCACCCAGGCGTTCGGCTTCGGCGACGGCGCGCAGAGGCACGGTCTGCGCATTCGCCGCGGGGGCGATTACGAGATTGGCGCCATAACCGCGGAACTCGCGGTGCATCTTGCGATCGATATCCGTATAAACGCTGAAGAGCGTGGTGGCGAGCGTGGCGGCCACGGCGAGTCCGGAGAATGCCAGCAGCAGTCGATGCCGCCGGAACTTTACCGCGGCCAGAACGAACCGCCAGAACACTAGGCGCCCTCCCGGAGGATCTCGGCCGGCTCGAGCGAGAGCGCGCGGCGTAAGGGCTGAGCGGCCCCGGCCAGGGCCACGGCTGTGGCAACCAGGACCACCAGCGGGACCAGCAGCGCGGGAGTTTCGCCGTGCACGCCGAAGACAGCCTGGCTGACGGCGCCGGAGAGCCGCGCGCCGGCGAGCGCGCCAATCAATCCACCGAGCGCGCCTTCGATCGCGACCTCAGCGCCCAACAGAGCGACGATGATACCGCGGCCAGCGCCGGTGGCTTCCATGATGGCGATTTCGTAGCGGCGCTCGAGGACCGTGGTGGCCATCACGCTCCACACGGTGAGCGCTGCGGTGGCTAGAGCAGCGAGAGCGATTAGCAGCATCAGGCCGCGGACCTTGTTCAATACCTGGCCTTCGTTGTCCGCCACGCGGCGGATGGGACGCGCCACGGCCATGGGCAGCGCCTCTTCAATCTGATGCGCGATAGAGCTGATGTATGGGGTGCAGTTCCAGCGCTCGTATTCGGCGGGCTGCATCTTGCTGGGATCTTTGCGCGCGAAAGCATCCTCGGGCTTGGTCAAAGCGCCGACCTGGATAGTGTCGACCTGACCGGCGCGGCCGGTGAGCCGCTCGAGAACTTCCAGGCGAACGAATGCGCGGTCGTCTTCCTCGCCGCCGGTGGAGAGAATTCCCGCGACGGTGAACGGCTCGCCGAACAGGTTGAGCGTGGAGCCAGGCTGGAGGCTCAAACGGCGCGCCAGAGCGGCGCCCAGCATGCATTCGCGGTCGCGATCGTTGAGTTCGCGGTCGTCGATCCAGCGGCCTTCGGCGTTCCATGTCGCGTTCAGGGCGCGCAGTCCCACGGTGGTGTGCGTTCCATCGGGGGCGCGCAGGTCCCGCCGGAACCAGACGCCCTCAACAGCCACATCGCGGCCGTCGAGCTTGATTTGAGCGTTCAGCGACAGGGCAAGCCCGGTGATATTCAACGTCCAGAAAATGGATTTAATCTTGGGCACCGCCTCGAGCGGGATGAATTCGTCTTTTGCCGCGGGCTGGTAGCGGATGCCGCCGATATCGACCGGAAGCGACGCCGATTTCGGGGTAACGAGCAGGTTCGCGCCGAGGCTGCGCAGCTCGCGATTCACGCGGTCGCCGATATCGAGCATCGCGCCCAACATGGCGGTGGCCACGGCGGACCCGAGCGCGACAGCGCCGATCGCCATGGCCTTGCGGCGCGGGGCGCGGCGCATCGACTCGCCAACGAAACGGAGGAACAAGTTAGCGGCTCCCGGCCGAGAAAATTTTCGAGCCTGCCAGCAGCTTCGCGGTGGGGATCACAACCTGCCCGTCCTCGACCTTCGATTCGAGCGGAATGGGATTGCAGCCTCCCGGCGTGCCGATGGTGGGAATGTTGATGGCCGAGGCGCAATTCTTGCAGATCACGTTGGGACCTTGTTGATAATAGCCCTGACTTCCGCAGATCTGGCAGGCGTCGAAGGCGATGGCGATGGATCGATCAGGGCGGCGGATGGCTATGATGCGCACGGTAACGCCGCCAGATGCGATCGAGAAGCGGTGCAGCATGCCATCGTCCACCGTGCTGACGGGAATCCGCGCGACACCATCAGCGACCGCCAGCGGTATAGCCGCCGAAAGTTCGGTGGCGGATTTGGCATAAATGAATTCGGCGGTGATGGTGAGCATGAACAGGCCTGCCGCCGTGCATGACGCCGCCACCCATAGCCGTTCGCGGCGCGCGGTCCATTTCGCCTTGCGCAGCGCGGCGCCTTCGAGGTTTTCCATCTCCGGCACGCGGCGTCTGCGCCATTCCATCAGCAGCATGGTAGCGGCCAGGGCAAGGATCATGACGAAGAAAAACGCCTCGTTGCGGACGATGGGCCCGACGAGCGCCATTTCCTGGCTGCTGCTGCGTAGGATCCCGGCTTCAGACAGCTCGTGCAGCCCGGTGATAGTCAGTTGCAGAACCACGACCATGAGGATCACGGTGGTCATGCGGAAGAAGCTCGCCAGATTGACCCGGATGGTGCCGCGCACGAAGCTGACGCCGAACAGAACGGCCAGCCCCAGACCTAGAACCGCGCCCAATGCTTCCATCACTCCGGAGGTGTCGAAGCGCAGGGCCAAGAGCATCAGGACCATCTCGACCCCCTCGCGGAAAATCATGAGGAAAACGAACAGGAAAATGCCCCATCGGGAGGCTTCGCTGGCCGCCCGTTGTTGCAACCCAGTTTCAATCTCCCCTTTTAGGCCCCGGGCGTGGCGGTTCATCCAGACGACCATGGTGAGCACGAAAACGGCGCTGGCGAGGAGGAGTGGACCCTCGTAGCGCTCCTCAGTGATGTCGAGGCGGGAAAGGACGGCGGCTATCAGGAGGCTTGCAAACACAGCGGCTCCGAAGGCCCGGTAGACGGAAGACAGCAGGGCGTCGCGGCCGGTTTTACGCAGGTAGGCGACGGCGATGGCGATGACCAGAGCCGCTTCCACGCCTTCCCGCAAGGCGATTACAAAGGTCTGCAGCATAGCAACTGGGTTGCAACTAGCATTGTACAGGATTTGTTGGGCGCGGCGGAAAGGACAGAGGTGGAGCGCGGAGAGCCCCCGGCCCGATGCGCAACTGCCGCGCAATACAGAGGCCCAGGCGAGGGTTCCCCATACTGCGCGTGCAGCCCCTCCGGCACCCGGCCGGGCAGATCGGCGGCTCCCGCTCCATTGAAATAGTGCAGCGACGGGGCCGGGCGTTTCACCGGTCGGCAATATAGTAGTGGACCGCCGGCGTAACGATGAGCGAGAGCACCATGGAAGCGAGGATGCCACCGATCACGGCAATAGCGAGCGGTTGAAGCATCTGCGAGCCGGCGCCCCAGGCGAGCGCCAGCGGGACCATGCCCGCGACGGTGGCGAGCGCGGTCATCATGATGGGTCGCAGACGGCGCTCGCCGGCATCCAGCATGCTCTGCTCGGCGGGAATTCCCTCGGTGCGAAATTTCTGGTCGGCATCGAGGAGGAGAATGCCGTTTTTGGCGACGATGCCGATCACCATGATGAGCCCCATGAAGGAGGAGAGGTTGAAGGTGGTCCGGGTGATCAGCAAAGCCAGAAACACGCCGGAGGTCGAAAGCAGCGCGGAGGCCAGCACGGCGAGGGGCGCCGCAAAGCTGCCGAATTCGAACAGCAGCACGATGAAGACCAGCAGAATGGCCAGGATCAGAACGAAAACCAGGTCGTGAAACGAGCGCTGCTGCTCTTCATACTGGCCGCCGTATTCGACGCGAATCGTGGAGGGCATGTGCAAACCGGCGAGGACCTTTTGCACGTCGGCGACGCCGCTGCCCAGATCCCGACCTTCGAGGCGGGCGGTCACGGTGACATCGCGCTGCAGGTTTTCGCGGCGAATCTCGGTTTGGCCGGGTTGATCGATGACCGCGGCCAGCGAGCCGAGGGTGGCGGTTTTTCCCGTGGAACTGACCAGAAGCGTGTTGCGTATAGCGTCCACCGAGGATCGCGTCTGTTCGGGAAAGCGCACACGGATGGTGTAAGCGCGATCGTTGACCACCACCGGCGTGGCCGCGGGCTCGCCCTGCATGATGGCGCTGGCATCCAGCTCGATTTCCTGCGGCGTAAATCCGGAGCGCGCGGCGACGGCGGGGTCCACCTGGAATAGCGTGGCGGGCCCGCTGATAGTGTTGTCGATTCCGTTGAGCACGTCCACAACGCCTTTGACCTTTTTGATGGCGTCGCCGACCTGCGGCGCCCATTGGCGCAGAACCGCGGGGTCCTGGCAGAAGAGCTTGATGGCAATCGGCTCGGGCGCGCTGGTGAGATCGCCGATCATATCCTGCAGCAACTGGGGAAACTCCACCTGCAGCATCGGTTCCTGCGTGGTCAGCTTTTCGCGTACATCGGCGATCACCTCTTCGACGCCGCGCTTGCGATCGCGTTTCAACTTGACGGCGATGTCGCCGGTGTTGGCTTCGGTGACCGTGGCCAGGCCCAGCTGCATTCCGGTCCGCCGCGACGTGCTTTCTACTTCGGGCATGGTGCGCAAGATGCGCTCGACATTAGAGACGACGCGATTGGTCTCGGCGAGCGAGGAGCCGGCAGGCATGATGTAGTCCAGGATGAAACCGCCTTCGTCCATCTGCGGCAATAGGTCCGAACCCAGATTCCGATAGCAGACATAGGAAGCGCCAACCAGCACAGCGCAGAAGACGGCCAGCAGCGCGCGATGCTCGAGAGTGGCGCGCAGAATTTTTTCATAGGGCCGCATGATGCGCGGCGATAGGCCCTCGTGGCCGGCGGCACGCCTTCCGGCGCGGATGAAGAAATGGCTCAGCGTGGGCGTCCAGGTAAGCGCCAGCGCGAGCGAGGTGAGCAGCGCGACGGTCACGGTGACGGCGAGCGCGCGGAAAAACGTGCCGGTGACGCCGGTAATCGAAATCAGCGGCAGAAACACCACGATCGGAGTGATGGTGGATCCAAGCAGAGGCACGCGAATCTCTTGGATGGCGCTGCGAATGGCGTCAGCTCGCGTTTGACCGGAATCGCGGTGCATCACGATGTTTTCAACCACCACGATGGCGTCGTCGATCACCAGGCCCACCGCCGCCGCGAGACCGCCCAGGGTCATCAGGTTGAAACTCTCGCCCAGCATGCGCAGCGCGATGCACGTGACCGCGATGGTCACGGGGATCACGAGGCCGGCTACCAGTGATGTGCCCCAGTCGCGCAGAAACACCACCATGATGAACGAGGCGAGCAACAGCCCCAGCAGAATGGCATCGCGCACGCTCTTGATGGAATCATTGACGATTTCCGATTGGTCGTAGAACGGCCGGAGTTCCACGCCGCGGGGCAGGGTTTTGCGGACGCGCTCGATTTCGTCGTGCACGACGTTCGCCACCTGCACGGTGTTGCTGTCCGGCTGCCGGTAAATGTTGAGCAGGACGGCGGGCTTCTGGTTGGCGGTCACGATGGTGTAGACCGGCTTGACCGACGGCCCGACCGACGCGATATCGCCAATATGAATCGGCGCGCCGGCTGGCGTGGTCTTCACCACGATGTTCGAAATCTCGGCGGGCGTGCGGGCCTGCCCGCTGACCAGGCTCAGGACAAGCTGGTGCTGGTGCTCGAATAATCCTGGCGAATCGATGAGGTTGGTGCGGCCGATGGCATCCAGCAGGCCGGGAATGGTGATGGACGTCTCGAGCAGCTTCGCCGCATCGGGGCGCACCTCGAATTCCGGCTCCTGCCCGCCCTGAATGATCACGCTCGAGACGCCGGCCGTGCGGTTGAGCCGCGGCTTTATTTCATAGGTGGCCATTTCCCAGATCCTGGTTTGCGGAACAGTGTCCGAAGTGAGGCTGTAACCCATGATGGGAAACGCCGCGAAGGTGAGCCGGTTGGCGGTGACCTTAGCGGTGGCCGGCAGAGAGGTCTGGGCACGGGCCAGCGCGGCGTTGACCAGCTCGAGGGTGCGGTACATATCGACCTTCCACGAGAAAAACAGGTCAACTTCCACGGTTCCGCGGCTGGTGATGGACCACACACGGTCCAGGCCCTGCACGGTGTTCACGGCTTCCTCAATGGGACGCGTCACGGTCACCAGCATCTGATCGATGGGCGCCACGCCATTATCGACGCCGACCACTATGCGGGGGAAATTCGTTTCCGGAAACACGGCGACCGGAATTGTGAGCGCCAGATAGACGCCCACTGCCACCAGTGTGAGGATGACGAAGATGATGGGCTTGCCGTGGCGCGCGGTCCAGTGCTCGGCTTCAGGCGGGGCCGTGAGAGGTGGCGGCGTCGAGAGATGGCTCATTTTTCGCCCTTGTCGTCGCCTTCTTTTTCCCCGGCCGGCTTTTCGCCTGGCTTCTGGACGCTGACTTTGGCTTTGTCCTCGAGACCCACGCCGCCGACCGTGATCACCTGCTCGCCGGACTTGACGCCGCTCAGGATCTGGACTTTGTCCGGGTCGCGAACGCCGACCTCGACTTTGTGCTCGTGCGCCACGGAATCGGCGCCGACCACCATCACGGTAGTTTCGCCTTCGGCGTTGGGAAGAAGGGCGGCGGGAGGAACGACGACGGCGTTTTTCAAAGTCTCGGCCACGATCGAAACGCGGACGCTCGAGCCGGGCCGCAGCCGCTCGCCCGGATTGGCCGCCTGCACCCAGACCTGGATGGTGGTGCTGGCGGAATCGACGGCCGGGCTGACGACGATCACCTTTCCGGGAATGTCGTCGGAGCCGCCGCCCAAATTGATGGTGGCGGCATTGCCGACCTTCAGGTAAACGGCCTGCTCCTGAGGAATGTTGGCGCGCGCCACCACGCGCGACACATCCATGACGATAAGCAGTGGCGCTCCCGTGCTCGCCATCTCGCCTTCCCAGACAGCTCTCTCGGTAATCACGCCCGTGATGGGGCTCTTGATCTCCGAGTAGTTAACCTGCGCTTCGGCGCCCTGATAATGCGCCTTGGCTGCATCGGCCTGGGCCGCTGCACCGTTCAACTGTTCCTGTTTCCCGACGCTCATGAGCGCCTTCAAGTGCTCCTGGGCCGTATCGTACTGGCTGCGCGCCTGCGCGTTAGCCACCTGCGCATCGTCCACCAGCTTGCGGGCCAAGGCGCCGTCGTGGAACAGCTTCTCGCGATTCGCCAGCAACTTCTGCGCGGCATCGAGAGTCTCCTTGGCGGCTTGTACGTTGGCTTGCGCGGTGGTTACCTGCTCGGGAAGCGAGGCCGCGGAAGTAGCGCGATAGCTGGCTGCGGCCTGATCGTAGAGTCCCTTGCTCTCGAGGGCGGCGGCGCGCAGGTCACGGTTCTCGAGCACGGCAAGCAACTGGCCCTCGCGCACGTGATCGCCGCGGTTCACATAGAACTTCTTCACCGGCGCGCTGATCTTGGGCACGATGCTGGCTTGATTTTGCGGAAACAGCAGAGCGTCAGCGGTGACGATGCGCCGAATCGAATCCTGGCGCACAGCCGTGACTTGCACGGGCACCACGGGTTCGGCTTCCTTCTCCTCTTTCTTGGAGCAGGCGGCGAGAAAGAGAAAACAAATCAGCAGGCCGGCGCGGGCGACGCGGTGGGGGCAGGACATGTCCGGCCTGATTCTCGAATTTGTTGGCTTCCGCATGGGCTAAAAGGTCCCTGTCAAGGTTTGCAGTTCCGCGACGGCCACGCGATAGCGAACCAGCCCATCGTCGTAGGCGTTGCGCGCCACGGCCAGCGTGCTCTGCGCATCCACCACTTCCAGGACGGAGGCCTCGCCCGCCTGGTAGCGCAACAGCGTCAGCCGCAGGCTGTCGGAAGACAGGTCCGCCGAACGGCGCAAAGAATCCATTTGCGAGCGGGACGCCTGGGCCTCCTGGAAGAACGTATTGAGATTCCCAAGAAGCTGGCGCTGGGTGAAGCTCAAGTCGATCCTGGCTTGTTGCAGATGCAGTTGCGCCTGCTTCAGCTTGCTGCGCGACGCGCCCCAGTTCCATACCGGTATGGTGAGCTGGGCCTGCGCCGCCGAACCGAGATTGTTCTGATGGCTGCGATTGTAGAGCGCGAACTGGTTGGCATCAATGCCGTAGAAATAATCGAACGACAGCGAAGGTAGGAAAGCGCTGCGCGCGCTGGCTACCCCGAATTTCTCCTGCTGAACCGCCGCCTGAGCGGCGCGGATATCCGGATTATTTTTGGCGGCCAATCCTTCAACTTCGCTGAACGGCGGCAGCGCGGGGCTGTTTTGCAGATCGTCTTCCACGGTAAAGTCCTGGCGGAAATCCGGGAAGATGACGACGGCCAGCCCGATGCGGCTCCGGTCCACGGCGAGCTGCGCTTCCTGAGTGTCGCGCTGGCGCTGCTCGAGCTGGATCTGCGCCTTAACGACGTCGGCGTGCGCCACTTCGCCGCCCTGCTCCTGCTTGGTGGTGATGTCCACAAACTGCTGCGCCTCGCGCAGGCTTTGTTGCGCGTTCCCGAGTTTGCGCGTGGAGGCGACCAGAGTGTAATAGCCTTGAACCACCGCCGCCACCAGGCCCCGCGCGGCGACATCGGCTTTGGCGCGCGCCAGCGCTTCGGCGGCGATCGTTCGCTGGTAATCGGCGCGCTTTCCCGGGGCATAGATGTCGCCATGAACCTGGCCCTGGCTGTTGTAGACATGCACGCCGTCATTGGCCACGAAGACGCCGGATGGCGTGCCGTTGGGCTGCGTGTAGATGAACTGGTTGAAATAGTTCACGCTGGGCAGCAACCCGGCCCTGGCCTGCACG
>JACXTT010013186.1_pt1 | contig 10910 bp, 14 predicted proteins | sample 9270951 | NCBI WGS metagenome assembly JACXTT01 (sample SAMN15532306, study PRJNA645909) | rock metagenome | isolation source: weathered quartz diorite | place: Puerto Rico | collected 2017-06-21 | reverse complement strand
AAATCTACAAGGTCACGAACTCACAAATTCCCCGCAACACCGGGGCCTGCTTGCCGATGATTGTTGGTGGGGTGAGTCACACTCATTCCACGGCTCGTCTCGCGGATCGCAAAACCGCACGGCGGGAAGTAAATGGCATGGTTTGATGTTGAGCCCGATGAGACCCGGGGTGGGGGAACTTCCTCCAGGGTCCCCGAGTTGAACAGGCGAGATGTACGAGAGAGAGGCCACCGTGACTACTGCGACAGCCCCGAGCCAGACCCCGCTGACGGCGGTCGACCGTTGTGACCGTTGCGGTGCGCAGGCATACCTGCGCGTATCGCTCGAGAGCGGCGGAGAGCTTCTCTTCTGTGCCCACCACGCCCGCGAGCACGGCGACAAGCTGCGCGAGATCGCCACGCACGTGCACGACGAGACCGACCGTCTCGCCGACACGCCGGCCGCGGAGACCGAAGCCTGACCTTCACACTCTGCGATGCCCCGGTCCTGGTGGACCGGGGCATCGTGCTTTTCTGCCCCGTCTTCTGTCCGACCTGAGGGAGAGACTCGTCACATGACCGTGGTCCTGGCACTCGGCGCCGCCGCGTTCTACGGCCTGTCGGACTTCCTCGGCGGGGTCCTGGCGCGACGTACCAGCGTCTGGCCGGTGGGGCTTCTCGCCTGCGTCGGCGCCCTGCTGGGTTCGGTCGTCATCGCCAGCTTCAACTCCGGTGACCCGACGGCCGGCCAGTTCGGCTGGGCACTCGTCGCCGGCATCGGCAGCGGCGCCGGTACGGCCTTCCTCTACCGCGGCCTGGCCACCGGGCGGATGGGAGTCGTGGCCCCGGTGTCCGCCGTCGGCGCCGTCGTCGTTCCGCTGGTCGCCGGGGTGGTCGGTGGCGAACGGCCGGCAGCCCTCGGCTGGCTCGGGATCGCGATCGCGCTGCCCGGCATCTGGTTCGTCTCGCGCGAGGAATCGGCAGCGACCTCCGACTCCAGCGGCCTGATCGACGGGATCCTCGCGGGCCTCGGCTTCGGCCTGCTGTTCGCAGCGCTCGGCCAGGTGCCCGCGGATGCCGGGTACTGGCCACTGGTCGGGACCCAGCTGGTCTCGATCGTGAGCCTCGCGATCGCGGCCGTGATGCTCGGCGGCGACCCGCGGCCGCGCGAGGCGGCCCAGCTGGGCGGTCTGGTCGCCGGGCTGCTGGCCAGCCTCGCGGTGCTGTTGTTCCTGCTCGCCAAGCACCACGGCCTGCTGAGCATCGCGGCGGTGATCACCTCGCTCTACCCCGCCTTCACCGTGCTGCTCGCGATCCTGGTGCTGCGCGAGCGCGTCCACCGGATCCAGGCCGTGGGACTGGCCCTGTGCGCGGCGTCGATCGTCTGCGTCTCCCTGGCCTGACACCTGAACTGGACACCTGTCCAGAATTTGATCGCGAGTCCTGACGAAAAACTGAAACGTGTTCTAGGGTCGGCCCATGGGTCTCCTCATCCACGACGAAAACCGGGTCCGCACGCTCACGCTGGACCGCCCGGACGCACTGAACGCCTTCAACGAGGCGCTGTACGACGCCACCGCCCAGGCCCTCCTCGACGCCGCGGCCGACCCGGCCGTGGCCGTGGTGCTGCTGACCGGCAACGGACGTGCCTTCAGCGCCGGCACCGACCTGCTCGAGATGCACCAGCTCGCCACCGACCCCGACTTCGAGCGCGGCGAGCACGGCTTTCTCGGCCTGCTCGACGCACTGGTGGCCTTCCCGAAGCCGCTGGTCTGCGCGGTGAACGGGCTCGGGCTCGGCATCGGCGCCACCATCCTCGGCTACGCCGACCTCGCCTTCATGTCGACCACGGCCAAGCTGAAGTGCCCCTTCACCAGTCTCGGTGTCGCCCCCGAAGCTGCCTCCAGCCTGCTGTTCCCGCGGCTCCTGGGCCATCAGAACGCGGCCTGGGTGCTGCTCTCGGCGGAGTGGATCAGCGCGGGTGAGGCGCTCGAGATGGGCCTGGTCTGGAAGGTCTGCGAGCCCGACGACCTGTTGCCCGAGGCGCGCAAGCACGCCGAGCTCCTGGCGGCGCGGCCGATCTCGAGCCTGATCGCGGTCAAGCGCACCATGGTCGAACCGATCCGGGCCGAGATCGCGGCGGCCCGGGAACGCGAGAACGCCTGTTTTGCCGAGCTGATGGGTGGTCCCGCCAACCTCGAGGCGCTGACCGCCTTCGCCGAGGGCCGCGAGCCCGATTTCACGAATCTCCCCGAGGGTTGGTGACCGCCGTGGGCGTCGAGTTCAACCTGTCCCGGGTCTTCTCGACCGTGGCCGCCGCCGTGCCTGAGCAGGAGGTGCTGGTCTGGCGCGACCGCAGACTCACCTACGCCGCGATGGAGGCGCGCATCGACGGGGTCGCCCACTACCTGGCCGGGGCCGGGCTCGGTCGGCACACCCCACGGGCCGAGCTGGCCGGCCACGAGATCGGCCAGGACACGGTCGGGCTCTACCTGCGCAACGGCAACGAGTACCCCGAGGCGATGCTCGCCGCCTACCGCGCGGGTGCCGTCGCCTTCAACATCAACTACCAGTACGTCGAGGAGGAGCTGGTCTACCTCCTCAACGACGCCGGCGCGGCGGCCGTCGTCTTCCACGCCGAGTTCGCGCCGCGGATGGCGGCGATCCTGGACAGGGTCCCGAGCCTGCGGGTGCTGATCCAGGTCGCTGACGGGTCGGGCAACGCCCTGCTCCCGGGCGCGGTCGACTACGAGGCGATCGTGACGACGCCTGCCAGCACGCCGTTGCCCGAGGCCCTGGGCGAGGACGCCTTCCTGCTCTACACCGGCGGCACCACCGGCATGCCCAAGGGCGTCATCTGGCGGCAGCACGACGTGTACGTCGCGGCGATGGGCGGGCGGCCGTTCGGCTCACCGGACGCCTTCACGTCGTACGAGGAGATCGCCGAAGGTGCCCGCAACGCGAACGGCGGGATCAGGCTGCTGATGACGGCGCCGTTCATGCACGGCGCCGCGCAGTGGTCCTCGTTCCACATGATCACCGGCGGCGGCCTGATCGTGCTCCCCGACGACGTGACGAGCATGGATGCGGCGGGCTGGCTGCGGATCACCGAACGCGAACGGGTGATCAGCATCCCCGTCGTCGGCGATGCGATGGCGCGGCCGTTGATCGACGAGATCGAGCGCGGCGACTACGACCTGTCCGGCCTCGCGGCGATCAACAACGGCGGAGCCCCGATCTCCCCCGGCGTCCGGCACCGGCTCCACGAGGCCCTGCCGCACATCCTCATCCTCGACGCGGTCGGGTCCTCGGAGACCGGCATCCAGATGAACCACTACTCCGCGGCCGGGGCCGAGGCGGAGACGGCGGTCTTCAACCCGGAACCGAGCACCACCGTGGTCGACGACCAGCACACCCGTGCGCTGGCGCCCGGCGAGGGCGGCGGCTGGCTGGCACGCTCCGGCCTGGTCCCGCTCGGCTACCTGGGCGACGCCGCCAAGACGGCGAAGACCTTCCCGGTCATCGACCGGGTCCGGTACTCGGTGCCGGGTGACCGTGCCGAGCTGCTGGAGGACGGTCGCATCCGGTTGCTGGGTCGCGACGCCGTCACGATCAACTCCGGTGGCGAGAAGATCTTCGCCGAGGAGGTCGAGCGCGCCCTCGCCGCACACCCCGACATCAGCGACGTGATCGTGGCCGGAAGGCCGTCGGAGCGGTGGGGCAGCGAGGTCGTCGCGATCGTGGCCCTGCGTCAGGGTAGTGCCGCGACCGACGAGGACCTGCTCGCGGAAGCCGCTCGGCACGTGGCCCGGTACAAGCTGCCGAAGGCGATCCTGCGGCGCGATTCGATCGCGCGATCGCCCTCAGGAAAGGCTGACTACCGCTGGGCGAAGGAACAGGTCTCCGGGACCTAGGTCACCCCGTTTGCAGGCGATCGGCCCACAGACACGGCGCGGCGTACGGCCTAGCGTTGGTGATGAGGGAGGAACCGGGCTGTAGCTACCCCACAGTGAACGCCCGCCCCGGCGCCCCGTACGGCCTGTACCCGCCCAGGCCGGCGGGGCGCCCCCTCGTCACGGCGCTTCTGCGGGCTGTTTCTGCGTCAGCACGCCGCCGTTGCGGTGTCTCCACGGGTGACCCCCACCAAGGAGCCCGATGGCCACCCCGCCCCCTGCAGACAAGCTCAAGATCGCCTCTCCCGACATCGCCGGGCTCGTCCTCGCCCTCGGCCTGGCGCTGGTACGACGGACGTTTCGCCGCAGATAGCGGCCCGCGTGGTGCAGGCCACAGGACCAGGTGTCCCGTTCGCAGATATGCGACGTTTTCGACCGATAAGGTCCGGCATGGCGCACCGAACCCCCAGCGTGCGCCGTGCCGCCCCGCCCCGTCCCGTACCCCCAACGGGACGGATCGCGGGGCGGCAACCTGTCGGGCAACCTGTCCAGACCAGAATGATTCGGACACGAGTCTTGGTCGCCGTCGCACCGATTCGTTCACTAGCGTTCCTCCGGTAGTGCACCGGTCCACCGGAACGCCTTCTCACGGTTTGGGGGACAAGACTTTGGGGCACGACGCAAACCGCCCGCCCTGGTGACAGGACGGGCGGTTTTGTCGCGTCAGGCGGTCTTGCGCAGCACTGCCTCACCGACCAGGTCGCGGAAGTAGGGCTCCTGGTCGTGCAGCTGCTCGAATGCCTCGCGGCTCAGGTGCAGCACGGTGGCCTCGGTCGTGGTCACGACGGTCGCGGTGCGCAGCCGACGGCGGACGATCCCGAGCTCGCCGAGGATCTCGCCGGGACGGCACGGACCGAGGTCGACTCCGGACCGGCGTACGTCGACGGTGCCCTCGAGCAGCAGGTACGCCTTGTCCGGCGGAGTCTGCTCGAGCAGCAGGGACGATCCGGGCCTGGCCCGTACGACGTACCCGGATCCGACCAGGGCACCCAGCAAGGAGGCGGGTGCGCCGGACAGGGTCGGAACGGAGCCGAGCAGCCGCAGCTCGGCACGCAGGTCGCCACGCGGGGCGCGGTCACCGCTGGTCATGAATCGATTCACCATCAGCTGTACCTCATCTCAGTCGCCACGGGTCGCGCGGTTCACCACGAGTGCGCCGAGGACTGCGAGCGCGAGACCGGTGACCACCACGATGAACATGGCTTCAGCGTGGCGCTGCGGGGGCGCCCCCGACTGTTCGCTACCTGACAGAACGACGGGGAGTTTTCGCGCCCTAGAGCCCGGCCAGACTCTCCAACCGGGCGGGATCGACGACGGTGACCCGGCCACGGCCGAGCTCCACGATCCCCTCGGCGACAAGCCGTTGGAGGACCTGGTTGACCGACGGCCGGGTGCCACCGACCATCTCGGCGAGCTGCTCCTGGGGCAGCGGGATCACGGTGCGCTCGTCCGGGGTGCCGTAGACCTCGCACAGCTCGAGCAGGCAGTGGAAGAGGCGGCGGTCCAGGCCTACGTACATCGCGCGCAGGAGGTGGGTGTTGAGCGACCGGATCTGATCGGCCATCAGCACCGCGACGAATCGCTCGATGCTGGGGTGCCGCTCGCACAGGGTGTGGAACGCTGCGTGGGTCAGGATCAGGGTCTGGGACTTGTCGAGCGCCTGGACGGTCGCGGCCCGCGGGGTGACCACCTGGTCGCGCAGCAGCGACAGCTCGCCGAACCACCCGCCGGGACCCAGGACGTTCAACGTCGCCCGTTCACCGTCAGGTGTCGAGACCCGGACGGCCAGGTGCCCGGACACGATCAGGTGCAGCGAGTCGGACCGGTCACCCTCGTGGAAGACGATCTCGCCTTTACCGTAGGAGCGCTTCCGGGCTGCCGACAGGACGGCGTTGCGCTCGTCGTCGGCGAGTGCCGCCAGCAGGGGCCATTCCATTTCCGCGTCCTCATCTCCGCCGGTGGGACTACCAGGTCCGTGCCCAGAGGCACTGCTCCGAGCTGCGGAGCTGCTGGAGTGCTTCCTCCGGGATCGGCGCGGAAACGTCCGTGACGACGTACCCGAGGTCGTCGCGGGTGGCGAGCCGCTGGCCGATGACGTTGAAGTCATCCGAGGCGAAGAGCGCGTTGAAGTCGGCCAGCACGCCGGGGACGCTGCGGTGCAGGTACCCGAGCCGGTGTCCTGCGGTCAGCGGCAGGGTCGCGACCGAGGGCAGGTTGACCGAGAGCGAGGTGTTCCCCTCGAGCGCGAAGCCAGTGAGCTTGCCGGCCACGAACCAGCCGATCTCGGCCTGTGCCTCCTGGGTGGACCCACCGACGTGCGGGGTGAGGATGACGTTGTCCAGCCCGCGCAGCACGGACTCGAACTCCTCGCCCTGGACCTTCGGCTCGACCGGGAAAACGTCGACAGCTGCTCCGGCGATGTGGCCGGACAGCAGGTGCTCGCGCAGCGAGACGTAGTCGACGACCATGCCGCGCGAGGCGTTGATGAACATCGAGCGCGGCTTCATCGCGGCGAACTCCTCGGCACCGAAGAAGCCGGCGTTGCCCGGGCGCCCGTCGACGTGCAGCGTGACGACGTCGGAGACGCTGAGCAGCTCCTCGAGCGACCGCATCCGGCGGGCGTTGCCGTGGGCAGGCCGGTCGGCGGTGTCGAAGAAGACGACGCTCATCCCGATCGCCTCGGCAACGTTGGAGAGCTGGGTGCCGATGTTGCCGTACCCGACGATGCCCACGGTGCGACCACGCACCTCGTGACTCCCCTTGGCCGACTTGTCCCAGACGCCCTCGTGCATCCGCTGGGTCTTCTCGGTGAGGCGTCGGGCGAGCGCGATGATCTCGCCGATCACCAGCTCGACCACGCTGCGGGTGTTCGAGTACGGCGCGTTGAAGACGCCGATGCCGCGGACCGACGCCGCAGCCAGGTCGACCTGGTTGGTGCCGATGCAGAAGCAGCCGATCGCCTCCAGCTCGGGGGCCGACTCGAGCACCTTCTCGGTCACGGTCGTGTTGGACCGGATCCCGAGCAGGCTCACCCCGGGCAGCGCCTCGACGAGCTCGGTCTCCGAGAGCGCGCCGGGGCGCACGTCCACCTGGTAACCGCGACCTTCGAGAATCTCGACTGCCGTGGGGTGGATGCTTTCGAGAACCAGGGCCTTCATGGGTTCACCGTATTCGGCCGCGCCCCGGTTTCAGCACCGAGGGACTGAATCCGGACACCTCGAGCGCGCCGAAATCCGATGTCGGCGACCCCCTGCCCTGTGATTGGCTGCCCTGATGCGCTTCTCGACGTACGGCGACCTCGCTCGCAACGCGGTCGTACGTCGGATCCTGATCCTCGGCCTGCTGGTCAGGATCCCGATCTGGGCGGCTGGCGTCGTGCTGACCCTGCACGTGGTGGGCCACCTGGACCGCTCCTACGCCCAGGCCGGGATCGTCGAGATGGTCTACTCGCTCGCGCTGGCCGTCAGCGGTCCGTGGCGGGGTCGCCGGCTGGACCAGGTCGGCCTGCGGACGTCGCTGGTGCCCTCGCTCGTCGTGATGGGCGCGTGCTGGAGCATCGCGCCTTGGGTCGGGTACTGGCCGCTGGTCGGCCTCGTCCTGATTGCGGGCCTGTTCATGATGCCGACGTTCTCCATCGTGCGGCAGGTGCTGATCGGCGCGGTCCCCGACCACCAGCGCACGGCGGTGCTCGCCGTGGACTCGGTCGTCGTCGAGTTCTCGTTCATGATCGGACCGGTGCTGGGCGTCCTCGCTGCGGTGTACCTGCCGACGCCGCTCGCGCTCTTCATCCTCCAGATCGCCACGGTTGTCGGTGGCATCGCGCTCTGGGTCGACAACCCACCGCTGGGGTCGAGCGCGACCGACGACGCCTCCGAGCCGAAGCCGGGCGTCCGCGAGTGGGTCTCCCCCACCGTGATCGCGATCCTGGTCATCTGCGCGACGGCGACCGTGATCCTCACCGGCGAGGATCTCGGCATCGTCGCCGCCATGCGATCCATGGGCCACAAGAGCTCGATCGGCTGGGTGCTGGCGGTGTGGGGACTCGGTTCCGCGATCGGCGGGATCATCTACGGAGCCCTGCGCCGGCATCCCCCCGCCGGCGTGCTGCTGGTCCTGCTGGCCGCGTCCACGACGCTGGTCGCGTTGACCGACGGCCGGTTGATGTTCACCCTCGTGCTGTTCGTCTCAGGGGTGTTCTGCGCCCCGACCATCACCGCCACCATCGACGACCTCAGCCGAGCGGTGCCGGCAGCAGTCCGCGGCGAGGCGATGGGCTGGCACGGGTCGGCGCTGACCCTCGGCGGTGCCATCGGAGCACCGATCGTCGGCTGGGCGATCGACCAGGGTGGCTGGCAGCGCGGGTTCGAGCTGGCGGGCTACCTCGGGCTGGCGATGGCGCTGGCCGGGCTGGCGGTGCAGTCGCTGCGCCGGCGTAGCGCGGAACAGCTGGCGGCGCTCGAGCAGGACACCTTGTCCTAGTCCCGGCGTACGCGCATGACCCACCCCTGGCTGGGTAGTGCGGTGCGAGTAGGAGGTCCTCCCCATGCACACACCCGAGAACACGCCCGCCAACGAGCCTGAAGCACCCCTGCCCGGTTCACCGCCGCTCCCCGGGCTGATCCTCGGGCTGGCCCGGGCGATCGCCCAGCTGATCACCGGCCGGATCGGTGCCGACCAGGTCCCCCGCTGATCAGGAGGGCTTGCCGAGGTCGAGCACCGTCGTACCGGCCGCGTCGCGGACCTGGACATCGGTGATCGCCTTGGCCGGAACCGCAGTCGCGCCGGTGATCTGGGTGGCCTTGCCCGGCAGCGCCTTCCAGGACGCGACCTGCTCGACCGTGCCGTCGGCGTGCTTGACGACCATCGAGTACGTCGCGGCCGGGTCGTAGCCGTTCGCGTAGGTGCAGGTCAGGTCGAGCCGGGTGCCCCAGGAGACCTGGGTGAGCGACACCCAGCCCGAGATGGGCTGAGTACCGATCGGGGTGAGCTGCTGCGGTTTCGCGGTGGCGACGGTGACCGTGTCGCTGCCCGTGAACGCCGTCGCGCCGACCGCTCCGATCCCCACGGCTGCGGCGACGGAGGCAGCGATGAGCCCGCCGACCACCCAGCGGCGCCGCTGGCGGACCTGCTCGGTACGCCGCACCAGGCGCGGCAGCAGGGTGTCCGGGACCGGAGGTGTGACCTCCTCGGGGTCGAGGATGCCGATCGGGACCCGGGAGAGCAGGCCGGGCAGGCCGGCGAGCTCGCGCACCGACTGTGCGCAGGCGTCGCAGCCCGACAGGTGTCGTTCGAACTCGAGTCGGTCCTCGGGCGAGAGTGCCCCGAGGACGTAGGCCGCGTCGTCGTACTGGTGTCCGCAGTCGGTCATGCCCCCACCCCCATCTCTTCCAGCGCCAGACGCAGCGCACGCAGCGCGTAGTGCATCCGGCTCTTCACGGTGCCTTCCGGTACGCCGAGCACCCGTGCGGTCTCCGCCACCGAGCGGCCCCGGTAGTAGGACTCGAGCAGCACGGCCTTGTGCTCGCTCGAGAGCTGCGTGATCGCCTCGGCCACGACCCAGGACTGGAGCAGCGCGTCGGTCTGGTCGACCGGATCGCCGGGCTCGGGCACCTGGTCTGTGTAGCGCTCGTTCTGGTACCGCTTGGTGCGCCACTCGTCGATGACGATGTTGCGCGCGACCGTGAACAACCACGACCTGACCGAGCCACGCGACTCGACCAGCACCTCCGCGCGTTGCCAGGCCCGCAGGAGGGTCTCCTGCGCGACGTCCTCGGCACGGACCGCGTCTCCGGTCAGGTGCAGGCAGAATCCCCAGAGCGCAGCGGCGTGCTCGTCGTGCAGCTGCTGCATGAGCGCGGTGGCGTTGTCTGTCATGGCTGTGGGCGTACCTCCACCCATGACACGTACGACGACGCCCGATGGTTCACCCCATCAGTGTGGAACTTCTCTGCACCGACCGTCGAGCGCGCTGAGCCGCGCGCAGCCGGCAGGAGGTCTTACGCTCCGCCGCGCACCCTGCCCAGGATGTAGAGCACGAGGGCGATGATCGCGAGCACGACCAGGATGGTCCACAGCATGAGGTAACTCCGTTTCACCAGACCCGAGCGTGCTCGGGCGGCCAGGCGGCCTGTCGACGCGGTACCCGACTTCATGGACCTGAAACGGTCTGGCGACCGGTACTGTCGCCGATATGCGCGGACTTGCTGGCATCGGCGTTCTGGTCGCGGGCCTGGCCCTGATGACGGGCGGCTGCTCCGGCTCGTCACCGGCGCCGACCGCCTCCAGTCCGGTTCACACCGGCACGACTCCGTCGGTGACACCGTCGGCGACGCCGACCGTGGCCGCGAGCAGTCCCACGGGTCCCCCGCAGCTGACTCCGACGCTGGACCTGAGTGCCTACGCCTTCGCCGGCGTGAAGAGCCCGTCGGGTCACATCGGGTGCCTGTTCCAGAACTCGCCGGCTTCTGTGCGGTGCGATGTCGACAACGCCCACTGGAACGTCGCGACACCTGCGAACTGTCACCTCGGCTACGGCGACTCAGCCGAGGTCGGCCAACGCACGGCCGGCCTCGGCTGCCACGGCGACACCGTCATCGGCAGCGTCCCGCGCCAACCGGTGCTCCCCTACGGTCAGACGGTCCGGTACAAGGACCTGCTCTGCACGTCGGCAACCACCGGGATGACGTGCCGGAACCCGGCCGGGCACGGCTTCACCGTCGCTCGGGACAGCTACCGCCTCTTCTGAAGCGCGCGGTCGACCAGCCCGTCGGCGCTGAACCGACCGGCACCGAGAAGCGCTACGGCGAGTGCCAACCCGGCTACCGCCAGGTTGAACTGGTACCCGGTGCCGCCACCCTTCGGGTTGAAGCCGGTGGCCCACATGACGGTGACCATCGCCATCACCATGTCGCCGAACAACGCCAACCCGGCCAGGCGTGTGCAGAGGCCGAGCGCCATCGCGATCCCACCGCCGAACTCG
>JACXTT010013185.1_pt1 | contig 10911 bp, 7 predicted proteins | sample 9270951 | NCBI WGS metagenome assembly JACXTT01 (sample SAMN15532306, study PRJNA645909) | rock metagenome | isolation source: weathered quartz diorite | place: Puerto Rico | collected 2017-06-21 | reverse complement strand
GTGTCCTGAAAAATCTTGGGTTTCGGAGGGGCGTAGTAGGCAAGCTTTGTTACGGCGACTTTTTTTAGCCAGGTCTTTGGTTGGTCCGGGTCGCGGGTGTCGATGTTGATCGAAACAACCTCGAAATTCGGCCCGCCGAGTTTTTCCTGCAAGGCATCGAGCGCCGGCATCTCCTTGCGGCAGGGCACGCACCATGTGGCCCACAAGTTCAGAAGTACGGTGCGGCCGCGCCAATCCGCCAGCGCCCTGTTCTGCCCGGTGCTGTCCTGAAAGGTGATCTCGGGCAGCCGGCGCGGCGATGCCGGGACCGTCAAGTTCGCAACTTCGCCATGCGCCAAAGACGCGATCCGACGGGTGGTATCGACCGCAGGCTGACAGGCCGGATCGGCCCCCGCATTGCGTGCAAGCCTGCCAATCCCGTATACCCCCGCAAGTCCGACAGCGACCCCGGCAATGCCGCCGAGTACAATGACGGCGAGCCGTTTTTTGGCCAAGCTGCGTGCTGTTAACGACTGTGTCATGGTCGGCGGAGCCTGGTGAATGCCAAAGAGCTACTCATGAGCAACAAAATGTGGGGCGGCCGCTTTGCCTCAGGCCCCGATGCCGTCATGGAGGAGATCAACTCCTCGATCGATTTCGACCGGCATCTTTACCGCCAAGATATCGCCGCGTCCAAGGCCCATGCCGCCATGCTCGCGAAGCAGGGCATTATCGCGCGCGAAGATGCGAAAAAGATCGCTCACGGTCTAGACACGATCCTGTCAGAAATCGAAAGCGGCAAGTTCGATTTCAAGCGGGCCTTGGAAGATATCCATATGAACGTCGAGGGCCGGCTGGCCGATCTGATTGGGCCTGCGGCCGGGCGACTGCACACCGCGCGTTCGCGCAACGACCAAGTCGCGACCGATTTCAAGCTGTGGACGCGGGAGGCGATCGACACGCTCGATGTCGCGCTCGCAGGATATCAACGGGCGCTCGTTGTGAAAGCGTTGGCGCATGCCGGTACGGTGATGCCGGGATTCACGCATCTGCAAAGCGCGCAGCCGGTTACCTTCGGGCATCATCTGATGGCTTACGTCGAGATGGCGGCGCGCGATCGCGGCCGGTTCAAGGATGCGCGGGCACGGCTTAACGAATCCCCGCTCGGCGCGGGCGCGCTGGCCGGCACTTCGTTCGCGCTCGATCGCGACATGACGGCGAAGGAGCTCGGCTTCGATCGGCCGATGGCGAATTCGCTTGATGCGGTGTCGGACCGCGACTTTGTGCTGGAGACGCTCTCGGCAGCGGCGATCTGCGCCATTCATCTCTCGCGCTTCGCCGAAGAGATCGTGCTGTGGTGTTCGCCGCTCTCAGGGCTGCTGGCGCTGTCGGATAAATTCACCACCGGCTCTTCGATGATGCCGCAGAAGCGCAATCCGGATGCCGCCGAACTGGTGCGCGCGAAAACCGGCCGCATTGTCGGTGCGCTCAACGCGCTGCTCATGGTGATGAAGGGGCTGCCGCTCGCCTATCAAAAAGACATGCAGGAGGACAAGCACGGTGCGATCGATGCGCTGGGCGCGCTCTCGCTCTGCATCGCGGCGATGACCGGCATGGTGGGCGACATGACGCCCAACGAAGCGCGCATGAAAGAGATGGCGGGCGCGGGCCATGCCACCGCCACCGATCTCGCAGACTGGCTGGCGCGGACGCTGAAAATGCCGTTCCGGGAAGCGCATCACGTGACGGGGCGCATTGTCGCGGCCGCCGAAAAGGCGGGCGCTTCGCTGGAAAAGCTCCCGCTTGCCGCCATGCAGGCGGTCGAGCCGCGCATCACCAAGGACGTCTATGCGGTGCTTTCGGCCGAGCGTTCGGTAGCGAGCCGCATGACTTACGGTGGCACCGCGCCGAAAAACGTGCGCGCACAGGCCAAGCGGTGGCTGAAGAAGCTCGATAAAGAGGACATCTGAACGCCATTTTCCGCGGGGAAATTGCCTGCCGGAATAGGTTTAGGATCGATCCGTGATCTGCTAAGCTAGCGCGCCATATTGGAGTCGGACGTGCCACAATCCAGTCGTCATCTCTATCGAATTTTCACGCTTGGCGTGCTGGTCGCCGTGTTTTTGCTCGTGGGATGCGGGCGCAAAGGGCCGCTCGACCCGCCGCCGGGATCTACGTCGCAGGCGCCGGCCGCAAATGTGCAGCAGGAGGCGGATGACGCGTCCGGCCAGCCGACCGCCAAACCGAGCGACTTTGGGCAGGACGGAAAGCCGATTGCCCCGCGGGGCGCGAGGAAAAGGCTTCCCGGCGACGTGCTGATCGATTGAACCAACGATGCATCACTTTGCTTACCGCGCCGGTGTGCTGCACGCCGAGGCGGTGAATCTCGAAACACTCGCGGACTCGGTCGGCACGCCGTTCTATTGCTACTCGTCCGCAACGCTCACGCGGCATTACCGCGTGTTCGCGGCCGCGTTCGCCGACGTGCCGGCGCTCGTGTGCTACGCGGTCAAGGCCAATTCCAACCAGGCGGTGATCGCAACGCTCGCCAAGCTCGGCGCCGGCGCCGATGTGGTTTCCGAGGGCGAGCTCAAGCGCGCGCGGGCCGCGGGTGTGCCGCCGGAAAAAATCATGTTCTCCGGCATCGGCAAGACAGCGCGCGAGCTTGCGCTTGCGGTGGACGAGAACATCCTTTGCGTGAACGTGGAATCGGAAGCCGAGCTCGAATTGCTCTCTGCAATCGCTAAGGGCAAAGGGCGTACCGCCAACGTCTCGGTGCGCGTCAATCCCGACGTCGATGCGGGCGTGCATGCCAAGATCGCGACCGGCAAGGCCGAGAACAAGTTCGGCATTCCGATCGGACGCGCGCGCGAGGTTTATGCGCGTGCCGCAAAGCTGCCTGGCATTCGCGTCAGCGGCGTCGATATGCATATCGGCAGCCAGATCACGGAGCTCACGCCGTTCGATAGCGCGTTCAAGATATTGTCGGATTTCGTGCGCGCGCTGCGGGGAGACGGGCACAAAATTTCGCATATCGATCTCGGCGGCGGCCTGGGGATTCCCTATCGCGACGACAACGAGCCGCCGCCCGATCCCGACGCCTATGCGGCGGTGGTCAAGCGCGCCACGCGCGGGCTCGATTGCACGCTGATCTTTGAGCCCGGCCGGTTGATCGTCGGCAATGCCGGAATTCTTGTGACGCGCGTGATCTATCCCAAGCGCGGGGAAGACAAGACTTTCATCATCGTGGACGCTGCGATGAACGACCTGATCCGTCCGACGCTCTACGATGCGCACCACGAAATCTGGCCGGTGAAGGAATCCGCCGCCGGCGCGCGGCGAACTCTCGCCGACGTGGTCGGGCCGGTGTGTGAATCGGGCGACTTCCTGGCGCTCGATCGCGAGATGGTGGCGCCCAAGCCCGGCGATCTGCTCGCGGTGATGACAGCGGGGGCCTATGGCGCCGTGCAGGCAGGCACCTACAATACGCGCGCGCTGGTGCCGGAAGTCCTTGTGAAAGATGGCGAATGGGCGATCGTGCGGCCGCGGCTCGAAGTCGATCAACTGATCGCGATGGATCGCCTGCCGGGCTGGTTATAACTGTTATAACTCGCTTTAACGCTTACAGTTTTTGGTATTATTTGGCTGCCATGATGTGGTCGCCATGATAAACTACGCATCGTTTTAGGATTCTCGGTTGCGGAGCGCCATGTGACGGTTGGGAGCGGCCCCGAAGGCCAGCACGAGACCCCCGGAGGGCGAGCCATGCTCGCCCGCGCGCTGTCGCGTGCGCGGTTGTCGATTTTTTGGGAACGGCTGTGGCCCGCGCTCGCGACTATTGCGACTGCGGTTGGGCTTTTCCTCGCCATGTCCTGGCTCGGCGTCTGGCTGTGGCTGCCTCTGGTGGGGCGAGCGATCGGGTTGTTCGCGTTCCTGGTGCTGTGCGTCGCCGCGACCGTGCCGATGTTCCTTGTGCGTGTGCCAACCGCAACCGACGGCCTGCGGCGGCTCGACCGCACGAGCCGGCTGCCGCACCGTCTGGCGACGACAATCGCCGATGAGATGGCGGCGACCGAAAACGATTCATATGCCGTAGCGCTGTGGCGTGCGCACGTGGAGAAGGCGTTGCGCGCCGTGCACGTCCTCAAGGCCGGCATTCCGGTGCCGCGACTGGCTGTGCGCGATCCGTTTGCGTTGCGCGCGCTTGTGCTCGTTCTTGTGATCTCGACTTTTTTTGCTGCCGGCGGGGAGCGTGGCCGGCGCATCGCAGCCGCCTTCGATTGGCAAGGCGCGATGACGTCGGCAAATTTTCGTGTCGATGCCTGGGTGACGCCGCCGGCCTATACCGGCCGGCCGCCGCTGATCCTGCCCGGATTGCGTCCGGGAGAGAGCGCGCGCACGGCCGCGGCGATCGCGGTGCCTACGGGCTCGACGCTGATCATTCGCGCGACCGGCAAGCGCGACCTCGACGTTGCCGTGAGCGGCGCACTTACCGCCGTTGCCGGCGAAGCAAATCCACAGGCCCCCTCCGGGAGCGAAGAGCGGCGCTTTACCATCGCCGGTACCGGCGCTGCGAAAGTGCGCGGCAATGACGATCTGACTTGGAATTTTACCGCGATCCCCGATCGCGCGCCGACCATCACGCTTGCGAAAGAACCGGAAGCGCAAGGCCGGGGCACGTTGCTGCTGGTCTACAAGTTGGAAGACGACTACGGCGTGATCGATGCGCAGGCGACCTTCGCGCGCAAGCCTGCCGCGACGCCATCCGATAAAGAGCCGCGTCCGCTGTTCAACGCACCTGACTATCAACTGGTGCTGCCGCAGGCGCGCACCAAGAACGGCGTCGGCCAGACCATGAAGGATCTCACCGAGCATCCGTGGGCGGGTGTCGACGTGGTGATGACGCTGGTCGCGCGCGACGAAGGCAACAATGAGGGGCGTTCGGCGCCGCACGAGTTGCGCTTGCCGGAGCGGCCGTTCACGAAGCCACTTGCGCGCGCGCTGGTCGAGCAGCGGCGCAATCTTGCGCTCGATGCTGGAAGCAAGGATCAGGTGCTGACCGCGCTCGATGCACTTGCGCTCGCGCCCGAAAAGTTCACGCCGGAAGCCAACATTTATCTGGGGCTGCGCTCGATCTACTGGCATCTCGCGCGCTCGGAGAATGACGACGGCATGCGCGACGTGGTGGCGCGGCTGTGGTCGATGGCGGTCAATATTGAGGACGGCAACGTCTCGGAAGCCGAGCAGGCTTTGCGGGCGGCGCAGGACGCCTTGCGCCAGGCGCTGGAACGCGGCGCCACCGACGAAGAACTCAAGAAGCTGATGGAACAGCTGCGTGCTGCATTGGACAAATTCATGCAGGCGCTGGCGGAGGAACTGCGCCGAAATCCGCAAATGGCGCGGCCGCTCGAGCAGAACATGCGCAACATGCGGCCGCAGGACCTGCGCAGCATGATGGATAAGTTGGAGCGGCTTGCCCGTTCGGGCGCCAAGGATGCCGCACGCAAGCTGCTCGAAGAGCTGCAAGCCATGCTGGAAAATCTGCAGGCGGCGCGGCCCGGCCAAGGCATGGATGGGGACGACGGCGATGACATGATGTCGGCGCTCGATGAGCTCGGCGACATGATCCGCAAGCAACAGCAATTGCGCGACCGCACCTTCCGGCAGGGGCAGGATCAGCGCCGCCAGCGCGGGCAACAGGGCCAGCAGGGCGACCCGAATTCTTCCTATGGCGAGCTGAAGCAGGATCAGCAAGCGTTGCGCGACCAGCTCAACAAGCTGCTTGAGGAACTGCGCAAACGCGGTTTCCCGCAGCCCGGCCAGCAGGGACAACCGGGTCAGCAAGGCCAGCAGGGGCAACAGGGTCAGGGCGAGATGGATTCGCTCGGCCGTGCCGGGGAGTCGATGGGCGACGCGGAAGGCTCGCTCGGCGAAGGCAACGCAGATGGGGCGGTGGATTCACAGGGGCGTGCGCTTGAGGCGCTGCGCCGCGGCGCGCAGGCTTTGGCTAATTCGATGCAGCGGCAAGGCTATGGCATGGGGCCCGGCCAGCCGGGTAACCGGCAGCAAGGGCGTGCCGATCAGGGTACCGATCCGCTCGGCCGGCCGTTACGCGGCCGCGAATACGGCGACGACACCACGGTAAAGGTGCCGGGCGAGATCGACGTGCAGCGTGCGCGGCGCATTCTCGAAGAACTGCGCCGGCGCTACGGCGAGAGCTTCCGGCCGCAGCTCGAACTCGATTACATTGAGCGTTTGCTCAAGGATTTCTGAACCGCCGCCGCGCGGGCCAAGCGCGTTCGCCGCGTTCGCATTGATCCTCCCGCGAATCCAGAAAATTTTCCTGCATTGTCTCCCATGGACGGGACAGAGTCGAAAAACGCAAGTGCGGTGAAGGCAGGGGCACGTATGCAGCAACGCTTCATTTACTCAGAAGTTCGCCATTTCCCTTTGGCCAGGGCCATGTGTAAGGTCGCGACCTTTTCCGCACAAAGACACTGCTGAATGGCTCGCGATCTCGTCGATATGACACCGGTGGAAACCCGCGACGAATTGGTCGCGTGGTTCGAAGCCGGCTGCAACCCGAAGGCGCGCTTTCGCGCCGGCACCGAGAACGAGAAGTTCGCCTTTACTATCGACGGTCACAAGCCGGTGCCCTACGGCGGGCCGCGCGGCATCCGCGCGCTGCTGGAAGGCATGCAATTGCTGCTCGGCTGGGAGCCGATCATGGAGGGCGAGAATATCATCGGGCTCGCCGACGTGACCGGCGGCGGGGCGATCTCACTGGAGCCGGGCGGACAGTTCGAGCTTTCGGGCGCGCCGGTCGAGACCGTGCATCAGACCGCCAGCGAACTGATGGCGCATCTGGCGCAGCTGCGCGAGGTTGCGCGCCCGCTGGGTATCGGCTTTCTCGGCATCGGCATGACGCCGGACTGGACGCGGGCGGACATGCCGATGATGCCGAAAGGGCGCTACCGCATCATGACGAACTACATGCCGAAGGTCGGCAAGCTCGGCCTCGACATGATGTACCGGACCTGCACCGTGCAGACCAATCTCGACTTTTCCTCCGAGGCCGACATGGTGAAAAAGGTGCGCGTCGGCCTGGCGCTGCAGCCGCTGGCGACGGCGTTGTTCGCCAATTCGCCGTTCACCGAAGGCAAACCGAACGGGCTGCTTTCATTTCGCTCGGAGATCTGGCGCGATACCGACAACGCGCGCTCGGGGATGCTGCCGTGGGCGTTCGAGCCGGGGATGGGCTTTGCGCGCTACGTCGATTACGCGCTCGACGTGCCGATGTATTTCATCAAGCGCGGCGACAAATACATTGACGTGGCGGGTCAATCGTTTCGCGATCTGCTGGCGGGCAAGCTCGCGTCGCTTCCGGGCGAGCGCGCGACCATTTCCGACTGGGTGAATCACGTTTCGACGATATTTCCCGAGGTGCGGCTAAAGCGTTTCATCGAAATGCGCGGGTCCGACGGGGGGCCGTTTGCGCGCATTCCGGCGCTGCCGGCATTCTGGATCGGGCTGATCTATGACGAAAGCGCACTCGACGCGTGCTGGGAACTGGTCAAGGTTTGGAATGCGTCAGAGCGGCAAAAATTGCGCGATGAGGTGACGCGGCTCGGACTGCGCGCCATGATCGGCGGACGCACGTTGCACAGTGTTGCGACGGATGTGCTTATGCTCGCGCGCAAAGGGTTGGAACGGCGCGCGCGGCGCGATGCGCAGGGGCGCGACGAGACGCAATATCTCGAACCGCTGGAAGAGATTGTCCGCCGCGGCAAGACGCCGGCAGAGGAACTGCTGGACAAGTTTCACGGGCCGTGGGACGGCTCGGTGGACCGGGTTTATCGGGAATACGCGTATTGAATTTTCCTCTCCCCGTTGGCGGGGAGATGGCGACGAGCGAGCTTGCGAGCGAGGCGGGTGAGGGGGTCTCGCGGCTCTTGCATGTGTCTCGACGCCCCTCACCCGATTGCCTTCGCTTCGCTCAGCAATCGACCTCTCCCCGCAAGCGGGGAGAGGTGAAGTCACTCCGCCGCCTGTGCCGCATCCGAGAGGTTATCGAGTGAGGAAACGATGTGCTCGGCCAATGCGTCGGCGAGCGCGGAACTCTCATGATGATTGCGCACGAGGCCGATGCGGCAGGCCGGCAGTTCGGGAAATCCTTCGGCCGGATTGAGCACGCGCATGCCGGGACGAAGCCCGGATTCCGGAAATACTGAAACCGCAAGACCGGAGAGCACCGCGGCCGCAACGGCGCCGGCGTTGGCGCTGGAATAGAGCACGCGATAGGGCCGCCCGATGCTGTCGAGTGCGCCGATCGCGGTGCGCCGCCAGCCGCAGCTCGGCCGGCCGAGCGCCAGCGGCAGCGGCTCTTCGGTGTGGGTGGAATGGCGGTTCGACGTCACCCATAGCAGTCGTTCGCGGCGGAACGATTCGGAAGTGCGGCTGCTGTCGCAATCGGTGACGATGGCGAGATCGATCTCGTTGCCGTCGATGCGCTCGAACAACGCGGTCGAAGGTTCGCACACAACGGTCAGTTCGACGCCGGGATAGGCGCGCGAGAAGCGCGCCATGATCTCGGGCAGATAGCGATCGGCGTAGTCGTCCGGTACGCCAAGTCGCACGCGGCCGGAGAGTTCGGCGTCGTTGAAGGCGGCGAGCGCTTCGACGTTGAGCTTGACGATGCGGCGCGCGTAATCGAGCAGCCGCTCGCCGTCTTCCGTGAGCTTGGAAGCGCGGCCGTCGCGGGCAAAGATCGGACGGGCAAGACGCTCTTCCAGCCGCTTCATCTGCATGGAGACCGCGCTTTGAGTCTTGTGCACGACGTCGGCGGCCTTGGTGAAGCTGCCGGTTTCCACGATGGCGATGAAGGTGCGTAACTGGTCGATATCGATAAGCGCGTTCATGGAGCCCTCCCGGTGCCGGGAAATCGGCCCCGACGACCCATCATAATAGATGATCAGTCAGATTAAAAACATTCGTTTCACTAATCAATAGGGGCATGTCATATTGCTGGCGTTCGATCAAACCGGGCGAGTAATTCGGTGGCTTCCGCGGCAACGCGGGGGCCATAACGCGCCTCGCCGTCTGGTTTTTCGAGGAATTGATGGAGGTTGCCATGCCTGCGATTACAGCCCTTTCGTTTTCCGCCGCCGCGCCCATCCAGCGCGTGCTGGCTGCCATCTGGCGGTCTTTCGCCTATCGCGCGAAGCAATTCGAGCGGGCGATTGAGCACCGGCGCGCCGCGCAGGCGCTTGCCAGGTTTGATGACCGCATGCTGGCCGATATCGGGCTCACGCGCGCCGATCTGCGCGATGCTTATTCCGAATCGCTGTGGGAAGATCCGACCTCGCTCCTGCGCGCCCGCGCGCTCGAACGCCGGCTTGCCCGCCACGGCATTTCGCATGGGCTTACGCCCGAGACGAGCCCGATTGCGCCGCCGTTGGCGCCGAAGGTCGACGCCGCGGCGATTTCGCAAGCACGCGTGACGTTCTGCAAATGCAGTTGAGTCTTTTGCATTGAGCATGATCTTTATCCGAAAACCTGTGCCCACTTTTCGGGATCATGCTCGCAGAATCTGCCCCCGGCCGATTTCCTCCCTTCGGCCGAACGTTCAGCCCGCGTTCCCCTCAGAGCGGTCTGGACCCAGCGCCCGTCGCCCCCCGACGGGCGCTTTTCTTTTTGAGGTCAGAGTTTTTTATTGGCGCCCGGCGCTGACGGCTTGCGCGCGATTTCGATCGCCGGCCAGCGCGCCGCCGTGTTGAGGCCGCGCATGTCCTTGACCACACCGATGACGACGCCAAGCCGTTCGATGGCGACAATGGTCTTGCCGTACATCGCGCGATCACAGTTCATCTGCGTCGGCGCGATGAAAAAATCGGCCTTGTCCCAATCGTCTGAATATTTCAGCGGGGCGTGAGCTTCCTTCTCAAAGGGCAACCGCTCGCCGCAGACCGCAACGGTGTAAGTCTTTGTCGAATGATCGCCGATGCGCGCCACATATTCTTCGAGGCCGTCGACGGCTTCGTTCATGATGTTGACCCAGTAATCGGCCTCGTAGCCGCGCTGCGCGCCTTCCAGGCCGCCGACGATCGGGTTGTAGAACATGTATTCGTAGGGATGCAGGCGCACCAGCATGCCCGCATTCCACGCGTACCAAATGCTGATCGCCGCGAACGCGCCGGTTGCAAGCGCGCGGCTGCGCGCGGCGAACCAATTTAACGCGTCGTCGAAGCCGATGCCGGCGAGTGCGGCGAGCAGCGGCACCACGAACAGGAAATGCCGCAAGCCGGTGAAGGCCGGCCCGTTCACGATCACTTGGCACAGCACGGGGAACGCGATGATGATTGCGACGAACAAGATTTCACGGCGGCGGCTGGCGGTCTCTTCGTCACGCGCGCGCATGCCGACCAGCGACAGCATCAGCCCAAGCGCCGCACCGCACAGGATGGTGAGCGGAAGCTTGATGGCGAGGTAGGTCGGAACGTACCAGCGCGGGACTTCGCCCATCTCATAGGACTTGCCGAAGAGCAGCGTGTGGATCGGGTAATGAAAATGCGCAAATGTGAATAGTGCGCGCAGCGGATTGAGAAAATCGTGGACTGCCCAAGGCCAAGCGAAGGCCATGACGAGATAGGCGATCATGAAGGCGGGCATGTACGATGCGAGCGAGCCGAGGGCGAACCGCGCGGCCGAAACTTTTGCGGTACGCCAAGGCGTGTGCAGCGCGATTATCAGCGGGACATAGGCCAGGATTACGAGACCCATGGCGCGAACGCCGATGCCGGCGCCGAGCAGCCATCCCAGGCAGATGACATCACCCATGCGCGGCTGCGGCAACGCGCGCGCGGTATGGATGAGGAACTCCAACGCACCCACGGCCGCCGGGGCCAAAGTGGAGGCGTTGGGGGTGTTGAAATA
>JACXTT010013184.1_pt1 | contig 10911 bp, 7 predicted proteins | sample 9270951 | NCBI WGS metagenome assembly JACXTT01 (sample SAMN15532306, study PRJNA645909) | rock metagenome | isolation source: weathered quartz diorite | place: Puerto Rico | collected 2017-06-21 | reverse complement strand
TTTGGAAATTGTGGTCGAAACGTTTTAACTGGTCCAGCTCTTCATAATTTGGATCTAGCGATGATGAAGAGATTCAAGTTCAATGAACGTTTTGATTTGCAGTTCCGAGCCGAGCTTTTCAATTCCTTCAATTTTGCCCAATTTTCCTCGGTATTTGAAACCCACATAGGTAACCCGAATGTGGGAAAGATTACGAGTGCCCGAGAATCGCGCGACATTCAGTTCGGCTTGAAGCTTACCTTCTAAGCCCGCCTTGAGGGGGCACCAGCCGTCCGGTTGCGGGGTGTCCCGGGCCATACAGCCGGGACATCCCCCTGCACCCCCGTGGAGCTGTTAAGAATCTCAGTCGTCCCCCTCAGAGTTAATTCTAATGTTTGCTTTCCCCTCGCCCCAACGGGGAGAGGGGCTAGGGGTGAGGGGGTGAGGGGGTAAGCCAATCTCTCCCAATAGCCAATTTTTTCACAGCTCTCCCTTCAAAAGGGGGAATCCGCATTTTCGTACTTGGTGCTGCCGCCCAGCCGCGTGGATGACGCCCAGCAAGAAGTATTAGGTACTCTCTTCCCGCCTCACGCACGCGACGTATGATGCAAACAGTACTTCGAGAACGTCGCCTCTGAACACCTCGGCTAATGTGACCCGACACCAGTCGCGGATCTCTTGCTCGGGCAGGCCGCGCGAGATCCCCCACTCGACGTTGGCTTCGCTCATCACATAGCGGAAATAGCCATTGAGGCTCATAGGCATCGCTATCTCAAGCTCTTCGTAGAATTCAAGGCGCAAACAGAAGCGGCCATAGGGAAGGCCTTTAACGTCGAGCTCGTAGTCTGGCGGTGAAGGATACCGGCTCTCGAACGTCGTGAACCATTGGTCTAATTTCGCGTCCCCCCGAGCACGCCGGCCTGCGTGGAAATCGTAAACGACAAAAACACCTCGCGGCACGAGAACGCGGGCCGCCTCGGGCAGGAACAAATCAGCATCTATGTAGTTGAGCGACCCGGCGGCCGTAATCAGGTCGAACGTTCCAGTTGAGAAGGGAAGTCGCTCTGCTTGACCGGCGAGAAACAAGGCGTTGGGAGCAACATCGCGGGCGTGGACCAGCATTGCCGTTGCTGGCTCGAGCCCGACCACCGTCTTAGCCAACGGCCTGAGCGCGGCCGTGGAAAGCCCTGCACCACAGCCGACATCAAGGGCCCGTCCTTGCGGGTGGACGATATCAAGATAGCGACGAGCTACCTCTATAAGGCGCGGATGAATGGGCGGGCGGCTGTAAGCGTAAGCGGCCGCCAAGCGTGGACTGTGGTAGATGCTCTCGGAGCAGGTCAGAGATTCCCTCTCTTCAGCTCGTCGATCATGTACTGACAAGCTCTGTCACAGAGTGCCAGGATCGTGAGAGTGACATTTTGATTTCCGGAAGAGACAAAACTGCTGCCGTCCACTACGAAGAGATTCTTGACGTCGTGGGCCTGGCAAAAAGAATTGAGCACTGAGGTTTTTGGATCGTTTCCCATCCGAGCTGTACCCACTTCATGAATGCTCTGTCCTGGGGTGGAGATGGAGCGATCGATGGATAGCATTTCGAAACCTGCGGTGCGAAACATCTCCTCAGCACTGTCTGCAATGTCTTTGGCCATTCGGATTTCGTTGTCGCTCCAGCTGGCGTGGATCCGAAGGACCGGGATGCCCCAGTGGTCTACCACACTTGAATCGATTTCAGCAAAGCACTCTTTTCGTGGCAAGCATTCGCCGAAGCCGGTCATGTCAATCAGGGCAGGATAAAGTTTATGGATTTCGCGCTTCAAAGAGGTCCCAAACAGCCCTTCCAGTTTCGACGCAAAGGAGGGAAACATTCGTGCTCCTGCCCCGCCTGAAAACTGGAAACCACGGAGGTAGCGGGGCTCGCGAGTCTCTACGTTCCTAAAGCGAGGAACATAAAAGCCGCAAGACTTGGCGTCATCGTCGGTTACTTTGGCGTTGTAGAGTTGCGGTGCGAAGCCGGTGATTGAGCCCGTCATGATGTGGTCGTGAAGATAGTGACCCAGGAGACCACTGGAATTGGCCAAGCCGTTAGGGTGGAAGCGGGATCGCGAATTCAGCAGAATGCGGGTGGACTCCAGGCACGAAGCTCCCAGCACGACGACTCTGCCCATTGCGTGATGCTCCTGGAGGCTTAGGCGGTCCACAAACTGCACTCCCTTGGCTTTCCCTTCAGAATCGACCAACACCTCGCGCACCATGGCGTTGGGCCGCAGGGTATAGAACTGCGTCTTGGCCGCTTTCTCAAGTGTCACGTAAATCGAGTTGAACATGGCCCCGCTGTCGCAGCCTCGATCACAATTATGGCTGCTGCAAAAATGACAATGAGGTCTGCCGTCGTGGTCTTCGGAAAGAACTGCCGTGGGAAACTGGACGACTCGGCGTCCCAACTTCTTGACGCCGCGGCGCAACAGGTGTTCGGCACAGGTGAGATTGAAAGGCTTCAGGTATTTGCCCGTCGGAGAGTGCCAGACTCCAATGTCTTCTCCGGATACTCCAATGATCTGCTCCACTCGATCGTAATGCGGCTCCAGGTCCTTATAGCTTAACGGCCAGTCCTCGCCGTACCCATCATGAGACTTAGCCTTGAAATTCAGGTCGCTGTAACGGGGGACGCCTCGCCCCCAGACCAAAGTCTTTCCGCCAACGACTTTGGCCCGAACCCAGCCGTAAGGCTTTTCCTGGGGCGTAGTGTAAGGATGAAGCCGGTTATCCACGAAAATGTGACGGGTGTACTCGTCCGTCGTGTAAGGATAAAACTGCTGCTCACGCGGAGCGAGCCGCCCACGGTATTTGCTCTGGTACGGCCATTGATGAGACATAAAGTCTTTGGCGGGATCGAGGAGCGGCCCGGCCTCCAACACAAGCACATTCAAACCTTGAGCCGTGAGCTGCATGGCAGCCCACCCTCCAGCCGCACCTGAACCAACGACGATGCAGTCATAGTGATTCTTGGATAACGGATCGGTCATTTCTCAGTGTTAAGTCTAGTTGCCTTCGGAAGTGCGTTTAATCACTGGCCAAGCTCCGTGTCGCCTGCTCGATAGCTTTTGACATATCTGCAGCAATTTGGCAAGAGTGCGGGATCTCCGAGGTACGACGTTGTGGCAGTAATCGACAGACCGTCAATTGGGTTCGACAAAGTTCAGGTAGCCACGGTGAGCGCAGTTTTGCGAGCCGTGGGCATTTTCTCTTGCGGGGCCTAGGCTTTGATACGAATCGGAGAGATGGATAACGTCGATTGCAATAGGGCAGGCCCTCAAGACGACAGGATCAAGCGAGAAACTGTTGTGGCTGGACCAGCGCCATTGGTCGGGACGTGTGACCAAGCCACGACGGACCGGGTTGTAATGCATGTAATCGAGCGCTCGGCAAATTCCTTGGAGTGGCGCACAAACCGGTCCCAAAACTGATGTTGCCAATTCGGGCCTCTGGTCGCTCGCCTTTTATTGAGCCGTCCTGAGGTTTTGGATTTGACAGTCTCCATGACCTTTGAAATTGTGAGTGGATGACGTGGTGAAATAAGGGCATGGCCAGTGATCTGGCATCAAGACATATCCGCAGAGGAGAAATCCGAGCTCTCTGCGTGAGCTATCAATTGTTTCGACGAGCCCGTGAAGCTCCTCATCGTCAAATCTTCGCCGATCCGGGCGGAGGTTACACGTGACGAAGAAAATCTTATCAGTGAGACGAAGGCGGTGAATGTTGGACATAGGATTCTCTTAGTCCACTATGCGCCACATTCCGGAACTCGCGCGGGTAGCGAAAAGCCCACGGCTCGCAAAAACCGCTCACCGTGGCTACCATTGCCGGATAACTTTTGCCATATCTGTAGCAATTTCGCAAGGACTTGAGATTCGAGAGATGATATTTGGGCAGACTAACCTCAAGTAGCCACGGTGAGCGCATTTTTGCGAGCCGTGGGCTTTTTCTCGTCCGTCTGTTAGACTTTGTTCAATCATGAGGTTTCGCGAAACAGTGGCCGGCTTGCTGTACTGCCGTTTGCGGCTTCTAAGTGCCGTGGTGGGCGGCGTCTTGCTTGTGAGTTCTTTGTTAGCTCAGACCCGTTCTCAAGAGAAGATCGAGGATCTTGCCACTTCGGCAGAGCGATTTGAATCTCAGCAGAGGTGGGACGAAGCTGCAGGAGCCTATCGCCAGATCCTGAGAATCGACCCGCACTCGATCGCCGCGCTGAACCGACTGGGAGCACTCTATGTAAGACAGAGCAAGTTCCAGGACGGCATCAAATACTACCAGCAGGCCCTGCGGCTCGTTCCCAACGACCTCGGAACCAACCTCAACTTAGGTATTGCTTACCTCAAGATGCAAAATTACGTGGCGGCCGTCGCTCCTCTGGAAAAGGCTACTCGAGCGGATCCTGGCCATTTCCAGGCCCGGCAGCTCCTGGCCGTTGCCTTGATTGGAAAGGACGACTACGAGCATGCCCTGACGCACCTCGAGAGCCTGGCTGCAGCGAATCCGAAAGATCTTGGGAATATCTATCTTCTTAATCGCGCCTATCTGGAAACGAAACACTACGACAAGGCGCTGACAAGCTTTGAACGCCTCGAGGCACTCGACCCTAACTCGCCGTGGGTCCACATCCTCAAGGGGCAGGCGTACGATGGCCTGAGCTATTATGCCAAGGCCATCGAAGAATTCGAGATCGCGCGGCAGCAGCAGCCCGGAGATTCCACGGTGCGCTTCTCTTTGGGATTTATGTACTGGAAAGTGCGTCGGTTCAACGAGGCTGAAATCGAGCTCCAGGAAGCTCTGAAAATCGATCCTCGCTTTCAGGAGGCGCGTTTCTATTTGGCGGACACGTATCTTACCGACCTGAGGGCTGAAAAGGCGTTGCCAATCCTGCAAGATCTGGTCAAGAGTGACCCTGATAATGTGCGAGTTCGCCTCAATCTAGGAAAGGCTCTGGAGAAGCTAAACCGTGATGAAGAGGCAGTGCCTCAATTCCAACAAGCACTCCGCCTCGACCCCAGCCGTGCGGAAGCTCACTACCAGTTGGCTCGCGTCTATCAAAAGCTGAAGCGGCCGACCGATTTCCAGCATGAATTGGAATTGTCTCAGAAATTTCAAAAGCAGAAATTGGAAGAGCAGGAAAGTCTTTTGAAGGCAAGCGGTTCCCGCGGAGATCCCACAGAGGCGTTAAGAGGTAAGTGACCATTACGGATCACTCCATGCCGTCAAAATCCGCAATTCGAGATCCGCAATTGAACGGCCCGCCACCGCTGATTTCAACTCACTGGCCACCATCGGTTGTCCGTGGCCTCCTCTCTGCCCTTCACACGTTTTCCCTTGACTTCGTCGATCAATCGAGTAAAGTAAAAATCAATGTACCAAGCTTAACGTTGAAGTTTAGAAACTGACAAGAGTCAAGAGCCATGCGGGTTTCCGGGTTGCGTGTCGGAATGTACTAGGCCAGGATGCCTAACTGATTCCGAGTCGGGCGATTGTTTTTAAATTCACGGAGGTCAGTCATGACATCTCTACGGTCTCTGAAATACAGCAGTACGTTTGCAGTGCTGATGGTCATAAGCGCTGTGCTTTCGACTCGAGTTCAGCTACAGGCTCAAGAGGTGGGGGCCACACTGTTTGGCACTGTCACAGATGCTGGGGGAGCGAGCGTTCCTGGTGCTAATGTCACGGTGAGTGACCCCAAGACGGGCAAAACTGTCACGGTGACGACTCAGACCGATGGTAGCTACGTCGTCCCCGCACTAACACCGGGCACCTACACCGTTTCGGTTGAGAAGACTGGGTTCAAGAAATCGGTCCAGACAGGTATTACGTTGGTGGTCTTTCAAAAAGCCCGCTTCGACATTCAGCTCGAGGTGGGTGAAATCAGCACGACGGTCGAGGTAACGGGTAGCGCTCCTTTAGTTGAATCCGGCAGCGCCAGCGTCGGCGGTGTTGTGGACACACGCCAGATCATGGAAATGCCGCTCAACATCCGCCGGTTCGGAACTCTGCCTCTCCTATTTCCTGGGAGTGTGCCCGATACTGAAGGTTTTTCCAGCAACATTTTCGGCTCTCCTTTCAGTGAGAATACCTACGCATCCAATGGAGCTCGTGGCTCTGGCAACAACGTCCTGATCGACGGAGTGGACTCAAAGAACCTCTTTACAGGCGGCTTTTCCATTCAGCCCTCGCCTGACGCCGTGCAGGAATTCAAGGTACAAACGGAGTCATTCTCCGCCGTGTTTGGCAAGAATGCTGGTTCAACCATTAACTTGGTGACCAAATCAGGAACCAACGAGATCCATGGGAGCGCGTTTGAGTTCTTGCGCAACGACAAGCTGGATGCGCGCAACTTCTTCGCTCAAGAGAAGCCTTCCTTCAGGCGGAATCAGTATGGCGGTTACATTGGCGGTCCCATCAAGAAGAACAAGACGTTCTTCTTTGGTGGTTATGAAGCCCTGAAAACCCGCAAAGGGCTCACCTATACCACACAGGTCCCGACCCCTGCCATGCTGACGGGGGATTTTTCCGCACTGCTGCCCGATACGAAAATCATTGACCCCACGAGCTGTGATGCTCCTCCGCTCGGTGCCGACTGCAAGGCCTTTCCGGGGAATATCATCCCTGCTAATCGAATTGATGAGGTGGCTAAGAAGGTCATTCCCTATTTTCCGGCACCGAATGCTCCGGGGGCCCTTAACTATGTCATTACCCCGAAGCTCACGCGAGATGATCATCAATTTAGCATTAAGATCGATCACTCCTTTGGCCCCAACGACAATTTTTATGGACGGTATCTTTTTGGCAACTCGGTGACCTTTACTCCAGACCAAGCCTACAGCAAGCTGCCTGGCTTCGATGATAGGATCCGATATCGCGGCCAGAACATTGCCTTGAGTTGGAGCCACACTTTCAGTCCCACGCTCCTCAATGAAGTGCGCTTTGGGTTTTCCCGGAATATGGACATTGGAGCGTGTGCGGCGTGCCCAAGAGCGCCAGGTTTCATGGAGAGCTTTGGCATCACGAATCTTAAAGCCCTTTCTCCCGGAGATGAAGGTTTCCCTGCCTTTCAATTTGCGCAAGGCTATCAAACCATCGGCGATTCTAATTACCGCCCGGTGGAAAGCAACGATATGGTCGAGAAGTACGAAGACATGTTAACCATCACCAAGGGGAAGCACACGATGGCTATGGGCGTTGACATCCAGCCCTATCAGGCTCTCCGCAATCAGGCTCCCTTTTCTCCCCACGGCCAATTCAATTACAATAACCTATATAGCAATTTCACGATTTCTGATTTCCTTCTCGGTTACCCATCCGCTGCGGCACGGAGCATTGCCAAGCAAGTGACCTATCATGACGGGAAGTTCTGGAATGCGTTCTTCCAAGATGACATAAAGGTCACCAAGTCGCTGGTGTTGAATGTAGGTCTTCGCTACGAATACCACCAGTTACCCACTGACCGGCGAGATACAGGGGCGGCTCTGATGCCCCTTCCCGGCAAACCTTTAATGACCCCAGGCAATGCGATTCTCGTCGTGCCCGGCTACGCCCAGGCTGATGCACTATGCAATCTGCCTCAGTACATTGTGGATCAGGGATTACCATCGGAAAGGCATCTCATTGCTTGTTCTGATCAAATGAAACAACTGGGCTTCACGGGACGGGCCGAGCGTTCCCTCTGGTTTCCTGATCGTTTTAACTACGCTCCACGTTTTGGCTTTGCGTGGCGGCCGACCTCCTCAGACAAACTCGTGGTTAGAGGCGGCTATGGGTTGTTCTTCGAGCTTTCGGAATTCAACGCGTTCCATTACGGCTTTAACAATCCGGTGCAGGCTCCTAATCAGGGCAACAACTTTGACGCCAACGTAAGGCCTACGGTGACTACCCCGGATGCCTTTGCTGCCGGAGGGACTCCCGCCCTGAAGGATGCTTTTTTGTCAATCAACGTTAGCCCCTATTTCAAACAACCTTACATTCATGAATGGAGTTTCGGCATTCAAAGCGAGCTGAAGCCCTCCTTGGGGCTTGAGGTCCGTTACTTGGGGCTCTCGGCAATCCAAATGAGCCATTTTCGTTGCTACGGAAACCAGCCATTCCCAGGCACGGGTCCGGCCCAGGACCGGCGGGTTTATCCTGACTTTGGTTTCAGCTGTACAGCCGATTCAGGTGCAAACGGCAACTACAATAGCCTTCAGGCACAGTTGACCAAAAGGATGTCCAAAGGGCTGAGCTTCATTGCCTCATACACCTGGGCAAAATCAATCAACGACAATGAGGGTGAGGAGGGCGGCTATGTGAACAGTGGCGCGAATCTCGGACAGAATGACAACGACATTTCCCAAGACCGCGGCCGAAGCTATCTTGACACTCGTCATCGCTTTGTCTTTAGTTCCATGTATGAATTGCCCTTCGGGAAAGGGCGTCGTTTCGCCAGCAACGGTGGTGCACTCGGTGCGGTGGCTGGCGGATGGCAGGTTTCACTCATTGCCAGTTTCCAGACGGGCTTTCCTTTCTCCACGCTGTCTGGATTTGATTACGCTAATGTAACACAGGGAAACCAGCGGCCTGATCGAACGTGCAATGGAAACTTGGCGGCGGGTGACCGTACAGTGGAGCGGTGGTTTGACACCAGCTGCTTCACAACCGAGTTTCTTGCAGCCGACCTGGCTGCAGGGCATCCAAGATTTGGAAACTCCGGCCGCAACATTTTGGATGGTCCCGGCATTCAGAACTGGGATTTCGCAATCCTTCGGGACTTCCAAATCAGAGAAAGGTTGAAAATGCAGTTTCGTGCCGAGTTCTTTAATGCCTTCAACATGGCACGCTTTGGGATACCCGACTCAAATCTAACAAGTTCGACCTACGGACAGGTAACATACGCTTATGAGCCGCGTGATATCCAGTTTGGTTTGAAGTTTCTTTGGTAAAACCGCGAAATGTAGCGCGGACCTAGTTGTTGAGGTCCGCGGCTTTGAACGTTGAGAACTCCAGCAAACCAAGATTTAAGGCCGCAGGCCCTGAAAGATCAGGGTCTGCGCTACCCCACCAGCTCAGCAACAAGATCCCAGAATGGAAGGCGAGTTCGAAGCGGGAGCGATTGATGCGATCCGCGTCATCGGTATCGGAATCGTCATCGGTATCGCAATCGAGGTTCGGGTTGGTCGGCGGGCTCGAAAGCGATTTCGATGCCGACAGCAATAGCACTTGCTAGGTGTGGGTTCGCATCAAGGCTGCCCGTCGCCTACACCTTGGGCCTCGTCAGCCCGGCGCTGGCTCAGCTTCGCAAACGATAGTCTGGCTTCGCGAGCCTTGGCTCCGTCACCTAAATGTTCATAAACCTGGGCTAGAAGAAAATAGGGCCGACCGTCCTTGGTATTGAGCCGCGTGGCGGCAAGCAGTTCCTCGTTCGCTTCCGAATAGCGCTCCAGCTTCAGTAGGGCTTTCCCGCAAAGATAATGAGCGTCGCCCATTTTTGAATTCATCGCGATTGCTTTCCGCGCGTACCCCAGCGCTTGGGCTGCAGGCTCTTTCTGGTTGCTGAAAAGCAGCAGGTAGGCCAGATCGAGGTAGGGCTCGGGCGTTGCTTCGCCTCCTCTTTCAACAAGCTCGATCGCTTTCTTGTAGTAGTCCTCCGCCAATCTGTAATTACCCGTTCGGGCCAAAGCGGAACCCAGAGCTCGCTGAGCGTCGGGATTCTTTGGATTCAATTCTACAGCCTTATAAAAATAGGGCAGTGACTCCTCATATTTGGCACGCAGCAACAGTCGCCAACCTGCAAAATACCAATTGACGTCACTTTTTGGATTTTGTTCCACGGCGGTCTGCAATTCCCGCTCGGATTTGTCGAACTGCTTCAATTCTGCGAGGGACAATCCGAGCAGCAGATGGGCCACATCATTCCGGCTTTGGAGTTGCACAGATTTGCGTAACAGGTCAGACGCCTGCTTCCACTGATCGTGCTCGAAATAAACTCGCCCGATTTGGAAGAGCGAATCAGCAGAAGAGGATTGTGCCTGGAGATGTTGGTCGACTAGTCGGTCCGCTTCGGCTACCCTGCCTGAGCTCAGGAGTTTTTCAATCTGGGCAGCAATACCTACTGCTTCTTGAGTTAATGCCAAATGGACCAGCACACTTGCCTGAACCAGACATGACAACAAAAGTACAAAGCTGAGCCGCAGCATCCATCGCTTAGAAGTGCGGGTTTGGTGCACGCGCACACCTCCTTCTCGGCATTATATAATTAGGCCACCGGTCAAGCTGAGATATTGTGCAACAGCCTGTGGTAAGCTTACGGTCGTTTTTGGAGTGCGGTGGCAAGCGTAGCGCGACACCGCTTTGGACTGTGTGGTTTGAGATACCGCTGACGGAGCTCGACAACCCCGTCTGCTCGCTGAGGCCAAAGCACCGTGGTCGCGGTGCTCTGCCGGCGCACTCCAAAAGAAAGGGCTTGTATCTACAGAAGACTATTGAATAATCACATCTCGTTTATCTCAGTTCTTCCCCTCACAATTGTTTTTTTTGTCGCCATCCTTACGATTCAGGGGCAGAATTCCTCTCCCAATCCCGTCCAGTTTGTGGATATCGCCGGCTCCGCCGGTTTAACCTATCGCTTCGTTAACGGCGGGGAAAAGACGAAGAAGTATGTATTTGAGAGCACCGGGAGTGGGGTCGCTCTCCTGGATTACGACGGCGATGATGATCTGGACATTTTTCTGGTGAACGGATCACGGTTGGAGGGGTTTGCGCCCGGCCAAGAGCCCACAAATCATCTTTATCAGAACAAAGGGGACGGCACCTTCGTTGATGTCACACCTCAAAGCGGCCTCACTCATTCCGGCTGGGGACAGGGTGTGTGTGCCGGGGACTATGACAACGATGGTCACACCGACCTGTTCGTCACCT
>JACXTT010013183.1_pt1 | contig 10911 bp, 6 predicted proteins | sample 9270951 | NCBI WGS metagenome assembly JACXTT01 (sample SAMN15532306, study PRJNA645909) | rock metagenome | isolation source: weathered quartz diorite | place: Puerto Rico | collected 2017-06-21 | reverse complement strand
CTCGACCGCTGGAACGAGGCGCGGCGCACCATCGCTTCGCTCTATGGGGAGTTGCTCCCCTCCACTCCATCGCTGACCTTGCCATTGGCATCACCCGATCTCGAGCACGTCTATCACCTCTACGTGGTCCAGGTCGAAGGCCGGGCGCGAGTGCAGGCGGAGCTGGCCGCCCAGGGCATCGGCACGGGCATTCACTACCCGGTGCCGATCCATCTCCAGGAGGCGTACCGCGACCGCGGATTCACCAACGGCTCGTTCCCGGTGACCGAGGCCGCGGCCGCAAGGGTCCTGTCGCTGCCGATGTATCCGGAGATGAAAGAGCGCGAAGTGCGCCGCGTGGCGGATGCAGTCTCCCAGCTGGTCCAGGCTTCCGCATCTGCCTGATCGGGGCGATCATCGGTGTAGTGGCGGCCCGCACCCAACATCCCAAGTCCCCGTGGCGCCTCGAGCCTCTTGTCCATATCGCCGTGCTCACGGCCACAGGCCTGGCCTACCGTGCCACCTTCATCACGCAGGGCTTCAACGCCACCGACGAAGGCTGGTTGCAAAGCGTCGGCCGCAGGGTGGTCCTCGGCCAGGTGCCATACAAGGACTTCGACTTCGTTTTCCCGCGGATGCCGCTCACGGTGCTCAAGGAGGCGGCGCTGCAGGCCGTGTTCGGAGACGCCTACACCATCCTTTTTGCGCGTTGGGTCTTCGCGGTCGAGGCGACGCTCGGATCGATCGTCACCTACCTGATCCTCAGGCGTTTCGCCAGCGATCGAGCGGCGCTACTGGTCTCTTTGCCGACCGTCTTCTTCTCCGTGATCATCTACTACTTCTCGAACTACACGTTCGACGCCAATTTCCTGGCCTTGACCTCGGTGCTTTTCTTGACCCTCGCCACCGACAAGCGCTCGTGGCCCGCGTGGGTCGCCGGCGCTCTGGCGGGACTGGCGGTGCTGGCGAAGCCCAACTACGGAGAGCTCGTGGTAGTGGTCCCGGCCATCGCGATCATCGGCGGCCGCCTCGTCCCCTCGCGCGAAAGCATCCACCCCGCCCTGGTTGGCGTCTACCGCCACTGGCCAGGGTTCGTCACGGGCGCCGCGGTGCCGCCCTTGCTCGCCCTGGCGGTGTTCACGGCTCTTGGCGCGCTGCCCGCGCTCCTGCGATGGCCTTTCACCACGAGTGTCGCTGTGCCCCATGGAGAGCCGCTGACGTTCGCGATCTGGCAGGACCTGCCGTCGGCGTTTGCCGGCCGGGAGCTGAAGCTGTTCGCGCTGGTCGCGGGGGCGATCGTGCTGGCGGCGATCGTGCGCGTGCCCGGGGTAGTGCGCTGGCTGGCCCTGGTCGGTGCGCCGGTCGGAATCGCCATCTACACGGTGCATTACTTCGGCGCCGGCGGCGGCTTCCTGCCGATGGCGGCGGGCCTGCTGCTCGTCCTCAACCTGATGGCCATCGCCTTGTGGCTTCTTGTCAAAGTCCCCAGCCTGCGCGACACAAGGTTTGCTTCCGCACTGCAAGCATCGCTGCCACCAGTCGAGATCTACATCCTTGGCCTCGCCCTGCAGTACTTCGCCCAGTTCACCACGACAGGGATCATCTACTCATACATCGGCGCGTACCTCACGCTGCCGGGCGCCCTCCTCTTGGTATGGGCGTTGGCCGCTGCGGTGGTCGCCGACCTGGGTCCGGTGAATCGGTGGCGGTCATGGAGTCCGCTGGCCCCAGCGCTCCTCGCCATCTGGATCAGCGTGGCCTCGATCACCTATGTGCGCGAATTCGTCTACTTCGATGACGCCCGAACGCAGCTGACCGCCACTTTCACGACGCCCAAGCTCGAAGGTATCTGGTCGACCCCCGCCAACGTGAAGCGGGTTGACAGCCTGGTCGCGGTGATCGATCGATACAGCAAGCCAGGGGACCCTATCTTCGTCATGCCGGACTTCAGCTGCATCTACTACCTCACGGACCGCACGAACCCTACTCGTCAGGACTGGGCCACGTACATCGATCTCGCGAAGGGCGAGGAGAGTCCCGTGAGCGACCTCGAGCGCAACCGGCCGAAGGTCGTGGTGATCCAGAGCGTCAGCGAATTCGACTGGGCGCGGACGTACCAGAGCGAGTACGTCATCAACTACACCGGCTCCAACCTGGCCGCGATCTACAACTTCCTCCAGGTGAACTACGTCGAGGTCACCCGGGTCGGCGACCTGATCGTGATGGTCCCGCGCCTCGTCGCGACCTCAGCTCTTGAGACGCAGCCTCAGGAGCAGCACTGGCCGGAAATAACCCCACCAGTCGACTATCGGACGCGCACGGGTGTACGGCTTCTTGCCCCCGGCGTAGGTGATCTGGACGGGCACCTCCTTCCACCTGTACCCGCAAAGCAGCGTCTTCGCGAACAGATACGTTTCCACCTCGTAGCGGCCCAGCCATGGCTGGTGGATCTTCACCCGGGGGTCGTCCAGGATCTTCAGGCGGTAGGCCTGGTAGCCACCGGTGGCGTCGGTCACTCGCTGACCAACCAGCAGCGAGAAGAAAACGGTGAAGACCTGGATGAGCCACAGACGATGCCATGGCATGTTCACGTGGCCCCCGCCCTCGAGATGCCTGGATCCGCGCACCAGGTCCAGGTTTTCATCGGCCAGTGGGCGGATGAGATCAGTCAGCTGCGCGGGGTCGTGCTTGCCGTTCGAGGCCATCACGGCAACGACATCGAAGCCGTTTGACTTCAGCCTGTCGAGACCGTCGCGAATCGCCGGGCCTGGACCTCCGCGTTCTATCCGGTCGATGACGGTCGCTCCCGAGTCGTGCGCAGCGGCGGCGGTCTCATCGGTAGATCCGTCGTTGACCAGCACCACCTCGTCGACAAGGTCGCGTGGAATGCGCGGTATGAGCTGTCGCACGGACACGACCTCGTTGTAGGCCGGGATCACCACGCCGACCTTCAGGCCCGCGATCACGAGCCGGCCGGCGGAGCTTGCCTCTGGGCCAACAGCGCCGATCGTCCGAGAGCGATCGCCGCGATCAGAAGGATTGCGAAGGGGATCAGCGCCACCTTGCCAAGGCGCACCGTGGCGCGGAACCAGACGTTGTCAAAGGCCGCGGAATCCGTTGCGCTGCGCGGCACGATGTGGTTCACGAACTTCCACGCGCCAATCGGCGGGTATGCGTCGAGGCGCCAGTTGGCCGCAGGGTCTGCGTAAGCCACGCCGTAACCGCCCAGCAAGTCGGTCGAGACGGCGGGAATGTTCCACACGATGCCTCCAGCCAGCAGGATCGCGGGCAGCCAGCCCGCCATTCGCTTCGGCAACCCGGGGAGGGCGGCCCCGGCCAGCACGGCGACCAACGGCAGCGCCGGCTGGAAGAACCTGAAGCCCCAGTCCCAGCCGCCGACCCAGTCGAAATACTGACAGGCCTCGATCAGGAGAACAGCCGGAACGCCCGCCAGGGCGAGTGCCACCTCCCGCCTGCCTGACCGCCAAAGCATCACCGCGCCGGCGGCGGAGAGGAAGATGGCCGGAAACTCCCACAGGAGCCCGCGGCCCGGGCTGACCAGCGCGCCGGGCAGACCCACCCATATGGGGGTGCTCCAGGCCACCGAGCCCCCATAGCCGAAGTCCAGGAGCGAGCCGAACCTGGCCTCGTTCACAAGCAGGGTGATCGCCACCCCGATCACCCAGCCCGCGATCGGGAAGATGGCGACCCTGGGGCCCTTCCGCCATGCCGGCCAAAGGAGCACAAGCAGCCCCGGCAGGATCAGCGAGCCCTCCAGGGGCCGCGCGAGGACCCCGTAGGCGAGGCTCGCCGCGGCGATCCAGAGCCACCGGACCAGCGACGCCTCGCGGTACTTGAGGCATGCGTAAACGCCCAGTGCCCACGTCAGCGCCACCAGCGGCTGCGGGGTGTCGCCTCTCGCGGCCATGAAGGCCGGCGAACCGAGCGCGAAGAACGCCATGGCCCACAAGGCGTGGTTCCGGGCCAGTCCGAGCGCACGCGTCGTGAGGAAGACCAGGTACGCCGTGACGGCCGTGATGACCGCCCACACCGGCGCCCCCGCCACCAGGTACAGCAGGTCGCCATAAAGGAGCTTGAAGTCATACGAGTCCGGTGGCGGCGCCGGCACGAACCCCGACAAGAAAGGCAGAGTTGCCAGCCCCGGCACGTACTCGAGCGACGCGCCGAGCCCTCGGCTGCTGGTCGTGATCACGCCGCCCCACCAGATCGGGGGCACGAAAGTAAGGGATTGGTGGTACGTGAGCGAAAGCGCCTGCCGCCACATGACCAGGCCGTCGATGGTGATGAGATGCCCGTTCATCAGCGCCAGATACAGGCACAGCAGCGCGGCGGTCGCGAGGAGCTCGACGCGGTGCGCTGCAAGGACAGCCCCCAGCACCGTCGCCCTGCGCTGCTGCAGGTCGAGTTGCGCCGGTGCTGGGGGCGCCGCTAGATCGCTACTGGACGTAGCCCGTGATATCGACGATGAAGTTGACGTTGCTCCCCGACGAAAGCTCGACGTAGACGGTGATCATGCCCGCGCTTGCAGCAGTACCCAGTCCGCAGAAAAAGCTGTTGGCGATGCCGGGCTGCATACCCGGGCCCCAGTTCACCGACGACGGGTCTGACAGTGGGTTCGTGCCTGCGCCCTTGGGCGCGATCGTGCACCACCCGGTGCCCGTGAAACCGACGACGGTGAGGTTGCCGAACACCGCTATCGCGTCCGATGGGATCGACTGCGTGCCCGTGCCTGTGCCGGCGACCGTGATCGAGAGGCTGCTGGTGCCGAATGGACCCTTGTTGGCAGGCACGATCACGCCGTTGGTCTTGCCGCTGCGGGTGTCGAGCAGGCGGAACGGTCTGAAAGCAGTGCCCGCTCCGTCCGACGAGTCCGCTCGGGGCGAGTTGATGCGCCGCCAGGCGCCGGCCGCGTTGTTGATCCACATCACCCCATCGGTGTCGCGCAGGTGCTCGAACTGACCCGCCAACGGCGTGTAGTTCGGCTTGATGCCTGTGCCGGCGGTGACGAAACCGTCGTGCAGGAGGCGGCCGGTGCCGCGAGCGTAAAGGCTGACGCCCTGCACCGACTCGCCGGTGACGCCGGCGCCGAAGTCTGTCAGGCCATAGACACCGAACGCCTGGGCGCCCTGGGCCCAGCCGTCGACACCTTCGATGGGACCGGTCGCATCGCCCCGAGCCTGCACAGCGCCGGCGAATACCCCCGCGGCGTTGAGGGCCGCCGAGGAGAAGTTCAAGGACGTGGCGCTGAACACCGGGTAGAAGTCGTTGGTCTGGGCCTGCAGGGTCGTGGCCGCGTCGGCGAGGTTGGAGTTGCCGAGGACCAGGTAACCACCCGTGGCGGCCGCTGCCGGCACGACCTTCACCGCCGCCCAGCCCAGCGCGCCCATCACGGCGCCGGCGCCGAGCTTCAAGAAACCGCGGCGGTCGCTGCGGGCAGCCGGCCGAGTGTTGCCGTTGGCACTCTCGATGTGGGCCAGTCGGGCACGCATCTCCGCGAGCTCCGCGGAAAGCTGCCGGACCTGTTCGTTCAGCTCATTTGATTGATCCATGTCCATCTCCTACCTTGGCCGCGTGGCCGGGCTCGATACAACGGGCTTCCGCTCGCGACGAGAGCCGGCCGGCATCTTGGTTGCGCTGACCGGCGCCAGAGCGTGGTGACCACGGTGCTTGCTCACGGCCGGGTGCGTTTGGACTACGGGTTTGCGTTCAGATTTCGGCATGCTCCCTCCCCTTGAGTATTTCGGTGCCAACCGCGAAGGTTACAGCATCACGGATGGGATTGCGATCTCGACAATGCCCCGCCCTCGTTTGCACAATAGGGCTTCCGTGTTGAGGCGATCACTGCTCCCGGCGCTGATCTCGCTTGCACTACTCACGCCTTCCTGGCCTGGACCGGTCGCCGTCGCTCAAAAGCCGTCGGCGCCGCTTACCGCGACTCCCCTGCCTCCGGGTTCCTGGACCATGTACCACCGCGACTCCGGGCACACCGGCTTCGACGCGACTTTGCCCAACGCAACGGGGGCGACCAGCGGGTGGGTGTCGGCCACGCTTGATCAGCAGGTCTACGCAGAGCCGCTTGTCTTTAACGGGATCGTGTTCGTGGCCACCCTCAACAACACCGTGTACGCGCTCAACGCGCGCAACGGCAACGTCGTCTGGTCCAGGCATCTCCGTGCGCCGAAGTCAAGCGGGTGGAGCTGCGGCAACGTGTCGCCGCAAGGCATCCTCGGCACGCCGGTCATCGACCCGACGACGCGGCGCATCTACGTCGCCACGCTCGGACTGGACTCCGTGTACCGGCTGGAGGGCCTTCGTCTCACGGATGGCCTCGAACAGCTCAACACCGTGATCACGTCTCCGGCGGGCGGCTTCGACTGGACCATCGAGCAGGAGCGAGGCGCGCTCGCGCTCGCCAACGGCTTTGTCTATGTGCCCTTCGGCGGGCGCGCAGGTGACTGCGGCAACTACCACGGCTATGTCTTCGGGGTTCCCACCGACGGCACCTCGGTCGCCAATTACTACCAGACGCCCGGCTCGGGCTCAGGCTTCTGGGCGGCCGGCGGCGTCGTGGTCGACAGCTCGACCGGCAAGGTCTTCGAAACCTCCGGCAACGGTGTGGCGAGCGGGTGCGACGACAGCAACGGCGACGGAACGGGTACTCCGCTCTATGAGAACGACGCGGTCGTGCGTCTTTCGGCCACGCTCGTGCACGAGGACGCCTTCTACCCCGCGGACTGGTACGCCAACTGGTGCATCAACGACCAGGACCTCGGGTCTGCGAGCCCGGTGCTCATCAGCCCCAACCTCATGTTCCAGGCAGGCAAGTGGGGCACCGGCTTCCTGCTGAACCCGAATTCGCTCGGCGGAGGCGGAGGTGAGCTGTTCCCGGTGGGTGGTGCCGACACCGCGAATGTCTGCCTCAACAATGTCGGCAACAACGCCGATGCCACCTTCGGATCATTCGCCTATGCAGCGCCGTTCGTCTACGTTGAATGTGAGGGCCAAGGCCTCACCGCTCTGCATGTCGACACGTTGACTTCGAGTTACGCGATCTGCGACGGAACGTGCGCTTTACCCAGCTGGAACACCAACAAGCTGACAGGCGACACCAACACCTACGGGCCGCCCATCGTGGCCGGAGGCCTGGTCTGGGTGGTCGACAGCGGCAACGGCCTGTACGGATTCAACGCCACGACCGGTGGGCTTGTGTTCAACAGTGCAGGCTTTGGCGTCAATCGGTTCGTGACCCCAAGCGAGGCGTGCGGCCACATTTTCGTCCCCGCGGGGAACGTGGTGATGTCCTTCAACATGACCTTCAGCGCTCCGTTCCTGGACTGCCTCCGGCTGCCCGTCGGGATCTCATCCCCAGCGCCGAGCCCACCGCGCCCGCCGATCGTCCAGGTGTCGCCGGCACCATCACCGCCCCCCAGGTAGGGCTATCCGCTCTCGAATGCCCCCAATGGATCTGTGGGTGGTTAAGATCCGAGCCTCGGCATGTTGCTGAAGGTCGTCCTGGTCGTATTCGCGGCGCTTGCCCTCGGTGGGGGCCAGAGCCCAGCGGTCTGGGGAACCGCCTACAAGCATTCGACCTCCCAGACACTTTCTTCCGCCAGGCAGCTTCGCCTGCCGCTGCGCGACCAGCCGCGCGCCTGGCCGCCACAACGAGTGCAGGCCGGTCCTCAGCTCAGCGCCGGCCCTCGTGCTGCGCTGCTTCCAGGCTTGAACAAACCGGGCATCAAGGCCACGGACAACTCGTTCAGCAACTTCGGCTCCCCGCCCGACACGACCGGCTCGATCGGACCGGGCTACTACGTTGAGATAGTCAACGTGATGATCGGTATCTTCAGCCGCGGCGACCTGTCGCTGAAGGCGTCGACCGACCTGCAGAGCTTCGTGCACGTCCCCTCGACCACTCCCCTCTGCGATCCCCAGGTCCAGTGGGATCAGTCGTCACAGCGGTGGCTCTTCGTGACCCTGGGCTGCAGCTTCGCATCCCACAACATCGTCTTCGGGTGGTCGAAGACGTCCAACCCGTCTGACCTGGTGAACGGCTGGTGCTCATTCAACGACAACACTCCGGGTGTGATCGGCGACTATCCGAAGCTCGGTCATAGCGCCGGCTACATGCTTATTGGAACCAACAACTTCTCGAGCCCGACCACGTTTGTCGGCGCCCAGATCACCTGGATGGCAACGCCATCTCCCTCAGACCCCGCCCCATGCACCAAGCCCACTATCAACAAGAGCGGCGTCCCGCTCCGGAACGACGACACCACGCTGACCGGGACGCCGGTCCCCCTCAACACCATGACCAACGCCACCGACGGCTACGTGCTCGCGGCATACGACCCGTCCGGTCCACCGGCAAACCTGCAGAGCCACGTCGCGATCTGGCACGTCAACAGCACAGGGGCACTGATCAAGGACACCGACATCGCCGTCAACACCTACACCGCGCCCAACCCCGCTCCCAATGCAGGCGGCGCCTTTCCCATCGACACGCTCGACGGACGGCTGACACAGGCCGTTGGAGATCCAGTGCTCGGGATGTGGACGCAGCACACGGTCAGCCCGGCTCTTGGCGCCGGAGTACGTTCACAGGTGGACTGGTACGAGATCGAGGTGTCGGGCGGCGTCCCGGCGCTGGCCCAGCAAGGCGCGATCGCCAGCCCAACCGACTTCGTGTTCAACGCCGCCATCTCCCCCACCTTCGACGGCTCGGGCGCGGCGATCGAATACAACCGGTCGAGCGGTTCGGAGCTGCCGCTGATCGCGGCCCGGACCCGCACCAACGTAACCCCGGCCGGGCAGTGGGATTCCGGCGAGATCATCGTCAGGATGAGCAGCGACTTCGACCAGGACTTCTCGTGCAACTACCAGCTCTCCGGCGCGCCTTGCCGGTGGGGCGACTACTCAGGCGCAGCACCGGATCCCCTGACCACCAACCTCGTGTGGGGCGCGAACCAGGTCCTCGAGAACCACAACCCTTCCTTTCCGACCGATCCGAACTGGGTCACCCAGATCTTCGCGATCGTGGTTGGCCGCAACGTCGCCCAGTCCGGCGGCGCGCCGGCGGGATCCCGGCCCCCGATCCAGCCGGTTCCACCGGCAACACCAGGTCCACGCTGAGAAGTCTCACCGGACCGGCTTGGGCCCTGGTCGCGCTGACGTTCCTGGTCGCTTGCGGCGGCTCGAGCTCGAGCGCCTCGCATTCACCATCGCCATCAGCCGCGGCCACAGCCAGCGCGTCGGCGCCGCCGTCCGGTGGAACCGGCTCTTTCCCGAGCCCCTCACCTGGCACCACAGCCTCAGTTCCGGCGGTGCCGCTGTCGTGCGCGTCCACGCCATCGACTGGAGAGCACCTCGCGCTCGTGACCCTCCGCGGCACCAGCACCGTCGTAGTGAGGGACATCACCGACATCCCCAACCCCGTCTCCCGGTGCACCTTCTTCGGGGGCTCGCATTTCCGCTTCTACAACGCGACGCACGTCTCATACGTTGTCGCCGCGAGCGGCGACCTCGGCGCCCCAGGAGCGCTTTACCTCGCTGACCTGGCCACGCGCACCACTTCGCTCGTGCGTGCGTGGAGCTACGGCGGATTCGCTTCGTGGGTATACGCGTGGAGCCCGGACGGCCGCGACCTCTCGTACATCAGCTCCGACGCTACGGCCGCGCAGTGGCACCTGCTCTCCGCGGCCGGCGACCGCATGCTCCTCAACCTAGGGGCGGTCGTGCCGCGCGACGTCGACCCGAACGGCGACGACGCGATGGTCGGCTTCTCGGCCGATGGTCAGTACGTCGCGGTCGAGCAGACCTTCACGCAGGGCAAGGGATCGACAAGCACCGCCCTGCCCATCCAGGTGGACAAAGTTTCGGATGGCAGCGTCGCGTACAGCCGCGCTGACGGCACGATGGCCGCCTGGGCGGGCGCGGCCGCGAAACTCTACTTCCGCACAGCAGCGGGAGTGCAGGCGTGGAGCCCGAATGGAGTTTCGACGGTCAAAGCCGGCCTCAGCTGGATCCGGCCCTACGCCAGCCCCGACGGCAGTCGGATGGCCTTCTCTGTGCTCAACGCGCAGACCAACCACGTGGGCGAGGTCCTGGACCTGACGAGCGGCGCGATCCACTCGCTGTCGGCCAATCCGCGCGTCGGGGCCGCCTTCCTCAACGCGAGCCTGGTCTGGTACGCGGGCGAGTCGATCTGCACGACCGCGACGCCCTGCGGGCTGGGCGGTCCGCCGCTGAGCGGCCAGTACTACATCTACGACCTGGGGTCAGATGTGGAGAACAGCTCCCGCGACATCGCCTTCTTCGATTCCTGGCCGCACGTGGTCGGCCAGGCCTAGGCGGCCGCTAGGGCGACCCCGGCAGCATGATCCTGATGTCGCCTACCTTCTCGACCTCGTGGTAGTGAGCGAATAAGTAGGTATAGATCGGCGCTGCCCTGGTGTTCATGTAGTCGATGATCTCCTCGGGTCGCGACCGCGAGAAGTCCTGTTCGTAGCGGGTCTGGACCACGACCAGCTTCGGCGGGTCTGCCTCCAGATCGGCCACCGCTCGCGCAGTGAGGTCGGGGGTCAGAACGATCGACTGGTACCAGTCGATGCGCGTCGGGTTCCTGCGATCGGTGGCGAGGTAGAGGCCGGGAAAGTCCGGGATCACGAAGATTGGATCGCCAGGCTGCGTGTATTTCTCCACCGCGTTGACCACGCCGTCAACCCGGTCGACGTTCGCCTGGTTCGACTTGATGCCCGCGAGCTCCGGCGTCGTGAAGCTCGCGTTCAGCTGGCTGCGCGGATAGTCGAAGTACGCAGTGCCCTGGATGAAGAGCGCCGAAGCCAGCATCAGCCAGGCGCCGACGCCCGCCGGAGCCGCCGACGTCAAGCTGAAGCGGCGTGCTGGGGCCGTGCT
>JACXTT010013182.1_pt1 | contig 10911 bp, 8 predicted proteins | sample 9270951 | NCBI WGS metagenome assembly JACXTT01 (sample SAMN15532306, study PRJNA645909) | rock metagenome | isolation source: weathered quartz diorite | place: Puerto Rico | collected 2017-06-21 | reverse complement strand
CACGCCCTGCCGCGTCATGTCCAGGTGTTCGCACAGCTCGTTGAGTGTGCGGCCGTCGTGCGCATGCAGCAGGTCCAGCAGCTTGCGCCGGCTGGGATCGGCCAGGGCCTTGAACAGCAGATCGGTGTCATGGAGGTGCTCGGCCATGGACGGCTACAGGCAAGTAATCGCTTGCCTGAATGATAGGCAAGCATCATCTTGCATGTCAAGCACGCTCTATTTGAGGTTTGGGCTGGCTTTGGCCGGCAGTAGCGGCTCGGCCTCCCTCGCTCACCGCCCCGGAGCGGGTCGGGCAGGGATGCCAACGCCTCTGACGACCGCCGGGCGGGCGACGAAGGCTTCCAGCGCCCTACGGACGTTCGGGTAGCCCGAGATGCCGACCAGATCACCCGCTCCGTAAAAGCCGACCAGGTTGCGAACCCAGGGGAAGATGGCCATGTCGGCGATCGTGTAGGCCTCGCCCATGATCCACGTGCGGTTCGCAAGCCGCGCATCGAGCACGTCCAGCAGGCGCTTCGACTCTGCGACGTAGCGGTCGCGCGGGCGCTTGTCTTCATAGTGCCTGCCCGCGAACTTGTGGAAGAACCCCACCTGACCGAACATCGGGCCGACCCCGCCCATCTGAAACATCAGCCACTGGATCGTCTCGTAGCGGTTCGCAGCATCCTGCGGCATGAACTTGCCGGACTTGTCGGCCAGATAGATCAGGATCGCCCCGGATTCAAAAAGCGCGATGGGCTTGCCGCCCGGACCGTCAGGATCGAGGATGGCGGGGATCTTGCCGTAGGGATTGAGCGACAGGAATTCCGGCGATGACTGATCCTGGGAATCGAAGCTGACCAGATGCGGCTCGTAAGGCAGACCGGTCTCCTCGAGCATCACGGAGACTTTGACTCCATTGGGCGTCGGCAGGGAATAGAGCTGGATGCGGGCGGGATCCTTGGCCGGCCACTTCTTCGTGATCGGAAACGCGGAGAGGTCAGTCAAAGGGAACCTCGAGGCACAGAGTTGGTGGATCGCGCGGCCCAGCGCGGCGCGGTCAGGTCGCGACTTTCCATGCGAAGGTCTCGCCCGCGCCGAGCGGGATCACCCGATCGTCTCCGAATGGCAGATCCGAGGGCGGCTGCCAGGGACTGCGTTTCAATGTGATTTTTTCCCGGTTGCGCGGCAAGCGGTAGAAGTCGGCTCCGTGAAAGCTCGCGAAACCCTCGAGACGTTCCAATGCGCCGACTCCTTCGAAGCAGTCGGCGTACATCGAAAGCGCCAGCGGTGCCGTGAAGCACCCGGCACAGCCGCAGGCGGACTCCTTCTCGCGCACCGGATGCGGGGCGCTGTCGGTGCCCAGAAAGAACTTCGGACTGCCACTGGTGGCCGCACCGAGCAGCGCCTGCCGATGCACTTCGCGCTTGATCACCGGCAGGCAGTACGCGTGCGGACGGATCCCGTTGCGCCCGTCGGGACCCATGAACAGCGCGTTGCGGTTGTACCGCAGGTGGTGCGCAGTGATCGTCGCGGCAAGCAGATGATCGGCTTCGCTCACGTAGTGAACGGCTTCGCGCGTCGTGATGTGCTCGAACACGATTCGCAACGCGGGGAAGCGATGGCGCAGCGGAGCGAGCACGGAATCGATGAACGCTCGTTCGCGATCGAAGACATCGGTTGCCGAATCCGTCGTCTCGCCGTGCACCAGCAGCGGAAGATCCACCTCCTGCATCGTCTGCAGCACTGCAGCGCATCGATTGAGGTCCGTCACGCCGCTTTCCGAGTTCGTGGTCGCTCCCGCCGGATACAGCTTGACCGCATGCACCAGACCCGATTCGCGCGCGCGGCGGATCTCGACCGGGGAAGTCGCCTCGGTCAGGTACAGCGTCATCAGCGGCTCGAAGCAATGCCCGGCCGGCAGCGCTGCAACGATCCTTTCCCGATAGGAGCGCGCCTGTTCGGTGCGCGTCACGGCCGGCTTCAGGTTCGGCATCACGATCGCTCGCGCGAACACGCTCGAGGTGTACGCGAGCGCATCCTTCATCGCCGGCCCGTCGCGCAGGTGCAAATGCCAGTCGTCCGGACGCGTGATCGTCAGGGTCTGCATCGGGCCAGGCGGGGGCGCCGAGGGCGACTTGCGCAGTTCGGTCACCTCTTCGGATTGCGCCGGATCCGGGTCGGCCGCGTCAGCACGTCGGGCCGCAGGATCTCGCGCAGTTGAGCAGCCGAAATCAAGCCGCGCTCGAGCACGAGCTCGGCGACCGGCCGGCCGAGCTTGACCGCGTCCTTGGCCACCTCGGCCGCCGCCTCGTATCCGATGTAGGGATTCAGCGCGGTAGCCAGACCGGCCGACATGTTCACGCGCTTCTCGAGCAGCTCGATATTGGCGCGGATGCCGTCAACGCAGTTGTGGGCGAGCGTGCGGCAGGCCGCGTGCAGGTGAGTGATCGACTTGTACAGCGCGTAGGCCATGATCGGCTCGAATGCGTTCAGCTGCAGCTGCCCGGCCTCTGACGCAATCGTCACCGTCGTGTCGTTGCCGATCACCTCGAAGGCCACCTGATTGACCACTTCCGGAATGATCGGATTGACCTTGCCCGGCATGATCGAGGAGCCCGCGGCCCTGGCCGGAAGCTGGATCTCGCACAGGCCGGCCTGCGGCCCGGACGACAGCAGCCGCAGATCATTGCAGGTCTTGGACAGCTTGCAGGCGATGCGCTTGAGCACCCCGGACAGCTGTACGAAGGCGCCCGTATCCTGCGTAGCCTCGACGAGGTTGGCCGCAGGCTTCATCGGCACGCCGGACAGGCGCGCCAGGTATTGGCAGGCGAGCGGCGCATAGTCCGGATCGGTGTTGATGCCGGTGCCGATCGCCGTGGCACCGAGGTTGATCTCGGTGATCAATGCCATCGCTTCGCGCAGACGCTCTTCGTCCTCGCCCATCATCACCGCGTAGGTCGTGAATTCCTGGCCCAGCGTCATCGGCACCGCGTCCTGCAGCTGCGTGCGGCCGATCTTGAGCACTTCGCGAAACTCGAATGCCTTCTTCTCGTACGAGCTGCGCAGGTCCGCCATCGCGACCAGCAGGCGCGCAATGGCGAAGCACAGCCCCAGGCGGACGGCGGTCGGATACGTATCGTTTGTACTCTGCGACGCGTTGACGTCGTCGATCGGGTGCAGCGCCTGGTAGTCGCCGCGCGGGCACCCCAGCAGCTCCAACCCGCGATTGGCGATCACTTCGTTGAAGTTCATGTTGGTCGATGTGCCGGCGCCGCCCTGGATCACGTCGACCACGAACTGATTGTGCCACTGCCCGCCCTCGATTTCCTCGCAGGCGCGGATGATGGCGTCGGCCTTGACCGGATCGATCAGGTCCAGATCGCGGTTGGCGCTGGCGGCCGCGCGCTTGACGATCGCGAAAGCGCGGATCAGGTCGGTGATGACGCCGATCGGCACCGACGAAATCGGAAAGTTCTCCAGCGCCCGCATCGTATGGATCCCGTAATAGGCCTGCGCCGGAACGGCCATCTCTCCCAGCGAATCGCGCTCCAGGCGAACCTGGCCGCCTGCTTCGCGGCCGACTTTTGCGTGTGTCATTTTTTAGTCTCCTATCACCCTCACCCCTCCCCTCTCCCCCGTCCCTCTGCCGCTGCGCGGGAGAGGGGAGACTCGTGGGATCAGGCGGCGGTCGCCCGGTCTCGTTCGTCCTCGCGCTGCTGCAGCGCCCACAACCGCGCGTACTGGCCTTGCCGCGCCAGTAATTCCTCATGCGCGCCGCGCTCGACAATCCGGCCGCGGTCCATCACCACGATCTGGCTGGCGTCGACGATCGTCGACAAGCGGTGCGCGATCACCAGCGTCGTGCGATTGGCCGCCACTTCGGCCAGCTCGGACTGGATCACGCGCTCAGTGCGCGAGTCCAATGCCGACGTGGCCTCATCCAGTACCAGAATCGGCGGGTTCTTCAGCAGTGTCCGGGCGATTGCAACGCGCTGCTTTTCCCCGCCCGACAGCTTCAGGCCCCGCTCGCCGACCAGCGTCCGGTAGCCGTCCGGGAGCGATTCGATGAACTCGTGGATATGCGCCATGCGCGCCGCAGCGACAATCTCGGCGCGGCTAGCTCCCGGCCGGCCGTAGCCGATGTTGTACTCGATGGTGTCGTTGAACAGGACCGTATCCTGCGGGACGATTCCGATGGCCGCCCGCAGCGAATGCTGCGTGACCGCCTGCACATCCTGGCCGTCGATCAGCACGCGTCCGGACTGCACTTCATAGAAGCGGAATAGCAGGCGGCCGAGCGTCGATTTTCCGGAGCCGGTGGCGCCTACCACGGCGCAGGTCGTTCCGGGCGCAATCGTCAAATCCAGGTCGAACAGCACCTGGCGGCGCGAATCGTAGGCAAAGTTCACGTGCTCGAAGCGCACGCCCGGGCTGGCCCCGTTCCGCGGCAAGATCAGGGGGGCGGCGCCCGGCCGATCGGTGACTTCGCGCTGCTCCTCCAGAAGGCGGAACATCCGCTCGACGTCGGCGAGCGCCTGTCGCAGCTCCCGATAGATCACGCCCAGGAAGTTCAGCGGGACATACATCTGTAACATGAAGGCGTTGACCAGCACCAGGTCGCCGATCGACATCCCTCCGCTTGAAACGCCGGCCGCGGCGCGCCAAAGCATCAGCGTCAGCCCGACCGCGATGATCAGCTGCTGGCCGCTGTTCAGGACGTTCAGCGACTGCTGCGACAGGATCGCGACGCGTTCCTGCTGCGCCAGCGTCGTGTCGTAGCGCTGAGCTTCGTACTCCTCGTTGTTGAAGTACTTGACCGTCTCGAAGTTCAGCAGCGAGTCGACCGCGCGCGAGGATGCCTTCGCATCGAGCTCGTTGATCTGGCGCCGGAACTTGGTCCGCCAGTTGGTGACCGTCAGCGTGTACGTGATGTACAGACCGAGGCTGGCCGCCACGATCGACGCAAACGATTTCTCATAGTGCGACAGCAGATAACCGAACACCAAGCTGATCTCCACCAGCGTGGGGACGATCGAGTACAGCGTGAAGCTCACCAGAGAGGACAGGCCGCGGATGCCATGGTCGATCTCGCGGGTCACCGCCCCGGTGCGCCGCTCCAGGTGGAACCGCAGGGACAGCGAATGCAGGTGGCGGAAGGTTTTCAGCGCCAACGCGCGCACGGCCGACTGCGTCACCCGCGCGAAGAAAAACTCGCGCAGCTCGGTGAACACCGAAGTGGCCAGCCGCAGCGCGCCATAGGCGACGATCAGCGCGATCGGGACGACCACCGGCGAGACTTTGGCCGGCACCGATAAGCGGTCGACGATGTGCTTCAGCAGCACGGGCACGCCGACCACTGCCAGCTTGGCGGCCACCAGGCACAGCACCGCGAACACCGCCCGCGCCCGGTAAGCCCACAGGTAGGGCAACAGCATGCGCACCGTGCGCCACTGGCTGTGCCCAGACTCGGGCGGCAGGTGCGGCACACGGCCGGGCGGCGGTCTCATTCCTCGCATCGCGTACATTATCGCCCGGGTTCAGGGAAGAGAGATCAGATGAGCCACGGCGCTGCCCTGCCAAACGAAGACCCCATCCTGCGCGTCGTCCCGATGCCGGCCGATGCAAATCCGCATGGCGACGTGTTCGGCGGCTGGATCATGTCCCAGGTCGACATCGCGGGCGGAATCCTCGCGGCTCGGCGCGCCAATGGACGCGTCGCCACGGTCGCGGTCACCAGTTTCGTCTTCAAGGAGCCGGTGTTCGTCGGCGACCGGGTGTCGCTTTACGGCGCCGTCGTGCGGAGCGGGCGCACATCGATTACGGTCGACGTCAGCGTTTACACCGAGCGAAGCCGCCTTAAGTCCCAGGTCGTGAAGGTCACCGAGGCCACGCTGGTGTACGTAGCGACCGACGAGCAGCGCAAGCCGCGAACGCTACCGCCGCTGGAAAGCTGACTCGCTCGATTCTGGATCTATTGCCGCAGTGACCGGGCGCGTTGGCCCGTCAATGGAACGGATACGGGCCGTCGTAGTCGCCGGTGTAGGCCGTGTGGGTCACGAGCGTCGAGCCGGTCCATAGGTGCAGCTGGAACGCCGGCGGCTCCATCGTGAAGCGGGCGGCACTGCGGGGATTCAGATCGAGGAGCACCTGGTGCGCGGTGCTCGGGCAGACGCTGGCCATCGTTCCGGCAAACAGCGCCTGGATCGGCCGGTGCAGGTGACCGCAAATGAGCCGCTGAACCTGCGGGAAGCGGCGCACGATATCCGCCAGGCCGCTCGAGTTGTCCAGCCCCATTTGGTCCATGTGGCCGATGCCCGTGAAAAATGGCGGGTGATGCAGCGCGATCACGGTCGGCGCGGCGGATTCGCTCAGGCACCGCTCCAGCCATTGCAGCCGCCGTACGCACAGCGTGCCTTCCGGCTGACCGGGAACGATCGTGTCCAGCGCGACCAGCCGCACCGGATACTCGTCGATCGCATATTGCAGGAACTCGCCTTCGCGCCGCAGATAGCGGTGATCGGGAAACGCTGCACAAAGCGCTTGCCGCTCGTCATGATTGCCTGGCAGCACGTAAACAGGCAACGGCAGCTTCGCCAGAATCTCCCGCAGCAGTCCGTACGACCGCGCGTCGGGCGTGTCGACCAGGTCGCCGGTGGCGACGACCACATCCGGCAGCGGGTCCAGGGCGACGATGCGTTGCACGCAACGCTCCAGGCATGTGGCCGTGTCCACCACGCCGTAAGCCAGCGCGCGCTCCGCCATCACGTGCAAGTCGCTGATCTGGCATAGCAGCATGGCCGCTTCTCCGGACGCCGGCACCGCGTGCTTGCCGGCTCGCGCGCCGCGGCCCATAGTAGCGCTGCGGACCGGCAAACGTCCGGCTTGGCAGCCACTAAGAAATCGGATCGGCCGGTTGGCGCGAAGCTGCCCCATAGGCCGATTCCCCCGGGAGGAGACCTATGTACCAGCAGAACTATGATCCGTTCGGCAACGCGTTGATTTCCACGCTGATCGCGGCAATTCCGATCTGCGTGCTGCTCTACTTCATCGCGCTGCATCCATACCGCGACAACCAGGGAGTCCGTCATCTCGGGATCTCGGCGCCATACGCGGCGCTTTACGGCGTAATTGCCGCCTTCGTGGTGTCTTGCCTGGCCTTCGGGATGCCGATTGCTTCCGCCGTGTCGGCTTTTGCGCTCGGAACGCTGTCGGGGTTCCTGGGAATCATCTGGATCGTGCTGGCGGCGATGTTCCTGTACACGATGACCGTCATCACCGGCCAGTTCGAGATCGTCAAGGAATCGATCGTCCATATCTCGTTCGACCGGCGCCTGCAGTGCGTGCTGATCGCATTCTCGTTCGGCGCGATCATCGAAGGCACCTCGGGATTCGGCACGCCGGTGGCGATTGCCGGCGCGGTGATGGTGGGGTTGGGCTTCAAGCCGTTCCAATCGGCCGTGCTGAATCTGCTTGCGAACACCGCTCCGGTTGCCTGGGGCGCAATCGGCACGCCGATCGTCACGCTGGCCGCGGTCAGCGGGCTCGATCAGCTCACGCTATCGGCGATGGCCGGCCGCCAGCTCCCCTGGGTCTCCATCCTGGTTCCGTTCTGGCTGGTCGCCGCTTTCGTCAAGATGGAAGGCGGCACCTGGAAGGAAGTGTTCGAAGTGTGGCCTGCGGCTCTGTGTGCCGGCGCCACCTTCGCCCTGATGCAGTATGCCGCCTCCGGCACGCCGGAATTCCACTTGATGACCGATGTGGTCTCGGGCGTGTTCTCAGTGGCCTGCACCGCTCTGTTCCTGCGCTTTGTTTGGCACCCGAAGACGCGCTTCCTGCTGAAGTCGGAGCGCGAGGCGCTGGCCGCCTCCGGCAAGAGCGTCTCGACAGCGACGACCGACGCCAGCTCTTGGAAATATCAATACACAGCCGGGCAGACGGCGCGCGCCTGGGCTCCGTGGGCGATCCTGGTCGTGTGCTGCGCGGTATGGGGCATGCCGGCCTGGAAGAACTACCTCAACGGTCTTCTGTCCGGGATGACGTTCAAGACGACACTGCTCGGCTCCACGTTCAGCGGCACTCTTTCACTTCCTGTGTGGGAGATGCCGCACCTGCACAACCTGGTGCAGCGGATGCCTCCGGTCGTGCTGGCAAGCGCCAAGCCGGAGGCGGCTAAATTCACGATCAACTGGCTTTCGGCGGCGGGAACCGGCGTGTTCGTGGCTGCGCTGCTGACTGGCATCGCGCTGGGAATGAACGGTGCGCAGTGGAGGCAGGCGCTCGCGCAGACGGGCCGCCGGATGAGAACCCCTGTGCTGGTGATCGGACAAGTGCTGGGCCTCGGATTCCTGACGCGCTATTCGGGCACCGACGCCGTGTTGGGCCTGGCTTTCACCGGTGCCGGCGTCCTGTACCCGTTCTTCGCCGCGTATCTAGGTTGGCTTGGCGTGTTTCTGACCGGCTCGGACACAGCGTCCAATGCGCTGTTCGGCAGCCTGCAGCGGATCACCGCGCAGCAGCTGCACCTTCCCGAGGTGCTGATCGTGGCGACCAACTCGACCGGTGGCGTGATGGGCAAGATGATCGATGCCCAATCAATTATGGTGGCTTGCGCTGCCTGTTACGACGATCCGCAGCAGCGTACCCACGCCCTTGGGCCGATCTTCCGGAGGGTATGGTGGTACTCGATCTCCGGAGCCGCGGTGATCGGGCTGATCGCGCTGCTGCAGGCCTACGTGTTCCCGGGGGCGATTCCGGTTCTGCCCGTGGCGAAATAAGAGCGAGCGGTCGGCTATTGTGATGGCGCGCCGCACAATCCTCAAGCCGATCCAGCGGCTGGGGGCGCACCTGTGCGCCACCCCAGGACGATCACGCCCAGGGTGGCGGCGATGAACACGGCCCAGGTCGCGACCCGTGACAGCTGGGCCAAAAGCACCAACGCTCCGCTGGACAGTCCCACGAAAGCGAGGCCGATGACCGGCAACACTGGGGCGCCGCAGCCCATCACGGTACATCCTCCAGTCGATATGCCGAGCGCGCTAACCAGCGCGCCGAGCACGCCGCCGCCCCGTCTCAGCCCCGCCCTGCTTGCAGCGGGTGCCATATCCCGCCACTGGAACACGAGCACGAAATATGCGCCGAAGAGCGCCGCCAGCAACAGGAAGCGCATCAGGTCGCTTACGGTGACGGCGAACCCCCAGTCGACTCCGCCGTAGGGGCTGTCGGCACTGAACCAGAACAGCGCCAGGTTGGGCAGAAATTCGAGTTTGCGCTGCAACAGCACATCGCTCGAGACGATGTACGCCGGCAGCTCGGGCAGCCAGGCATTGAACGCGAAGTAGTCGACCGGTTTGCGCACGATCGACAGCACGACGGGCGGGAGCAGCAGTTCGAGCGCCAGCACGCCCGCGGCCGCTGCGATGAACACTCCCGTTCGCAAGCGCAACGCGCGGCCGACACCTCGCAGCGTCCTAATCACTGTCCTGTGCCTCGCTTAGCCGCGTCACGCATGGACTCGACCGCCTCACCGTACTATAGTCTTCGAGTGCACCGGCCCAAGAGAGGGTGCGAGCGCTTTTGCCGTGCCCATCAAAAAGACCCATTCGGGAGAATTAGAGATGGCCACACAGATCGATCGAAGGGACTTCCTGCGCAGTCTTGGCGTCGGCACCGGCGTAACGCTCGGGGCCGCGGTCGGATCGGTTCCGCTGGTGGGAGCGGCGCTGGCACAGGACAAACCAAAAGGCAACATTCCCGATAAGCCGTACCGGATCGGGCATATGACGTTTTTCACGGGCCCGGCGGCGGTGCTGGGCGAGCCGATGTACAAGGGTCAAGTGCTGGCGGCCGAAGAGATCAACGAAACCGGAGGCCTGCTCGGCAAGCGGAAGATCGAAGTGCTCAAAGCCGACGAGGCCGCCGGCGTCGACGGCAACGTGAAGGAATTACGCCGGCTGAAGCTGCAGGAGAAGATCGACTTTTTCTGCGGGATCACGTCGAGTGGAAACACGCCGGCGCTCGGCCCCGTCGCCGAAGAGCTCAAGGTCCTGACAATCTTCGTCGATGGTTGCACGGATTTCCTGTTCGACAAGGCCGTTCCGAATCCGCACTACATCTTCCGCGTCACCAACATCCAGTCGGCCGACGGGGCGACCCTTGCGCTCGCGGTCGCACAGACCTGGCCCGAGGTGAAGAAGCTCGCGCATATCCATCCCGACTATTCGTACGGCCGCAATGCGTTCGACCATTTCGGCATCATCATGAAGAAGCTGATGCCGCGCACGGAAGTGGTTTCCGAGGGCTGGCCAAAGCTTGGAACCACCGACTTCAGCGCTCACATCACGAAGGCGATCGCCGCCAAGCCGGATCTGCTGGTCTCGTCGGTGTGGGGCGGAGACTACGTGGCCATGTACAAGCAGGCCCTGCAGTACGGACTTTTCGAGAAGATGAAATTCGCGACTACGCTCGCGCTCGGGGTCGTTCCGCATGCCCTCGGCAAGGATCATCCGGAAGGCATCATCGCGGGCGTTCACGCGAACTACCACTTCACATTCCCACCGGGCAACCGCTGGCCGCCCAACAAGACCTTCGTCGAGAAGTATTTCGCGCGCTGGAAGGAGTATCCCAACTTCCAGGCCGAAGGCGCCTACACGGGCACCTACATGCTCAAGACGGCGATCGAGAAGGCGAACCGTTTGATGGGCGGCTGGCCGGACGACGATGCGATCATCAGCCAACTCGAGGGCCTGGGCTATGCGGGCCCGGCCGGATACGTGTACATCAGGCCCGACAATCACCAGGGCTACAAGGACACGGTCATCGGCTTCAGCAAGAACGTGCCCGAATATCCGTTCCCGATCCTCGATCCGGACCGCATCATCACGATCCCGGTGCGTAACATCACCGCACCGCCCGGGTGGCCCAAGGGCGACC